>Ga0209038_10000381_pt1 | contig 13845 bp, 14 predicted proteins | sample BogFormECP03_OM3_FD_188237 | JGI IMG/M metagenome (GOLD analysis project Ga0209038, IMG submission 188237) | Bog forest soil microbial communities from Calvert Island, British Columbia, Canada - ECP03_OM3 (SPAdes) (version 2) | ecosystem: Environmental > Aquatic > Freshwater > Wetlands > Bog ...
AGTGGCGCCCTCCGCCCCCCGGCGAATAGCGGCCAAGCGAGCCCAGAGCAGATTGCGGCGGAGGTCTTCATCCTCCGCGCGACCGTGAGGAGCGTCTAGGCACGTCCTCGCCGCGGTCCGCTGGTGCCAACCGCGCTCTCACATCCGGCATGGACTGCTGTCAACCCTTCTGCCAGCATCCCTGCATGAGCCTTCCCTCCGCGGCCGTCCCGGCAGGCCGATGAGCGCGATCCGCGTCACCGAGCTCAACACCTACCCGATCAAGTCCTGCGCCGGGGTGCCCCTCACCGAGGCGCAGGTGACCCCGAGGGGGCTGATTCACGATCGCGACTTCATGCTGATCGACGACGAGGACTCGTTCGTGTCCCAGCGCAAGGTGCCGGAGCTCGCGCTGATCGTGCCCACGATCACCGCGACATCAATCACGCTGGCGGCGCCCGGGATGCAGCCGGCGCAGGTGGAGCTCGAGATAGAGCCCGATGACGCCAGGCTGATCACGGCAACCGTCCATGAAAAGCCGGTCGCCGGCCAGCTCGTGGGCGACGAGGTCGACGAGTGGTTCACCACCTTCCTACCGCCCTACAAGCAGAATCGCCGCTTTCGCCTGCTGCACGTTCGCGAGGATACGCCGCGCTTCATCGGCGAGCGCTACCGCCGGCCCGAGGCGTCAAACCAGGTGGGCTTCGCCGACGGCAATTCGATGCTGCTCGCCGCTGAGCCATCGCTCGAGCAGCTCAACGCCGAGATGGACGAGCCGGTGCCGATGAACCGCTTTCGCCCCAACATCGTGGTCGACGGCGAGGAGCTCCCGGCCTATGACGAGGACTACTGGACGCGAGTGCGGATCGGCGCGATGGACGCTTTCGTGGTGAAGGCCTGCGATCGCTGCGTGATCCCCGATGTCGACCAGGACACCGCGGTGACGGGCAAGGCGGTCAGGCGGGCGCTGACGACCCGCCGCGGTGTCAACGCCCACGACGAGTCGAACTCGGGCGTGTTCTTCGCGCAGAACCTCAATCACGTATGGGCGCCCGGCCTCACGCTGCGTGTGGGCGACCTCGTGGAGGTGGTCGCCAGAGCGCCAGAGCCAAACGTCGTGCTGCGGCGCGCCCAGCCGCCCGCAGTGCTCGAGAGGGAGGTTTCAGATGGCTGAGTCCCCCGAGCCCGAGGAGCGTTCAGTGGCGCCGCGCGCGCTCGCTGGGCCCGGATCTCCCGCGCCCTCGCGCTCGATTACTGGGGCGGGCCTTCGCCGAGCGTGACCGTCGCGGTCGTCTGATCGCCGGCGGGTGTCCGCCAGCTGACCCGGACGCTGGCGCCGGGATGGTTTTGAAGTATCAGTTCGGTGAGCGCCGTAGGGGTGCTGACGCTGGTGCCGTCGAGGGCGGTGATGACGTCTCCGGCGCTGAGGCTGCTGGTGGCCGCCGGCGTGCCCGAGATCACGTTCTCGACGAGCGCGCCTTCACTCCCATGGCTCTGCACGAGCACTCCGAGCAGCCCGGTCGTGCCGATGTGGATCGTGCCCGAGCTCTGCCCTTCACGGATCTGGCCGGCGATCGTCTGCACCTCGGGAATTGGGATCGCGAACCCCTCGTCGGCCGAGGACTCGAACTGGAAGCTCGCGGAGGCCGCGGTGTCCATGCCGAGGACTTCGCCGGAGCTGTTGACGAGTGGTCCGCCCGAGTCGCCCGGCTGCAGATCGGCGTTCAGCTGGATCAGGCCGCTGAGATGCTCCTGACTCCCATCAAACTCGTCGCCGGCGGTGATCGACTGGTCAAGCGCGCTCACCTGTCCAGCGGCCGCGCTGGGGGTCCCGCCGACGCCGCCGGCGTTGCCGATCGTCGCGATGCTCTCACCGACCTTCAGGGCGCTCGAGCTGGCGAAGCTCACCGTCTTCAGGCCGGAGGCGCCTTCCAGCTGCAACACCGCGACGTCATGACCGACGTCGTAGCCGACCACGCGCGCCGTGTAGGTGGTGCCGTTGCCGAGGTCCGTCGCCTTGATCGTCGTGGCACCAGTGATCACGTGGTTGTTGGTGATCACCTCGCCGGTGGAGGTGACAACCATGCCGGTCCCGGCCGCCTCGCCACCCTGAAGGCCGAGATCGGTGTCGATGTCGACGAGCGCGGGATCCACCTTCGTGGTGACCGAGCTCGAAACGGCGCCGGCGGAGCCAGACCCGGCGCCGGCGGAGCCAGACGCGGCGCTGGCGCCTTCACCTGCGCTGTTGCCATTTTCAGCCGAACCCCCGCCGGGACCGAAGAGACCGCCGCCGGAGCCGTCGCCTCGGCCGCCGGCTTCGCCCGGGCCACCCGCGGAGCCGACTGCACCGCCCGGCCTGGCGTAACCGAACGGCCCGAACGAGCTGTTCGACACTGGGCTCAGCCGGATCGTGCTCGCCGCGCTCCACAGGAAGTGCCCGGCGAGCACACCCACGCAGGCCACAAGCAAGACGAGCCCTCCGCGAACAAGGACACTACGTGCGCCACCGTTGAAAAGCATGAGAAGAGCTTGACATGCCTACTTTGGCGCACGCTCAACGCCGGGTAGGGCGAACATAAATCCTTGACGTTGTCCCGTCGGACCCACAGGCTTATGTTGCTCTTAGCGGCGGTTGAGCCGCCGCTCAGCAGCGGACGCTTCACTGAGGTTCCCATCCCGCACGTCTAAGGACCAAATGAAATCCATCTTGAATCGGAAGCTCGTCATCGGCGCTGCGGGGCTCGTCTTGCTCGCTGGAACCGGAGGCGCGGTGGCCGTGGCCGCAACGCAGGGCTCTGACGGTTCCGGCCGTCAGGTCTACTTCGACGACGTGGCCAAACATCTCAATGTCTCGCCCGCCGCGCTCACCGCTGCGATGCAGGCAGCGAGGGACGAACAGATCGAAGCGGCGGTTGCCGCCGGGCGTATAACCAAGTCGCAGGGCGATGCGCTGAAGCAGCGTGCCCAGCAGGGCCGTGGCCTTCCCCTTCACCGCAATGGGTTCGGCGGTGGTGGGCTTGGCGTCAGCGGCGTTGCGGCGAAGTACCTGGGCGTCAGCGCGGCCACACTCCGCAGTGAGCTCCAATCGGGCAAGTCCCTCGCTCAGATCGCATCCTCGACACCCGGCAAGTCTGTCGAAGGTCTGAAGGCAGCGATCGTGTCGGCGGAGAAGACACGCCTGGAAAAGGCCCTGTCCAGCGGTTCGATCACCAGCCAACAGGAGCAGGAACGCCTCGGCAATCTCTCCAGCAGGATCGAAGCGCAGCTGCAGCGTACCGGGGTGGGCGATCGGGGTCATGGAGGGCCAGGTTTCGGTCTTTTTGGGCGTCGGTAGCGATACCCGGTTCCTTAAGCAGTCAAGTCGTATGAAGTGGTGTAACGCCTCTTCGTCGGTGACGTTGGTGGCTCAGGCGGCGTTGAGCTCGACCACCTCCTCTGCCTTTTCCTGATGGGTGTTGGGGTCCTCGACCTTCACAGCGTCGAGTAGCGCCATGCTCTCGGCGGAGAGGTAGCGCCGGCAGACGAGCCACTCGTCGTTCTGCTCGATCAAGAGGGCGCCTGCGAGACGGATCGCTGAGGCGTCGTTGGGAAAGATGCCGACGACGTCAGAACGCCTGCCGATCTCCCGGTTCACGCGCTCGAGCGGGTTGGTGCTTCTGAGCTTCGGCCAGTGCTCGCCCGGGAAGGCGTAGAAGGCGAGCAGGTCGACCTCTGCCTCTTCCAGGAGCCGGCAGACCTTCGGGACGGTCGGCTCGAGGCGCTCGATCACTTGGCCCACGCGCTCACCGGCCTGCTGGCCGTCCTCGGCCTGGAAGAGCTCACGCAAGGCCGCGGAGACGAGACCGCGCTGTGATGGGCGGCAATGCTGGTGCATGTTGCGGACGAAGTGAACGGTGCAGCGCTGCCAGGGGCACGCCAGCACGCGCTCGATCGCGTGCTTGAGCCCTTCGTGCTGGTCGGAGACACAGAGCCGGACTCCTTGCAGCCCACGGGCCCTCAGCGAGCGCAGGAACTCGACCCAGAAGGCCTCTGACTCGACCTCGCCGAGGTCCAGGCCGATCACCTCGCGCACTCCGGAGTCATGCACGGCGTAGGCGATCACAAGTGCCTTCGAGCGCACATGGGCGCCGGAGCGGACCTTCAGGTGCTTGGCGTCCAGCCACAGATACGGATAGCTGCCTTCGAGCGGGCGCTCCCTGAACACAGCGACCTGCTCATCGAGGGCCCTGCAGAGAGTCGAGACGCGGTCCTTGGTCATCCCGGCGATCCCCAGCTGCTCGACCAGGCGATCGACCTTCCTGGTCGAGACCCCGTTCACATACGCCTCGAGCACGACGGCGACGATCGCCTGCTCACTGCGCCGCCTCGGTTCAAGGAAGCTCGGGAAATACGCCGGGCCCTGGCGCTTTCTGGGGATCAGCAGCTCAATCTCCCCGACCCGCGTCTCCCAGGGCCTTGGGCGGTAGCCGTTGCGGTGCGCGACTCGCTCCGCGCTCACCTCGCCGCGCTCTGCGCCGACCTCGACTGAGATCTCCGCCTCCATCAGCTCACGGGCGACCAATGCGACCGCCTCACGAACGAAATCACCGTGCTCGCCTGCCATCACCTTGGCGACGACATCGGCAGTGGTCATCCTGTGCTCTACGGCCATCGTGGTGCTCCTTCTCAATCGGCTCTTTGGTAGGAACCGACGAGTGTGGACGCCGCGGTGGCCGGAACCATCTCCGGCCTACTCGCCGCTCGTTACACCACTTCTACCGACGTGACCCCTTAAGCCTCCGCCCGCCAATCGGCTGATGACCCGGGATTGGCTCGAGCAGCCGAGTCGGCAAGGTCCAATCCATCAGAGGCCTGTCAAACGGGTTCACGGGCTCTTCTGCACAACATCATGGTGAAGACGACCCTTCCAGAAGTGCGTCGTGCCCTTCAGCTCGATTGCGAGAGGTGCGTCCCTTTGCATCGCACTGGGCGAGTATCGCCTGGCCATCCTAAAGCCACGGCAGACATCAGGCGACAAGAAGTTATCGGGAACCCAGGCCGCAATTGTTGGGTAACGCGGTCGATAGGATTTGCTCACCATGGATCACCTTCTCATAGGCGCGATCACCGCGGTTCACGCCCGTTCACATCACCCCACTGTTACGGTCCACGCCCATCTCCATCGACACTCGTCCCTCTCGAAGGTTCACGCCCGCCACGGTGCTCGCATCCTGGGAATCCATCTCAATCCCCACCTCCGCCCGCAGGGTCCGCCTCTCGACTATGTGGCACTTTTCCTTTTCGCCATACTCAGCGGCATTGGCATCAACGGATTCGGTGAGGTCGCGCTCCTCGGCGCCGCTGTCTACGTCGCCAACCACAATCTGCCCATCGAACCCGTGCTCATCGTCGCCTGGTTGGGAGCGATGTTGGGCGGGATTATCGGTTGGATAGTAGGTTGGCAGGCAGGACGCCGTCTGTTGACCGCTCCTGGCCCGCTTCTCCATTTTCGCACTAGGATGCTTGAGCACAGCGAGGCCGTCTATTACCTGCATCCCGAGCTCGCGATCATACTAACGCCGTCGTGGGCGGCCGGCATCGAGAAGGTGCACTGGCGTCAGTTCGTCCCTCTCAACGTCGTGTCTGCGCTTACCTGGGCTTTGCCGCTCGGCCTGGGCGCTTACTTTCTCGGCTCGCATATCACAACGGAATTCTCAAATGAGATCGGCTGGATCGTGGCTGCTGTCATTGTTCTTTTCGTTCTTTATGCAGTGTTGCAGCGTGTGTTGCGCACCCCCACTCGTCGCTCTGAATAGCGACGGCTGCGAATCGGCGCGCTACGTCGTGCCACTCTGTATCGGACCAAACTTGCTGCGTAGGAACAGGTAGGCGATCCCACCGCCGATCAGCGGCACGAGTTGGCCGATGGCCTGGTAGAGGAGCACGGCGGCGACCGCCGCGTTGTGTCCGACGCCGTAGAGGATCAGCATCCCGACCATGCCACCGATCGCGCCGACACCGGCCGGCAGAGGAATGGATCCACCCAGTGCGCCGATTATGTACGCCATCAGGACCACGGCGAACTCGGGGACCGGGTGTGTCCGGATGGCAATAAAGGCTCCCCATAACACGAGCACATCGAACCCGAGGTAGGCGAGCGCCCCGAGCACGGCCTTGAAACCGTCGCGGTGAACGAGGAGTCTGCGGGTGTCCTCAACCGCGCGAGCCAGCGTGGCGATCGAGACAGCCATCTTCGGATGCTTTGCCGGCGCACGGGCGGCATAGCTCTCGGCACGACGGGCAATCAGCAAGGCCGCCACAATCCCGACCGCGGCCAGTGCTGCCGGCAGCAGCGTCAGTGCGAGATTCTGCTCGCCGGGAAAGATCCCGGTCGCTAGCCCGACGCCGAAGATGATCAATGCGAGCGCGTCGACGGCGGTGTTGAGAAAGCTGAGGTTAAACTGGCGCTCGGCGACGAGCTTGGTCGGCACTCCGAAGCGGTGGAGGATCCAGGCTCCCACGCCGATACTCGAGAGCGTGCCGCCCGGCACGAGCATGCCGCCTCCCAACTGCGCCCACGCGACACGGGTGCCCATTCGCTCGCCACGCCCGTCGCGGCTCAGCAGATCTTCCGGATCGACGATCGCGCGCCAGGACATCACGAAGCCCGACTCGGATAGAACCTCGACCGCCAGGGCAGCGACCACCCACTGCCAGCGCACCCGCTCCAGGCTTCTCAGCGCCTGTTCGAGCCCCGGAATCAGCTTGACCACGAGGAACGCGACGACGACATAGCCCGCCAGCTTGAGGGCCCTCTTCCGCAGCCGGCTCTTGGCGCCGCGCAGCGCGCGTCGAGCGTGGTCCGGACGCGCGTGCTCGGGCCGTGACGGGCCGAGCGTCGCGTCCGTGCCGCCGTGCATCAGCTGTCGCTCAAGCGAGAGTGATCATCGCCAGTCACTACGAGTTACCGGTGGGTGCGGCCTGCTCTTGCAGGGAGGACGGCGCTCGCTCTGCGGTTCGCGACGACCACCAGTCGCTCAGGACGATCTGGATCGCAGCGGCTGTGGGAATCGCGATCAGCGCGCCCAGGACTCCCAGCAGCGAGGCGCCCACAAGGACGGCGAGGATGGTCACGATGGGATTGACGTGCAGCGCCCTTCTGTAGACGAGTGGCTGCACAACGTAATCCTCGAACCGTTGCCAGAGGATGATGAACGCGACCCACACGATCGTGGCGACCGGGAAGTTCACGGTTATGGTCGCCACAGCCACGACGATCGCCCCGATCGTCGCTCCGACGAGCGGTATGAGGTCGAAGAATCCGACGACGAACCCAAGCGACAACGCATAAGGCACGCCGAGAATCGACAGCACGATCCACGTGGCCAGCGTCGCGAGCAGGCTGATGGAGATGTTGCCCAGCATGTAGCCCGCGACGGCGCGCTTGATTTCGATGACCAGTCGCCGGTAGCGTTCTTCGCGATCCCCCGCGAGCGAAAGCCCGATGTTCACGTACTCGCGGCCGTGCAGGATGAGCAGGAACGTGAGCGCAAGGACGGTGACCAGCTGACCGATGAAGCTGAAGGCTGACACGGTCACGTCCTTCAGCGGACCGGCAAGATGTGCCAATCCCTGGGGCAGCCTCCGGGCATCCTGCACGAGCTTTGCGGAGATGTGGTAGCGGTTGTCGTAATGTCGGAATGTCGAGTTGCGGCGGAGGTCACGCGCGTATTGCGGCGCGTGCTCAGAAAGCTGCCCCACCTCCTTGACCATGCTCGGCACCACCACTGCGCCGATGACGACGACGGACGCGATCAAAACCACGAGGACGGCCAGGATGATCATCGCCCGTGGCACACGGCTGCGCCGATCGAAGGAATCGACGAGCGGGATCAGAGCCAGTGCGAGGAAGACGCTGATCCCTGCCAGCCGGACGACGGTCCGCACCCGCCACACAAGATAGAGGGCGATCGCGCATCCCACCAAGATCAGCACGATCCGCAGCACTCCTCTGGGGGAGGGCGCCGCCAAGCGGACCCGCGGTGTCTCGGACACGAGCACCGGAGGGTCGCTGCTGCTCTTGCTCAGTTGCCGTGCCACCGCCTGAACGCTGCGGATCATAGCCACGGCTCGGCGTTCGCGGAACTCGGCCTCACCCCGGACCCCAGCACCTGATCTTCGCCGCCTACTCGGTCAGGCCCGCCGCCCGCAACGCCTCGCCGTGATCGAGAAATGAGCGGCTGCGCAAGATCTTCCCGTCGCGAAGCTCAAGGACCATCGCAAACGGCGTACCGACTGGGACACCGCTGCCCTTGCCGCGTCCCTCTGCTCGACCGAGCACAAGCACGCGGTCGTCAAGATCGCGAAACTCAGCACCGAATATGCGCAGCACCTCCCAGGTGTCTTCGATCTCCGCCAGGTACGATTCCCAGCCCTCACGTCCCCGGTACGCCTGGCCCTCAACCGACCCTTCGAGCGCCGGGACGAACTCGACATCAGGGGTCGCAAACTCGTCAACGACGTTGAGATCGCGCCGGTTGATCGCGTCCAGCAACCGCTTGACGATCTCGACGCTCTCCTGCGATATCGCCTCCCCCCGCTCCCGCGCAAGGCGCTCAACCGGGTCGCGGGTCGTGGATTCGTCAGCCATCGTCCTACCAGTATCCAGGAGGAGCCTGAGGCGACTACCTTGCGGAAGCTGTCCCTGCCCGCGCGACGCCTGTGACGGCTGCGTCCGTCTGTGTGCGAGCACGTCGACGGAGGCCGCCCCGGCTGCTGGATGACCTCGCGACGGCATCCGCCCTTGCCGCAGCGCACGAGTTGGAAAGCCGGTTGTGCGTGGACCGTCTAAGGTGCCCTGACCGCTACGAGGATGGGGGCTTCTCTTGTTATACGTCGGACTAGGCATCATTTATCTATTCCTGCTGCTTTTTCTCGGTGTCAGGACATTTCAAAACAAACATTTGGTCTTGTTCATCGTCGGCTTCTTCATCCCACTGGTCTGGATTGTCGGAGCGATGATGCCCCCAAAGGGGATGTCGCGCGTGGACGAGCTTTATGCGCGTCGCGACGAGGTCGGCTAAGGAGTTCGCCGTGGACGGGGACCAGCTGGAGCAATTTGCGAAGCAACCAGAGGTGCTGCTCGACCCGGGCGAGTACACGTTGCGGATCGAGCAGGTCGATATCGCGGACGACGGCTTGTCGATCCGCCCGCTTTGCCTTGTCGTCGGCGGCAGCAGCGACGGTGAGAAGGTCTCCCCGGAGACCTACGATTTTCACAAGGGCGGTGAGAATGCCCAGGCAATCCGCAACTTGTACGGCTGGGGAGTCAGTGAGCAGGAACTGACGAGCACCGACGGCGATGTCAAGTCGATTGGAGCGCTGCTCGAGGGTCGTACTGGCCGGGTCTCGTTGCAACAGCGCAAAAACAAGATTGGCGAGATTGTCAACTCCCACGAGCCGGGTGCGATTGAGCCGGTGGAGCTATGAGCAACATCGCTGAGGAGATAGTCCTGGCTCACTTCATCGTCTCAGACGATGTCGAGCGTTCCCGCCGCTTCTACACCGACGTACTGGGCGGCAAGACGGTCATCGGCGGCGAGGCGGGTGACCAGGTGACGTACGTCGCGCTGGCCAACAGCTGGATCATCATCAACGTCGGGGGAGGTCCGACGGACGACAAGCCGACCGTCACGCTCGAGACGCCTCCCGACCCGGATCGGGTGAGCAGCTTCCTCAATATCCGGGTCGCGGACATCCAAGCCGCGTACGACGAGTGGAGCGCGCGGGGCGCCCAATTCCTGACGCCGCCCAAGCAGCACGAGACCGAGATCCGCTGCTACATCCGCGATCCCGACGGCTACATCATCGAGGTGGGCCAGACGACCCTGCCAAGAGGTTGGCGTCCACCGTCTTGACCCATCCAAAGGTGAGCGTGCTAGCCCGGATCGTGCAGGAAGTCGTTTGATGTGAGTGTCAGGCCCAAGCGGTGGGGGTTCGGGCAGTTGGGTCGTCGCGGATCGTCAGGTCGGGGGTGTCTCGGGGCGACTTGGGGCCGGGGTAGCGGTTGAGTGCCGATTCGCGGGCAGGCTTCGCGGGGCGTCTCGCGGGGCGTTGTTTGGTCTGGCTGGGTGCGCCGCGCTGAGTCAGCCGGGTGGCGCGGGGAGCGCTCTCAGGCGGGCGAACGCGATGGTGAGATCATGAGCCCAGGGCCAGCTTGCTTGTATCCGCAGCGTCGCAGTGCGGGCGTGGAAGCAGAGGCGAGCCGCGACGTGCAGGATGCGGTAGCGCAGGCGCTTGGGCTCTGCTTTGGCGAGCTGCCCGGTGAGCAGTAGGCGCTGGGTCCACACGAGGAGATCGTGGGCGATCCGCACGAGCTCGAGCCAGACACGGTTGTGCTGGAAATCGCGGAACGGGAGGTTGCGAAGGCCGGTGTCCTTGTCGTTGCGGATGTGATCCTCGACGCGGGCACGACCGCGGTGATCGCGCTCGACGTGGGCGATATCTCCGGCTTGGTCGGTGAGGATCGCTTGGAAGCGGTGGCCGTCGTAGTCAGTGAAGGAGAGTTGCGCGCCGGGGTGCGCTCGCTCTCGGCGGACGATCACACGCGACCCAGCCGGCCAAGTCGACAGGTCGAGCCGGCCAGTGATATCGGCGACCTGTCCGTTGGCGCGCGGACTGCCGTCTTGGTCGAGCGCCGGGATCCAGTCACCGTCAGCGATTTCGAGGATCGCGCCACGCACTGTCTCGTTCAATTCGTAGCCCACGGAGAATTCGATCCGGCCCTCGCGAGCCCAGTCCAGCAGCTCGTGGCTGGCGCCAGCGGTATCGACGCGCAACAGCAGCTTGATGTTCTCGATGTGCGCGCCCGGGATCTGCTCGACGGCTTGCTCAGCGACCACGATCTGGTCGATCGCAGTGTTCGCGCCGGCGTTCCCCGATCGCAGCTCGCCGGCGAGCGCTTCGCTGGTCTCATCGCCATAGGCGAGTATCGGGTGAAACCCGTAGCCGCCCTTGAAGTTCCCCGCCGCGCCCTCCTTCTCAGAATGCGACCCGATGAGCGTGGCGTCCAGGTCGATTGTCAAACGCTCAGGGGCGCCCAGGAGCTTCCACACGCGCGCCCGCGCTTGCGCGTGAGCGGCCCGCAACCGCTCCAGGCCCTCGGGATCCACCGCGACCCTGTCCACGAGCCGGAACGCCGTCGAGGGCGAGGCGACATTCCCGAACAACGACTCCTGATCGCCGAGTGCCCCGAGATCGGCCAGGCAGTCCCCGCCGTCAGCGAGCATCACCGCGAGGTCACGGATCACGCGGCCGTGATCGTGGCCGGAACGACGTTGCTTCATCCCGGCCAAGCCCAGCGACAGCGCCCTCGTCAGCCCCGTCCTCTCGGCGACCTGGGCCAGCAGCGCGCTGCCCGCATGCGACACCAGCCCATCTCCGTCCGGCACGACATCTACCTTGAAACTGCGGCCATCGCGCTGCACCCGCAAGGTGAACCTCCTGAGCTCGGGAACAAGGATTTCGCAACCCCGATTCTCCAAGCTCAGCCGGACATTCCGCGCCCCGGACCACCCGGGGCGCGGACCGTTAATGCACGATCCGGGCTAATGGCCGCCGTAGGCGTTGATCGTCGGCAGTAGCGCTACGGCAAGAGCCGCGCCCCCGCCGACCGCAGCTGCCACCAGCATCGCTCTTGCGCCGGCCCCGGGCACGGCCTGACGGCGCGCCGCGCGCCAGTCATCGTGCGCCGAGCGCATGGCGCGGGGGAGATACGCAAGCAAGTGCACGGCCAGGAGCACTCCGAACACGATCGAGCTCACCTTGTGGATCGTCAGTAGCGCCCCCGACTTGTGTCCTGCCGCGAGCATGAGCACTCCAGTCGCGAGCACCGCGAGCATGCTCGACAGGAGTACCGGGGCCATCAGCCTCAGCGGCAGCAGCGGCGGGCCCTTCACCCGGTACGGACGTGAACCCCTGTAGTAGCTGAGCATGCGGTAGCCGGTGCTGCCGAGCTTCAGCAGCACGGGCGGGATCAGCACGAGACCGATGAACATGTGAGCACTCAGCAGGCCCTGCATGTGCACGATCGTGATCCCCTCGGCCAGCAACAGAACGACGAGCACAACCGCCGCCGCGCTCGTCAGGATCTCGTTGCCCTCAGTTCCCCCCGGGCGCCAGTGGTGCTCGCGCCGCGGGCGGTGGCGCGTCTCAGGGCCTCCAGTCTTGGCCGGCGCGCCCACCGATTCGAGGTACAGCGAAGCGTGGGGCGGGCGCCTGCGTGGCGTTACGTTGCCCGCACGATCAGTTGTTGCGTTGATCCTTTTCATTGCTGCCCTCACTCCGCGGTGATTCCGCGAGAACCTCGTAGATGGCGGCGAGATCACGATGCGCGTAGCCGAGCTCGGTTGCCCTCGCGAGCACCTGGTCCGCGACCGCGGCCGACGGGAGCGGGGTCGCGAGTTCATCGGCTGCGGCGCGCGCAAGGCCGATGTCCTTCTCCATCAGCGCCACGTCGAACCACGCATGCTCGGGAAGATCGAGCAGCAGGGGGAAGCGGGCCTTCAGCATCGGCGACCCGATCGAGCTCGTGCTCATGACCTCAGCCGCGAGCAGCGGGTCGATCCCCCCGCGCTCGGCAAGCAGCAGCCCCTCACTGAAGGCGAGAGTCTGAACGGCGAGGCTGATGTTCACCGCGAGCTTGAGCAGCAGGCCTTGACCGTTGGTGCCGACATGGGTAACGGTCTGGCCGAGCTCATGCAACAGCCGCCCGACCGCCGCAAATGCCTGCCGATCACCGCCGACCATGATCGCGAGCGTTCCGCTCTCGGCCTGGGGGACGCTCCCGGAGACCGGGGCGTCGAGCATCTGCGCGCCGAGCGCGTCCACCCCTTCGGCGAGCAGCTGGCTTCTGCGCGGGCTGACGGTGCTCATGTCAACGTAGACCTTCCCCTCCCCGAGCCCGGCGAGGATCCCCTCGGGCCCCGAGGTGATCGCCTCGAGCGCCTTATCGTTGGTGACCATGCTGAAGACGACGTCGGCCGCGGCGGCCACCTCCCGGGGCGATGCGCGCCACTGGAGTCCGCGCTCGATCAGCAGCTCGGCCTTTGACTTGGTGCGGTTGGTTCCGTAAAGCTCGTTGCCTGCGTTGAGCAGCCGGCCGGCGATCGCGCTGCCCATCGCTCCGAGACCGACGAACCCGACCCTGCTCATCGCAGGTCCCCTTCGATCTCCGCCACATCCTCGTCGGTGAGCTCAAGGCTCGCCGCAGCGAGGATCGGGTCGACCTGGTCGGGACGGCGAAAGCCGACGATCGCGCCGTCGACGGCGGGGTTGCGAAGCGTCCAGGCGACCGCGTCCGCGCCCGGGGCGCTGTCGTAGCGCTCGGCGAGCGTCTTCATGCGTTCGGCCAGTTCGAGGTTCTCAGACAGCGCCGGCTCGTTGAAGCGTGCGTCGCGCTTGCGCCAGTCGTCCTCGGGCATGTTTTCGACGCGCTCGCGCGTCATCGCCCCGGTCAGCATTCCCGAGCCCATCGGCGAATACGAGATCACCCCGATCCCTTCGCGCTCGGCGAACGGTAGGAGCTCGCGTTCGGCGTTTCGCTCGATCAACGAGTACTGCGGCTGCAGCGTCTCCACGGGGGCGATCTGCTGAATCAGCCGCAGCTGCTCGACGTCGAAGTTTGAGACGCCGATGTGACGCACGAGGCCCTGCTGCTTGAGCTCGGCCAGCGCCGCCCATCCCTCCTCGATGTCCGCCGCCGGGATCGGCCAGTGGATCTGGTAGAGGTCGATCGCCTCCAGGCCGAGCCGCTGCAGGCTGTGCTCGGCCTCTGCCAGGATCGAGTCGCGCTTCAGGCTGTGCACCACCCGCCGCCCTGGGCCTTCA
>Ga0209038_10000382_pt1 | contig 13831 bp, 8 predicted proteins | sample BogFormECP03_OM3_FD_188237 | JGI IMG/M metagenome (GOLD analysis project Ga0209038, IMG submission 188237) | Bog forest soil microbial communities from Calvert Island, British Columbia, Canada - ECP03_OM3 (SPAdes) (version 2) | ecosystem: Environmental > Aquatic > Freshwater > Wetlands > Bog ...
GCGAACTGGTTGGGCAGGGGGCCGGTGTTCTCGGGGATGCCATAGCGCTCGCGAATCGCATGTACCTCTTGCGATATCTCGGCGTAGCGGTGGGCGGGGAGGTCGGGGAACAGGTGGTGCTCGATCTGGAAGCTGAGGTTGCCCGCGAGGATGTGGAACAGCTTGCCGCCCGTGAGGTTGGCCGAGCCGAGCAGCTGGCGGTAGTACCACTCGCCGCGCGTCTCGTTCGCGGCCTCCTCCTCGGTGAACTCGTGCGTCCCTTCGGGGAAGTGGCCGCAGAAGATGATCGTGAACGCCCACAGGTTGCGCGTGAGGTTGGCGGTGGCGTTGCCGGCTAGCACGAACGGGAACGAGGGACCGGACAGGAGCGGGAACAGGACGTAGTCCTTCAGCGTCTGCCCGCGCACCTTCCGCCAGATGTCCTCGAGCATGCCGCGCTTGTCGCTCAGCGTCAGCTCACCCGCGGCGATCCTCTCCGTTTCAAGATCGTGCACCGCCACCCCATACTGGAACAGCACTGCCAGCAGCGTCGCGTACAGCGGGTTGCCCAGGTAATAGGGGCGCCAGGGCTCATCCTCGGACATGCGCAGGATCCCGTAGCCGATGTCCCGGTCTTTGCCCACGACGTTGGTGTGGGTGTGGTGCATGTAGTTGTGCGAGTGGCGCCACTGCTCAGCCGGGCAGGCGGTGTCCCACTCGAACGTCTTGCCGTCCAGCCGCGGGTCCTTCATGAAGTCGTACTGCCCGTGCATCACGTTGTGGCCGATCTCCATGTTGTCGAGGATCTTCGACAACGACAGCGCCGCGACGCCGCCGATCCACGCGGGCGGCAGGAAGCCCACGAACAACAGGCCCCGCCCGGCGACCTCGAGCGCGCGCTGGGCGCGGATGACCGTGTTGATGTACTCGGCGTCACGCTCCCCCAGGTCGGCCACGACGCTCGCACGGATCGCGTCGAGCTCCTGCCCGAAGGCCTCGAGCTGTTCGGGGGTGAGGCTTGGTGCGGAGGTGGACATCTCAGACTCCTTGTCGGGGTGGTGGTTCACAGGTCAAGCGCCACGTCGCCGAGCGCCACGGACACGCAGATCCGGATCTGCTCGTCCCCGGCGCTCGAGACCTCGCCGGTGATGACGTTGCGCACGGTGCCGGCGCGCTTGCGGCAGGTGCACGTGTTGCAGATGCCCATGCGGCATCCGTGATCGGGCGTGAGGCCCGCGTCCTCGGCCTGCTCGAGCAGCGGCAGGCCGCTGTTGGCGGCCTCGCGCCCGCTGGCCGCGAAGCTGACGGTGCCCTCGGCGCCGCCGGTGTCGAAGCGCATCGGCGGCGGCGTGAAGGTCTCCACGGCGGGCCCCGGCAGGCCGTCCTGCGCCCACACCGCGCCAACCGCATCGATCAGCGCCGGCGGGCCGCACACGAACGTCGCCGCATCGGCGTGCTCGGAGATCACGGCCCGCAGGTGCTCGCGGCAGAAGCGCCCGGTCAGCGAGTGCCTGCGCGCCCGCGTGAAGCCGCGGGCGACGCGCAGCGACCCGCGGGCGCCGGCGAGCCGGTCGAGCTCTGCGCCGTACAGCGCCAGCTCGGGCGAGCGCGCGTAGTTGAGAAAGCCGATCTCGCCCGCATAACCCTCGGCGACGAGCGTGCGCAGCATCGCCATCACCGGCGTGACGCCGCTGCCGCCGCTGATCAAGAGCACGCGCTCGGGCGGCTCCTCGGGCAGCACGAACTCGCCCTCGGGCCCGGTCAGGCCCACCAGCATCCCCGGCCGCGCATGGTCGCGCAGGTAGCGCGAGACCTTGCCCTCGGGGTGTGTGGACACGGTCAGCTCGAGCGTGTCCTCGTGCTCGGAGCCGGCGGGGGAGTAGGGCCGCGTTTCGCGCACGCCGTCGATCTCGACGCTCAACCCCACGAACTGGCCGGCGCGCAGGCCGCGCCAGTTCTCGTTCGGACGCAGCGTGAGGGTGACGCTCTTCGCCGTCTGCCGGCGCGCGGCCGTCACCTCGGCGCGCACCTCGCCCTTGACGAGCAGCGGGCGCACGAGCTCGACGTAGCGGTCGACCCCGTGCGGGTAGGCAAGCGCCTCCAGCAGGTTCGAGCGCAGTATGCGGCGGCCGAGGCCGCGGGGCGAAGTGGTGGTGGGCAGAGTTCTCGGCTCCTGATCGGTCAGTGTACAGGTGTGTACAGAGTACACTTACTCCGTCTGTACGCAATGGATACATTTGTGAGCCTCGTCACACTGTGATCGTGAACGACCGTACTCCCGAAAATGGCGCCACGCGCCAGGAACGCAAGCGGCGCACCCGCCGGGCGCTGCTCGACGCGGCGCTCGAGCTGCTCGAGGAGCAGAGCTTCTCGAGCCTCAGCCTGCGCCAGGTCACGCGCACGGCCGGGATCGTGCCCACCGCCTTCTACCGCCACTTCGACGACATGGAGGAGCTCGGCCTGGTCCTGATCGACGAGTCGTTCCGCACCCTGCGGGCGATGCTGCGGGCGGCGCGGGCCGACCAGCGCACAGCCGAGCACGTGATCCCGAGCTCTGTCGAGATCCTCGTCGGCTACGTGCACGAGCACCACACCCACTTCCGCTTCATCGCGCGCGAGCGCTTCGGCGGCGTCGCATCGTTGCGGCACGCGATCCGCGCCGAGATCAGGCTGTTCGGCTCAGACCTGGCGACCGACCTCGCGCGCTTCCCCTACCTCGACCGCTGGCCCACCGAGGACCTGCAGCTGCTCGCAGGGCTGATGGTCAACACGATGGTCTCGACCGCCGAGGCGATCCTCGACGCGCCGCCCGATGACCCCACCGTGGAAGCGGAGGTCATCGCCACCGCAAGGCGCCAGCTGTTGATGATCCTGCTGGGCGTCCCCGCGTGGCGCGGCGCCGAGGCGCACGCGCCGGCGCCCGTCGCGCGGCTGCGCGCCTGACCCTGGGCGCCTGAGCCTCTCCGTCGGCCGCGCTCAGGGTTCGCCCGCCGCGGCCTCGACGACGGCCGCGGGTTCGGCCGCCCGGGCGGAGCGCCCATTTCGGTGGATGACGGCCGTCTGCGTGCACAGCGCCACCGCCGTTGCCAGGCCGAATGCGCCCGCCACGCCCAGCGTGCGCAGCGAGACCGCGAGCGTGAAGCAGAACAGCGCGAACGCGAAGAAGCCCGTCAGCATCCCGCGCAGCAGCCGCACGGCCTCATCGGACCCGCGCTGGGCATGGGTGAACGTCGCGAGCACCGTCGTGATCACGGGGAACGGCGCGAGCAGCCCGCTCAGCTGCGGCCCGAGCGAGCCCGCCGCGGTGGTCAGAACGAGCACCAGCGCGAGCGCACAGCCGGCTCGCAGTGGCAGATCCCACGCCGGCGGAGGGGCGAACGAGCCCTCCTCGCCGCTCGGAGCGGGAAGCAGCGCGAGGCCGAGCAGGAAGCCCGCGCAGGCCAGCGCGAGCGCCGTGCCCGCCGGCACCACGGCCACGCTGAACAACAGCGTGGCCAGCCCGAACGCGATCGCCCCCGCGAACACGCACACGGTCCACCGCGCCCTCTCGGCGAGCCGTCCGTAGACGACCACGAAGCACGTCAGCGACACCAGCCCCAGCAAGGTCGCCGCGGCCGCCTGGGCCGCGAACACGCGACCCTGGGCGAGCGCGTACGCCAACAGGATCGGCCCCGCCACCACCGGCAGCCCGGCCACGATGCCGCCCACTCGCGCCCCGAACCGCCGTGCGGTCAGCGACGCGCATACCACGAACGTGGGGGCCAGCAGGGCCTTGACGGCGAGCAGCACCATGCTCCAGATGATGACCGCTGCCCGGGGCGGCCGCCGCGGCGGCTAATCCGTCGTGGCCGCGCCGGGAGCCGGCGAGCGCGCGGCGATCGCCGCATCGATCTGCGCCCCCACGCTCGGCAGCTCACCCGCGATCTGGCGCAGGTCGCGCGCGGTCATCACGATCGCCGTGAGCTCGGTTGTGGCGACAACGGTGGCGTTGCGACGCGCGTCATGCATCACGCCGATCTCGCCCGCGAAGTCGCCCGGACCGAGCCGGGCCAGTGGCTCCCCGCCACGGCGGACCTCGGCGCTGCCCGCCTCGATCACGAGGAACTCGTGGGCGAACGTGCCCTCGTGTATCAGGCTCGTGCCTGCGGGAACGACGATCTCGTCGGTGACCGAGGACAGCCGCTGCAGCTCGCCCCGCGACAGACCGGCAAACAGTCCGATGGTCTTGAGCTTGGACTCGTCCACTTCGGCACCTCCCTGCGCTCCCCGATAGGTAAGGCAACTGTACCCCTAGGGTGCCTATCCGGCAGGCTTGGTCGGGGCGAGGATGGTCTCACAAACCAACCACGCCCAAGGAGGCACAGGAAATGCTCAGCACCAAGATCCGCACAAGCATCATCACCCTGATCGCCGCAAGCTGCTTCGCGACCATGGTTCCCGCCGCAGCACAGGCACAGCCGGTCAAACAAAAAGACCTTGAAGGAAAAGGTTATTCATGCGAACACGCTTCAACCAACACCACTATTTGCACCGACACAAACGGCCACGAATGGGCCTGCGAAGAGAGCACCGACGAATGTGGGCAGCTGAGGTTGGAGGTGGTCACAACGACCAAGCTTCCCGAGCCGACCCTGAAACTGACCGTCCCGGTAGTTGCAGTTACCTCGCGACTCACCGCCTAGTGACGGAAGACATGAAGCTCGACGTGAGAGCCCCCACGCAGGGGCTCTCGGTCGTTCCGGACGCTCATAGGACAACCTCTGGTCGCTGAGTGGTGAGGTAGTTCTCGTTTTCTTTCCGAGAGAGGGAGATCTCCACGGAGCGATCTTCCTCGCCTTCTTTCGCCACCGCAAGAGCGTCATCACCGCCGCCGGCCTGCTCGCCGAGATCGGCGACAACCGCTCCCGCTACCCGACCAACGACTCGCTCGCCGCCGATGCGGGCCAAGCTCCCGTGACGATCCAGTCCGGCAAGCACAGCACCGCTACGTTCCGCTGGGCTTGCGACAAGCGGCTGCGCAAACACATGTGTGCCCTCGCCGACAGCACCCGACACTGGCATCCCTGGGCTCATGACGTCTACCAGCGCGCCCGCGCTCGTGGCTGCGATCATCCCCACGCGATCCGTGTCCTCGGACGCGCATGGAGTCGCGTGCTCTGGCGCTGCTGGCAGGACCACACGCCCTACGAGCCGACCCGACACAGCGCCCTCAACAAGATCCTCGCCCAGAAGGGTTGACACAGGGCGTCTCACGCGGCCATCAGCTCTCGCGCGGCCGCCGCTCGGTGGTCGACGCCGAGTCGCTCATACGCGGCCGCGGCCGCGCCCAGCGCGATGGCAGCCGCGGCGGGGTCGGTCTCCCGCGCGCGCTCGCCGAGCAACAGCTCGCAGCGCGCCGCGTCCAGGGGGCGGCCGAGCCGCTCCCATGCCGCGCGAGCGCGAGCGAGCAGGTCGAGGCCCTCTCCCAGCGCGCTCGTCATGCCGCGGGCCTCGAGCACGGCCGCTTCGCCGAGCGGGTAGTTGACGCGCTCGGCCATCGCCGCCGCCCGCTCCGCGGCCTCGCCCGCGAGCACGTCCTCACCGGCGCCGGCGAGCATCAGCGCACGCATCGAGGTCGCCTGAATCGACTGCCCGATCAGGCCGGCTCGCTCGCACACCTCGAGCGCCTGGGTGACCGCGTCCTGTGCGCCCTGAGCGTCGCCGCGATCGCGCTGCGTGACCGCGAGTCCGAGCAGCGCGTCGACGGCGACCTCGGACCAGCCCACCTGCTCGGCGAGCTCGCGAGCGCGCCCGAACAGCTGCGCGGAGGCCTCCCAGTCGCCGTCGCGCCACTCGAGCAGCCCTCGCAGCGTGTAGGGCAGGCACAGCTTGCCGATCAGGCCCTCGCGCTCGGCGAGCTCGGCGCTCGCGTCGTTGAAGCGTGCGGCCTGCTCCCAGTCACAGCGGTAGAACGCGAGCTGCGCGAGCGCGGCGTGCAGTTCGATCTCCGCGGGGACATCGCCGATGCGCTGTGCCAGCGCGAGCGCGTCGGCGTAGGAGTGCTCGGCCGCCGGGTAGTCGCCCTCGGCGTTCTCGAGGTGGTGGCCGAGCGCCAGCATCGCGAGCACCGTCTCGTTCTCATCAGAGTCCTGGGCGAGCTCGATCGCCCGCTCGAGGTTCTCGCGCGCCTTCGCCGTGTCGCCGATGCGCCCGAACACGCGGCCGAAGATCCCGTGAGCGCGGCTCGCCGCGCGCACCTCGCCGAGGCGCTCGGCCAGTCTCAGCGCCTTCTCGGAAGCGTAGATCGCGAGCATGTTGTCGCCGACCTGCATGTACAGCCAGGCAGCCTCCTCATACAGACGCACGAGCGCGAGCGACGGCTCGCCGTCCTTGATCAGGTTGATCCCCTGCTGGTGGTGCTGGATCGCCTGCGTGCGCTCTCCCTTGTGTGCAAGCGCCGCGCCGATCTTGCGGTGCAGCTCGGCGACGTGCTCGAGATCGTCTCGATCGCGGTAGTAGGAGAGCCCCTGCTCCCACGCCTCGATCGCCGCGTCCACGCGTCCCAGGCGCAGGGCGAGATCACCCTGCTTCTCGCTGATGCGCACCTGCCGGGCGGTGTCGCCGGCGGCGAGCGAGGCCGCGAGGCCATAGTGGACGAGCGCCTCCTGATTGGAATACAGCGCGCTCTCAGCGTCGCCGGCCGCCTCGAGGAACTGGAGCGCCGGACGGCGCAGCCGTTCGAGCTCCTCAGGATCGAGCCGCACCTCCTCGCCGAGCGCGGCCGCCCGGCCGTAGTGCTCGGCCAGCAGCGCGACCACCTCGTCACGGCGCCCACCCGCCCGCTGTTCGATGAATACGCCGACCTCGAAGTGCTTGCGCGCGCGCACCGCCTTCGGCAGCATCTCGTAGGCCACATCGCGGATCAGCACGTGCTTGAAGGCGAGCTCCTGCTCGTCGGCCAGGCGCGCGCCCTCGCCCGGGACGATGATGTCCTTCTCGCGCAAGGTCGCAAGCGCTGTGCGCAGGTCCCCACCCTCCGCCGCGGCCACCGGCGCAAGCGCACCTTCCCAGAACGTGCGGCCGACGACGGCCGCGTGCGCCACGAGGTGGCGTTCGAACGGTTCCAGCGAGTCAAGGCGCGCGGCCAACAGGCCCTGGACGGTGTCGGGCAGCTCGGCGGCCTTGGCCGCGCCTTCCTCGGTGAGCCGCTGCACCATCTCCTCGGCAAACAGCGGGTTACCCCCGGCACGCTCGGCGAGGGCCTCGAGCAGCTCGGGCGCGGCGCCCGCCTCGCGCAGCAGCGCGGCGATCAGCTCGCGCGTGTCGGCCGCGGCCAGCGGGTCGAGAAACAGGCTCGTCGTCGTGCGCCGTGAGGCGCCCCAGCCCGGCCGGCGCTCGAGCAGCTCGTCTCTTGCCAGGCACACCTGCAGCACCGGGGCGCGCAGCCACTGCGACAGGTACTCGATCAGGTCGAGCATGCCCTCATCGGCCCAGTGGATGTCCTCCCACGCGAGCACGAGCAGCTGCCCCTGGGCGATCGCCTCAAACCAGGTGCGCACCGCGCCGAAGAAGCCCTCCCGCGTGCTCTGCGCGTCCTCGCGATCGGCCACGCCGGCCGCGTCCGGCGCCTCGATGCCGAGCAGCCGCGTAAGCGGCGCGATCCGGCGCGTCACCTCCTCGCCGTCGACGCCATCCCCGTCGAGCAGCGGCGTGAGCGTCGCCGACAGCTTCGCCCAGGCGACCTCGCCGGGGTCGCCGTCGACGATCGCGCAGTCGGCGCGCAGCATTTCACTGAGCGGCCAGTAGACGATGCTCGAACCGAAGGGAAGGCAGCGACCCCTGCGTACCTGCAGCGGCGGATCACGACTCTCGAGCGAGCGCTCGAGCTCGCGCAGCAGCCGCGTCTTGCCGACGCCGGCCTGGCCGAAGACCGTGACGAGATGTGGCGCATCGCCGCGAGCCACCCTTGCGGTCAGCATCTGCAGCGCGACGAACTCGTCATCCCGGCCGACCAGCGGCGCCTCGCGGTGGGATCTGCGGACACTGCCGATGTGCTCCTCGAGCAGGCTGAGCGCGCGCCAGCCGGCGACCGGGTCGGCCTTGCCCTTCAGCTCGAGCGGCTCGAGCTCGAGGTACTCGACCACGTCGCTCGTTGCCCGCTGCGTGCGCTGGCCGACCGTGATCGTGCCCGGGCTGGCGCTGGCCTGCAGGCGCGAGGCGACATTCACGGCGTCCCCGATCACCGTATAGCCGTCGCCGACCCTTCCCGCCAGCACCTCGCCCGTGTTGATGCCCACGCGCAGCGCGAACTCAACGCCGTACTCGGCGAGCAGCCGCTGATTGAGCTCGCCCATCGCTTCCTGCATGCCCACCGCGGCGCGCACGGCGCGCTCGGGGTCGTCCTCATGCGCGACCGGCGCGCCGAAGATCGCCATGACGTTGTCGCCCATGTACTTGTCCACACGGCCCCCCACGCTCTCGACCTCCTCGGCGAGGCGCCCCAGGCAGCGGTCGACGAGCGCCTTGACCGCCTCGGGATCGAGGCGCTCGGAGATCGCCGTATAGCCGGACAGATCGGCGAACAGCACGGTGACCGTGCGCCGCTCCTCTCTCGTCGGCTCATCCAGTGAGGCGTGGGAGCCGTCGTCCGTCTCACGCGCGCCCGAGGCACCGGCGCCGGTGAGCGTCCCCCGCGCGTGCGGCTGCTCCGCGTCCCGCCTGACCGCGGCCCCGCAGGCCACGCAGAAACGCGCGTCCGCGAGCACCGGCGCTCCACAAGCCGGACAGCTCTGCTCGAGCCGCTCCCCGCAGGCCATGCAGAACTGAGCATCCGCCGGGTTATCGGCGGCGCAGCTCCGGCACGTGCGCGTCTGCGTCATGGTCGGGCAATGATGACGGCTGGCGAGCGCCACGCCGGCTCAGCCGCGGGTTTCCGCCTCAGTCGCCGATTCCCGCGAGGTAGGTCTTGCGCTGCAGCGGTGTGAGTTCGCGCCCGACACGGCTTTCGGCGATCCGTTCGAGCGAGTGCAGCGACCCTGACAGCTCTGTCGACCAGATCCCCGCCGTGCCGTCAGCGCTCGCGGTCAGCACCTGCGTACCTTCATGGTTGAAGGCCGCGCCTCTGAGCGGTCCTTCGTCGCCGCCCAGCACCGTCAGCAGCTCGCCGCTGGCGGCACTCCAGATGCGCGCCGTGCCGTTGGCGTTTGCGGTCACGATCTTGGTGCCGTCGGAGCTGAACGCGGCGCTGTTGATGGCCCCTTCGTTACCGCCCAGCACCCTCAGCTGGCTGCCGCTCGCCGCGTTCCAGATCCTCGCCGTGCTGTCTTCGCTCGCGGTCACCACCTCGCTGCCGTGGGGACTGAAGGCGGCGCTCGTGACGGGCCCTTCGTGACCGCGAAGGGCCTTCACTTCCTTGCCGCTGGCCGCATCCCAGATCCTCGCCGTGCCGTCGACGCCGGCGGTCACGATCTCGCTGCCGTTGGGACTGAACGCGGCGCTGTACATGGCCCCTTCGGTGCCGCTGGTTTCGGCCACCAATTCGCCGTTGGTTTTATAGATCGTCGCCGTGCTCTCTTCGCTCGCGGTCACGATCTCTTTGCCATTGGGGCTGAACGCGGCGTCGTAGAGGGTTCCTTCCTTGGGGTTGATCACCTTCACCCGTTCGCCCGTGATCGCGTTGAAGATCATCGCCGCTCCGCCTTCGTTCGCGGTCACGATCTCTTTGCCATTGGGGCTGAACGCAACGTTGTAGACGGTTTCTTCGGTTTCGCTGTCCGCTTCGGCCAGTTCCTTGCCGGTGGCGACGTCGAAGATCCTCGTCGTGCCATCGTCGTTTGCGACCGCGATCTTCGTGCCTTCGGGATTGAACGCGGCGCGTCTGAGCGCTCCTCCGCCGCCGGGTATCGCCCTGATCAGCTCCCGCGGCGAGGCGTCCCAGATCCGCGCCGTGCCATCGTGGCCGGCGGTCAAGATCTCTTTCCCGTTGGGGCTGAACATGGCGCTCAGCACCGTTCCTTCGTGGCCGCGCAGGACGGCCAGCTGCTCGCCGGTGGCGGCATTCCAGATCCTCGCCGTGTGGTCTTCGCTCGCGGTCACCACCTCGCTGCCGTCGGGGCTGAAGGCGGCGCTTCTGACAGGGCCTTCGTTGCCGCGCAGCACGAGCAGCTGCTTGCCGTTGGCCGCATCGAAGATCTTCGCCGTGCCGCCTTCGTTCGCGGTCACGATCTCCTTGCCGTTGGGGCTGAAGGCGGCGTCGTAGACGGTTCCTTCGGTTTCGCTTTCCGCTTCGGCCAATTTCTTGCCGGTGGCAACGTCGAAGATCTTCGCCGTGCCGAGTTCGTTCGCGGTCACGATCTTCGTGCCGTCGGGGCTGAAGGCGGCACTGTAGACGCTCCCCTTGGGTTCGGGCACCACCCTCAGCTGCCTGCCGCTGGCCGCGTCATAGAGCCTCACCCGCCCATGTCCGCTGCCCGTCCCTTCTTCCTTGCTGCTCGCCTTTTCTTCGCCCGCGGTCACGATCTCCTTGCCGTTGGGGCTGAAGACGGCGCTGTAGAGCGCACCCGTGTTGCCGCGCAGCACCTTCACCGTTTCGCCGTTGGCCGCATTGAAGATCCTTGCCGTGCTGTCTTCGCTCGCGGTCAGCACCTCGCTGCCGTTGGGGCTGAACGCGGCGCTTGAGACCGGTCCCGTATCGCCGCGCAGAACGAGCGGTTGCCCGCCGCTTGCCAGATCCCAGATGCTCGCCGTGTGATCCTGGCCTGCCGTCACGATCTTCGTGCCTTCGCGATTGAACGCGGCGTCTTTGAGCGGCGCGCCCCGGCCGAGCGTTTTCAGCAACTCGACCTTGGGTAACGCTTCGCGAAGCGCGCTCTCGCCGACGCTCGTGTATCTCAGTCGCAGCGACTGAAGCGCCAGCTTCGTGCTCAATCCGGGGCTGCTCGAGAGCGTGGACTCGGCGCTGGCGGCCAGCTGACGTGCCTGGGCGGTCTTCTGCGCTGACACGGCAGCCGAGCGCTCGATCAGCGCGACGACCGACAGGGCGATCGCCACGATCAGGGCGACTGAGACCGCCGCACGAGTCGCGCGCAGGCGCCGTGTCGTGCGCTGGCGGCTGACCAGCACATATGTGTTCTGCAGCTCCGTGGGCTCGGGCCGCTTGCCCGACCCCTGCGCGAGCCACTGCTCAGCGTCCTCGAGCTCTGAGCCTGAGAGCAGGAAGCTGCCATCACGGCCGTGCTCGTCCCACTCGATCGCCTTGCTGCCCCACTCGGTGTGGGCCCGCACCCAATCCAGGTCGGTCTCGATCGCCGCGATCAGCAACCCCAACGAGCGCTCGAAGTCGTCCTCGAACACCCCCCTGCCGGGAACGAACTGACGTTCCGAGATCGCCTCGGGAAGCTGCGCCGGGTCGGTCTGTCGAATGACGACGGGGATGATCCGCTTGTTCAGGCTGAGCGCATGTCGAATCTCCTTCATGCACTCGCCCGAGCCGGCCGAGTCCGGGTCGATGATGAACACGAACGAATCCGATGACTCGATCGCGAGCTTCAGATCATCGGCCCAACGCGACGCCGGCGGGATGTCATCCTCATCCACCCACACGCTCTTCCCCGCCCGCTTGAGCGCCTCGTGCAGGCGCCTGGCAAAGGCGGTGTCCTTGTGCGAGTAGGAGATGAACGCTTCGCAGTGCTGGCGCCCAGTGCCCGCGGAGGTGGGCTCTGGTTGCGCCCGCGCGGTCGCAGTCGAGCTCACTTCGCCACCAGCTCGCGGCCGCGGCGCTGGATCTGAGCCGGCTCGGGCTGACAGCGCTCGATCCGAAATCCGGTCAGCTCGAGCATTTCCGGGAGCTGGCGGACGGGGTCGCGGTCGCGGTCGCGGTTGCGCTCGTCCAGCTCCTCCCACGGCACGAGCTGGTCGTGGAGCTTGAGCTCGTCGTTTCGCGGCCGGCCGAAGCGCCAGCCGTCATCGAGCTTTGCCTTCATCCAGCGCTCGTGCTCTTGGCGGGCGAGCAGCTCGACCTCCGCGTCGGTGAAGCTGAACAGCGGCTCCTCGGGATCGCGCAGCGAGGAGGGCACGAGGATGCAGCCGCTGGCGGTGAGCTTGTCGCCGATCCCGTCGGCGAACCTGCGGTTGTCCTCGCGCATCGACTCTGACAGCTCCTCCCACGGCCGCATGCTCGGGTTCTGCTCGACGCTGCCCCCGTTCGCGAGCTCCTCGCGAACGTACTCTTCGTGCTTGGCCCTCGCGACCAGCTCGTTCATGCCACGCAGCAAGAGCTCGGGCGAGGTCGCCTCGGTCAACAGGCCGAAGGGTGTGATGTTCGCAAACCGCCCACCTTCAGCCGCCAGAATGCTCGCCACGCCCGCGCGGGAGTCGGCCACCGCCACCGCGACCGGGACGCCAACCGCGTCAGGCGCCGCGTGCAGCGCGAGAGCCGCCGTGAGTGCGTCGCCCTCGTTTTCGAGGCAGACATACGCCTGGGTGACGTCGCAGCAGCCGTCTTCGCCCAGCATCGCTGCGCCGGATTGAAAGGCGGCCGACTCGATCGGGATTGGCCGGGTACCCAGCCTGCAGCAGCGTTCGAGCGCTGGATAGCGCTCGCGCAGCCGCCTGAGATCCTCCTCGGCGCCGGCACCGGCCAGCGTGATGCGAAGCTCCTCTCCGGGGCCGGGGCGCTGGCTCTGCCACAGCCGTGCGATGCGCAGAACCAGCTGCTCTGCAAGCGTCTCGACGCCCACGAACAGGACATGCGCGCGGCGCGGTTCGCCCTCGCCGGTCGCGAGCGCAAACGGGGGATGACGCTCCACCAAGAGCTGCGCCCCCGTCGCATACACGTTGAAGTACTCAAGGCGAAGGCCGGGTGAGTGCGCACCGAACGTCGCGGCGTCCTCTGCGAGCGAACGCCACAAGTCGAGGTCTGAGAGGTGCGCAAAGACCGTCAGCACGCCCCGGCCCGCCCGCGGGCAAGATCTGACCGCGGCAGCCACGTCGACGTTCGCACCGTCGTTGCCGCACAGCGCAACCAGGCGACGCGCGTGGCGCACGCCCGCCCGACGCAGCAGCGCACGATCGGTCGCGTCGCCGATCAGCACCCGGATACCGCGCGCGCGGGCGCCGGCGAGGCGCCCGTTGGTGGGGTCGCTCTCGACCACAACCACATGTACGTCGCGATCGTCGAGCGCGAGCGCCAGGCACGAGCCCATCGCGCCGAGACCGGCGATGATCACGTGTGCGCGCGCGAACAGGCGGATGCCAAAGATCTGGGCCTGTTCGCGCCCCAGTAGGAAGATCGCACCGACGGCCGCGTAGCCGGTCAGGATCGGCGCCACGATGCGCGCCACCTGCAGCGCGGGCGGCACCGGCGGCACGACCACGCCGCCGAACGCGAACAGCGTTGTCGCGCGGTAGAGGGAATCCAGCAGCCCGTAGTTGGCGCTGTGCAGCTGCTCAAAGCCGATCGTCCCGAGCACCAGCACGAACAACCCCAGCCCGACCAGCACGACGCCGCGAACTTCCCTCCAGGCCGGCTGAAGGCGCGCTCGCCACAGGTGGCGAAGCGCGCGCCTACGCCTGACGATCCCGCCGACGTGTGGCTCTCTGCTTAGCGTCACCGTGTCGTTGGCTCAGCCGCCGAGCGCCTCGACGATCAGCGGGAAGACGTTGCGGTGGGCCTCGCGGCCGAGAAACACGTCGAGGTGGGTGTAGCCGGGCAACAGCTCGAGGCGATGACGGCCGGGGGCGAGCGCGTCGAAGTAGTCGAACGTCCGCTGCTGGGAGGCTGCGAGGAAGCAGGTGTTCTCGGCGCCGGCGATAAACGTGAAGCGCGCGTCGGTCTGCGGCTCGCCGTCGAGCAGGCTGGCGGGCAGCTCTGACA
>Ga0209038_10000383_pt1 | contig 13827 bp, 14 predicted proteins | sample BogFormECP03_OM3_FD_188237 | JGI IMG/M metagenome (GOLD analysis project Ga0209038, IMG submission 188237) | Bog forest soil microbial communities from Calvert Island, British Columbia, Canada - ECP03_OM3 (SPAdes) (version 2) | ecosystem: Environmental > Aquatic > Freshwater > Wetlands > Bog ...
GAAAAATTCCTGGCCCGCTTCACGCCAGTCAAGACATTCGAGGAAATGAAAACTCCCCTGGCCATCGCCACCACCGACATCAACGCCGGCATCTCGGTCTACTATACGCGCGGCCCCGTTGGTCCTCCGCTGCGTGGCTCGTGCGCCTATCCCGGGCTTTTCGTACCCATACAATTTGAAGGCCGCATGTTAGTGGACGGATTTCTGACCGCGCCAGTCCCCGTGGAGGGCGCGCTTCTCCTCGGCGCGGACGTGGTCATCGCCGTATATCTCGAAGCAGGCAATGTCGATCAGCCGCGCACCTTTACTGACGTCCTCAGCCGTTCGTTCACCATCATCCAGCGCCACACCGACCTCACCTGGCGTCAGCAGGCCGACGTAATCATCGAACCGAACGTGACACCGTTTGTCTGGGACGACTTCACTAAGACCCCGGAGATGGTCGCCGCAGGCGCAGCGGCCGCGTTGGCCGTGCTGCCGCAGATTCGCGCAGCCATCGGCGGTGCGAAGCGCGACTCAGCCGCGTAACTCGCGGACTCCGAAAATCGGCTTCGAATCTGCTCTTTAGACCCTGACTATTCCTTCGTGACTTGAACGACGACCGGCTGTCCCTCGCCTTTACCTCGCTGCGTCAGCCATGCGCCAAGGCCTTCGGCAAAGCGTTCCGGTGTCAAACGAAAGCTCACCTCGACCTTGCCATCGGCTAAAGGCAGGGTGTCGTCGAAATCCGCGGCATTCGTAAAATTGCGCATACAGAATTGATCGAGCCAATCGAGGGGGCAGGCACGGCTCTCTCCGCGAATCACAACATCCACTTTGAATTTTTGTGCGTACACACGGCCATCATAACATCGCGGCGCGTCAGTTTTTTGAGGGACAAACGGTTGCCGTTGCTGCGAATTCTAATGAACTACGAAGCGCGCGGCCGCTTCACGCTATGCGCCAATCCCAGCGCTTCCAGCGTCCAGATGAAATACCATCCGATGTCCGTCTGGTACCACCGCATACCTAGGCGCGCCGAACCCGCGTGCGAATGATGATTCGCATGCCAATTCTCGCCCCAAGCCGTGATCTGGAACGGCCCCAGCCACCACACATTCATGCTGGAATCGTCGCCGTCTTCTTTAGCATGCCCCAGGTGCGTCAGGCTATTCACGAAGCACTGCATGTGCAGCGTATAGACCAAGCGAATCGCGCCAATCCAGAAGAAACCCATCCAGCCAAACCCGAGCAGCAACCCGGAAAAAATCGAAACCAGAATGACCGGCGTTTCCAGCCAGCCCCACGCCTTATACATCCCGCGCGTCAATTCCGGCGCCCAGCGCTGTTTATCGGCAGGGTTCGTTTGATAAAGCCACCGCAGGTGCGCCCACCAGAAACCGCCTTGTTTGGGGCTGGAAATGTCTTCCGGAGTGTCCGTCACCGAATGGTGCAAACGATGGTAAGCGACCCAGCTCGCAGGATGCCCCGAGCCATTAAACACCGCCCAAAAAATCAGCGCTTGCTCGATAAACTTGTAAGTCTTCAGCGTCTTGTGCGACAGCATGCGGTGATAGCAAACCGTAGTGCCAAGCCCGCCAAACGCAATGAACACCAGCGCCGTAACCAGAACTTTCCAGCTCGGCAGCGGAAACAGAATCAGCCCCACAACCGCCAGCACGTGAATCAGCACCAGGTAAGCAAATACGCCTTCTTTACCGTGTACCGGCTTCCAAAAGGGACGATCCCACGGCCGAACTTCCTGCGTAGCAGCTAGTTCCATGATTTCTCCGGCGATCTGCCTGGTTGTATGCGAGCGTGCCTGGAACAGCGACCCCTGATAGGCAAGCACAACGATACCATTACCTCGCGAGCCTAGCGTAAATCCGTGCGGAATAGGACGCCAAATATGTAATAGTTTTGTCACCGATTCGGCGCGCCCAAAATGGAATTCCCCGCGCGCGAGCCATGCGCGTCACTCCAAATCCGAATCGCCGATCCAACTAAATCCAGACCCGGCTCCGGCCCCGCTGTTTTTTGCAGCCGCATTAAAGACGAGACGATCTAGTGGAAGCTGGTCAAGAAAAGGCAGGAAGATGACAATGGACGTGGTCATTCTGAAAATCCGGGCCCCAATAATTACCGATCTTACCTCTGCAAATCCCGCAACGCATCATTGAGTTCGCCTAAGTCCGATTCGAGCCGGTAAAACCCGGGCTGCCACTTACCGCTCGTCTCTTCCGCGGCAAATCGCAGGACCGCAAAATCTCCGCCGCCAGCCTGCCCGTCCGACAGACTGGGAAAATTCTCCCCAAAAAAGGTGATGGCATGTTTGCTAACCACCCGTTCGCATTCCGGCATGGAAAGCACGGCCCTCAACATCCCCTGGTTTTTCGCGTGCGGCTGGCAGAAGTAGAGATTTGGCATAGACAAGGATAATCGGCGGAACGCCGAAAAACCTTAATAGTACGAAGATACTTTTATTTGTGTAGAAGTTACACGGACGCCAACCGTCTCTTCCCTTCCCCCTCCTTTTCTCCCCTCCTTTCGCCTCATTTTGCGCTTTTTATTTAACCCCATTCGATGCCCGATCAAAGGTAGAATCCCGCAACTGCTCTGCGGGGTGCTTCTTGGAAGACGAACGACGCCGAACTCCCAGGTACCCGTTCACTGCCACAACCGAAGTCATCCTCAAACCGGGTCAGCCCGGAATCCAAGCCCGCGTCACCGAACTGAGCCTTCACGGCTGCTTCGTCGAGCTGGCCGAGCCCTTGGAAAAGGGCGTCCAGGCTATGTTCAAGATCTACGCGGAAGGCAAGTATTTCGAGTCCGAGGGAATCGTCGTCTACACTCAGCCCCATCTGGGCTTCGGCGTCCGCTTTCAAAATATCAACGTTCACTACGCGCCGGTCTTGAAACGCTGGCTTATTCAGGCCGCTCAGGCAAAATTCGGCAAGCCGGTCTAACCACCGTCGCAACCCCGCTTATTTCTTCGATTTCTCTAACGCTCGGCCCACGCCATTCCGTCCGGCCCCTGCAATCCCGTGATGTGTCCTGTCACTTGCAGGGTCTTCAGATCAATGACCGCAACGCTATTCTCTACGGATACCGCCACGAAGGCACGCGCCCCATCGGGCTGGAGCTGAATGCCCTCCACGCCGCGCCCAACGTCGAGAGTTTTGACCACTTTGTGTGACGCGGTGTCCACTATAACCAGAGTCCCGCCCTCAGGATCCGAAATCAGCGCCGATTTTCCGTCCGGCGTAAACTTCAGCCGGTTCGAATGCTTGGTCTTCACATCGATTGTCTCCACGACTTTTTTGGTCGCCACGTCCACGATCGAAACGCTCCCGTCCTGGGAGTTGGCCGCCCAAATCTGCTTTTCGTCCGGCGAAAGATCGAATCCCTCCGGCCCTTTGCCCACAATAATCGGCGTCACATTCCAGTCGGTGCCGCGCGGATTGCTAGTCTGCTCGATCACGCAGATCGTGTTGGATCCAATGTTCGAAGTAAAAATCCTCTTCAAGTCTTTTGAGACGGCCACCATGTGCGTGGAGTTCTGTCCCGTCCCCATCAACCAATCCACCTGCTTCGTTGCGGGATCGTACCGCCCAATCACCTTGTTCGCTTCCGCGGTGAAATACACTTTTCCGCCGGCAAACGTGATTCCGTGCGGCGCGCGCAAGCTTCCAAGGTCCACAGGCGGCATTGCTTTCTGCGCCGTCAAATCAATCACGCCAAGCTCTTTCCGTGGTCCCTTCTGGTCGTTGTAATTGGTCACGTAGGCGAACTTTCCGTCCGCCGATGCAATCACTTCGTGAGTAGCGCTTCCCGCAGGCACTCGGCCCACAATCTTCAGGCTTGCCGGATCGACAATAGCCAGCGTGCTGTCCGTCTTCTCCAGAACCAGCAGCGCCGGAGAAGGCGTCTGCGCCCCCGCATAAATCGCTGCCAATGGGGCCGCAGCCACAAAAACCGCCAGCCGAACGAATACTCTGTTTGCCATAAGAAGTCTCTTCATCGCGCCACCTCTCTCGAAATGCCGCTGGGAGGATATCACTTACGCATTTCGAAGTGGAAAAGCGAAATGAGGCAAGCCCGCCATTTCCCAGTCGCCGCGCCTCTTATAGAATCTTCACTACTCGCCCTGCGGAGGAGGCGCCTATGAAGTTCGCAAAAATCACGTTTTGGATTGCAGGCATCTGGGGCTTTCTGGTTATTGCCCCGCTCTACTTTATCTTTGACGTGATCGGCCAAAAGGATCCGCCACCGATCAACCACCCAGGCTTCTTCTACGGCTTCGCAGGAACCGCCCTGGCATGGCAGATCGCATTCTGCTTCATCGCTACCGACCCCGCCCGCTTCCGCCCGCTGATGCTTCCCAGCATGTTTGAAAAATTCAGTTGGAGCATTGCCGTGGTAACGCTCGTCCTGCAAGGCCGCATGCATCATTCCGACCTCGTCTTCGCCGGGACGGACACGCTCCTCGGCGTGCTCTTCATCATCGCTTACTTCAAAACCCCGTCTCGCTAGCGCGGCGCTGTCGCAGACTCGCTCAAAGAAATTCCAAGCGTCCCCGCGCTATGCGAGTTCAAGTCATAAACGCCGTCGCGCAAAAAAACTTCTCCCGCGGGAACGTCAATCTCGGCATGTACCTGAAGGCCCTGCTGCTGGGCCTTCACATAATCTGGCGGTTGCAGCGCTACCTTGTATTTCGCCGTAACCAGGTTCAAGGGCTTGCCGTCACGGTCATAAGCGACAACCATCAGCTCGATGTGCCCATGCAGCACTCCATCGGGGGTGGTATCGAACTTGAGATCCTCCGCAGATATTAAGAAGTCCACGCCGTACCGCGTCAATGGCCCCTTCAGCGCGGTGTTGCTCCCCGCGCGCGCCGCCCCAGCAGCGGGCTGCGGGTCCGAAGGCATCACCCGCGCCTTGAAAACAATCTGCGCAAAATCCGGCATCCCGAATCCCACGAGCGGCAGCAGCGCATCGCCCTCAGGCGTTTGCTCGGCCGCATGCTCCGTATTCGCGTCCGCCGCGTAGTAACCGCGCCGGTAGTCCACCTTGAACGAACTACCGGATACCTTCACCTGGATGTGCCGGAACTTCCCATCCATCTTCATGTCCGTCGGCGTGTACGCCAGCGTGTAGAAGTGCGAGCCGTCGTTGACCGCGTGGCTCATCGCATCCGTCAGTCCGTTCGTGTCGTAGAAAGCATGTCCGCCCGTATCCCTCGCCAGCGTTTCCATGGCGATCTGGTCGGCCGCCCGATCCGAGCTGCCCGCTCGAATATTCACTCTCTCACTTCGAGTCGTGGATCCCTTGGTGGGATCGAACCCCGCAGCCCCAACCAGCCCCACCGCCGCAACGGGATAGATCGCCACTTGATCCGCCGTCAGTTGGCCTGCGGTCTGTTGAACATCCCTCTGATACTGCCGCGGCACGCCCGCGTCCGGAAAAATACCTACTGGGAATGAGCCCGAGAACCAGATCACGTTCTTGCGTCCCGGAATGCTGGAGAGGTATCGCGCAAGCTGTTGCAGCGCCCGCAACGTCAGCGCAATCCGCGACTCCACCCGCGTGCTGCCATTCTCAGCCGTCTCCTGCCTCACCGCTTCCACCGCCGCCGGCGACGCTTGATTCATGATCATCATCTCCACGATCGCCTGGTCCGCAGCAGTTTGCTGCGTCGTCGGAAGCAACGGAGACTTCTGCGGTTCGGCCCCCGCTTTCTTGTCGTCCAGTGCCGCCAGGAGCTCCGCCGGATCGCCCGTAAATCCTTGCACCATGTGCAGCCTCGCCACCAAAGTGAAGATAGCCAGCCGCGTGCCGGGTGCCATGCTTCGCAGGTATTTCGCAATCTCCAAGCGCACGTAAGGCTGGTCTTGCGGCTGCGTGTTGAGCCAGTCGAGCAGCAGCACATTCACGGAGTCGGCCTTCTTGATGGAAGGATCGTTGGCATAAACGTGCGGCGGCAGAGCCTCTGATCCAGCGGCGGCGGGCGGCGCGCCTTTATGTTCTTCAAAAAACGAGATGGTCTGCGCTTTGCCTTCTTCCGTGACTTTAAAATCTTCCTGGCGCAAACCAGGAACAGGTTCGCCCTTTCCCTTTGTCACAACGATGTCCACGAGAACCACGTTCACTTTGGACTTTATGACTGGCTGTGCGTTCGCTTGATCGCCCGCGGATACAGACGCCGAAGTCTGGGCGTGTACGGCAACGGCTGCAACGAAGAGCGGCGCAAATCGAAGAAACCGGCGGAGGCTCAAACACATTGGACCCATTCCAGCGCTTTAGCCTCTCACACTCAGGCCCCTCGCGAAAGCAAAGCGTGCGCACAGCCCGCCATCTTCAAGCGGGACGTATCCATCGTCGAAAGCATGGCTCCGGCTGCGAGACTTGGCAGTCCGCAACTTATTAACGGCCTTCTCTCGAATTTTCTAATAATATGTTCCCCATCGATTCTCGAATTAAGGCCTTGGAGATGTCGACTTCATCTGCTGAGAAAAAAACACCTGCCCGTGCTGAGCCTGCTCTTAAGCCACGTAAAGGAGGCCCGGGCGTCGGTGTACTCGACCGCGAACCGGATGCATCGATAACCCCGGGCTCAGAGATAACTCTGGATACCTCGGGCCCTAACATTCGGTGCCCTTTGTGCGGCTGGTCGCCAAAGAAAAACAGTCTGTGGATGTGTAACTGCCGCCACCTCTGGAACACCTTCGACACCGGCGGAGTCTGCCCCGCCTGCCTCTATCAGTGGAAAGTGACCATGTGCCCCCGCTGTCACCGCTGGTCAGCCCATTCGGATTGGTACGCGAAGTGACGGCCAGCCAGGCCCCCAAAGGTGCCGGTCACTCCTGGCCGGAATGGCATCGCGGAGCGTTTGCTCAAGCCTCGCTCCATCTGGCCCGTTCGAATGGCTATTCGGAACATCCAGTTCGCAAAATGCCCCGTAGTTAGAGGAGGGAACACACAAATGTTGGGCCTTGCGGGGTCCGGAGGACTTCTTTGGTAATCCAGGCTCTACGGGGTTCTCGTTTTTTTTGCTTGACGGCGGCTCGCAATGGGAGGATACCAGATGTACCGCAGCCCCGGATTGAGGGACGGGGTTTCATCCCCGGGTACGTGTGTCCAGCCGTACTTCCCAGAAATCCCGGAGCCGAATTTCAATTGCCTCGATTTTCCCGTTGGGAATAAATCTGGGCGTGCGAGGGTCCACAAGTTTATCTAGGGTTGCCTCCCGTTTTTTGCGGGGTGTAATCTCGGAAACGCAGGCAAATGCGGTTCGATTTTCTGTGAGCCCGTTTAGTCAGCGGTTGGATGAATACTTTGTACGGCCTTCCCGTCTAAGCCGGGTTGGGACCGCTCGCAGCAGGCAGAACGGCAGGACAGGGTGGCGGCAGAAAAAGCGGATAAGCCAGTCGGCAGCGGCAAAATCGCTCTGGCTCAATTTTTTGATCTTCACGGCGGGCAATCCGCCGGAAGGGCAGCAGTAGAATCAAAATCACAGGAGGTCGGAGAGGGATATGACAAAGACAAATAAGTTCCTGATCACGGGCGCGGCGATTGCGGGCTTGATCGCAGGCACCGCACCGGCGATTAAGGCTTCGAATCTGCTCGCTGGCGGCAACACCTCAGCCAGCGCTCAGGACACAGACAAGAAGGCTGACACCGCGGTGAAGGAAAAGCACGCCTGTAAAGGCAAGAACTCGTGCAAGGGCAACGGCGGCTGCAAGTCGAGCGACAACGGATGCAAAGCCAAGAACTCTTGCAAGGGCAAGGGCGGCTGCGCGACCGACGGCTCGAAGATGCCTTCGTAAGACAGCTTACCTGCTGGTTTTACCAGTGATGGGGGGCTGGTGCGTTCCGCTGGCCCTCTTTTTTTTTCTGATTCAACGCAGAGTGTTAGTGTCTGCGCTTCCTGTACACGCCGTTTGAGTTTCTCTCGGGAGATGGGGATGTCGGCCAATCGCTTTAACGGGTTTACGGATTTGGGGATCGGCATCGGGTTGCGCGCGCCCCATTATCACCATATTCTTACGCGCAAGCCGGTCGTGGACTGGTTTGAAATAATCTCCGAAAACTTCATGATCGATGGCGGGCGGCCGCTCCAGATACTCGATCAGCTTCTCGAACAGTACAAAATCGTCCAGCATGGCGTTTCGATGTATTTTGGCTCCGCGGAAAAATTGAATCGCGAGCACATGCGCCGCTTGAAAGATTTGGTGAAGCGCACGAAAACGCCGTGGCTTTCCGATCATCTTTGCTGGGGCAGTGTGGACGGGCGCTACACGCACGATTTGCTGCCCATGCCGTACACGTTTGAGGCTGCGAAGATTACCGCGCAAAAAGTGCGCGAAGTGCAGGATTTTCTCGAAATCCCCATCGCCGTCGAAAACGTCAGCAGCTACGCCGAATATCACGATTCGGAAATGGCGGAGTGGGAATTTCTGAACGAAGTCGTCGAGCGCGCGGATTGCGGCATTCTGCTCGACGTCAACAATATTTATGTCTCCTCGCAGAATCACACTTTCAATCCGTTTGATTACGTGAACAGCGTGCCCGCGCATCGCGTCGCGCAGATTCACATCGCCGGGCACTCGAAATATCGCAAATACATTCTCGATACGCACGACCATCCGGTGATCGATCCCGTCTGGAAACTTTACGAGCGAGCGATTCAGCGCACGGGGCACACCGCAACGCTGCTCGAATGGGACGACAGCATTCCTTCCTTCCAGGAAGTCCACGACGAAGCTCTGAAAGCCAATAAATTCCTGAGCGCCACGGTGCTGGCGGAAACGGCATGACATTTTCCGGTGCGGGCCGAAACGGCATGATCTATTTCGCGCGAGTGGAACGTGTGAACTCTCTCGTGCGAGCGGAAACGGCATGAAGCTGATGCAGCTTCAGCGCACCATGGCCCGCGCCGTGATGCAGCCGCTCACGTCTTCGGAACGCATGCAGCGCCGCGCTCCCGACGGCGGCCCGATGAAGCGCTACGCTTCGCGTTTCATCAAGCCCAACGACCGCCTTACCTCTTTCGAGCGGCTGGAAATTTACAATCGCCAATACTGGTTCCGTGTCCTCTCTGCAATCGGCGAGGATTTTCCCGGGTTGCAAGCCGTGCTCGGCCAACGCCGCTTCGACGAAATGTCGAAAGCGTATCTGATCGCCAATCCTTCGCGGTCGTTTACGATGCGCAATCTCGGCTCGCACATGGAATCGTGGCTGCGCAAAAACCCCAAGTGGGCCGGCAAAAATAAGACGTTGGTGCTCGATATCACGCGGCTCGAATGGGCGGACATCGAAGCGTTCGACGGAAAAGCCGAGCCGGCGCTGCAAGCCGAAGACCTCGCGAGCGCTGCGGGTGATAAGTTGAAGCTGAAACTTCAGCCGTATGTTCGGCTGTTGAGTTTCAGCTATCCCGTCGATGATCTTCTCCTCGAAGTGCGCAAAGAGGATGAGGACACCGATTTCGCCAGCAACACGCTCACGGAGCGCCGCAAACGCAAGCGCGTGCGCACCGTCGCAAAACTCAAACCGGCGCAGATTTTCCTCGCGGTGCATCGCATCGACAACTCCGTTTATTTTCGCCGACTCGAGCGCGACGATTTTTCCATTCTCGCCTCGCTGCAACAGGGCAAAACCATCGGCGCAGCGGTGGAATTCGCCATGCGCAAGAGCGCGCTTCCTCCGGAAGAGTGGCCCGCGAAAGTGCAGAACTGTTTTCAAACATGGGCCGCGCTGGGCTGGTTCTGCCGCCCTCGAAAAAAACGCGCGACCAGATGAATCTTGTTATAGATTGGCACATCCAAATCTCCCGCGAATCCGTTACTGATAACTGGTAGCGATCAACAAAACTGTGACAACGGGTCTCTCATGAACGAACTGCTGACGGCGAATCTTTTATGAACAAAATACTGGCAACCACAAAATCCCTGCACGACAAGTTTTGCCACTACGCTGACTTTCTCCAGCACCCCTTTCTGCTGTTTGTACGGCTCTACTGGGGTATTCAGCTGATGCAGAGTGGCTGGGGAAAATTGCACAACCTCGATAAGGTGACGGAGTTTTTTACGAGCCTCAATTTGCCAATGCCCGCTTTCACGGCAACGGCCATTTCCAGTCTCGAATTTTTTGGCGGCCTCTTGCTGGCGATCGGTTTGTTCTCCCGGCTGATTTCGCTTGTGCTTACCATTAACATGCTGATGGCTTACATTACGGCGGACAAAGAGGCGCTCCATTCGATCTTTTCCGATCCCGATAAATTCACGGCGGCTGCGCCCTACGTATTTCTCATTGCCGCGCTGATCGTGTTTCTGTTTGGCGCGGGCTATTTTTCCCTGGATGAATTGTTCAGCCGCATTTTCTGGAAAACCGGAGCGCCCGAGAAGACTTCCACTTAGCTTTTCCCACAATTGGGCGCTTAATTTTTCCAGTTGGCGTAGCATGGATTCTGGGTACAAATGGGCCAGATGGGATCCACTCTTGGACTTCGCAAACTTGCTTGTCTCGCTTTGCCGCTCCTGCCGTTTTTCCTTTTGTTGCTTCCCTTCTCCGCCGCGCGTGCGGAAGATATGAAATCCACGGTGATGGTTGGCAGTTCGCGTATCGATGTCACGATTGATACGAGCGAGGCGCCCATCTCCCAGCCCGACGTAATGAAGTGGGTGCAAAACGCCGCGGACTCCGTCGTTGCGTATTACGGGCGCTTCCCTGTTCCTCATCTGACGCTCCGCATTATTTCGTTCGATGGAAGCGGCGTGCGCCACGGAACCACGTGGGGACGCGGCGGCGGGCTGATCCGCATCAGCGCGGGAAGCAAAACGTCGGCGGCGGAGTTTGCCGACGACTGGATGCTAACGCACGAAATGATCCACCTGGCGTTTCCGTCGATGGCCGACGAGCACCACTGGATCGAAGAAGGTATTTCGGTGTACGTGGAGCCAATTGCGCGGATTCGCGCGGGACATTTGACGGCGATGCAAATGTGGAGCGATTTGGTGCGCGACATGCCCAAAGGATTGCCGAAAGATGGCGAATCGGGGATGGACCACACGCACACGTGGGGACGGACGTATTGGGGCGGAGCGCTCTTTTGTTTTATGGCGGACGTGCAGATTCGGAAGCAGACGAACAACGCGAGAGGCTTGGAAGACGCGCTGCGCGGAATTCTCGACGCAGGCGGGACGATTAACGAGGATTGGGATTTGGAGAAAGCTTTTAAAACAGGCGACCAGACGACGGGCGTGCTGGTTTTGCAGAAATTGTATATGGATTGGAAGGACAAGCCGGTGATGGTGGATTTGCCGGAGATGTGGAAGCAGCTGGGCGTGGAAGTGGATGGAACGAAAGTGCGGCTGCATGATGACGCGCCGATGGCGGCGATCCGGCGCGCGATTGAGACCGGTAACGCAAAGATGAAGAGCGGCGACAGTGCTGCGCCGTCGAAGAGCGGTTCGGTTGCGGGGCTTTTGGCTATTTTTGCAGGACGGACTACTGGCTCGAATTGACCGATCATACCCCACCCCCGGGGTATACAGAGAACTGTGAAGTAATCCCATGAAAATAATAGTGTTGCGGGAGATCCTGTGTGTTCGCCGAGCGAGATATGGGAGCGACCGGCGGGAGATGTGGGGATACCCCCCTGTTTTTTGGAAAGATGTGATTCCATTGGAGTTAGCGGGTGGGCGTCTGCAAAAGATATGATTCTAAATAGGTTAGAGGCGGAATGAAACCCTTCGACTTCACTTTGGGTAGACGAGGCGCGAGAGGAAGAAAAAGACAACGCCGAGACACGGAGGTTTCGCAGAGAGAACGTGGTTGACGGGCGAGGCTGGCGGCTGAGTAACACGACGGATGTTACCACATATATTAATAGATTGTCAAGAGTTTACTGGAGCGTGATTCGAATCGTCTGTGGAAAACTGCGGAAGAGTGTCAAAGACCCCCACCCTCAAAAACCAAGGGTTGGACACCCGAATTCGTACAAGAGTTTTGGGGCCGGGGCACCCGAGAAACAACGTCACCCGGCACACCCGACGAAAACTCTTTCCAGGCTAGACTAGAAGCCATCTCATAAATGTCTCAGGAGGATAACAGCGCAAGCGAGCTGAACCATCCCGAGGAAATTCTCTGGGTAGTATTCCCAGCGAATGACAACGCGACGAAAGTTATGAAGCCAAGCGAACAGGCGCTCGATCTTCCAACGGCGGCGGTAGCGACGCAGACGGCGACCGTCTTGTGTTGCGGGGGATACGCGCACAAATTTGTGAGGCGCGATGAGTTGCACACCGTAGCGCTGTTGGATGCGTTGGTCCAAGGGATCGCTGTCGTAAGCGCGGTCACCAATCATTCGCTCGGGAGTTTCCCTGAGGAATCGTTGCTCGAGTGTAGTTTCAACGAGTTTTGTTTCATGAGGCGAAGCGCTGGCCACGTGCACGGCGAAAGGAAGACCATGGCCGTCTGCGATTGCCATGATTTTGCTGCCTTTGCCGCGCTTTGTAGGGCCGACACCAGAGCCCCTTTTTTCGCGCCGCTGAAGCTGGCGTCGATGAAGGATTCGCTGAGATCGAGCTTTCCTCGGTCTCGTAAGTCCTCGGCAAGTTTTCGCAGCAATCGCGTCAGCAACCCGCTGCGCTGCCAGGATTGGAATCGTCGATGACAGGTTTGATAGGGCGGATAGCGAGACGGGAGATCGTGCCAAGGAGCGCCGGTGCGTAACACCCAAAATACACCGTTCAAAACTGCACGCGTGTCCTGCCATGGCCTTCCGCGTCCATCAGCCCGTCGCTTCGGACGGAACAACGGCTCGAGAACCGCCCACTGGGCGTCGGTAATGTCCATATTCTCGATTTACGCCATTTGCCATAAGTTTCAACTGCTCAGTCCGTTGAAAGTGACTAATCAGGCGTTAGGCCGCCGTTGCAGAGCTATTGACCGTCGGTAATGCCTCATTTTGAATTCCTAACTGGCAGAAGGTCCCTTGACCGTCCATTGTGACGCGGAGTAAATTTCGCCACTCGGAACACAATCGCGTCTTTCGGATTACAAGGAGGTCTTCATGAGATCCATTGGTTTCTTCGCTGGCATTTGCGCGCTCTTTGTTTGTGGCTCAGCCGTCGCGCCATCCTCCACCCAAACTCAGTCGGCTAACGCAACGCCGCTCATCCTCGAAAAAGATGAAGGCGAACGCCGAGTGTGGAGGCCCATCGAGGGTCTCGATAGCAAACTCTCTCTCTTCATCCTCAAAGTTGATCCACATAATGGCGGTTCGTCCCATCTGGTTTTCGGAACCGAAGACATTCCGGTCGGAGGAAAAATAGACGCTCATCGGCACCCTGGGTCGGACGAAATCCTTTTCCTACAGAATGGATCAGCGAAGGTAAGTCTGGGCGACAAGACCAAGGACGTGCATGGCGGTGCCACCGTGTTCATTCCGGCCGGCACTTGGATTTCTGCCGCCAATACCGGAAAGGAAGCCATCCACGTAGTGTTTATTTTCTCCGCGCCGGGTTTTGACGAATTCATGCGGGCGGAATCCGTTCGCGAAGGAGAGAAGGCCGTTACGCTGACTAAGGCCGAGGATGCGGCGATCCTAGCGAAGCACGCCCACGCCGTGATCTACAAGGAACCTTGAATTCAGTCGCATTGACTGAGGGCTCATGCCTGGTAACCGCAGTGTTTATGAGATAACTTCTAGTCAATCGGTGAGCGAAGATCTTATCGGCCGTATTCCAGTTCCTCTCCTTTCGGTAGTGTCCTTGATTGTAATTTCGGAGCTTCTCCTCGACGCTGATGGGGTAGCTTAGTGATTTAGCTAGTCCGTTATAGACAGAA
>Ga0209038_10000386_pt1 | contig 13712 bp, 17 predicted proteins | sample BogFormECP03_OM3_FD_188237 | JGI IMG/M metagenome (GOLD analysis project Ga0209038, IMG submission 188237) | Bog forest soil microbial communities from Calvert Island, British Columbia, Canada - ECP03_OM3 (SPAdes) (version 2) | ecosystem: Environmental > Aquatic > Freshwater > Wetlands > Bog ...
CCGGGTCGGTGTATACGTCGATCCCGCCCAGGACGATCCACGCGATGATCCCCAAGGACGTGCTCGGTAAGCAGCTGCTCGCTCGGATCGAGCGCTCCATGCGAGGGGGATCGTGACGCTCGAGGCAGCTGATTCGCTTGAGATCCTTCAGCTCGTCGCGCGTGCGGACGCCCGCGCGACGGCGAGAGACGCCGAGGGCTACGTCGCGCTGTTCACCGAGGACGCCGTAATGGAGGGCGAGGAGGGCAGCGCCAGCGGACGCGACTCGCTGGCCACGGCGGTCGCCCGCGTGTGGGGCGGCGAGGCGGCGGGGACACTGCACCTCACGCTCAACGCCCTGATCGAGGAATCCGCCCCCGAGCCCACCGTCGCGAGCACCCTGCTCCTCATCGCGCCGCTGTCCTCCTCCCCCATAGCTGGAACCGCAGAGGTGCGCCAGCGCGTTCGCCGCACGTCCTCAGGGTGGAGAATCAGCTCGCGAAGCATCGCCAAATAATCATCGTTCCGCGGCTAAAGCCGCGGGTCAGGAGGTCTCTTGATGTCAGATGAACCGGTCTCTTCAACGCAGGGCTCAGCGGTTGGATTTGCCTCGGATATCAGGCCGCTGTTTCGCGAACGCGACCGAACGTCGATGCTTCGCGCGTTTGACCTCTGGTCCTACGACGACGTCGTAGCTCACGGCCAGGCGATCGCGGGACGACTGAAGGATGGGAGCATGCCCTGCGATGGCGCGTGGCCCGCCGCGCAGGTGTCGCTGTTCGAGCGCTGGCTCGAGCAGGGCGCGGCCAGGTGACCTTGAGCGCTTCGACGGTGCCGGCGCCCATTGGACGCGTGCGAGCATCCCAGGCGGCGTGACGACCACCCGAGTCCAGACGTTCGTCGTATCCCGGTCGCGACCAGAACGTCTCGGGCGCCGCACCCTCGCCGCATAGCTTCTCGCGGAGTTTTCCGTTCAAACAGCCACGAGCCGCTGAGATTGGCGATCCCGTGGCGAGGCGACCAGCGACCACGAACAAGTGGTACCGGCACCTTCAGCAAAGAAAAGAGAGGTGGCGAGCATGAAGACAGCAAAGCGAGCCGTTGTCGGGCTACTCACACTGAAGTTCCTCCGACGGCGCCGTCGTGCGCATCGTCCGAGTTCGTGATGTGCACTAACTGCAAGGCCTCTGGCAAATGTGACTGTGCGGGCGGCTTAGGCCTCGACTCATGCCAGTGCGAAGAGGGTGACACTTGCCCGATCTGCAAACACGAGGCGGCCACCAATGGTGTGTTTGAGTTCCCCCTGCTGATAGACGTGCCGATTATGAAGATGAGCGCCCGCGAGGTGGAGGTCAAGAGCGGAGCGTTGCGCCCGACTCGCCGGGTTTCCGATTCCACGCCACCGCCGTGGAAGCGCTAATTGCCATGCACACGCTCGATCCCGAAGTCCTTCACCAGCACGTTGATCGCCTCTACCGTTCCGCTTGGGCATTGTGCGGGTCGCGCGAGGACGCCGAGGATCTCGTCCAGGAGACCTTCGCTCGGGTTCTGGCACGCCCACGGGTCCTTCGCGCGGACGGGGAGCTCTATTACCTGATGCGGGCCTTGCGGAATACGTTCCTCAAGACTGGGCGTACCGCATCTCGAAGGCCGGTGACCGTCGCCGAGCTCGCGGACGTGGCTGTAGCTGATCCCAGGCCAATGGGACAGCCTGAGCAGGCGTTTGAGGTGCGGGAGCTATTCGCGACGATCGCGGGACTTTCCGAGGACTTCCGGCTCGCACTCGTGGCGGTGGACGTCCTCGGGCTCTCGTATCGAGAGTCTGCCCGCGCACTGGGGGTACGTGAGACAACGATCACGACTCGCCTCTTTCGGGCGCGCAAACAGGTAGCCGAGCGCCTTGACCGCCCTCGCCAGGGGGAGTGGTCGCCGGCGGTGGCGAGAAGCCTCCGGGGGGCCCCAGCCATCCGGTCGGCCGCGCACCCTTCGCTTCCCCGCGGTCGGTGGGAGCCGGCATAGACCACCAGCTGTGCCGTTTAGTACGCCAAGTGTCAATAATCAACAATAAAAGGAGCAACCCATGCCCTTCGTGACGGTTGGAAGCGAGAACAACTCACCGATCAAGCTCTACTACGAGGATCACGGCAGCGGCCAGCCGATCATCCTGATTCACGGGTATCCGCTGGACGGGCACTCATGGGAGCGCCAAGAGCGCGCGCTGCTCGACGCCGGCTACCGCACGGTCGCCTACGACCGCCGCGGCTTCGGGCGGTCGAGCCAGCCCACCACGGGCTATGACTACGACGCGTTCACCGCCGATCTGAAGGCGCTGCTCGACCACCTCTCGCTCGAGTGCGACGTCGTGCTGTGCGGCTTCTCGATGGGCACCGGCGAGGTGACCCACTACCTCGGCACGTACGGCTCCGCCGGTGTCAGCAAGGCGGTCCTGTTCGGAGCGATCCCGCCGTTCCTGCTCAAAACCGACGAGAACCCGGAGGGGGTCGACAAAGCCGTTTTCGACGGCATCAAGGAGACGGTGCTGGCCGACCGCTACAAGTGGTTTGATGACTTCTTTGCCAACTTCTACAACACCGATGAACTGGCGCCGGAGCGGATCGGCGATGCGGCCTTGCGCGCGAGCTTCCAGGTCGCCGCGGGCTCCTCGTGGTATGCAAGCTATGCATGCGTCGACACCTGGCTCACGGACTTCCGGGCCGACGTCTCAAAGATTGAGATCCCGACGCTCGTCGTGCACGGCACCAAGGACCGGATCCTGCCCTTCGAAAACACGGCGGGTCGTCTGGAGGCGCTCAACTCCAACATCCGGGTCGTGCCCGTCGACAACGGCCCCCACAACATCGGCTGGACCTTCCCGGAGGAGTCCAACCAAGCGTTGCTGAGCTTCCTCAGCTGATCTCGTGGACTCCTCCTGGGCGCAGGCCGGCCTGGTACGACTAGATCCCCGATGAGCACGAGCGATGAGGAGCGAGATATGCGCACATTTGCCGTCCAGAGCTTCGGTGAGGCGCCGGCGATCCACGACCTACCCATCCCCAGCCGGCAAGGTGCGTTCCTCATACGCGTGACCTATGCCGGCGTGAATCCGCTCGACTCCAGACTGCTCGAAAGGCTGACCGCCGACTCAACGTATCCCTTTGTCCTGGGTATCGACTTCGCAGGCGTGGTCGAGCACGTTCCGGCGGCAGAGAGCGATCTCCAAGCGGGCGAGCGAATCTTCGGCATGGCACACACCCACGGCTCCTACGCGGAGTACACCGCCGTTGCGCCGGGCATGAAGGCGGAGCCGGTAGCGCGCATCCCAGACGGCGTTAGCGACGAGCAGGCTGCCGTGCTACCGACCTCGGGGGTAACGGCACTCAGATCGCTCGACCTTTTGGGCGTCAGCGCGGACCAGCGCCTGGTCGTGATGGGCGCGACCGGTGGGGTCGGCGGCTACGCGGTGCAAATGGCGCTGGCTCGTGGCGCGTACGTGATCGCGACCGTTCGCGGCGACGTCCAGGAGGCCCGCCGGCTCGGCGCCGAGGATGTCTACAACACCAACACCACCGACGTCATCGATGCCCTGCGGAAGTCCTATCCGGACGGTGTCGACGCGGTCCTCGATCTCGTCAACGGTCCAGAGGCGATACGCCGCGACGCTGAGATTCTCAAGCCCGGGAGCACCCTCGTCTCGACGATCTTCGCGGCAGACGAAGCGTGGTTCGCAAAGCACGACATCGCAGCGCACAACCACGCCTCGAGCAACAATCCCCTGCGCTCGCCGCAAGGACTGCGCGAGGTTGCGCGCATGCTCGCTGACGGCACCATCACTGCGCGCATCGGCTCCACTACTCAACTGGACAGTGCGGGGCAGATTCTCGACAAGCTTCGCCACGGAGGACTCAACGGCAAGGCGGTCATCCGCGCTTAGACCGAACGAAGCGCGGCGATTTCTCGACGTCGACGCAAAAACTTCGCTCTTTGCGGCAATCGCGATAGCGGCGGCGTTGACGGTCCGTGGCGAGCGCGAAATAGGAGTAGCGTCGACGCGGGGCCGTTATCGGCCGCTTCTGCTCGGATCTCTCGCGCAGGCTCCTGGAGGCGCCACCTCCCGCCGACCTCACGGAGGCGCTATCTCCCGCCGACCTCACGGGCTGTTTCGTCCGTAGCGACAGAAACGCCATCTAGCCAGCAGGGCTCGTCCTGATCGCGGGGGTCTTGCACTTACAGACTGATCCTCCCGTCCCGGCTGCGTTGCCGGTCCAGTCGAGGCCTTCCCACCTCACCCAAGCGAAGGAGCACACACGATGAGCACGATTATCACCCAAAGCGCCGCCGAACCACCCGGTCAGGACGCGATCAGCGGGCAGGTCGAGATGAAACACGAGATCGACATCATCCCCGTGTCCAACGTCGATCGAGTGAAGCAGGAAACCACGGACCCAATCGCCTATATCACGGTCACAGATCACCAGGACATGGTGTTGAAGCGTGTCTCGATCACAAATCGGGACGTGCAGGATGAGATCGACATGGTGGGATCGCCGTTTCGCGATAGAGGGGGGCTCGATCCATTCCACATGGTCATCCGAAGTTTTGAGGATGCCCTCGCGAAAGCGATGGAGACAGCGTGGAGCCAGGCCACTTAGATCGCATGAGATGCCCGAAGGGGGAACGAAGCTGTTCCGCATTCGGGCGGGTAAGTTGACGAGGCGGGTCACCTGCGTCGACCTCGAGCGCGCCCTCCGCTAGCTCGAACTTGCTCGGGAGGATGACTCTTCGGGCTCGTAGTCCGCTCCGCGCGCCGTGAGCGAGTCGGTTTCAGCGGTTGCCGTTGTGTCTTGCGGGGTCAGCCAGCGGTTGTCAGCGGCGCAGCGCCGTGCGCTGTCGAGGAACCGTTCGATTGCTGCCGATTGGGCGCTCGCGGGCCAAAGGAGCGACCACTCGGCAAAGATTTGTGGATCGACGATCTCGCGGGCGACGATGCCTGGTTGGGCTTGGGCGAGGTGGAAGGCGAACGAGGCGGGGATCAGGCCAATCTCGCGCGCCCCGAGGAGGCGTGCGAGCATTGCGTGGACGGGCGGCTTGGGGAAGGCTGTGACGTGAGGCTGAAAGCCTGCGCGCTCGCACGCCTTCATGATGCGGTCGTAGTAGGCCGGAGCGAGCTCGCGCGGGAACAGAAGGAGGGTCTCGCGCTCAAGGCCGGTGAGCGGGATTGAGCTCGCGTTGGCGAGGCGGTGGCGTTCGCTGAGCACCGCAGCGAGCGGCTCCACGCGCAGGGCTTCGGTGCGGATGCCTGTCATCGGCTCGGGGTGCAGGGCGAGCCCGACGTCGAGCTCCCCGCCTAGTACGCCCCCAGGGACCTCGGCGCTGAACAGCTCGCTGGCGATGACGGTCATGTTCGGGTTGTCGTTCTCGACGGCTTCGAGAATCTCCGCGAGAGTCTCGAAGCTGGCCGGCGGGGCGTAGCCGAGGCGCACCGTTCCGGTGATGCCCGCGCCGGCAAGGCGGGTGCGCTCGGCGGCCCGCTCGAGCGTCGCGAGCACGACCGGTGCCTCCTCGAGGAGCGCCCGGCCAGCCGCGGTGAGCTTGACCTCGCGGCTGGTGCGCGCGAACAGTTCTGTGCCGAGGGTGCGCTCGAACTTGTGGATCTGGTTGCTCAGCGACGGCTGGGAGATGTGAAGGCGCACGGCGGCACGGCCGAAGTGCAGCTCCTCCGCGACGGCCAGGAAGTAGCGAAGCAGGCGTGGCTCAAGGTCGATAGTCAAAGGCTATCGCTGAGCCGGGGAACAGGTCTTGGACAACCACGAAGTTCGACTCTAGGTTCTGCCCGCAGCGCAACTTTCTTCGAGAGGGGCAGATCATGGCGAGCGGCACGGCAGTCGAATCGAACATCGCGATCGTTCGCGAGTACACCGAGCGAGTGTTCAACGCGCATAACCCCGAGCTGGCATCCGAGTACGTCACCCCGGATGTCAAGTGGCACGGCGGGACGCTCGGCACCGTTGAAGGCACTGAGGGCCTCGTCGGACTGTTGCAGGGTTTCATCGGCGCGTTGCCGGACCTGAACGCACAGGAGCAGGACATCGTCGCCAACGAGGACACGGTCGCAGTGCGATTCGTCGTCGAGGCGACACATCAGGGCGACCTGCTCGGCATCGCACCGACGGGCCGCCGGGTGCGCTGGGACGCCGTCGACGTGTACCGGCTCAAGGACGGAAAGATCAGCGAGGAGTGGGCGGCCGACGACCTGACCGCGATCCTGCACTCGGTCGGCGCGTACACACCGCCGTGGCTTGCCGTCACTTGATCTACTGCTCCGCGGTACTCTCGCCCGCCCTCAATCCGACGGCCCAGGCCGAATCCGGAGATCCGTCCGACGTCAGGACTGGCAGGCCTCTGCCCCAGGTCAAGGTCCTACTGATTACCGAAAGGGTGGATGGTTTCGTCCTCCAGCGGCTCACCGATCGCGGCGAGCATGTGGGGGACACGCAGCACGACACGCTGGACGAAGCAATGAGCTACGCCTACTGCGAATACCACGCGATCTCCGACTGGAGATTTTGTCCCGATGACGTGGATCCACTGGAATACATCCAGACGCGACCCGATCCTTGATAGACAGCCGGCCGATAGCGACAGCGCGCGAGAAGCAGCTGACCCTGCTCGCAGCCGTGCTCGGTACGAGTGTCGTGTTCCTCGACGCGACCGTGACCAGCGTCGCTTTGCCCGCGATTCGAGACGACCTCGGTGGCGGTCTCGCCGGTCAGCAGTGGGTGACGAACTCCTACCTGCTGGCGCTCGGGTCGCTGCTGTTGATCGGCGGCTCGCTTGGAGATGTATTGGGCCAGAAGCGCGTGTTCTTGGTCGGCGTCGCCGGGTTCGGCATCACTTCGGCTCTCTGCGCGGTCGCGTCGTCGATCCCCGAGCTATGCGTGTTTCGTTCGATGCAGGGGGTGTGCGCGGCGCTGGTGACGCCTACCGCGCTGGGGTTGATCGTCCACGTGTTCCCCGAAGAGGAGCGCGCCAGGGCGATTGGGACATGGACCGCGCTCAGCTCGATCGTCGGCGTTATCGGGCCGTTCATCGGGGGCGTATTGATCGCCGCCGGCTCCTGGCGCCTGATCTTTCTGCTCAATGCACCGCTCGTAGTAGTGACCGTGACGCTGATTGCTCGTGGCGTGCCTGCGGACGCGAGCGCTTCATCCGCCGGGCGTCTGGACTTCCCTGGGGCCCTCTTGGCGGCGGTCGCGCTCTCGGGTTCGGTGTTCGCCGTGACCGAGGAGCCGGCGCACGGATGGAGCACCCTCGTGATCGGCTCGCTCGCGGCAGGGATTCTGGGAGCCGTGGCGTTTATCGCGCACGAGGCGCGAGCCCGGGAACCCATGCTCCCACTGCGCCTGTTTCGCGAGCGCAACTTCACGATCGGAAACATGGCGACATTGACCGCCTACCTTGGGCTGGGCGGTGTGATCTTTCTGCTGCCGGTGTTTCTGCAGGAGGTCAGCGGCTACAGCCCCGTTCAGGCGGGGCTTGCGCTTCTGCCGGTCACCTCGCTGTTGATCCTGCTCTCTCGCCGCTTCGGCGCACTCGCCGACCGCATCGGGTCGCGGGCGCTGGTCAGCCTCGGGGCTCTGGTTGCCGCAGGCGGCCTGTTGCTCTTGGTGCGTGTCGATCAGCGCGCCGATTACCTCAGCGAGGTCCTGCCGGCGCTGCTCGTGTTCGGGTTGGGACTCGCGATGGTTGTCGCGCCGTTGACCGCCACGGTCCTTGGCGCAGTGGAAGAGGACCACGCCGGCGTCGCAGCAGCGGTGAACACGACGCTCTCGCGCGTCGCGCAGCTTTTCGCGGTCGCTGTGCTGGGAGCCGTCGTCTCGCTTACGTTTGCCAGTCGCGTCGACGCGACGCTAGGACGGACCGCGCTCGGTCCCTCAAGCCGCGGGGCGATCAGCCGGGCCAAGCGACAGCCTCTCGGCTCGCCCAGCCTGGTGGGAGTGCCTCCCGGCGAGCGGGTTCTCCTACGAGCGACCTTCGAGGACGCGTCCGTGCATGCCTTCCGTGTTGCGGACGCAATCGCAGCCGCGCTCGTCGCCGGCGGAGGTCTGATTGCGCTCGCCGGGATCCGCAATCCCCGCCGCACGGTCGCCGCTGAGCTGTGTCCAGCAGGGGCGATCTGCGGAGCCAGCCAAGAACTCGTCAGTGCCCGGTAAATCGACCTGACTGAGCTTCCTGCGCGATCTGGCGGTACAGGACGCGCCCGTCCTCAGACCACACGCACGTGCTGGCGCGAGCGGAGCCTAGCTGCGCCCCGACTCGTCACCGGGGGCCTGAGAACGTCGCGTCGCGGAGCCGCTCCCCGCGCAAGCGAATGCCAGAGGATTGCGCGAAGCCGTCGGGGATGAGACGCAACAGAGCGCCTACGGCATCCAGCTACCGGACCGTCCCGCTCGCCGCCGGCCGCCGCCTCATCGCAGGCGGCGGTGTCGCTCATCGTGTAGGCCAGCGCCGCGATCTTCGCGCCCGAGCCGGTGCCCGCTGTCGGCTATAACGAATCGATCGCTGCACGCGCAACCAAAAGACCGACATCCGGCCCGCTCGATGCGCACCTCCGGCGCCAGCCTGACCGCGGCGCCGAGGCGGAGGGGAGCGGCTGATGCGCCAGGGACCGCTCGCGGGGCGCTATCCCGCGGTCGCGGCGATGGTGCTGTTCGCGCTCGTCCCCTACCTCGCGCTCTCCGCCGCGCTCGAGCCGCTCACGCCGATCATCGCAAGGGACCTCCACACGAGCCTGCAGACGATGAGCCTCGGCTCCGGCTTGGCGAACGCCGGCTATGCGATCGGGACGGTGCTCGCAGTCCAGTTCGCGCAACATTTGCCGCAGCGTCGAATGCTCGTCGTCTACGCGGCGCTGCTCCTCACCGGGTCGGTGCTCGCGGCCTCGGCCCAGAGCGCAGGCATGTACATCGCGGGCCACGTGCTCCAGGGACTATGCACGAGCCTGATGCTGATCGCCGCGGTGCCGCCGCTCGCGATCGGATATCCCGCAAGCAAGCTGCGCATCACGGCGATGATCATGAACCTGTGCATCTTCGGGGCCGTCGCGCTCGGACCGACGCTCGGCGGGCTGCAGGCGAACTCGGGCGGCTGGCGCCCGCTCTTCTGGATCGTCGCGGGGATCGCGGCGTGCGCGCTCATCCTGTCGCTGCTCACGTTCGACGACGCGCCGCCGGCCGACCCCGACTCGCCGCGCGACCTGCCGGCGATCGCGCTCGCGACCGTCGGCTGCGTCGCTGCGTTCTTCGGCGCCTCTCAGCTCCTCACCCACCGCTTCGTCGGCCCGACGACGCTCGTGCCACTGCTCGGGGGGCTCGCGCTGATCGTCACGCTCGTCGTCTACGAGTACCGCGCGAAGCACCCGCTGCTCACGATCCGCGCGCTGCTCACGAGCACGATGCCCGTCGCCGGAGTCACCGTCGCGCTCTTCGCGGCAGCCGCGTCGGTCTCTGCGACCTCCCTCACCGCAGCCGTGCTGCTCAAACACTACGACCCGCTTCACGTCGGTCTCCTCTACCTGCCGGAGGTGGCGGGAGCGGTGATCACGGCGATCCTTCTCGGCGTCGTCTTCAGGCGCCGCTCGCTCCACTACCTGCCGCTGGCCGGGATGGTCTTCCTCGCAGCCGGGATCGCGGTCTTCGCCGCGCAGATGCCACCGAGCGAAGCGCTCACGCTGATCGGCTCGGGTCTCACCGGCATCGGCCTCGGCGCGACGGTCGCGCCCGCGCTCTTCGTCGCTGGCTTCTCCCTGCCGTCGGCCAATCTCCAGCGCGTGTTCGCGATCGTCGAGCTGCTGCGCGCGGTCGCCGCGTTCATGATCGCGCCGATCTTCGCCCACTTCGCCGTGACAGCGGCCGGAGGATTCGAATCCGGCACCGAAATCGTGCTCTGGATCGGCGTCTGTATGGCGCTTGGTGGCGCCGCGCTCGGCGTCGCAATCTACGTCCTCGGGGGCGCGCGCCCACAGACCCCTGACATCGATCGGTTCCTGGATGGCGACGAGCCAGCCTGGTACTCACCGCCGCTCTTGGCGCGAGTGCGTCGAGGGCCCGATCGGCGCGAGTCGGCGGCGCGGCTCGCTCCGATCCTGGACGGCACCGATGGGATCCCGCCCCGCCCGCGCATCGGGCGCGAAGACGGACACGTGGAACCGGCCGTCGAGAGCTCCGAGCGGACATGAACTCAAGCGAGGCGTCTGCTGGGACGACAATCGCGGGTTCGGGCTTGGTTCTGTTCGCCTACGACGGCTCCGACCTCGCGGAGCTCGCGATCGACGAGGCCGGCCGGCAGCTCCCCCGTGGGCGCGACGCGCTCGTCCTCTGCGTCTGGCAGCCGGCGGATGTCGGCTTCGTGCCCGCCGGCGAGCTGCGTCTCAACGCCGCGCAGGCGAGCGAGGTGAAGAAGGCCGCGGAGGAGACCGCTGCGCACGGTGCCGAGCTCGCCGAGAAGGCCGGCTTCCGCGCGCGGAGCATGGCCGCCGAATCGGCACCGACCTGGCGGGGGATAGCGAAGGTCGCCGACGAGCGCGACGTCGACCTGATCGTGCTCGGCTCGCACGGCCGCCATGGGTTCGCCGGACGCGTCTTCGGCAGCGTCGCCGCGGCCGTCGCAGAGCACTGCAGGCAGTCCGTGCTGATCGTGCACCGACGGCCTGACTGAGCCTGGACAGCGGGACGTTCGACGAGGAATTCGCGAGCTCGCTCGCGACACTTTGGCGATCTAGTTCCCGTTCGCGTGGGACAGTGCGTCGGCGACTTTGGCGAGGTATTCAAGGTGGGTCTCGGCGGAGGTCAAACCGAGGCCCATCGTGACTACCGACACGTCGGTACCGCCCGCCTCGCGCCAGGCATCGATTTCGGCCATCAGATGATCTACTCCGCCCTGCGGAAGGGCGACGTAATCCGCGCCAAAATCGTCAAGCGACCTGCCGAGGCCTCGCAAGCGATCACGCAGAGCGTTCCAGGCACCGACGGCGTGGTCGATTCCGCCTCCGAAGAATATGAAGCCATCGGCAAGCCGGGCGGCCCGATCAAACGCAGCCTCGGAAGCCCCGCCAAGCCAGATCGGAATCGACCGCGTCGGCTTCGGCACAAGTGCAGCTCGGTCGACACGATCAAAGCGGCCGGAGAAGTCCACCACCGGCTCTGTAAACAGCCGGCGGAGAAGTTCTATCTGCTCCTCTTGTCGAGCGCCGCGCGTACCAAAGTCCTGCCCCAGAGCCTCGTACTCGACATGATTCCAGCCCACGCCTACGCCGAGGCGCAGCCGACCACCCGACAGAAGATCAACATCTGCCGCCTGCCGCGCCACGAGCGCGGTCTCACGCTGCGGGAGAACCAGGACCCCCGTCGCGAACTGGATTCGTTCCGTGATCCCGGCCAGATAGGCGAACAGCACGAACGGATCGTGAAACGGGTCGTGCTCGTCATACGGGCCCGTTAGCGGACGCGCTCGGTCGGCATGGACTGCGCCGAGCACGTGGTCGTACGCGAGGATGTGGTCAAAGCCCAGATCCTCTACGGCTCTCCCGATCCGCCGAACCGCTCCCGGATCTCCTCGAAGCTCGGTCTGCGGATAGACAACACCAACATGCACGGATTACAGCCCTTTCTACGAGCAGGGTTAGAGGGAGCGCGCCACGCAGTAAGGGCGACAGTTAGCGCCTTGGGCGAACCACCACTCTAGTCTCCGCTGTCGGGTTGGGCGACAAGCAGCCGTCTCGCTCGCGTCTGCGGGCGAGGGGACCTCAGATCTCTTAGACCTCCTCGTAGTCAAGGGTCATTAGTCCCTCGACCACGAAGGGGAGGTCGTTCATGCGCTCGCGAATCGCGTCCATGCTCTCGCCTTGGACGATGATGACCACTCCAGGGCCGGCTGCGCGCCGGTAAAGAGCCTTCATCACCCCCGCGGCCTTGAGCTGGTCGACGACGCGCATCTCGTCGTCGATGAATGGTCCGAGCTTGCCTGGCTCGGTGATCGACCCTGTTGCAATAGCGATCATGTTCGACTCCTTTGTTTGTCCCCGTGCGAGCTGCTGCCAGTCATCGGCGAGCATGACGTCGACGAGGGTTGGAGGTCCGATGAGGAGGGGCCGACGTCCGCCCCTCCTCGCTCGCAACTCCTGTTGGACTCGAATTGCTTTACGCCGTAGCCATTGATCCGCTGACGGCGGTCACGAGGTTGCGGATCGCCTCGAGCACGATGTCAGGGTGAGAGAGCATCGGGACGTGGCTGCTCTCGACTTCGTACGTGGTGGCACCCATGCGCTCAGCGGAGAACCGCTCCAGCTCGGGGTTGACGCTGTGGTCCTGCGCGGCCACGATGTAGGCGCTGGGCTTCGTCCTCCAGGCGGCCCCTGGGACCTTTTCGTTGAAGAGGTTCGCGGCGGGCGGCGCCGCGGTCGCCCACACGATCTCCTTCTCCTCCTCGGATAGATCCCCCGCGAAGGACTCGATGCCTTCCGGAATCATCCAGATGCGCCCGTCCGCGACCTCGATCTGTCCGAACACGTCGGTGGTCGGGAACTTGTCCTGCTGGCCCTGTGGGGTCTCGGTCTCGTCCGGCGCGAGCGCGGCGATGTAGACGAGCCCGGCGACGCGGTCGTCGGTTCCGGCGGCTGTAATGACGGCGCCGCCGTAGGAGTGGCCGACGAGGATGGCAGGACTCGAGACCCGCCCGAGGCAGCGAATCACGCTGTCAACGTCGCTCTGGCATGAGTCGAGGTTGTATTGGCAGGCGATCACCTCGTGCCCCTCGCCACGAAGTGTGGGGATCAGCTTGCTGAAGCACGAACCGTCGGCCCAGATGCCGTGGCAAAACACAATGCTGAGTTTGTTCTCGCTGGACATGGCCATCCTTTCGGTAGAAGCGGTGCAATCGAGCAGGAGCCTGACTCGTAGCGTCCGCGTTCTCTTGAGTCATGCAACTGTCTTTCGTTTCGGGTGCCTCATCCGAACGTGACTGCCGCGCTGGCGGACAACCTCCCATCCGCCCCGCTCAAGCGCCCCGTCCAATCGCTCGCCGGAGACGACGGGCAGTCCGGCACTCACGCAGGGACCGGAAACTGCCGGCGGATTACGCCGGCGTCCAGCGATCGGCCCTCTTCACGAAGTCCTTCGACGTAAAGCTCGAGCGCCTCCTGGGCGTTGGCGGTGGCCTCCCCCAGTGTGTCGCCTTGGGCTGCGACCGTCGCCATATCCCCACAGACGCCCGTGCGCCATGACCAAGTCGCCGTCCGCCACCATCGCTCCCATCTCACGGCGGTGCGTTGAAGGAAGCGACTTGACCAGCTCAAACAGACCTTCGCGGCCCGGCGGAATATGGGCGCTGTGTTGGATGTAGTTCGGCGAAAAGAACGCCTCGGCCGCCGCGAAGTCTCGTTCGTTGAACAGAGCCTCAAACGCGTTGCGCACGATCGCCTTGTTTCGTTCCTCAATCGAGCCGGTCATGACGGTCCTGAGCCGCTGAGGAAGGCCTCGATATCTGCGGCGAACTCTTTCGCGTGCTGGAAGAGGAAGCCATGTCCGGAGTCTGGGTAGATCTTGACTTTGGCCTGTGGAATCAGGCCCGCGAGGAGGTACGAGTAGTGCGGCAGGATCATGGGGTCGCTGTCGCCGTTGGCGATGAAGACCGGGCAGTCGATCGCGCTGACCCGCTGGAGCAGCGCGTGGTTCGGCTCA
>Ga0209038_10000387_pt1 | contig 13692 bp, 11 predicted proteins | sample BogFormECP03_OM3_FD_188237 | JGI IMG/M metagenome (GOLD analysis project Ga0209038, IMG submission 188237) | Bog forest soil microbial communities from Calvert Island, British Columbia, Canada - ECP03_OM3 (SPAdes) (version 2) | ecosystem: Environmental > Aquatic > Freshwater > Wetlands > Bog ...
GTCTTTCGAGTCCGGACCGAAGACTGCGATAACCGCATTGGGATCGCCTGATTTGGCCGCCGCCTGAAGTCCGTTACTCGCGTCGTCGGGCGAGGCAAATGTCTGGTAAGAAGGCTTGGCGGATTTGCTGCATCCGGCAATCAGAATGAGCATCGCCAAAGGGACGATGCAACTCGTAGTGGCGATTGTCCGCGCTGCTCGCGACATATCGATCCTCCAAAATTTGAACTGTAAGTACGTCATCAAGATACAAAAATTGCGTTCGCTCGCATCTGCTCCGATGGCGTTGGGATTACCTGCGACGACCGTAGCTTTCCGAACCGCGAGCACTGGAAGCCCGCGAACTCCATCCGCCTCCTCCACTGCTCATGGCCGATGAACCGCCGCTCTTTTCCTGCCCACCCCAGCCGCTGGAACTGGATTTGTTGTAACTGGACGGACTTCCGCTTTTCTGGTCCCAACCGCTGCCGGTGTTGCTGTAAGTTTTGCCGTTTGCCGCGGCATACTTGTCGCCATTTGCGGTTTGGCCGACTGCGGCGCTGTTGCCGTACTTGCCCGAAGCTGCATAAGCCGAACCGCCGTTCGAGCTGTGCGCCTGCGCCGTGGTTCCGTTAGCGTTGGTTTGGTGCTGGCTGTTTACGGTGGTGCCATTTTTCGAAGCGGTCGAGGCCCCGGCGCTGCCATACGCATTGGACCCTTGCACTGTCGAGGCAGAGGCCCCGGTGTGAGGGTTGTACGCTTGAGCGCCGCTTACGCTGCCGTAACCGTTTGAGACCGTGCCGCCACGCGCGTAAGTTCCCGTGGAAGGGTTGTAGCCATTTGAGGCGTGGGCGCTGCCTCCGTAGGCACCGTAAGCGGAAGCACTAGAGCCGTAATACCCGCCATGCCATGCGCTGTTTCCGTAGTATGCGCCGCCGTGATAGACCACGGCCGTGCTGCCGTGCCATCCACAGTTCCAACTGCTGTATCCCCAGCCGTAAGAGCCGCCAGCCATCATGGCCCCGACTGCAATGCCAACTCCAAACGCCACGATTGCGGCACCGGCCGGAGGCGGAACGTAAACGTATGCTGGAACCACGTAGGGATAGCCATAGACCACTGCGGGGTTGTACATGGGAACGTAAACCACCTGAGGATTCACCGGCTGAATCACGATCACTTGCGGCGATTGTTGCACGACGGCGAGTTGCGTCGATGATTTCAAGTTGCCCGCAGCGTATGCTTTCGCGCGCAACACCTGGATGGCAGTCATCACATCGCCTGACTGCGTGTGATACGCCTCTCCCAGCGACGAAGTCCAGGTGAGGTTGGACGCCAAGTTGCCCAGCACGGAGGGAAATTGGCAGAGCGCCTTCACGGCGGGATCCCACGGTTGCTGATCTACGGCCGCCATCAACGCTGAGCCGGTCAGATTGCTGTGGTACTGATACCAGCCTTCAGCTGCGGCAATCTGATCCGGAAACGTTGCAGCGGCTAGCACCTGCGCTACCAGGGCGTCCGGATAGAGGGCGATGGGCGCCGCCAGTTGTTGCAACTCGTCCGGAGTTAGTGGCACGCCTTGTCCCGAGTACCCCGCTTGAGAGGTTTGAGCTCCAACTTCGAGTGGCATAGCGCCAACTACTAGCAGTACGGATAGCGCCGTTGCCAAAAGCTGCTTCGCGAAGGTTGTGATCATTTTCTTCTCTCCATACACGGAAAGCCGTCGAGCGGGGCTTCTTCTCATTGCCGGTTGTGCCGATTCTCGTTTCGAAAAGCCGACGTCATCATGCCCCCCGGCCGAAAAACAATAGGAGTCGCGATACTGCGGCTCAAGCTACCGGCCTACAATTGTCAAAACTAACAGCCTAGCCGATCGGCATCGGCCTGATCTGAGCTGAACAAAACGAGGGAGGTTGGGTTCATGGGCGCGTTCTAATTTGCTACGGCCAGGCGCATCGGATCTCTGGCGGAAATACGGGCGTATCAAACGACCAGGTAGTGTTCCATCGACCCATTGAGACCACCTAGGCTTCTTGCGGGGTGATAGGGGTGTCGGATGTGGTTTGTTGAGCACGAACCACATCGAAGGGGTACAAGGCCAGCAAACACAGGCCCCCTGAAATAACCAGAAATCGCATTCCGGTTCTTACAAGGCGCTTGTCGGGTAGCCCCTCTGTGGTCGAAGAGAAGCGGCGTGATGCTCTCGCGAGCCAGCTGGACGAGAAACTGTCAAAAGTGACAATACAGCCTGTCATCGCCCCCTGCCATAGTTCTAGGCTTGCAATATGAATCTAGGCCGAATCGGCAGGAACCGACTCCATGAATAAGAGACGGCGCGCACAGGAAGCTTTGAAGGCTCCCAGGAAAAAGAGTGGGGTGAAAATCGTCGTGGGCGTCGCGGTGCTACTGGCAGTGCTGCTCGGCCTCTGGAAATTTGCAAGCCGCCAAAATGTTCAGGCGACTCAACTCCCCCAGACTACGACGGCGCAAACGCTGCCAACTGCTACGAAAGCTTTCGCGCCGACGGCAAGCTTGCCCACTGCGACGAGCGGTTTCGCGCCGACCGTTGAAAACAGAAATAAGCCCGCCGGGACTGTCCCTGTGGGCATGGCCTGGATCCCGGGCGGTGAATTTTCCATGGGCGCGCAGGATCCGCCGGCGCAGGACCAGGTTGGCATGCAGGCCACGCTCGATTCGCGCCCGGTCCACCGCGTGTACGTTGACGGCTTCTGGATGGATAAGACGGACGTCACGAACGGGGAGTTCGCCAAATTTGTGAAAGCCACAGGGTACATCACCGTTGCGGAACGCAAACCCAGGGCGGAGGACTTTCCTGGTGCTCCGCCGGAAAACCTGGTGGCGGGATCGGTTGTTTTCTCGCCACCTGACCATGAAGTGCCCTTGAATGACCATTATCAATGGTGGGCTTACATTCACGGCGCGAACTGGCGTCACCCGCAGGGCCCGGCGAGTGGCATCCAGGGGAAAGCGGATTATCCTGTGGTGCAAATCGCGTATCAAGATGCTTCGGCATATGCCACATGGGCCGGGAAGAGGTTGCCCACCGAAGCGGAGTGGGAATTCGCAGCACGTGGTGGCTTGACGGGACAACCGTTTGTTTGGGGGGACGAATTTCGCCCGCACGGAGTGTGGATGGCGAATACATTTCAGGGTCATTTTCCAGATAAGGATACGGGCGAGGACAAGTTTATTGGGGTGACCGCAGTAGGGCGGTTTCCGGCGAACGGCTACGGTCTTTATGATATGGCGGGGAATGTGTGGCAGTGGACGAGCGATTGGTATCGCGCGGATTACTACCAGCAATTGGCGGGGGAGGGCGGCATTGCGCGAAATCCCAGGGGCCCTGAGTCGTCCTACGACCCTGCCGAACCAACCGAGCCAAAGAAAACCCAACGTGGAGGTTCGTTTCTTTGCACCGATCAGTATTGCTCGCGCTACATGGTGGGCACTCGGGGCAAAGGCGAGGTGAGCACGGGGACGAATCACCTCGGCTTTCGTTGTGTGAAATACGTGTTACCAGCCGGCGCTCAATAACCTGATCTCGTCAATCTGCGTCTGTCTTCGTCGGCGCTCCGGTTCGGAAGAATAGGGACCAGAAGCTATCCTCGCCCAGTACTCGCCTCAGTTCCCGAAACGCAAAGAGCGGAAGGAAAGTGCAAAATACGATCACACTACGGGCAAGGAGCTCGTCGACGCGTATCCCGTGGTACGCGGTTACAAAGTTTTCTCCATGCCAGCGTCGTTTGATCGTTTCCTCCATGATGTGAAAGGCGAGCACCAGCAAGCTAAACAGAAACGCCTTATAAAGCGCGGACTGAAACAGCGGCTTGGATTCGTGTTTCTTGCCGAGGTGGGCGTATTCGCCGATGAGAATGACTTTGGCGATTACCAGAGCGTTGATCAGCGCCGTCCCATAAATGAAATACGACACGTGAAACTGGTTTAGCAGAAGCAAACTGTAGGTCGCAACGGCACAAAAAAAGAACGCCAGATACAAGGAGATCGCGGCAAATTCGCGCAATTCATGGGTGGCCTTCTGCTTCAGAGTCGCTTCTTTGGGACCTTCGGCATTCATAGAGCCTCCCCGTTCGCGCCAGGTGCATTTCACCGCTCCCGTCGTCCAACCAACGGCTGCGCCTGCATATACTTGAGCTTCCGGCGCCGGAAAATTGAATGATTGAGCGAAGCGGAAGTTCATTGGAATTGTCAGTAATGACAGTGTTGGTTCCAATCAGTCCCGTGGGGTGATTCCGATACGTTCGGCCACTCTACAATGCAAATGCGGTTGCAACTCTAAGACAACAGACTTCCGCGGAAATGATCGGTACAAGTCGCTCGCACGTAAATGTTTTCTTGAACAGATTTGGAAAGCTTGGCTTCATCGAGTACAACGGCGAGTTGAAGGTGCACAGTTCTCTGCTCAGGGTTGTCCTCCACGAATAGCTCGGAATCGGTGGCACCGAATGCGTGGTTATAGCTCTCGCTATTACCTTAGCTATAAAAATAAGAAGTTGAAGAAAGTGTTCCTTTTTGAACACTTTCGCGTTCCCCGAGTGGTACACTTCGCGACCAGAGTTCGGACCTAGCCCCTAAACGAGGCAGTTTTCAAATCGCATCGGCGATGCGAGTCGCCGGCGGTTTATCACCCGTAGAAAAAACTAAAGCAAAACGGATTGCAACAGAAGCAGTTCCCGCGCGAAGCATTTCTGTACTTCGGGTGTCTGCACAGCTGTTGACGGCGGCCTTGGTGTCCGCCGCTGAGTTTTAGATTGGAGGCAGGTGATGGAAGCTGGCTCCCACCGGTCCTTGTGGAGTTTCCTGGACGGGGATTCCGCCGTTCACACAACGGTTTTTGTGTGCCTCATTGTCGTTCTGTCCTACGTTACGTCAATGCTAGGCAGCGCGCTGGTTCTCCAACCGCGAATGCTTTCGCCGCTTTGGCCGGGTTGCGTGTTTCTCGTTTCGATATTGCTGCTGGTCCCGAGAAGACGTTGGCCAGTCCTCATCCTAGCGGCTTTCGCCACATTCGCCATCTATGACCTGCAGAATGGGGTGCCAACGCGGACGATCGTTTGGCTCATTTTGGCCGACACCGTAGAGGTCCTCACTGCAGTATCGTGCCTCAGCTATTTTTTTCAGGGTGTACCTAAACTAAATAATTTAGAAGCCCTGGCGAAGTTTTCGGTATTTGCGGTCATCCTGGCGCCGGCGGCCGGAGCATCCGTCGGCGCGCTTGCCATCCCCGGAGCCTATTGGATGAATTGGAGGACAAGCTTTTTTTCGGAGTCGCTTGGCTTCCTCACTCTGATGCCTGCGATTTTTAGCTGGGTTGGCAAACGATCGAAGGGGAGCCGTAAATCACGTGATTATTATCTAGAAGCCGCTGCACTGACCGCCGGGTTAGTCCTTTTCGGATATCTTGCATTCGTCGCTCCTTCACAAAACAGCCCGCCGGCACTGCTCTATACGCTAGTGCCGTTTATGTTGTGGTCGGCGTTGCGTTTCGGGTCGACGGGCGTCAGCAGTTCGGTAATCTTAATTGCAGTTCTTTCGATTTGGGGTGCGACCCACGGCCGAGGCCCATTCACCGACTCGGAACCGATCAGTAGAGTATTATCACTGCAACTTTTCTTATTCTTCGCGGCTGCGCCTTTTATGGTCCTCGCCGTCCTGGTGGAGGAGCGCAAACGGGCAACGGAGGAGCTGGGGGAAAGCGAGGGAAAATTCCGGAGTGTCTTCCGGGATGCCGGCATGGGAATGGCGATCGTTTCCCCGGGAGGCTCCTTTCTCGCCGGCAATGACGCGCTTTGTAAGTTCATTGGCTATACGGAGAAGGAACTTCTCGGCAAGACCGTGCAATCCGTCACGCATCCGGACGACTGGCCGATGTTTTCGCAGCTGTTGGATCAAGCACTCACAGACGGCGCCAGCTTCCAGGGGGTGGAGAAGCGCTGTCTGCACAAAAGTGGAAAGGTGCTGCACGCCGAGTGCAGCGGCTCCTTGATCCGCGATGCCGGCGGAAAGGCGTTGTACTTCGTCGCCGAGGTGCAGGATATAACCGAACGTAAGCAAGCCGAGCAGACGTTACGCGAGAGTGAAGAACGGTTTCGTCTGGTCGCCAACTCAGCCCCAGTGCTGATCTGGATGTCCGGAACCGACAAACTGTGCACCTTCCTCAACAAGTGCTGGCTCGATTTCACCGGTCGGACCTGGGAGCAAGAGCTGGGAAGGGGTTGGACCTCCGGGATACATCCGGAGGATCTGGATCGCTGTCTCGGCATCTGCTCGGGCGCGTTTGACGCCCGGAGGGAATTTGAGGTGGAGTATCGTCTAAAACGCTTCGACGGAAAATATCGCTGGATTGTTGATTATGGGGTACCCCGATTTGAATCCGATGGAACTTTCTGTGGTTATATCGGCTCCGGCGTGGACATCACCGAACGCAAGGCCACGGCAGAGTCGCTCGAAGTGTTGAGCGGGCGGCTGATCACCGCGCAAGAGGAAGAGCGCGGGCGCATCGCCAGAGAGCTTCACGACGACTTCAGCCAGCGTTTGGCATTGCTGGGCATCGGACTTTCGCGACTGTGGATCAAGCGGCCGGAGTCTGAAGAAGAGGAAAGAACTCTGGTGCGGGAATTGTGGAATCGCACCCAGGAAATATCTTCTGACGTTCATCGCCTTTCGCATCAACTCCATTCCAGCAAACTGGAGCACGTGGGTCTCGGGCCCGCTCTGATGGGACTTTGCGAAGAAATCGGCGAGAAGTACGGGATGCAGGTAGAGTTCACGGACCGCAGCGTTCCATCGCATATCCCGAAGGACGTGGCGCTGTGCCTTTTCCGAGTCGCACAGGAAGCGCTGAGCAACGTGGCTAAACACAGTCGGGCGAAGCAAGCCCAAGTCGAACTATGTAACGCGAATAATGAAATCCGCCTGCGGATCGTGGATGCCGGTGCGGGTTTTGATTCTGCACTCAGCAATGCAGACGTGGGAATCGGACTCGTCGGAATGCGCGAGCGGCTACGACTGGTCGGCGGAAGACTGTCGGTGCATTCCGCGCGGGCGCGAGGGACTGAAATTCTTGCAGAAGTTCCCGTATCGGTTTCCGCCGATGAGGCACGGGCAAGTACAACTACCGCGGGAGGAACAAGATCATGAGACGGACACGCGTGCTGTTGGCAGATGACCATCAGATGTTGGTTGATGCGCTGAAAAGCGTTCTGGAACCGCGGTGTGAAGTAGTCGGGTCAGTGACCGATGGACGTTCGCTTCTGGACGCTGCCGAGAAGTTGCGACCTGACGTGATCGTGCTGGATATCGCCATGCCACAGTTAAATGGCCTGGACGCAGGGAGGAAGCTCCAACAGAAGATGCCGGCCGTCAAACTTATTTACATGACGATGAATGAGGACCCTTATCTAGTAGGGGAGGCTTTTCGTGCGGGGGCGTCGGCGTTTCTTCTGAAGCAAGCAGCAGGCTTCGAGTTGATCGACGCCATTGAAAAAGTGCTGAAGGGAGGTAAATATCTGACACCCCGCGCCGCAAAAGGTTTGACGAGTATCTCGTTGCGAGAGCCCAAGTCTCGCGAGCATGCCCCTGGACCAAGCGGACGAGAGCGGGAAGTCATCCAGTTATTGGCAGAGGGTCGCACGATGAAAGAAGCAGCTAGCGTGCTGAAGATTACCACCCGCACAGTCGCCGCGCACAAATACCACGCCATGGAGCTCCTGCAGATCAAGACCAACGCCGAACTCGTTCAGTACGCCATCAAGTCGAAAATCATTTCCGTCTAACGAACATCCTTTTTCTATCCTACTGTTAATTTTGCCAATATCCAGTGGCAGGAATCTTGCCCAGGATAGGTGTAGGTGCCTACCTCCACGCTGAGCGAGACGAACTCGAAGGCCGAGATTGATGAGCCTCTCATGTCGCAAGGGCGTCCCAAATCACTTGTGGAGGTCTAGAGAACAGCTCAGGGATGAGCTTTCATGACTCGAAAACGGGTGTTAGTCGCCGATGATCTCGCTCCCGTGTTGAGCACCGTGGCCGCATTGTTGCGCGAGTCATTCGATGTCGTTGACACGGTTTCCGATGGACGGGCGGCGCTGGAAGCAACGTTGAGGCTCAAACCCGACTTGGTTGTTTTGGACATCTCGATGCCGGTAATGAGTGGAATTGAAGTCGCGGAAGAACTTACGAGACAAGGCAACAAAGCCAAGATCGTATTTCTTACGGTTCACGAGGATCAGGACATCCTGAACACCTGCCGGGCCGCCGGCGGCTTGGGATACGTGATTAAGGTACTGATGGATACGGACCTGGTGCTGGCGATGAATGAGGCGCTCGCCAATCATATGTTTACGTCCCGCTTTCCTTCCGAATGCGACGCGCCTTAGGCGGGGCGAGAGAGAACACTTCAGATGCTTCACAACGGCGTTCAGACGCGCGCTGCATTGATCTAGAAAGTAGAGGCCCCTATTGCCAATTTGTTCGAATGCGGATTGATTCCAAGAGATCTTCCGCAAATCTCGACTTGTAAAGGAAAATCCGATGAAAACGCGATTTCTGCTTTCGCTGTCGCTTCTGATTGGTCTCACCTTTACGGTGGCTTCCGCACAGGACGTTTATGTGAATTCGAGTCCCAGTGCGACTTTTTCTCAATATCACACGTATGCCTGGGGACAACAAGCGAACCCCAATCAGATCGCCAATTCATTTCTCGCGCAAGAAGCGAAAACTCAGATCAATACGCAATTGCAGAGCAAGGGCCTCAAGTTGGTTCAAGAGTCAGAGAATCCCGATTTGATCGTCGTCGGCAGCGGCGGGATGAAGACGCAGACCTCGTACCAGGCTTGGGGCATGCGCGGAATTGGCGGCGGAGTGGGCGGAATCACTCCGCAACAGAGTTTGACCGGCACTTTGATCGTGGACATATACGACGTGAAAGAAAAACAACTGGTCTGGCGCGGCGTCGCGCAAGGCACCTTGAACGAAAAGAACTCGCAGAAAAATATGCAGTTGGTGGATAAAGCGGTCGCCAAGATGTTCAAGAAATATCCGTCGTAGCGCGAAGCCGGTTGTGATCGCGCGCAGCGAGATTGTAACTTTTGACAATTCCCAGTCGCTACGTCAAGGGTGAGGATGGCCAAGACTTTCAGTTTGCGGCCCGCCATCAAGCGAAAAGATCGGCGACGACCTTTCTCTCCCAAGCGAGAAAAAGTAAGAGGAGGATGTTCATGAAGCGCATCGGAAGAATCATTGTTGTCATTGCGGCGTCTCTGGTAGTCCTGGGGATAGCCGGTTTGCCGCCTGCCTCCGCGCAGGAGAAGAAACCGAACATTCTGGTCATCATGGGCGATGACATCGGGATAACGAACATCGGCGCCTATAGCCTCGGCATGATGGCCGGCAAGACGCCGAATCTCGACAAGCTCGCCAAGGAAGGCATGTTGTTCACCGACTATTACGCTGAGGCGAGCTGTACGGCGGGCCGCGCGAACTTCATCATGGGTGAACTGCCCATCCGCACCGGTATGACGACAGTCGGCCAAGCGGGCGCGGCAATCGGCATCCCGGCGGAAGCCGTCACGATCGCCACCGTACTGAAAGCGCAGGGCTATGCGACCGGCCAGTTCGGCAAGAACCATCTTGGCGACAAGAATGAATTCCTGCCCACCGTCCACGGCTTCGATGAATTCTTCGGATATCTGTATCACCTGGACGCCATGGAAGATCCGTTCCACCCCAACTATCCGCAGAGCCTGTTAAATGTGGTAGGCCCACGCAACCTGGTTCATTCTTGGGCCACGGACGTGGATGATCCCACCGAGATGCCGCGCTGGGGCAAGATCGGCAAGCAGAAGATCGAAGATGAAGGGCCGTTGCCGCCGCACCCAACAAACGGGATCAAGTACAACATGGAGACGGTTGACGACACCATCCGCGACCTCTCGCTCAAGTTCATTGACAAGGCCAAGGCAGATGGCAAGCCGTTCTTTGTATGGATGAACCCGACGCGCATGCACGTGGTCACTCACCTCTCGCCGAAATACGCGGCAATGATGAACTCGGAGAATGGTTGGAGCATCGAAGAAGCCGGCATGGCGCAGTTGGATGATGACATCGGGCTCGTGATGCAACACCTGAAGGATGCGGGGTTGGACGACAACACCATCGTCGTTTTCACCACTGATAACGGTACCGAAGCGTTCACCTGGCCTGATGGCGGCACCACGCCATTCGCGCAGGCGAAAGGGACGATCATGGAAGGCGGCTTCCGCGTGCCGTGCATCGCCCGGTGGCCCGGCCATATCGCGCCGGATTCCAAGCAGAACGGCATCATGTCCGGCATGGACTGGTTGCCCACGTTCGCCGCTCTCGCCGGAAATCCGAACATCACCGACCAACTGCTCAAAGGCGTGAAGCTCGGCGACCGGACCTACAAGAACCATCTCGATGGCTACGATCAGACCGCCATGCTCACCGGCAAAGGCCCGTCCAATCGCCACGAAATCTTCTACCTCGGCGAAAGCACGGTCGGTGCCGTGCGTGTTGACGACTACAAATATCGCTTCATCGACCAACCCCAAGGATGGCTGGGGGTCAAGAACCATCCAGATATACCTTCGATTACCAATCTGCGGCTCGATCCGTACGAGAGAATGGGCTTTCCGGAAGAGATGACGAAGAATGGGTCGCTGATGTTTTTTGGCGATTGGTATATGTATCAATTCTGGCGTTTTGTCTTCGTCCAGCAGGTGATGGGTAAGGAAATCCAGACTTTCCTGGAATTTCCGCCGATGCAACGAGGCGCGAGTTTCAACCTCGATGCCCTGAAAGCCGAAATGGCCGCCAAGATGGCGCAGGCGGAAGCAGCCTCGAAGGGCCCCAGCAATTAACAGCAACTCCTTTCGCGGGGGGCGGCTCGCAAGGGCCGCCTTCCGGCCGTAGCCCGTGCAGCTGAAAAGAACCGAAGTGCCTGACGATTTCCCATGCGGCATATTGTTGCGGCGTGTTCCGGTTCCTGAAAAGACCCAGATATGAAATGCATTCGTCGCGGATGGCTGATGCTGGCCCTTTTTCTGTTGCTCCCATGCTCGTCTGCGTTCGCACAAACATCTACCACGGAGTTCCTGCCCGAGATTGATGCAAATTTCAAATTCAATTCCTATGTCCGATTTGTTTTTCAAGCGAAGGAAACCAGAGAAGGCGGTGATCCCACGCAAGCCGAAGTAGGGCCCAGCGTAGAGTTCTATTTGAAGCCCTTGCTCAAACTGAAAAACGTCACTCTTTTCGATCTGGACGATGCGAAATCCAGGCCGTTGGTGTTGGCGGTCGGATACCGCGTGGTCCCCTCACCGGGCAAGCCCACGATAAATCGGATGGAACCCGTCCTCACATTTCATGTGCCGATTACGGCTCGGATTCTGATTACCGATAGAAACCGCGCCGATCTTGATTGGTCCCCCGGCAAGTTCGTCTGGCGCTATCGCAACCGGCTGACGGCGGAACGGCGCTTCACGATCAAGGACTACCACCCCGCACCGTACGTCAGCGCCGAGCTCTTCTACGAGAGCCAGTACTCAAAAATCAGCTCCACTAATCTCTACGCAGGTTGCTTGCTGCCAGTGAGCAAGCACATCGAGTTCGATCCGTACTATGAGCACGAGAACAACACAGGCAAGCGTCCGAATCAGCAGGTGAACGCCGTAGGTCTAATACTGAATCTTTTTTTCTAGGCCTGGCTGGCGAGCGAGTCGCGTTCGATCGGCATGCGATTGTTACTTCTGACAATTATCTGCACTTAATGCAAGGCACAGAATTAGCCATCGAGTAAGTCGGCAGCACGCTGCCTGGCGAATAACTGAACAAGGAGTTTCTCTTGAGCGCAAATCAGAAAGTCGCGGTATCGGCAATATTCTTGGGATTGCTGTCGTTGGCAAACGCATGTCCGTCACGCGCTCAAGCGGCTTCTCCATCAGGCCGGGCTGATGTTGGTGACAACGCTGCGTCAAGCTCCTCGAGCGCAGCCGCGAGTGTCGCTGCCACGGATCCGGCTACGGCTTCCGACACCGAGCCCGCCACGGCAACTCCTGGTGGCAGTGCTTTTGCAGCTGACACCAGTACCGCCTCCGAAGGCGACTGGCACTTCACCGTGTCTCCCTACCTGTGGTTGCCCGGAGTTCACGGAAATATTGCCGATCCGAACGGCGGGCAAATCCCCTTTAGCGCGTCCGCGGGCGACCTTCTCTCGCACTTCCGGATTGGATTAATGGGCGTCGCAGAACCTCGTTACAAGCGAATCGTGATGCCGCTCGACATCTTTTGGATCCGGCTCGGGGACAACCGAGCGCTCCCCAACACTCCCGGCGAGGGCGTTGCGAACCTGCACGCGACCGAATTCTTCCTGTCACAAAAGATCGGTTATCGGGTGATTGATTCCGAGAGGCTTAAGATTGATGCGCTCGCTGGGTTCCGCTACTGGCACTTCGGCGAGAATTTATCGTTTACCACCAACACTCTGAACTTCAGCGGCTCGCAGAATTGGGTGGACCCGCTGGTCGGCGGACGTATCACTGGAATTCTGACGCCCAAAGTGGAAGTTACGGTTGGAGGTGACGTCGGCGGCTGGGGCGTCGGGTCTCAAATTGATTACCAGGTGTTCGGGCTTCTCGGTTACCGGATCAAACCTGCGCTGGCACTGCAAGCTGGTTACCGTTATCTCTACTTTGACCGGCGGCGCGGCTCCGGGGCTTATTTAGACGTCGCGACGTCCGGGGTCATCTTTGGCGTGAGCATCACTCTCAAATAGGCAAAACGAGCTTTCGGAATTTTCCGGTTGCCATAGCGGTGGCGAGTTCACGCTCCTGCCGATCGCGCTCTCCTTCTGTCGCGACGCGCAAGAGGGCGACTGACCAACCAGCGAACGCCATCCCTTCGTCAAGTAAGGAACCCAAGACGCGCCCCTTGTCCGAGGTTTTCTAGTGAAACCTGTCAATATTGACAATACCCTCGATCCCCTCCGAATCGTACTCTGCCGCTGGTTAGGGTGGAGGACCCGGGCTGAGACCACTCCACGCTTCGTTCTAAAGAGAGGTGCCCAACGCCTCTCCAAAGACTCTTTTCCGGGTCCTCTAATAACTCGAGCCAGAAGTAATTTCAGTTGCGGCCGCTGGTGAATCCGTTGGGGATGGCGCCGTATCTGACGTAGCGTACCTCCGACAACGCATGTGTTATCCGATAGCTTAAGGGAGCGGCCAGATGAGTCATGGGCTTGCGATTGGCTGCGGGAAACAGTCCGCCAGCAGATTCGTTCTTTCGGCTAGCACGCGCTTGGTAATTTTCGCTGCTATCGCGATTCTCACCGGTGTCGCCGCCGTGGCGCAGAATGGCGATCTGCAGCAGAAGCTTGCGGCTGCGAAGCAGGCTGCTGCTCAAAATAAGCAGCGACTCCGCCAGTATCAATGGACAGAAACAACACAGCTCACGCTGAAGGGAGATCCGAAGCCTGCAACGGAAAACTTGTGCCAGTACGGGCCTGACGGGCAGGTTCAGAAGACTCCGATTGGTGCTCCACCGCCAGCACCGAGCGGCGGCAGATTGAAGCAGAGAATCGTTGAAAAGAAAAAAGCGGAGATGGTGGACTACATGGATGATGTGAAGGGCGTCCTGAGCATGTACGTTCCGCCCGAC
>Ga0209038_10000389_pt1 | contig 13667 bp, 9 predicted proteins | sample BogFormECP03_OM3_FD_188237 | JGI IMG/M metagenome (GOLD analysis project Ga0209038, IMG submission 188237) | Bog forest soil microbial communities from Calvert Island, British Columbia, Canada - ECP03_OM3 (SPAdes) (version 2) | ecosystem: Environmental > Aquatic > Freshwater > Wetlands > Bog ...
GAAGAGTTCTTCCACGCCTATGACCAGAGCCGCGATCTGTGTATGACCTTGCAAGGCGCTGTAAAGTTCAATGAGTATTTCCGCTGCTATGTTGTGGGCCAGGAAAAGGTTCACATCATGCCGTACGACCCGCGCCTCCCACACCACGAACGCTACGTGCTCAATCCGCCTGAGTACGACAAGAAATTGCTGAAGCGGGTGGAGAAGGACGCGCTGACGCTATGCAAAGCGCTCGGATATGACCTGAATACCGTCGAATTTGCCGTCGAAGATGGCATACCGTATGCGATTGACTTCATGAATCCTGCGCCCGATGCCGACCTGCACTCTGTAGGGCAGAAGAATTTCGATTGGATCGTGGATGCTGTAGCCGACCTGGCGATCAAAAAAGCGAAGTCTGCGCCCAAACCATCCGAGTTGCGTTGGAGCGCGTTCCTGAATGCCGATGCCGAGCCGGCAAAGAAAGCAGCTGCGAAGAAGAGCACGCCAAAGAAAAAAGCCGCAGAAGTTTCCCAGGCTTGAGTGACGTAAAGAATATAAGGCCGTTTTCAGGAAAACGGTCTACACTTTCCACCAGCAATCGAATAGAAACCAAGCGCGGAGCGCATAGTCTATGAGGCCCTCATTCACGATCGGCATTGAAGAGGAGTACCAGACCGTTGATCCGGTCACGCGGGACCTGCGTTCGCATATCGCGACTGAGATGCTGGCGAAGGGCAAGCGCCGTCTCGCCGAGCGGGTCAAGGCGGAGATGCACCAGTCGGTCGTCGAAGTGGGCACCACGATTTGCAAGACCGTCAAAGAAGCCCGGGAAGACCTCTTCGATCTGCGCAGACAGATGATCTATCTGGCGCGCGAGCACGATTTGGTGCTGGTGGCGGGAGCCACGCATCCGTTCGCAGATTGGCGCGCGCAGGAAATTTATCCCGATGATCGTTATAAGCGCGTCGTGGAAGATTTGCAGCTGGTTGCGCGCGCAAATCTTATCTTCGGGCTGCATGTTCATGTCGGTGTTGAAGACCGTGAAGCGGCAATCCGGCTGATGAATTCGATGCGGTACTTTCTGCCGCATATTCTTGCGCTCTCGACAAATTCGCCCTTCTGGCGCGGCATAAAGACCGGCCTGAAGAGCTATCGCGCGAAGGTCTTCGACAAATTTCCCCGCACCAACATCCCCGACTTATTTTCCAGCTACGCTGAGTATGAAGGCTTCGTAAACCTGCTTATCAAGACCAACTGCCTGGACAACGCCAAGAAGATCTGGTGGGATATCCGTCCGCATCCGTTCTTCAATACCGTCGAAGTACGTATCTGCGACCTGCCCATGCGGGCAGAAGAAACGCTGGCCATTGCAGCACTGATTCAAGCCACAGCGGCGAAGCTATACATCCTTCATGCGCGGAATCAGGATTACCGGCAGTATTCGCGGGCGCTCGTCATGGAAAATAAGTGGCGCGCTGTGCGCTACGGACTTGACGGAAAGCTCATCGATTTCGGAAAAGAGACCGAAGTTCCGGAACGCGAGCTGATCCTCGAATACCTCGACTTCGTCAGCGAAGTCGCGGAAGAACTGAACAGCCGTGAAGAGTTAGACTACATCCGCACAATTCTGGAAATGGGTACGGGAGCAGACCGCCAGCTCCGCAAATTCGAAGAGACGAATGATCTGAAAGCGGTGGTTGATTACATGGCGGAAGAGACGCAGGTTGGTTTGTTCTAAAGCCGATCTTTGTTCTAAAGCCGATCTTTAGAAGTCGGTTAACGTTCTGCCCAGCCACAAGTACCACCGATTTTTACTTGTCAGGCACTTGCGCTTCTGCGAGGCTAGCCACGATGCGAAATCCTCTGATTCTGCTTCTGTCTGCTGCCTTCTCTTGTTCAACTCTTGCCTGGGGCGCCGATTCAGGTTCAGGTGCTCCCACGCAGAAATGCGCCGATCTCAAACAAGTGGCGTTGCCTAATGTCAGCATCACTCTGGCTGAAAGCGTAAACGCAGGTGCATTTTCGCCGCCTGATCTGAAGGCAGGTGAGAAAGTACCGCATCTGTACAAGGTCGCGCCTGCCTTCTGCCGCGTCGTCGCTACGCTCAGGCCCACCCCCGACTCCGATATCAAAGTCGAAATCTGGATGCCGATGAGCGGCTGGAATGGCAAGTTTCGGGGGCAGGGGAACGGCGGCTTCGCTGGATATATAGCTTACGCGGGTCTCGCCGCGTCGGTGAGCCAGGGCTATGCGGCGGCCAGCACGGATACGGGGCACTCGACACAGGGCGCTGACTGGGCACTCAACCATCCCGAGAAGATCGTCGATTATGGTTATCGGGCCGTGCATGAGATGACGGTCGATGCGAAAGCCATCGCAAAGATGTTTTACGGCAGTGACGCGACGCGCTCATACTTCGCGAGTTGCTCCAATGGCGGGCGTCAGGCTCTGATGGAAGCACAGCGCTTCCCTGATGACTACGACGGTATTATCGCGGGGGCGCCTGCGAATAATTGGGTGCCGATGCTGACGGGCGGACTCAAATTCCTGCAGGCTACCAGTCAGGCCGGCTATATTCCGCCTGCAAAAATTCCTGCCATCGACAAGGCCGTGCTGGCAAAATGCGATGCTCAGGACGGAGTTTCGGACGGCGTTCTCAATGACCCGAGACAATGCCATTTTGACCCCTCCGCGCTGCTTTGCAAGGGCGCAAACGCCGATACCTGCCTGACTGCTCCGCAGGTCGATTCACTGAAGACAATCTATGCTGGCGCGCATGACGCCTCCGGAAAACAGATCTTTCCCGGTCTGCTCCCAGGCGCCGAGGAGGGCCGCGGAGGCTGGGCAACGTGGGTTACGGGCTCTGAGCAGGGAAAGAGCTCCGGGGCATTTTACGTAGGCGGATACTTTGCCAATATGGTCTACAGCAAAGCCGATTGGGATTACAAGACTGCGGACCTCGATGATGCTCTCAAACTTGCTTATGAAAAGACAGGCGATTCTCTCGACGCCACGAATCCAGACCTGAAGCCATTTCTGTCACATGGCAAGCTGATCATGTACCACGGCTGGAATGATCCCGGCATCTCGTCGCTCAATACGATCAATTACTACAACAGCGTCGTTGGCGCGGCGGGCAGCAACAATGTAGATCAATCCGTGCGTCTCTACATGGTGCCGGGAATGCAGCATTGCGGTGGAGGTCCAGGAGCGACCTCGTTCGGGCAGGATGAAGCTGCGCCGAGAAGCGATCCCAGCCACGACATCTTCTCCGCGCTCATTCAGTGGGTTGAGGATGGCACAGCTCCCTCCTCCATCATTGCGACAAAATTCAGTGAGAGTGATCCCGCAAAGGATGCGAAGCCGCAGCTGGAAATGACCCGTCCGTTGTGTCCTTATCCGCAGGCCGCGAAGTACAACGGCACTGGTGACAAGAGCGTAGCTGCGTCGTTTTCCTGTGCAACGGAGAGCAGGTGATTTGCACAAGTAAATGCAGGCGGCTGCTAGGAGTGTTCAGCGAATCGAGTTTGGGGGTAACTGTGCACGGTTACTACTGTGCAAGGACACGGACTGTGAATCGTATTGTCACAATGTGCCGATTCCGTAAATTTCCGGTAGGCTAGTTGGAAGCCCTGAAAGAGGCAGATTTTTAGCGAATGATGTATTCCGTAACACCGCAAGCCCAGGCGCTGCTCGATACGCCTTTCCCAGAAGAATTCACGCTGGGAGCGCATGCTGCTGTTTCTACCTGTCTTCGGATCGAAGCTCACGAAAAAATCACCCTGATTACTGACCGCGAGACGACGCCGATTGCCGCGGCAATTTCAGCCGAACTGTCAGCGAACGGCTGTGGCTGGAACGCCTTTGTGCTGGAAGACCTGGCGCCGCGTCCTCTGAAAGACATGCCCGCCGCCGTGCTCGAGGACATGGAGACCTCGGACGTGAGCATCTTTGCCGTGAAGGTGCAACAGAACGAGCTGCGCTCCCGCATGCAGATGACCGAAATCGTGAACCGCCGCCGCATGCGTCACGCGCACATGGTCAACATCACGCCGCAGATTATGTGCGAAGGCATGCGCGCCGATTTTGCGCTCGTCGACCAGCTTAGCCAGAAGGTGATTGAGATGGTGCGCCGCGCCAGCTACATTCGCGCCACCACGGCCGCCGGGACCGAGATTCGCGCTGAGTTGAACCCGGCCTACAAGTGGCTCAAGACCTCGGGCATTATTTCCCGTGAGAAGTGGGGCAATCTTCCCGGTGGCGAAATCTTTACCACTCCCGGAGAAGTCAACGGCACCTTCGTCGTCGACGGCGTAGTCGGCGACTATCTTTGTTTTCGTTACGGACTGCTTGAGGCCGCGCCGCTGACGATTGAAATCAAGGGCAATCGCATCGTCGACTGCCATTCCGAGAACAAGCAACTGCGCGACGAGTTTTGGGATTACACACATACGGACGAGAATTCCGACCGCGTCGGTGAGTTTGCCATTGGCACTAATCTCGGCATCAAGAATGTCATCGGCAATATCCTGCAGGATGAGAAGTTCCCCGGCATCCACATTGCTTTTGGCAATCCTTATGGTGAGCACACCGGAGCTCCCTGGACATCGACTACGCACATCGATGTGGTTGGCCTGCGCTTCAATATATGGGTAGAGGAAGAGCAGATCATGCGCGACGGGCGTTTTCTGGTTGAGCCATAATACTCGGTTGAACGACTGGATCGGATAACGTACGCGGCGTTATTCTAAGCACCATGTCCATTCAAAAGCTTCCGGCGACGAAATTCGAGACGCGTCAACTCGGTAACTCCGACATGCACCTAACGCCTATCGGCTATGGAGCCTGGGCCATCGGCGGCGGCAACTGGGAGTTTGGCTGGGGGGCGCAGGACGATGACGAATCCATCCGCACGATTGAGCACGCTCTCGATTGCGGCATTAACTGGATCGATACGGCGGCGATCTACGGCCTCGGCCACTCGGAAGAGGTGGTTGCGAAGGCGATTAAGAATTCGCCGCACAAGCCCTATGTCTTCACCAAGTGCTCCATGCGCTGGTTTCCGGACCGCAGGCTTTATCGCAGCCTGAAAGCCGGGTCACTGCAGGAAGAAGTCGAGGAGTCGCTGCGCCGTCTGCGCGTGGACACGATCGACCTCTACCAGATTCACTGGCCCAATCCCGAAGACGAAATCGAAGAGGGATGGGAGACGCTGGCGAGATTCATAGAGCAGGGAAAGGTACGCTATATCGGCGTTTCCAATTTCAATGTCGCGCAGATGAGGCGCCTGCAGAAGATTGCGCCCATCACCTCGCTGCAGCCGCCCTATTCGATTCTGCGACGCGACATCGAATCCGATATTCTGCCATACTGTCAGAAAAACAATATCGGCGTCATCAATTACTCGCCGATGGTTTCCGGCCTGCTTACTGGGAAGATGACCGCCGAGCGCATCAAGAATCTGCCGGAAGACGACTGGCGCAAGCGCAGCCCCAACTTCAACGAGCCCAAGCTCTCAAAGAATCTCAAGCTGGTTGAACTGCTTCGCGAGATTGGCAACGGGCACAACGTCGAGCCCGGCGTGGTTGCCATTGCCTGGACGCTGCGGCATCCGGCAATCACCGCCGCGATAGTCGGCGCGCGCCGCCCCGATCAGATCGACGGCATTCTTCCCGCAGCCAGCCTTCGTTTGACCGATCAGGAGATTTCGCGAATCGAGAAGTTTTAACTACTTCTTTGACATGTTGCGAACCAGGATGACCATGTTCCAGATGTCGTCCGGCTTGGCCCGGCCCTCTTCGCCCGGCATCTGACCTTTTCCTTTCAGAATGATGTCGTACATCTGGCCGTCGGTCAGGTCTTTCAGGGAATCCGGTTTGGTGTAGTCCTTCAACGTAAGCTTCATCGAGTCAGCAACATCGCCCTTGCCATCTCCTTTTTCGCCGTGACACAACGCGCAGTCATACCCCCAGACTTTTTTCGCATGTGCCTGTGATTCCGGAGTTGGTTTCACGGGGTTGGTCTGTGGAGTGGTCGAAGTAGACGGCGGCGTTGGGGAAGGCTGTTCCTGCGGCGCAGCAGGCAAGAAGGCGATCAATAGCAGCGATGAAGGAAGCAGCAACGTGCGTAACATAGCAAGGCTCCTGGCCAGGAATAAATACAGCAATTGAGGGAATGTGCGCCAAAATGCTACTCCGCTGATGAAGCAGGTGGAAAGAGGTATTTCAGCGGCTCGTAGAAAGTAGTAACTCTGTGACGTCTCAACCCTTTCTGTTCTTGTGGCCAGGTATGCGCGGAGTCTTCTCACCCGGCCGGCGCGGGCGCTGCTTTGCCGAAATCGACTTGATGATGAGGCGATGTGCGCCCCGCGGATCGAAGCTGGGCGTGGCCCTTGCAACGGCTTCGAGCATTAGAGCCTTCACGGATGGCTCATCGAGTGTCGCCGCCGAAGGCAGACGAATGTGCTTCGCGACATTGCCGTTGCCTTGCAGCTTCTTGTCCGGGTCAGGTAGGCCCACGCCCTTCAGGAAGAACAGGCTTACCCATCTCGGAAATAGCGCGATCGAAAAGATCGCTTCCGACGCCCGCTCGCTGGGGCCGAAGCCGATTGCCAGCGCGTTGTAGTTGTCATAGACCAGTTCAAAGGCTGTGGGGTATCGCTTCCTCATCTTTGCCAGAATCGCCTCAGCGAGCGAGGACACTTCAGGCGTGAATTTGACAAGAAACGATGCTAACTGCTTTTCCTGAGATAGTTTCTTATCAGGCATGGCTCGTTCAGCGTTCTCTTGACAGCAACAGGCACGCACGGTCTACTGATCGCACTGCATCCACGTTATCGATTGCTGCCTCTACGTCCGTGATGATCAAGAATATAGCCTCCACCATTCTGTTTGCAGCAATTGCGCTCACCGCCTCAGCCGAGGACAAGCCACAAGCCGACTGGCCCGTTTACGGTGGCCAGCTTGCGCAGAACCATTACTCGCCGCTGGGGCAGATCAACCGCGACAACGTTAAAGACCTCCAGGTAGCCTGGACCTTCGATACCGGCGAGAAGGGTGGTTTCCAGTCGAGCCCGATCATCGTCGGCGGAACGCTGTATTCCTACACGCCTTCGCAGAAGGTCATCGCCCTCGACGCCGCTACCGGCAAGCTGCTCTGGAAATTCGACAGCGGCATCGCTGGGACGCAACCCGATCGTGGCCTGGCGTATTGGTCCGACGGGCCCAACGGATCTGGGGGCGCGCGCATTCTCGCCGGGGTGATGAACTACCTCTACGCGCTCGACGCGAAGACCGGTCAGCCCATTCCGTCCTTTGGCGAAAACGGTCGAATTGACCTGCGTAACGACCTCGGGCGTGATCCGGCAACGGTCTCCATCTCGCTCACCACTCCCGGCATCGTCTACAAGGACCTCATCATTGTCGGAGGCCGCGATCCGGAGACGCTGCCTGCGCCTCCGGGTGACATCCGCGCCTACGATGTTCGCAGTGGCAAGCTGCGCTGGTCCTTCCATACCATCCCGCGTCGTGGCGAGTTCGGCTACGACACCTGGCCCAAAGAAGCGTGGCAGCACAGCGGCGCCGCCAACAACTGGGCCGGTTTTGCCGTCGATGCGCAGCGCGGCATCGTTTACGCGCCCACCGGCTCCGCTGCCTTCGACTTCTACGGCGGCGACCGCATTGGCAACGATCTCTTCGCCAACACGCTGCTTGCCCTCGACGCTGAGACCGGCAAGCGTCTGTGGCATTTTCAGGCTGTGCGGCATGACCTGTGGGACCGCGATTTCCCTTCGCCTCCGGCGCTGGTGACGGTTGAGCGTAACGGCAGGAAGATCGACGCCGTGGCGCAGACCACCAAGCAGGGATGGGTCTATCTCTTCGACCGCACGAGCGGCAAGCCGCTCTTCCCGATTGAGTATCGAAAGTACCCTGCGAGCACCATCCCGGGCGAAGTCGCAGCCAAGGAGCAGCCACTGCCGACCAAGCCTGCTCCGTATGCGCGGCAGATTCTGACGGAAGAGATGCTGACCAACCGCACGCCGGAGGCCCACGCGTGGGCGGTGAAGGAGTTCCGTACTTTCCGCAGCGCTGGGCAGTTCATCCCGTCGAGCCTCGAGCAGCAGACGGTTGTCTTTCCCGGCTACGACGGCGGCGCTGAGTGGGGCGGGCCGGCGGTCGATCCTGAGACCGGGATCATCTACGTCAACGCCAACGAGATGGCCTGGACGGGCGGTCTTGCCGAGAACAAGCCATCCGGCGAGAGCGGCATGTCCCTCTATCAGAGCCAGTGCAGCATCTGCCATGCGGACGATCGTCGCGGGTCGCCGCCCGCCTTTCCGTCTCTGGTGGGCATCGACAAGACGCTGACCGTCGATCAGATCGGCAATGTCATCCGGAAGGGGCAGGGCCGGATGAGTGGCTTTCCAGAGTTCTTCGACGATCAGCTGAATGCGCTGATACGCTACCTTCGCACCGGCGTCGAGGACAAGGCGGAGCTGAAGGGTGTGACCGAGGCGACTCAAAAATACCGGTTTACTGGCTACCGTAAGTTTCTCGATCCCGATGGCTATCCGGCCATTGCGCCGCCGTGGGGGACGCTGAACGCTATCGACTTGAACACTGGCAAGTACCTCTGGAAGATCAATCTCGGCGAGTATCCGGAACTGGCGGCCAAGGGCATGACCAATACCGGGTCGGAAAACTATGGTGGTCCGGTTGTGACCGCCGGTGGGCTGCTCTTTATTGCTGCTACGAATTACGACAAGCAGATGCGCGCCTTCGACAAGACGACGGGCAAGCTGCTCTGGCAGACGACGCTGCCGTTTTCCGGGAATGCCACTCCCGCCACTTACGAGATCGATGGACGGCAGTATGTAGTCATTGCGGCTGGTGGCGGCAAGGATCCGAGGTCGCCTTCGGGTGGCGTTTATGTTGCGTTTGCGCTGCCCCGTTGACTATCTTCCGGACCCCCCAGGGTGGCTAAATCTTTGAAAAGATTACTTCTTTCCCGTGAAGCGCGGCAAAATCTTCATTCCATTGAGCTTGCCCGTAAATTATTGATTCTTAACGGAATTCTTGCCGATTGACCTCCGGAAATTTGTGCCCTATTTCTATTCTAGCAATTTCAGGGGAAATTCCCTGCAGTTTGCTCGTCGGCGTAACTGATTGAAAATAGATTGGTTAGTTGGGATGCTTGAGGCTGCCCCTCTTGACAAGGTTTTTCGGGCGCTTTCACCGCGGCGACAGGAAAGCGGAGTGGGTTGAGTCTCAAGGTGACCGGAAGAATACAGAATGAAGGCAGAGCCGTCACACAAACGCCCGAGGAACGGCAATTTTATTCGATTGATGGATCGGGCCCGAGATCCGGGGGAGACTGCAGAAGAACCGCGCCGGTTCTAGGAGCGTTGGAGAGGCGTGTCAAACATAATCCTTGATCGCGCAGCGGGGAAGCTCTGGACAGGCTTTTCGCTCCATTCAGGATGACGGCGGCTAGGGATGGTCTGTGGTTCCCACCCTTTCGCTTTGCGAAAGGATGGGGCACCCTTTTTTCGTGCGGCTGCTAAGAAAAAGCAGATCCCTCGCTACGCTCAGGATGACAACCGCTTTGTTGGGGAAGACAGGGCGGAGAGTTGCTTCTGTTCGGATTTGGAGGGTGTTTTCTGTAACATTTCCTCGATTGATTAAGTCATAGCGCAGGGGGAGTTGAGGTTTTCATGGTCTTGTTCGTTTTGGCCTATCTGGGTGGTGTTCTTACAATTCTGAGTCCATGCATCCTTCCCATATTGCCTTTCACTTTTGCGCGCGCCGATCAGCCCTTCCGAAAAACCGGGTTGCCGCTTCTGCTGAGTATGGCAATTACATTTGCCGTCGTTGCGTCCATTGCGGTAGCCGGAGGCTCATGGCTGGTACGCGCCAATCAGTATGGACGCATCGCCGCTCTGGTCGTCTTCGCGCTGCTGGGACTGTCTCTTCTCTGGCCCGCACTTGCAGAAAGACTTTCACGGCCTTTTGTGCGACTCGGCAGCCGTCTCACGCAGAGCGCATCCACTGATTCACGCAGCATTGTGTGGCAGTCGCTCTTACTCGGGGTTGCCACTGGCTTACTCTGGGCGCCGTGTGCGGGTCCGATCCTCGGCCTTATTCTCACTGGCGCGGCCCTGCAGGGAGCAAGCTCCCACACATCGTTGCTCCTGCTGGTCTATGCCGCAGGCGCGGCAACGTCGCTGGCAGTGGCTCTGCTCGCTGGCAGCCGCGTCTTTGCTGCCATGAAGCGTTCTCTTGGCGCGGAGGAGTGGATACGCCGGATTCTTGGTGTGGCTGTTCTTGCCGGTGTCATTGCAGTTGCTTTTGGATTGGACCGTGGCATCCTGACGCGCGTCTCGCTCGCCAGTACATCGGGCGTAGAACAGAAGCTGCTCGATCGCCTGCACCCAAAGGTAGTGCGCATTCCCGATCAGACGCTGACCATTACCGATGCAGGAGAGACGCTCACGGATAGCTCACCGTTATCCAGCCTGTCGGGAGCAACAGCCTGGATCAATTCGCCGGCGCTGACCGCCGACCAACTGAAAGGCAAAGTTGTTCTCGTCGACTTCTGGACATATTCCTGCATCAATTGCCTGCGCACCCTGCCTTATGTTCGCGCATGGGCGGAAAAATACAAGGACAGCGGTCTGGTCGTGATTGGTGTGCATACTCCGGAATTTGCTTTCGAGAAAGACTTGTCAAACGTGCAGAAGGCCGTCCGCGATTTTGGAATTACTTACCCCGTAGCGCTGGACAACAGTTACATGATCTGGAGCGCTTTCAGCAATGAATACTGGCCCGCGCACTATTTCATCGATGTGAACGGCAAAGTGCGTTATCACCATTTCGGTGAAGGAGAATACGACCAGTCCGAGCAATGGATTCAGGAACTCCTTAAGGAGCGTCCGGACGAACAAGCACTTCCTGGCGGAATTGTGAATGTGAGCTCACAGGGGGCTGAAGCCGCGGCGGATGCGAACGAAGTGCAGTCTCCGGAAACCTATGTCGGCTATGAGCGAGCACAGAACTTTGCATCCCCCGGTGGTTTCAAGCAGGACAAAGCGAGCCTCTATACCATCCCTGCCAACCTCACTCTGAATCAATGGGGGCTTGGCGGCGGCTGGATCGATCACGATCAAACGGCGGTCCTCGTCTCTCCGGAGGGAAAGATTGCGTTCCGCTTTCACGCGCGCGATCTGCATCTGGTGCTCGGCCCTACAGCGGACGGAAAGCCCGTGCGCTTTCGCGTGACCATCGACGGCCACGCGCCCGGTGAGAACCATGGAGTGGATACCGACGAGCAAGGCAATGGCGTCGTTACCGAGCATCGCCTGTATCAACTCGTCAGACAAAAGGGGACTATTACAGATCGCGTCTTCGAGGTCGAGTTTCTGAGTCCAGGTGCGCAGGCCTTTGCCTTTACCTTCGGATGAACTCAATGTATCAAGCAGGAGAAAATTGTGATCGAAGATGAGTCTCGGTTTGACTCATTTGTAAATTTCATCGGTTCGGAATATGGGATGATTTCACCGGAGGTTTTTTGTGACTAAAGGACTATGTTTGTTGTTGGCTGTCGTGACGGCTGTTCCCGCTGCTTTACTCGGACAGGAAAAAGCGGCAGCGCCCGCGAATCCGATTACGGCCAGTGAGAAAGGTATTTATTCGTTTATAAGCAACGCGGTCATTGGTGCGGCTCAGAAAGTGCCGGAAGAAAACTATTCCTTCAAGCCAACACCGGAGGTTCGCAGCTTTGGCCAACTGGTGGGGCATGTGGCCGACGCGAACTACATGTTCTGCTCGCTGGCTTCGGGCGAAGCGAACCCAGGAAAAGACATCGAGAAAACGAAGACTTCAAAAGCCGATCTTGTGGCCTCGCTAAAAGACGCAGTTGCGTACTGCAACAAGGCCTTTGAGGGTATGACCGATGCCAAGGGCGGCCAGATGGTTAAGTTCATGAACTTCGATCTGGCGAGGATGACAATGTTCTCGCTCAATACGGCGCACACAGATGAGCACTATGGGAACATGGTGACGTATATGCGGCTCAAGGGAATTGTGCCGCCGACCAGCGAAAGTCAGCCTGCACAAGCGCCGAAGTAGACGCCACATCGAGTTGTCAAAATTGGAGTCTGGCTATTTTCTTCAGAAGAGGCTTCGCTCAAAGAGAAGCTGCAGTAGTCATTCGTTCATAATATCCGGCCGGTTCCGGGCACGTGCCTTGTTCGGAATTGGACAGGCTTTTTCGGAACCGAACATTGAAGGTTCTTCGAGGCGTCGGCATGAACTCACTAAGCCGATTGGAATCAGTGAATTGTTGCGTCTGGTGTTTGGATGGTGAAGTGCGGTGGCTACTTCAAGATTTTTGAGAGGTCGCCATGGATGCTTTCCTGCAGGATCTCCGTTATGCGTTGCGTCAGCTGCGCCGCTCTCCTGGATTTGCTCTTACCGCAGTTCTGACTCTGACCATGGCGATTGGCGCCAATGTCGTCGTCTTCGGCGTGGTCAATGCTCTGGTGCTGCATTCGTTGCCGGTGCCTGAGGCGAACCGGGTGTACTCCATCCAGCCCAAAGGGGTTGCGATTTCCTATCCCAATTACGTGGACATTCGCGACCGGAATAAGACATTTTCCGGCGTTTCTGTGGTCCGAATTGCGCGCATCGGTCTCGATGTGAGTGGCAGCGCGCGGCCGGTCTGGGGATACGAGGTTTCAGGAAATTACTTCGAGATGCTGGGGGTGAAGCCGGTGCTGGGGCGATTTTTCGCTCCGGCTGAAGACACGAAGATCAACGGCGAGCCCTATGTCGTGCTGAGCTACAACTGCTGGAAGACGCAATTTGGCGGCGATCCGGGCGTGGCGGGACGGACGGTGCGGGTCAACAAGCATCCGTATGTGGTGCTGGGCGTGGCTCCAAAGGGCTTCAATGGCACGGAGCGGTTTATCTGGCCGGAGGTCTGGGTGCCGATTCACAACGAGCCGCAGATTGAGGGCTACAACTGGATCAATTATCGCGGAGCGTACAACGCGTGGGTCGTCGCGCGCTTGAAACCCGGAGTGACGCCGCAGCAAGCGAATGCGGATCTGTCTAATATCGCTGGGCAGCTCTCGAACCAGTATCCGGATGCGGATAAAGGCCTCGACTTGCATCTGGCGCAGCCCGGTTTCCTGGGAGATATGCTTGGCGGGCCGATGCACGGCTTTCTGCTGGGAGTGATGTTGCTGGCAGGGCTGGTGCTTCTGGCTGCGTGCGCCAACCTCGGCGGCCTGTTTGCCGCGCATGTATCCGATCGCGCCAGGGAGATCGGCATTCGCATCGCAATCGGCTCCAGCCGCAGGCGGATTCTTCGCCAGCTGGTGACGGAAACGGCGTGCCTGTCTTTGCTCGGCGGCGTGATTTCAGCGTGCCTGGCGGCGGGGTTGCTGCATGCGCTTACGATGTGGCGTCCGCAGACGGATTTCCCGGTGCAGTTGCTGGTGGAGCCGGATGGTTTTGTCTATATGTTTGCTGCGCTGCTTTCTCTCGCGACGGGGCTGCTTTTCGGCATTATCCCTGCAAGGCAGATCTGGGATACCGATCCGAATCAGGTGCTGAAAGCGTCAGGAACCTCGGGGGCGGCGTTGCGCAGGTTTTCGCTGCGGGACATTCTGCTCGCGGTGCAGA
>Ga0209038_10000390_pt1 | contig 13647 bp, 11 predicted proteins | sample BogFormECP03_OM3_FD_188237 | JGI IMG/M metagenome (GOLD analysis project Ga0209038, IMG submission 188237) | Bog forest soil microbial communities from Calvert Island, British Columbia, Canada - ECP03_OM3 (SPAdes) (version 2) | ecosystem: Environmental > Aquatic > Freshwater > Wetlands > Bog ...
TTCACCGACTTGACGAACGTGGTCGGCGGCTTTGGCGGCCAGCGCGACCCCTCGGGCAAGGTCGTCGTCGCGGGATGGAAAGAAGCGGGACTGCCGGTGACAACCGACCTCGGCGACGCGGCGTACGCGGCGCAAAAAGCAAAGGCGGGAGTCTGATGGCGATACGCCTCGGCCGCATTTACACGCGCACCGGCGACAAGGGACAGACGGCGCTGGTCGGCGGCAAGCGCGTGCCCAAGGAGAGCGCGCGGCTGGAGGCCTACGGCACCACCGACGAGCTGAATTCGATCATCGGAATCGTGCGCACCTACCTGCCGCAGTACCGCGACGGATTCGGCGCCGACTTCGAGGCGTATTCGGAGAGCCTGCGGCGGATACAGAACGAACTGTTCGACGTCGGCAGCGAACTCGCGACGCCGCCCGATGGCGAGTATCCGCAGATGCACAAGATGGGCGCCGGCGAGATCAAGAAGCTCGAAGAAGAAATGGACGCGATGGAGAAAGAGCTCGAGCCGCTGAAATCCTTCACGCTCCCGGGCGGTGGCGTGCTCAATGCTTTCCTGCATCAGGCGCGCACGGTTTGCCGGCGCGCGGAGCGCGTGTGCTGGCTGCTCAAGCGCGAGGAAGATATCAACGACAATCTCATCATCTACGTGAACCGCCTGAGCGACCATCTGTTCGTGCAGTCGCGATGGGTCTCGAAGCGGCTCGGCGAGCCCGAGTTTCTGTGGGACCGCGCACTGCGCATCGAAGAGGACGCGAAGGCGGCGCGTGTCGCGAAGAACCGATCGAGTCGCGGCGGGAAATCCTGAACCTCGGAGAATTTGCGATGGCTGAAACTGGGAAGATATTCCTTCGACAAGCGCAGATTGGCCCGATGGCGAATTTCGTGTACCTGATCGGCGATCCGGTCACGCGAAAAATGGCGGTCGTCGATCCGGCGTGGGACGTCGACGCGATCCGCAAATATTCAGAGGGGGAAGGCTACGAGATCGACAAGCTGCTGCTGACGCACTATCACCCGGATCATTTGGGCGGGCGCATGATGGGTCAGAATATCGAAGGCGCCGCCAAGATGCTCGAACAGGTCAAGGCCAAGGTCTACGTGAACAAGCACGAGGCGGACGGCGTCAAGCAGGTGGCGGGCTTGTCGGACTCCGACATGGTCAAGGTCGACGCGGGCGATACGGTCAAGGTTGGCGAGCTCGAGGTCAAGTTTCTGCACACGCCCGGACACACGCCGGGATCGCAATGCTTCCTGGTCGAGGGCAATCTGATTTCCGGCGATACGCTGTTCGTCAATTCGTGCGGGCGGGTCGACCTGCCGGGCTCGGATCCGGAGGCGATGTATCACAGCCTGAACGATACGCTGCGCAACCTCGACGACTCGACGGTGGTGTTTCCCGGGCACGCGTATTCGTCGGAGTCGAGCACGACGATCGGCGATCAGAAGCGTCACAACATGTACATGCGATTTCCGACGCTCGACGATTTTCTCGACGCGATGGGCTACCCGCGCCGCTAGTTCGATCTTCGATGTATGAGTGACAAGAGCAGCTCACGCGTCGAGTTGGCTGATCTACCCGCGGATTTCGCGCCCGACGGCGTGCCGTATGCCGTCCTCGTGCCTCCCGGCTACGATGAAGGTGACGCGTATACGCTGTGCGTGTTTCTGCACGGCGGCGGCGGCAGCCGCGAAAACCTCGCGGCACTTCAGCCGCTGTTCGACAATTGGTGGGCGGCTGGAATCCTGCCGCCGATGGTGATTGCGTCGGCGAGCACCGGCGCGCTGAGTTACTACCTAGATCATCCCGACGGCAGCGCGCGGTGGGAGAGCGTGATAGCCGAAGACTTCCCCGCGCATCTTCGTGACAAGTACAACGCCGGGCAGGACCGCGCTTCGACCTTCATCGCGGGAATCTCGATGGGCGGTTACGGCAGTCTCAAGATTGCGTTCGCGCGCCCTGACCAGTTTGCCGCGGTTGCCGCAATCCAGCCGCTGCTCGAACCGGGTTTTCGAGACTCGGACAGCGGCGCGCGCAATCGGCTTCATCATATGGTCGGCGGTCCGCGCGAGTTGCTCGGGGAAACCCGCGATGCGGCGCTGTTCGAGTCGAACAATCCTGCCAACCGCGCTCGCGCCAACGCGGCGTTTATCCGGGAGTCCGGTCTTGCGATTTACCTCGAAGTCGGCGGCGACGACTTCCTCAACGCGCACGACGGTACCGAATTTCTGCATCGCGTGCTGTGGGACCTCGAGATCGAGCATCAGTACCGCCTGATCCGCGGCGCCGATCACGGCGGCCCGACGTTCGTGCCGCGAATCCGCGACGCCTTCGCGTGGCTCGGCTCGGTTGTTGCCGAGCAGCGCGCCGCGTCCGCGGAACCGTCCGACGACGAGCGTGCGGTGAAGGACTGGGTGAGTCGCGGACTCAGCGGCGACCCGCCGCCCGTAGCTCCCAGCAGCCCGGCGTTCATCACCATGCTGCGCGCGCAGTTGCATCCCGTCCGCGAGCAGGCCGCCATGACCGATCCAACCGCGCTCAGGCGGTACGGCGTGCTGCCGAAAACGAACTGACCGCCATGCGTGAAGACTCGCACAAACTCGCAGGCCAAGCCGAAAAGTTGCGCGAACAGATCAATCGCGCGAACCATCGCTACTACGTACTCGACGATCCGGAAATCTCCGACGCCGACTACGACCTACTGCTGCGAAAGCTCGAGAAGCTAGAGCGCGAGCATCCGGAGTTGGCGACGTCCGATTCGCCCACGCAGCGTGTGGGTGCGGCGCCGAGCGAAAAATTCGGCGTCGTCGTGCATCGGCGGGCAATGATGTCGCTTGGCAACGCGATGGACGCCGAGGAGATGCGCGAGTTCGATAAACGCATCAAGCGCTTGCTCAAGTCCGACGCCGACATCGAGTACGTCGCCGAGGTCAAGCTCGACGGACTGGGTATCGAGCTGGTTTACGACGACGGGCATCTGATCGTCGGCTCGACCCGCGGCGACGGCATCAACGGCGAGAACGTCACGCAGAATATCCGCACCATCAAGAGCATCCCGCTGAGATTGCAAAATCCCGCGCACGGGAAGATACCACCTGTCCTCGAGGTGCGCGGCGAGGTGATTTTTCCGCGCGCCGCATTCGCGAAGCTGAACCAGCAGCGCGACGAGGCCGGCGAGCCGGTGTTCGCCAATCCGCGCAACGCGGCGGCAGGCGCTCTGCGGCAGCTGGATCCGAAGATCACGGCGGCGCGGCCGCTCGACGCTTTTCTTTACGCGCCGGGCGTGATCGAGGGCACTGCGTTCAAGTCGCAGTGGGATTTTCTCCAGGGCATCAAAGCGCTGGGGCTCCGCGTCAATCCGCTTTCGCGCATCTGCAACGGGATCGACGCGATCCTCGAATATTGGAACGAGATCACCGAAAAGCGCCACGAGCTCGACTACGAAACCGACGGCGTCGTCGCCAAGGTGAACTCGTACGCGCTGCAGGAGCAGCTCGGCGAAGTGTCGCGCTCGCCGCGCTGGGCGATTGCGTACAAGTTCAAGGCCCAGCAGGCCGAGACGGTGGTCGAGAAGATCGATGTGCAGGTCGGCAGGATCGGATCGCTGACCCCGGTCGGCAAGTTGCGGCCCGTGCAGCTCGCGGGCGTGACCATCTCGAACACTTCGCTGCACAACCTCGATGAGATTCGGCGCAAGGACATCCGCGAGCGCGACACCGTGCTGATCGAGCGCGCGGGCGACGTGATTCCGTACGTCATTCGCGTCACCAAAGAAGGGCAGCCGCGCGCCAGGCAGTTCGAGATGCCGACGGAGTGCCCGGTGTGTCACGCCGCGATCGTGCACGAGGAGGGCGAGGTCGGTTACTTCTGCGTCAACGCGAATTGTCCGGCGCGGATGCGCGAGTCGATTCGGCATTTCGCGTCGAAGGGATGCCTCGATATTGAAGGGCTCGGCGACAAGCTGGTCGGGCAGCTGGTCGAGACGGGATCGGTGAAGGAGCTGGACGATCTGTTCGGGCTGACGAAAGAGCAACTCGCCGGGCTCGAACGAATGGCAGACAAGAGCGCGCAGAACGTGCTCGACGCGATTCAGAAAGCGCGCAAGACCTCGCTCGAACGGTTCATCAACGGGCTCGGGATACGGCACGTCGGCGAGCATACGGCGCGGCAACTCGCGTTGAAGTTCAAGTCTATGGATGCGCTGGCCGACGCGTCCGAGGACGATCTGCTCGGCGTTCGCGATATCGGCAACGAGGTCGCGCACAGTATCCGCGAGTACTTCGATGAGCCGCGCAATCTGAAGGCCGTCAAGCGGCTGATCAAAATTCTCGAGGTAGCGGCGCCGGCCGAAGTCGAAGGGCGGGGCGCGCTTCGCGACAAGACCTTCGTGCTTACCGGCAGTCTCGAATCGATGACGCGCGAGGAAGCTGAGCGCAGAATTATGGCGGCTGGAGGACGCGTCACGTCGTCGGTGAGCCGCAAAACGGATTTCGTCGTCGCGGGTGCGGAGCCGGGATCGAAACTCAAGAAGGCGCAGGATTTGGGAGTGCGGGTGCTCGATGAGAAGGGGTTGGAGTCGGTACTCGCGGGAACATCGTGACGACTCGAAACAAATCGGGGCGCGCCCGGTTGCATCTGATCGTCGATGGACGAGTGCAGGGCGTCGGCTTTCGATTCTCGACGTACGATAAGGCCAAAGAATTTGCACTTGCCGGGTGGGTACGCAATCTGGGCAGCGGCGAGGTCGAAATCGTTGCAGAAGGCAAGCAGGAAAACTTGCAAATGCTGGCGGCTTGGGCACATCACGGCCCGCCGTCAGGGCACGTAACGCAGGTACGCGAAGACTGGCTTGACTTTACTGGGGAATTTACCGAGTTCCGGGTTCGATGAACACGGGTGAAAAAGGTGGCCCTTTAATGGCTGGCCTGGATTAGCTATGCTTCAAATCCGCGTGTTGGAGTATTTGCAGAGCTTCGGAATTTCGGAGTTATATTTCTATCAGGCTCTAACCACAAGGAGATTGGACTGAGATGGCTGTACCACCTGAGGCGGCTGGACAAGCTGCCGAGTTGCATGATCCCGCTTCCGCTGGCGCCGCGATCAAGCCGCATCTGAAGCGCGATCACGTCGTCATCCGATTCGCCGGCGACTCGGGCGACGGGATGCAGTTGACGGGAATGCAGTTCACGGCCGAGTCGGCGCTGGCCGGCAACGATATCGCAACACTGCCCGACTTCCCCGCCGAAATCCGCGCACCCCAGGGCACGCTGGCCGGGGTCAGCGGCTTTCAGCTGAATTTTTCAAGCAGCGAGATTTTCACCGCCGGCGACGAGCCCAACGTGCTGGTCGCGATGAATCCCGCGGCGCTGCAGGCGAACATCGAGGATGTCCCGCCCAACGCCGTCATCATTGTCGACCGCGAGGCGTTCACCGAATCCAACGTCAAGCGGGCCGGCTACAAGAGCAATCCGCTCACCGATCATTCGCTCGACAAATTCCAGGTGATCGAAGTCGATGTGACCAAGCTCACGTCGTTGGCCGTGCACGGCATGGGGCTGAACAATCGCGCCGTGTTCCGATGCCGCAACATGTTCGTGCTCGGGATGCTGTCGTGGCTGTATCAGCGGCCGATCGAGAGCACGCTCAGCTACCTCGAGAGCCGCTTCAAGAAGACGCCCGAGATTCTCGAGGCGAACGTCAAAGTGCTCAAGGCCGGGTTCAACTACGGCGAGACGACCGAGATGTTCGCGAGCTCGTACGAAGTGCCGGCCGCGCGAATCGCGCCGGGACTGTATCGCAATATCACCGGCAATAGCGCGACCGCGCTGGGATTCGTGGCGGCTGCGGTGAAATCGGGGCGTCCGCTGTTCCTCGGATCGTATCCGATCACGCCTGCGAGCGACGTGCTGCACGAGCTGTCGGGCTACAAGAATTTCCCGGTCTATACGTTTCAGGCCGAGGACGAGATTGCCGGCGTGTGCGCAGCAATCGGCGCAGCGTTCGGCGGATCGATCGCAATCACGACGACCTCTGGCCCCGGCATGAACCTGAAGGCCGAGGCGGTCGGGCTCGCGGTTAAAGTCGAGCTGCCACTGGTCATCACCGACATTCAGCGCGCGGGGCCTTCGACCGGGATGCCGACCAAGCCGGAGCAGGCCGATTTGCTGCAGTCGATGTACGGACGGCACGGCGAGTCGCCGATTCCGATTATCGCGGCGTCGACGCCGGCCGACTGCTTCGAATGCGCCTACGAAGCGGTGCGGATCGCGGTCAAGTACATGACGCCGGTGATCCTGCTCACCGACGGCCAGTTGGCCAACGGCGCGGAGCCGTGGCTGCTGCCCGACGCGGACAAGCTGCCGCCGATCAAAGTTGAGTTCGCGACCAATCCCGAAGGCTTCATGCCCTACACGCGCGACAATGAGACGTTGTCGCGGCCGTGGGCGGTGCCGGGCACCAAGGGTCTCGAGCATCGGGTGGGCGGACTATCGAGCGAGAACCTGACGGGCAACGTGAGTTACTCGCCGGCCAACAACGAGCTCATGGTGCGGACGCGGGCGCGCAAAATCGCGGGCATCACGCGCGAGATTCCGCCGACGCAAGTCTTCGGCGACGCCGAAGGCGACCTCGTCGTGCTCGGATGGGGCTCGACCTACGGCCCGATTCGCGAAGCGGTGAAGCATGTGCGCGCCAAGGGCAAAAAAGTCTCGCACCTGCACCTGCGTTATCTGAATCCGCTCCCGCGCGACCTCGAAGAAACGCTCAAGCGTTTCAAACAAGTGATGATCCCCGAAATGAACATGGGACAACTACTCAAGATGGTGCGCGCCGACTATCTGATCGATGCCTTCGGGTTCAACAAGATCCAGGGCCGCCCGTTCAAAGTCAGCGAGATAGAGAACCGCATCAACCGGGCCCTGGAGGGCTGATCGAAAATGGCTACCGCTCTTAACCGCAAGGATTTTGTTTCCGACCAGGAAGTGCGCTGGTGCCCCGGATGCGGCGACTACGCAATCCTGGCCGCGGTGCAGAAGACGATGCCCGAGTTCGGCATCGCGCCTGAGAACACCGTCTTCATTTCGGGCATCGGATGCTCGAGCCGGTTCCCTTATTACATGAATACTTACGGCTTCCACACGATTCACGGACGCGCGCCCGCGTTCGCGACAGGGCTGAAGATTTCGCGGCCCGACCTCGACGTGTGGGTGGTCACCGGCGACGGCGACGGGTTGTCGATTGGCGGCAATCATCTGATCCACGTGCTCCGGCGCAACGTCGATCTGAAAATTCTGCTCTTCAACAACCGCATCTACGGACTGACTAAAGGCCAGTACTCGCCGACCTCGGAAGTGGGCAAGGTCACCAAGTCCACGCCGGCTGGTTCGGTGGATTTTCCCTTCAATCCGATCACGGTGGCGCTTGGCACGCACGCGACTTTCGTCGCGCGCACGATCGACGTCGAGCAGAAGCACCTGGGCGAAATGCTCAAGCGCGCGCATGCGCATCGCGGCGCGTCGTTCCTCGAGATTCTGCAGAACTGCAACATCTTCAACGACGGTGCGTTCAACGACGTGAGCGACAAGGCGCTGAAGGCGGACCATCAGCTGGTGCTCGAGCACGGCAAGCCGCTCATCTTCGGCAAGAATCGCGACATGGGAATCAAGATGAATGGGATGCGCCCCGAGGCGGTGCAGCTCGGCGGCAGCGTGACGGAGCAGGATCTCGTCGTGCACGACGAGACCAACTTGTCGCTGGCGTTCATGCTCGGCAACTTCGAGCCTCCGCTGCCGACACCGGTGGGCGTGTTCTACGCGGTTGCGCGGCCGACCTACGACGGTGCCGTCAACAAGCAGCTCGAGGACGCGAAGGCGAAGCAGGGCGCAGGCGACCTGAAGACGCTGCTGGGCAAGGGCGATACGTGGACGGTGAGCTGACGCGCGAACATTTCTAGCGAATGCACAAAGGCCCGCGAGCGCAAACTCGCGGGCCTTTTTCTTCATTCTGCGAGCGGACGTCGCGGCGATGCGAGCAGGCGCTTCGATGCGAAGCGGCGCCATGCGTTGCCGAATATTCGCTCCAGTTCGTCGGGATGCAGCTTCGGCATCCGCACCAGCACCATCGGGTAGTTGCGATAGTGCTCGGTGAAGTAGAACGTCTCGGGCTCGCCTTCGACCAGTATCTCGCGTTCGCCGAATTCCATTCTGATCGCGAGCGTCTCGCCGTCTTCCTTCATGCGGCAGATCAGTTTCTTGCGCACGCGGAACGCCAGCGTGCCGTACGAGGGTCCTTCTTCGACGCCTGGGAAGCTAAGCGCGATTCGGCGGAGCGTTGCGACGTCGCTAAAGTGGCGAGGAGGCTTGCGCGTCGGAGATTTTTTCGCGGCGGGCTTCAGCCTGGCAGCGCGCACTTGTAGACCTTCATCACGTTCTCGCCCATCACCTTCGCGCGTGCGGCGGGCGGCAGCTTGTGCGCCAGCTCCTCGACTTCCTCGATATAGTTGCCGACGTGATCCGGATGCGGGAAGTCGGACGCCCAGAAGAATTTGTCGGCGCCGCACAGCTCGACCATCGCGGGCAGCGAGCGCTCGTCGGGGTCGGCCGAGATCCAGCAGTTGCGATTGAAGTAAAAGCTTGGCTTCTCCTTGAGCGACACGGTACGGCCCATCGCGCTTTCGTAGACGGCGTCGAGGCGGCCAAGCCAGTAGTCGATCCATCCGGCGCCCGCTTCGAGCAGCACCAGCCGCATCTTCGGAAATTTGTCGAAGGTGCCGTACTGGAAGAAGCTGGTGAAGGCGTGACGAATCGCGTCGGCCGCGACGATGTTCAGGAAATAATAGTTGCCGCGCATGTACTTGCGGTCGTAGCGGCCCGGCGCCGCCCACACCGGTTCTAGCGACGGATGAATGCCAATCGGCACGTCGAGTTCCTCGGCCTTGGCGAACAGCACGTCGTGATCGGGATGTGCATGCGGCTTGCGCGTCATGACGAATTGCGCGACCCATCCGCCTTTGCATCCAGCCTTGACGGCGCGCTCCAGTTCGGCGGCAGCGGCGGCGGGATCGCCGAGTGACAGGTGCGCGATTGGAATCAGCTTGCCGCCGCTCTCAGAGCAGAAGTCCACGATGTACCGGTTGTAGGCGCGCGTGCACGCCTGCGCGAGGTCGGGGTCTTCGGTTTCGGTTTCCCACAGCAGGCTCATCGTGGGGTAGAGGAATGCGGCGGCGAGACCCTCTTCATTGATTCGCTTCAAGCGATCTTTCGCGTCCATCGCGCCAAACGGTGCGAGGCCGCCGTAGCTTGGCGGCGCGTCCCACTTGTCGTTGCGCGTCGAGCCCATCGCGGAGAGTCCGCCGAGGCGGCCGCCGCTGAAGACCTTCGAGGGCTTGCCGCCGACTTCGAGGTATTCGAGGCCTTTGGCGTCGTGGCCGATTCTGACGGCCCGGTCCTTGAACTTGGCTTCGATATAGCGGTCCCAGAGACCGGCGTCTTCGAGGATATGACCGTCGGCATCGACGGCGCCGGTGAAGGTCAGTTTCTGGATTTCTTCGGTGCGATTGGACATTGGCGATGACTCCGCAGCGGGTGAGGATTGCTCCTTTATAGTTGAGGCGCCGATGCGCGCAAAGTGGACGCGGCGGCGGCACGCGGGAAGGCGCCAACAGTTTCAGTGGGCGGCGTTGGACATCGTTGTTGGATTGAAGAAATTGTCGGTGGCGATTCCCATGTTTATGTACCAGCCTTCGTGCTCCTCGGTTTCGAAGCCGGGCGAGAGCGCTACCGTTGAGAAGCCGGTCGTAACATCTTCGTCGACCAGCGCGGTTTGGAACATGCGCTTGAAGGGCCAGATGGCGGTGGTGGCGTCGGGGATTGGGCGGTCGCGATAGGCGTTGAAGGTTGCGAGAGTTTTCCAAAGCTTGCCGTCGTGATCGTACTGGTCTGACGCGGTGATGAACCATCCTTCAGAGTCGATGTACAAAACCCGCTTCGGAATCGACAGGCTGGCGCCCAGCGCCGAGGTTTGTTTCGCATCCGCTTCGATGACGTACAGGCGGCGCATCTCCCAGTTCTCGGGGCAGATGGTTCGGCCGCCGTCAGTTGGGCAGGCTTTGGCCGGAGAGTTCGCGGCATTGACGACCGCGAGCATCGGCTTCTCGCCGAGCAGCTTGTAGTTGAAGTCCTCGATTTTCGCGGCGAAGCCGAAGAACGAATCCGGATCGAGAGTGCTCGCGTACGTCGAGGCGCCGCCCGGAGTCGAGCCCGGCTCATACAGGCCCATCACGTCCGAGAGTTCACTGGCCGACGCGCGGTTCACGTGCCGCGTGCGCGTATTCATCATCCAGGTGTTGTCTTCCACTTTCGGATCGATGTTGCGGTAGCGGATGAAGCCGAAGCCGCGCATCTCGGAGGGCTCGGTAAACGGATACGCGCCGAAGCGGTAGCGGATTCCGCCCCTCGTTGCCTCGGGATCGGTCGGGATTGGAGCAACTTCGGTGCGTCCGGTGTTGTTGTAAAAGCCGACGTTGCCGATCGTGAAATGCTCGACCGGATCGGCGGGCGACGAGCCCGGCTTGAAGCTCGAGATCTCGACGTTCTTCGAGACCGCGTCGTCGGTGTAGAGCGGACGGTAGCTGAAATTCCACATCACCTTCAGCGCGGCTTGCGGGTCGTTGGCGTCGACGAGCGGGAACGGAAGACCGGCCTGATAATTTTTCAGCGCGCCATCGGGCGTGAGCTGAACTTGCGGAGAATATTTCTCGGTCGCGGCCCGGTACGGCGGCGGCCAATCGAGGCGATCAGTCGGCACGATCTTCATCGTCATGCCCTGCTGCACGAGGATCAGATTGCCGGGACTGACGAGGTCGGCGACCTGGGTGGCTTGGTCTTTAGTGATGGTATCGCCGGGATTTACGCCGGCGCGCGGCGCGGTGGTGAGCGACAGGATCGCCAATGTGGCCAGCGCGACAACTTCAAGCTTTACTTTCATTTCTATCTTCGACCTCAGGCGCAATTTGTCGAGGAATTGCGCGGCTAGAAGTTGAGGCGTTTGAAGCGGCTTTCGGGAATTGATCGAACTGCGCCCATGATGAAGCGCCAGAACCATGGCACGTAAATCACTTCGGCGCGTTTGCGATACGCGGCGTAAATCAGGTCGGCGGCTTTGGTCGGCGCGATGGTGAGGAGCGCGCCTTCGCGGCCCCAGGTCATTCGCGTGTCGACGGTGCCGAGTTTTACCGTCATCACATGCACGCCGCTGGCTGCAAGGCGGCCGCGCAGGCCTTGCGCGAACAGCGCGAGCGCGCCCTTGGCCGAGCCGTAAACATAGTTGCGCTTGCGCCCGCGCTCGCCGGCGACCGAGCCGATCACGATGATGAAGCCGGACCGCTGCTGTTCGAGATGGCGCGCGGCGAGAGTGATCAAGGAGACGGCGCCGGTGAAATTCTGATGCAGCGTGTCGAGCGCAGCGGCGGGATCGGTCTGGGCGACGTCCTCGTCGCCGAGCGTGCCGAAGCAGAGGACAACGCCGTCAAGACCGCCGAGCGCACCTGCCGCGCGACGGATGAACTCGTCGTGCGAGGCGAAGTCGGAAGCGTCGAAGGTGCCGCTCAATGCTGGCACGCCGGCGCGAACGCTGACGTCCTCGGCCACTCGGCGAACTTCGTCGGCGTTGCGCGCGGCGAGATAGAGTCGCGCGCCGTCGCCGGCGAAGCGCAGCGCGAGCGCGCGTGCGATCGGGCTGGTGGCGCCAAGAATGAGAACTCGATTCATCGCGGGCGCGGCGCTCAGGCGGGATCCATTCCAAGCCTGCGCGAGAGGCTCGACGAGAAGCGGTTGTCGGGATCGGCGACGGCCTTGGCGGCCTGCCATTTGCCGAAATTCGGATACATGGCGCGGAAGGTCTCGGGCGACATGCGCGCGTCCTTGGCCAGGTACACACGGCCGCCGCGCTTCAAGACCATCGCGTCGAGCGAGTCGAGAAATTCGAGCAGGCCGTCGGTCACCGGGAAGTCGATCGCGAGCGTGTAGCCGGCCATCGGGAAGGACAGCAGGCCGTCCTGCGCACCGAACTTTTTGAGCACGGCGAGAAAAGACGCGCGGCGGCTGCGGGTAGTGGCTTCGAGCACTTCGACCAGGCCGGCGCGGCTTTCATCCGGCGGCCACACGCATTGATACTGCACGAAGCCGCGCTTGCCGTAGATGCGGGGCCAGTTGCGAATCGAGTCGAGCGGATAGAAGAAAGTTTGCCAGTCGAAAATAGTATGCGCTGATTTTTCGCGATGGAGAGAATAGTTGATCGCGTTGAAGGCGCGTACGGTCAAAGAATTCACCACCGGCAGGTCAAGCGGCACGAACGGGCTAATACTCGGCATCGTGGTCAGCGGATCCTGCGCGAGATTTCGCGGCAGTTGGTCGAGCGTCGCGAAGTTGCCGACGTTGAGCAGCGAGCGGCCCAGCGCGGACTTGGTGCTGTTGCAGTCGATCCACGCGACCGAATAGCCGTAAATTGAATCGATGCGCTCGAAGGCTTCGATCGCCGCATCGATGTTGCCGGCGCGAATTAGCTCGCCGTCGAGATAAGCGCTCTCGACGCGGCGCATCCGCAGTTCGAGCTCGAGAATCACACCGGTGAGGCCCATGCCGCCGACCGTCGCCCAGAACAGATCGGAGTTTTCCTCGCGCGAGCATCGCAGCACTTCGCCCGACGCGATCATCAAATCGAAATACGTCACGTGCGACGCCAGCGAGGAGTCGCGATGGTGATTTTTGCCGTGGACATCGGCGGCCACGGAACCGCCGAGCGTGACGAAGCGGGTGCCGGGGGTGACGGGCGGAAAAAAACCGCGCGGCAGAAAAACGTCGATCAGCTCGGCGATGGTGACGCCCGCCTCGCAGCGCAGCAGGCCGGTGGCGGCGTCGAAGGAGAGCATGCGGTTGAGGCGCGTCAGATCGACGACGCGATTCTGATCGTTGAGCGCAGCGTCGCCGTAAGCACGGCCGGCGCCGCGCGGGATTAGCGGAGAGTTGTTCGCGGTAACGACGGCTTGCAGCTCGGCGATTTTGTCGGGGCGGTAAATATCGCTCTCGGAGAGCGGGTAGCGGCCCCATCCGGTGAGCGGAGCGTGGAGCGGATTGGGCGCAGCGACGGATTCGCGCCGAGTGGCGGAAGTCATCGAGGGTTTTGGCGCGGCGGTCATAGTCGAAGAAATCGCGGGTACCCATTGAAGGTAACAGGAAGATTGCCGACGAGAAACGGGCGCAGGCGAGAGCACGAGCGCTTCGGCTCCCGTTTCAGAAAGGATCGGCGTGGTTTATAGGAAGAGGAATCGCATCGTGCAGGAGAAATGTTTATGTCGTGGGAAAAGGAAGTCGAGGAAATTCGGCGGCGCGTCGGGCTCGCGAAGGAGATGGGCGGCGCCGACAACATCAAGCGGCAGCATGATGGGGGCAAGCTCACCGTGCGCGAGCGCATCGAGCGGCTGCTCGACGCGGGGACGTTTCACGAATATGGCGCGCTGGCGGGGGCACCGAAATACGAGGGCGAGACGCTCGCGTCGATCATGCCGGCGAACTTTGTTGGCGGCACCGGGCGAATCAACGGGCGGCGCGTGGTGGTCGGCGGCGACGACTTCACGGTGCGCGGCGGC
>Ga0209038_10000391_pt1 | contig 13623 bp, 12 predicted proteins | sample BogFormECP03_OM3_FD_188237 | JGI IMG/M metagenome (GOLD analysis project Ga0209038, IMG submission 188237) | Bog forest soil microbial communities from Calvert Island, British Columbia, Canada - ECP03_OM3 (SPAdes) (version 2) | ecosystem: Environmental > Aquatic > Freshwater > Wetlands > Bog ...
GCGGGTGAGCGTTGTGGGTGACTTCAACTTCTGGGACGGCCGGGTTCATCCGATGCGCCACCGTGGGTCGAGCGGGATCTGGGAAATTTTCATACCCGGATTGGACGAGGGCGAGGTCTACAAATTCGAGATTCTTTCGAGCGTCGGCGGGCTCGTGGCCTTGAAAACCGACCCGTACGGCTTTGCGGGCGAAATGCGGCCGAACAACGCGTCGGTGGTGCGCACGATTGACGGCCACAAGTGGAAGGACACCGCATGGATGGAGTCGCGTTCGTTGCGCGACTGGCTGCACTCGCCGATGACGATTTACGAATTGCACGCCGGATCATGGCGACGCAAGCCGGAAGAGGAAAACCGCTGGCTGACGTATCGCGAGCTGGCCGACGAATTGCTGCCCTATGTGAAGCGGATGGGCTTCACGCACATCGAGCTGCTGCCGATCATGGAACACCCGCTAGATGCTTCCTGGGGATATCAGACCGTCGGCTATTTCGCGGTGACCAGCCGTTTCGGTTCGCCCGCGGATTTCATGTATTTCGTGGACCGCTGCCACCAGCACGAAATCGGCGTGATTCTGGATTGGACGCCCGCGCATTTCCCGCGCGACGCGCATGGCCTGGGATTATTCGATGGCACGCATCTCTACGAGCACGCCGACCCGCGGCGCGGCGCGCATCCGGACTGGGGCACGCTGGTCTTCAACTACGGCCGCAACGAAGTGCAGAATTTTTTGGTGTCGAACGCGCTCTTCTGGCTGGACAAATACCACCTCGATGGATTGCGGGTGGATGCGGTGGCTTCCATGCTGTACCTCGATTATTCGCGCAAGCCGGGCGAGTGGATACCCAACGCGTTTGGTGGCCGCGAAAATCTGGAAGCGATTGCGTTCCTGAAGCATTTGAACGAAGTGCTGCACAGCAGGCATCCTGGTGCGCTGATGATTGCCGAAGAATCCACGTCATGGCCGGCGGTTTCGCGTCCGACGTTCGTCGGCGGCCTGGGCTTCGATTTGAAATGGAACATGGGATGGATGAACGACACGCTGCGTTATTTCGCGCTGGATCCCTTGTTTCGCCAGCATCACCACAATGAGCTTACTTTTTCGATGATTTACGCGTTCCAGGAAAATTTTGTTTTGCCGCTTTCGCATGATGAGGTCGTCCACGGGAAGCGCACGCTGCTGGAAAAAATGCCGGGCGACGATTGGCAGAAATTCGCCAATCTTCGTTTGCTTTTTGGATATATGTACGCGCATCCGGGGAAGAAATTATTGTTTATGGGCAGCGAACTGGCGGAGCGCAACGAATTCTGGGAAGAAGGCAGCCTGGACTGGTCGCTGGAAGACTCGCCATCGCATCGCGGAGTGCAGCGGCTCCTGGCTGACCTGAATCGCCTGCACGCGACGGAACGGCCGTTATTCGAAGTGGACTTCGAGTGGGCCGGCTTCGAATGGATTGACGCAAACGACGCCGCGGCGAGCATTCTTTCCTTCATCCGGCGCGCGCGCGACCCGGAGGATTACGTAGTGGTGGTCTGCAATTTCACGCCGGTGTTGCGCCTGGATTATCGTATCGGCGTTCCGGGGCCGGGGTTCTATCGGGAAATTCTCAATAGCGATTCGGTTTACTACGAAGGCAGCGACGCCGGAAATGCCGGGGGCGTTCGCGCCGAACCGATTCCCTGGAATGACCGGCCGTGGTCCATCAAACTCAAGGTCCCGCCACTAGCCGCCGTGTATTTCAAGCCGCAGCGCGATTAATTCTTCCCTGCCCCTCCCGTATTGAGACGCAACCCGCCCACGCAAGAATTTACGGAACATTTCTCCGCCCCCTTCCGTACTTAGGAGCAGGAAGAGCACGGGAGGCTTCCAAAAATGCAAAAAGCGATGCGAGCTATTGGGGTGTGCTGTGTGTTGGCTCTGACGATGAGCAATCTGGCGGTTACGGCGATGGCCGCGCCGACGACAGAGCGCTACCTGCACGTGAAAGTGGACGACGCCACCAAAGGCGAGAGCGTGAACGTGAACCTGCCGCTTTCGATGGCGGCGGCAATCCTGCCCACGGTGAATAAGGGAACTCTGCACAACGGCCACGTAACCATCGGCGAAGCAGATTTCAACGGAGTGGACGTGCGCGCGATCCTGGACGCCATCCGCACGGCGCCAGACAACGAATTTGTCACCGTGAAAGAAAAAGATCAGGACGTACGCGTGGCGAAATCGAACGGGAATTTGATTATTCACGTAGTCGACAAGAGCAAGGACGGCGAGAAGGTGGACGTAACCATCCCGATGAAGGTGGTAGACGCGCTGTTTTCCACCGTAAAAGACAACGAACTGGACGTCGCCGCCGCGATTCGCGCGCTGAGCGACGCGGGCGACGCGGTTCTGGTGACCGTACAGGACGCGACGGAACACGTGCGCATCTGGATTGATTCGCATAGCGCTTCGGAATAACACGCTACAAATTCGCGCGGGAGGTGCGGGATGATTCTTCTGGGAAAAGTGGCGCTGGGAATTGCCGGAACGGCGCTGGCAGGCGTGGGCCTGATTTGCAGCGAAGGGATGATCGAAGTAAACGTGGTGGAAAAGCAGCCGGAAGCGCATCACGTTTACGTGCTGGCGCCGGCGATGCTGGTTCCCATAGGAATGCACTTCGTCCCCAGCCGTAAACTGGGCCAGGCGGCGAGCGAACTGAAACCGTGGATGCCGACGATCCGCGCGGCTCTGGAGCAATTGCGCGACGGCGAGGACATTACCTTGGTGGACGTGCGCGAACCGGACCAGCACGTGGTCGTCACCAAGGACGGTGGGTCGGTGGTGGTGGACGTCACGGACAAAGACGAAACTGTGCACGTCTCCACGCCCATTCGCGCGATCGAAAGCACCCTCGAACAAGTGGCCGCTGCGAATCCCGATACTCACGACTAATTCGCGGCGGATTCCCTTACTGGCGGGCGCAGCAAGGCCCCTTGCACGCGCCCGTCAGGATTGGGGATTTCACTTCGGCGGAACCCAATAAACTTCCTCGCGTAGGGAGGTTTTGGCATAACCACCGCGCAGCAGAATGCCTCTGCCTAACTCAATCATTTGCGGATGGCCGCACAGGTAGCCGGTGGTATCGGCGGGGTCGAGTTTCCATTCATGCGCGTACTTGCGGATCAAGTCTTCCACCCGGCCCGTCTCTCCACGCCAGGCCGTATCCTCCCAGGGACGACTCACCGTCGGAACATACGTCAGCCATGGCACCTCGCTCGCGATTCTTTCCAATTCCTCGCGATAGCCGAATTCCCACGACCGGCTGGCACCCTGGATCGCGTAGAGCCGCAGTTGGCCGGGAAATTTATTTTCCTTCCAATCGGCGTAGAGCGTGCGGATGTAGGAGACGTACGGCGCGATACCCGTAACAGTGGAAAGCAGCAAATGATTGCGATGCCCGCTTTTCAAATCCAGAGTGAAGCGGCCCTTGGCGATTTTTCTCACCGAGAGTTCATCGCCCACCTGAAGCTTGTGCAGCAACGGGGTCAGTTCACCCTGCTCGACGAGTTCGATGAAAATTTCCAACTCGCGCTCGTAGGGCGACGAGACGATCGAGTAGGCGCGTTCGATCCGTTTCAGCGCTGAATCCACTCCCAGTGTGGCGTACTGGCCAGCCACAAAATCGAACTGGCCGCCGGGATCTATCTTTACCTTCCAAAGATCTGGAGCGAAGTTTTCGCGGTGCGTGATGCGGCCACGGTAGAATTTGTCAGCAGTGGAAGCCATATCGAAGGACCCCCCAGTCCTTTGAGATAAGCGAAAGCTGTGTGAAAAACGCGCCCAAAAAAAAGAAGAGGCACCCCGCTGCAGCCGGGGGCGCCTCTCAAACCTGAAATTACAGAACTTCCATCACGGAGCTTGAGCGATTGAGACTAGAACCCATCGCACAAATATTCGGCCGCAATATAAAAGGGCCGCTTCAGGGGCTAAAGCCCTTCTCTTTCGGGCGTTGCGGTGGGGCCCTTCGATCCTGGCACTGCCAGGATCGAAGGATGAACTGAAGCCCCGCCCTTCCGATCCAAACCGTTTATGAGACGGCTTCTATAGGTCGCGTCCCAATTTGTCCGACATTTTGGAAGTGTCAAAACTCGCTTCCATTTTCACGTTGGTGACCACGCACAGAAAATCCACGACCTTCACGTCCGCACCGATCGTAGCGATCTCGCTTTCCGACTTCTTTGGAAACACAAACGCGACCGACTCTACCTTTTTCCCGTCATCGCTATTCTTGATCTTCACGGCGGTCGGCGCGACCTTTTGTTTTGTCTTTCGGTCCACCAGGAAAGCGCTGTGTTCCAGAATCTTCTCGTCCACCGATTGAAAGGGTTTCATGTCCGGTCCGGCCACCACAATCTCGTAGCTCTCCACGGGCTGCGCCAGCTGTTGTTCCGCCGCGGCTTCCTGTATCTGGCCCGCCAGGACCGCGTTGCGAAACCCCGCTTCGCGGATGGTGCGCGACGACGTCCAGCGCACCAGGAATGTCGCCAGCGCCACCTGAGGACCAGCGCCTGCATCAGCGCCGCTACCGCCCGGCCCCGAGCGTGCGCCCGGCCCGCCTACGGCCGGCCCAGGCCGCGACGACGTGCCCCCGCTATCGGCATCGCCTGCGTCGCCTCCGCTAATCCACGGGGCTTCCACTTGCACCGCGTGCGCCCAAGGCGAATCATCGAGCACCTTGCGAACGTCTTTGGCGTCCCACTGCTGATAAGGTTTCGATTTCCATGGATCGCCGCCCGCCCACACCAGTGCCGCGAGCGATAGCGCGACGCATCCGGAAAGAAAAGCCTTGCGCAAATTTTCCTCGATCTCGATCGGCGCCGGCTGTGGCCGACGCCGCACGACGGATATTCGCGGGGATGCGGCATCCCCCGGCCTAGGCAGCCGACAATCTATCCGCCAGCTTGCCTGGAAGCAAGCGTTTTTGCTTTGGGGAATCCGGAAATGTTGACGGCGTCCGGGCCGCCGTACACGTGCTCTACCCGATAGATCGGCTCTTCTCGAGATTCGAAGTGGGTGCGCATAAGCAGCTCGCCTACCAGGCCAACCGCCAGGAGTTGAACGCCAAATAGAGTCAGCATCAATCCCAGAATGAGCAAGGGACCGTGCATTGCGAACAGATCCAATCGCCACCACATCAGCTTCTCTGCCAGCAGGAACGCCATGATCCCGCCACCGGCAAACAATCCCAGCAGCCCAGGGGGGCCGAAGAAGTGCAGGGGGCGCGTCATGTAGCGCATCAGGAAGCGAATGGTGATGATGTCGAAGAAAACGCGCAGCGTCCGGGAAATTCCGTAGTGCGACTTGCCGTCTGGCCGGACGATGTTGCGGATGGGAACTTCAACAATCTTGGCTCCATTCCAGGCCGCGAGCGCGGGAATGAACCGGTGCATTTCGCCGTACAGCGGGACGTCCTTGATGGTCTCGCGGCGGTAAACCTTGAAGGTCGTGCCGAAATCGTGGATGTTGACGCCGGAGAGCTTGGCCATCATCCAGTTCGCGACCCGCGACGGCAGCCGGCGCAGGATAAAGTTATCCACGCGTTTTTGCCGCCAGCCGCTGACGATGTCGCAGCCGGTCGTGTCCAGAGTTTCGAGCAGAGTGGGAATGTCCGCCGGGTCGTGCTGCAAATCGCCATCCATGGAGATGATCACATCGCCGGAAGCGTAGTCGAATCCCGCGGCGAGCGCCGTGGTCTGGCCGTAATTGCGCTTCAGGCGCAGCACCGCTACACGCGGATCCGCCTCGGCAATCTCGGCAAGGATTTGGGGAGTCGCGTCCGAGCTCTGATCATCCACATAAACAAACTCGACCGGCTCGAATCGCCCGGTCATGATCGCGCTTAACTGCCGGTGCAATTCGCGGACGCTCTGCTGCTCGTCGTGAAAGGGGACCACCAGGGAGAAACGTGGCGGATTTTTGGAGTGCTCGCGCATGTGCTTAGTTTAACTCGCGATAGCTGATTAAGCGAATGCCGCGTTCGTGCAGCGCACTGCGCACGCCAGCATCGAGCAGCGCGGCGAGCTCGGTTTCGCGGTGCTCGCGCAGGCGGGTGCCGGACTGGACCAGATCGGCGTCGCAAATTCCGGGGTGCAGCATTATTTCGGTGCTGCCTTCGTCCAGCGAATCAACCATACGGCGCAGTGCGGCGGCGCTCACCTGCCCGGTGACGGCCAATCCCAGGAAATGATCCGGAAAAGTAAGCCCGTACTTTCTGGAGATTGCAAAGAAGCGCGGCGCGACGGCGCGAACTGCTCCCGCAGCCACGATTTGCATCGAGATGCCCTTTTCGTCGGCCTGCATTGTCCGCCAGGAATCGTGAAGATTTTCCACAGGCTTGCGCACGCGCTTGATTCCAAGTTCTTTGGCGACTTTTCCCAGCGCCGCCATCACCAGAGGATGCGCATGCGTATGTTTGTGGGTGTCCAGATGGGTGGGAGTAATCCCCATGGCGCGAATTTTTTCGATCTGCGCGCGTATTTCCGTTTCAATTTCCTTGGCCGGGATCATTCCAGAGCTAAGTTTGGCGACGAACAGCGGAAGGGACTCCGGCAAGTTGCCTTGCGAATCGGCGAGCGACGCCACAGCTTCCCGTGGGGCGACGCACCTGCCGCCGACCAGAACCAAGTGGCAGCCCACTCCCAGTTTGGGATTTGCGGCGCTTTGTTCCACCGCGTCGTCGAATGCCGGACCATTGGCCATCAAGGTCGTGCTCGTGAGGATGCCTTCGCGATGAGCGCGAATGATTGCCTGGTTCACGCCGCGCGTCATTCCGAAGTCGTCCGCGTTGAGAATTAAATATTTCATTTGGGTCCGGAACATTTTGCGGCTGCGTGCCTGCTGATAGCAAGCGCTCACAGAGACTTACAGGCCGCCAGGTTATGCGCGGCGCGGAAGAAATTCTTTTTTGGCCCGCGGAGTGGCGATAATTGCCAAAATTGAATGGAGAAAGCCCGGCAAGGCACTTTTGAAACCATTCCGGCGTTCGACGACGAGGAAAATATAAATTTCTTGTAAAAGTTTTCAACAGTTCTGTTGAAAACCGTGTGGAAATACGCGGAAGCAAAAGGAAATCGTCCTGCAACGCAAAGGTTTAATCCTGTTTGCACAGATTCAGGGCAATGCAGTGCCGTTGGCCACAGGAAAAAGCGAGAAGAACACGCGTGGATAGAACTTTTGCGCGAAACAATTCTAGTACCAGTGCGGAGCAGCCTCGAGCTTGATGGCAATTGTGTCTTGATCTTTTTCGATGTCGAACCATTTCCCAAATGTGTGCCAGCCTTTGGCAATCACTTGAATCAAAATTTTGCCTTGCGGCAGCGCGGGGGTTTTCACCGTACCGTCTTCGTTGGTCTTGAAACTCAGCTCGGCAAGTTTATCTTTGCGCAAGAATCCGCCAGTTTGGTTGAAGCGAACGTACACGCTGGCATTTCCGACCGGCTTGTCCAGCGCATTGGTGACGATGATGCGCAATCGCGTGGTGCCGTCGGCGGCTTGAGCGTCGTTCTGGTTGGGCTTGTCCGCGGAGTCGGACTGACTCTGAGTCGTGGACTTGCCGGGCTCGCTGGACTGGGCGCGGCAAGCGCGGGGGGCCAGCAATCCCGATACCAAAATTGCATCCAGTGCAATCAACAAGAAGAGTCGGCGAAGGCAGGTCCAGGGCCTCATATATGTTCCTTGTACTCCAATCCGGGAAGTCTCTCAAGCGCATAAGTCCGCGCAGCGCCCGCCGCGACTCTCGCAAGCCCCGGACGAACCCGCTGGGCGATTATAAATGTTGCCTCGACCTTCCCATGCGGATGGTTTGCGCCATTTTCTAACCGCCCACGAGCCGTTCGCTGTGATGTGGACCGCCGCCTGACGTATGATGAGAGGTCGAATTCTTGAGCCGCCGAGGATCGCGGAGGATTGCACTGACTGCGTAAGCGAGCACCGGGCTTGGACTTGCGCGCAACGCAGGTGGTGTTAGGAGTGGAGCGCCGGCTGGGGCGGCGCGCCGCGGAAAAATTCTTAGGAATCGTGCGGGGAGGAAAGTGATGGGGTTTTCGACGGATGCAATTCACGTGGGCCAGGAGCCGGACGCGCTGACCGGTTCAATCGTCGCGCCGATTTACCAGACTTCGACCTACGTTATCGAAGAGATGGGCAAGAGCAAGGGTTACGACTATGCCCGCACCAATCACCCGAACCGCAAAGCTCTGGAGCGCACCATCGCGAAGCTCGAAGGTGGCCATGCGGCTTACGTCTTTACTTCCGGGATGGCGGCCATTGATTCCGTGTTCCGGCTCTTGCGTCCGGGGGACCATACCATCCTGTCGCAAGCGGTTTATGGCGGCGTCTTTCGCATCACCACGCAACTACTGGTGGAGTTCGGGTTGGAATTCAGCTATGTGGACACCTCCAACCTGGAAAAGGTGAAGCAGGCCATCAAGCCGAACACGAAAATGATCTACGTGGAGACTCCCACGAACCCCACGATGATCGTCACGGACCTGGCGGCCGTTGCGAAACTAGGACGCGAGCGGAATCTGACGGTTGTGGTGGACAACACATTCCTAACGCCTTATCTGCAGCAGCCGCTGGCGCTGGGAGCGGACATCGTGGTCCATTCCATGACAAAATTCCTGAACGGCCACAGTGATTGCACCGCAGGAGCGGTAATCGTCCGCACGCCGGAACAAGCCCAGAAAATATATTTTGTGCAGCGCTCGGCGGGAGCAGGCCTCGCGCCCATGGATTGCTTTCTGGTTTCGCGCGGCGTCAAGACTCTGGCGGTACGCATGGACCGCCACAATTCCAACGGGATGGCGGTGGCGAAGTACCTGGCGTCCCATCCGAAGGTAAAGCACGTCATCTTCCCCGGCCTTGCTTCCCATCCGCAGCACGAACTAGCTAAACGGCAGCAGCGCGGCTTCGGCTCGATGATTTCGTTTGACTTGGGCCCACTGGAGTCGGCCAAGAAGTTTCTGAATCATGTGCGGCTCTGCTCGCTGGCGGAAAGCCTGGGCGGCGTCGAAACGCTGATTTCCTTGCCGGCCCTGATGACCCATGCTTCCATCCCGCCGGATATTCAGGTGCAGATTGGAATCACGCAGGGGTTGGTGCGGTTGTCGGTTGGCATTGAAGATGTGGAAGACATTATTGCCGATTTGGATCAGGCGCTCGCCCAAATCTAGCGTCTGTGCTTGAGAATGGATTGAGCGGCGCGTCCGCGGTGACACACTCGCCGGTTCTTGGCAACTTCGGCTGGCTTAGCCGCAAACTAGGTGGTCTTCACCGATGCGGCGATCCAGTCTAAGTAATCGCGCGAGCCCGCCGCGATCGGCAATGCGATTATTTCCGGGACCTCGTAGCTATGCAGCTTGCGCACCGCGTCGTGCACGGCCGCGAATCGCTTCTTGCTTGTTTTTATCAGCAGCAAAAACTCCTTCGCCGACTCGATCTTTCCCTTCCAGCGGTACGTCGAAGCCATCGGAACGCCAATCTCGCTGACGCAGGCCGCCAACCGCTGCCCAACCAGAGCGCGGGCGATCTTCCGCGCCTCTTTTCGCGACCCACAGGTGACCAGTACTATGATTTTGTCCGTCATGGTTAGCTGCCCGCCCAGGTTGACTCTTGCGACTCGCGCTGTTCTTGCGTGATTTTAACTCGCGGGCCAAGATACAATAGTCGCCCGTGACGAAACAAACGATCCATTTCGGCACCTCGGGCTGGCGCGGCGTGATCGCCGACGATTTTACCTTCGCAGGAGTTCGCCGAGCGTCGGCTGCTATCGCCGGTCACGTCTGTGCGCTAAAGAAAAATCCCAAGATCGTCGTCGGCCACGATACGCGTTTCTTTTCTCCGGAATTCGCGCGCACCGCGGCGAGCGTGTTGCGGACAAACGGCTGTGGCGTTGTTTTCTGTCCGGAACCGACGCCGACTCCAGTGCTGGCCCACGCCATCATTCACAATAAATATGATGGCGGGGTGAACATCACCGCCAGCCACAATCCCGCCGAATATAACGGCTTGAAATTTTCCGGCCCCGACGGCGGCCCGGCCCTGCCCGACATCACTAAGGACATTGAGAAGCGCGCTGCCGTGTTGCCGGACGACGAGGGCCATTTCCAGGACATCGCCGACGATTTCGCGCGCATTGACCCGCGCGGCCCCTACTTCGAGCAACTGAAAAAAATGATCCGCTTCGATGTGCTGGCCAAAGCCAAAGGAAATTTTGCCTACGACGCCGTGCACGGATGCGGCGCAGGCTGGCTCGATCGCATCCTCACCGACCACGGAATGACGGTTGAATCCATACGCATCAAGCGTGACGTGCTCTTCGATGGCACCGGCCCGGACCCATCCGAAGAAAATCTCGCGCCGCTGAAGAAACTGGTGCTGGAGAAGAAGTCGCTCGCCGGCCTTGCGACCGACGGCGATGCCGACCGCTTCGGCATCCTCGATCGCGACGGCACGTTCGTGCAGCCGAATCACATCCTGGGCCTGGTGTTCGATTATCTGCTGGAAACGCGCGGTGAGAAGCTGGGCGCTTCGCGCAGTGTCGCAACCACACATCTGATTGATGCGGTGGCGCGGCTGCACGGCGTGAAAGCCTACGAAACTCCGGTGGGCTTCAAGTACGTTGGCCCGCTGCTGCGCGCCGGCAAAATCGCGCTGGGCGGCGAAGAGAGCGCGGGCATGACCATCCACGGCCATCTCCCGGAAAAGGACGGCATCCTCGCTTGCCTGCTGGTGGCCGAAATGATTGCTGCGCGGCAGAAGTCGCTGGGCGATCAGCTACGCGATCTTTTCCGCAGGGTGGGCGCTGAATTCTGGCCAGTCCGCGAAAATTTGCATCTTCCGGCGGAAGCTCAAGCGAAGCTGCCCGAACGCCTGCGCGAGAACTTCAGCGAATTCGCGGGGCACAAGGTCGCGAAGATCGATCGTACCGACGGCCTCAAACTGATTTTCGACGATGGCTCGTGGATTCTGATGCGCCCTTCGGGCACCGAGCCGGTCGCACGGATTTACACTGAAGCCGCGACGGTTGCCGGAGCGCAGAAATTGGCGGAGGAAGCGCGCGCATGGATCACCCAATGAACCGCCGCGTCAGCGATCCGCCGCCGGAAAACCGCGACGCGACGGCCCCACGCCAGAGCTTCGTCGAGCAGTTGGGCGCGTTCTTGCGCCGCAATTTGTATTGGTTCCTGATCGCTGGATTCGTGCTGCTGCTCTTGCAGGACATTTTCGGAACGCACGGCGTGCTGGCGATGCGCCGTTCGCAAGCTGAAGCGCGCAAAATTCAACAGGAAATAACTCAGTTGGATCGCGAAAATAAGAAGCTGCAGGACCACGTGAAGGATTTGAAGACCGACCCCACCACCATGGAATGCATCGCGCGCGAAGATTTCGGCCTGGCGCGCCCCGGCGAACTGATTTTCAAGACGCAGCCGCGCGCCGCGGATACTGCACATCCCGCGGCGCCCGCGCAGTCCTGTTCCACGCAATAAATTAATCGTGAAGTTTGCGGCGTCGTGGCACGTCTCACTTTGCGCGCAGCCATGCCCACACTTCCGCGCCGTTTCCTTTCCAGCTGGTGCGGGCGATGGACAATAAAACCATTGCGGTCGTAATGATCAGCAGACCGAACGTCGCCATCGGAATGGACTGCGCGCCCTTCCGGAGAATGGAGAACCGGCCGTACACAAATTCAATGTGTACCCAATAAACCAGCAGCGAAGTCTGGCCCATCTGCACCAGCGGGCTGAACGGGATTCGCGAGACCACCGCGCGGCACCACGCGTAGCTGAGCGGAAACAGCACCAGCAGGATACCGACGCGAGCCAGAAAAAAGTTAGGGCTGGTGTGCCAGTAATCGTACACCGCGAAGAGCTGCACCGGCCGCGCGTCCAGCCACATCGAAAAATAGTACAGCGCAATTCCCAACGCGCCCAGAATCGCGACGGTCTTGACCTGATTCTTCATCGCCCAATCGTCGAACAACAAAAATCCCAGCGCTAGCCCCGCAAACGCAAACGCCGCCCACGGAAAAACCGGAAATAGCCACGGCTGCGGCGTCTTGAACGTGTGCACGCCGTTGATGTAGGACTCGAGGTACCAAGGCAGCCAGCTTGGCCGCCACGTGGTGTACAGCGGCGGCGTGGCCAGCGCAATCGCTGCGGTCGCGACGAGCGCGAGCGCCAGATTCGCAGCGCGCGTGCGTGCGCACCAGCACACTACGCCCATCAGGATCATCGAGAAGCCGATCGTGTTCAGAATGTCCACACGCAGCAGGTCGGTCCAGGGCGCCCAGGGCAGCCCGAGCAGATATTCCTGCAAACGGAAGCCGTAACCGAGCGCCAGGATTTCCGCGCCGCGCAGAATCGTCTTGCGCGCGATTTGGTTCGCCGCCACGCCCTTGCGCCGCAGCTTGTCCGTCACCAGCGCGAACGACACGCCCGCCAGAAACAAGAACAGCGGAGCCGGAAGAGTGCCGCTCAGTTGCGACCACTTGAAGAATTTCGTATCGCGCGCGGATGGGCTCAGCCACGAATCGTAAGCATGCACCTGAAACATCAGCAGGCAAGCAAATCCCCGCAGCCAATCAATGTAGGTGAATCGTTCGGGTTTCGCGGGCGCGGGCATGCGTATGGCGTCGTTTTGAGCCGCACCAGAATCGCACAACCGGCTCCGCTGCGGAAATCGAAAGCGATTTTCTCCCGGAACCAGTGACGACTTCAGTAAAATCTTCAGCCGTGACGAAAAGCTCCCCATCCTGGTCCATGAACCTGCCCACGGCGTTTGCCGCCTGGGCCGTGATCGTTGGCCTCGCGACCTTCTACGGAATTCGCATCGGATACACGGGCCGTTCGTTCGCGCTGGCGCTCGCGGTAGCAGCCGCGCTTTTCGCGTTTGAGTTATTCCTCGCGGCGCCGCGTGTGCTGGAGCGCGCGCGGCATTTGTTCGGCGAGCATGGCGCGGTACTTGCGCCCCTGGTGCCGCTCTTCGGTGTGCTGATTTACACCATCGGAGTCACGTCCAACTGGAGAACGGCGTTGCTTGGCGCGGCCTACGTCGTGCTGCCGACGCTACTGGCCGCCACTTGCATAGGAACACCCGCGGGCCAGTGGCAAGACTACGCTGCATTGCTGCTGATCTGGCTTCCCGTTGAACTGCGCTGGAAGGGGCTTACATTTCTGTACGTGCTGTTTCCCTATCCGCCTCAGCTGATGCACACGCTGACTATCCTGCTTGCGCTGAGCACTGGGGTCGCATCGTTCGTGCTGTTGCGTCGTTTGGATGGGATCGGTTACGCGGTGGAATGGCGGCGCGGATTCGCGTGGAACGTGGTTCTTCACTTCGGGATCTTCGCCGTGATCGCGGTTTTGATCGGGTTGCGCATCGGCTTCCTCACTTACGCACCATCGCTCGCGCGCCTGCGCACGGCACCCATCGAAGTTATCGGCATTTTATTTTTCACGGCGTGGCCGGAGGAATTTCTGTTTCGCGGCGTGCTGCAGAATATTCTTTCGCGCACGTTCAAGAATCAGTGGGCGGGCCTGGCAGTCGCGTCCGTCGCTTTCGGCTTCGCGCACATTTTCCATGCG
>Ga0209038_10000395_pt1 | contig 13561 bp, 12 predicted proteins | sample BogFormECP03_OM3_FD_188237 | JGI IMG/M metagenome (GOLD analysis project Ga0209038, IMG submission 188237) | Bog forest soil microbial communities from Calvert Island, British Columbia, Canada - ECP03_OM3 (SPAdes) (version 2) | ecosystem: Environmental > Aquatic > Freshwater > Wetlands > Bog ...
ATCCACACGATGATGCTCTCGCCGAAGGCGCGCGTGGACGCGATCCCGTCGGTGCTGGTGTCGGCGGACGACGTGTCGGCGTCGCACGGCGGCACGGTGGGCGAGCTGGACGAGACGGCGATCTTCTACATGCAGACGCGCGGCCTGGACCGCCCGGCGGCGGTGCGGGTGATCGTGGAGGGCTTCTTCGAGCCGCTGATCAGAGAGCTGGCCGATGAGCCGCTCGAGGAGCTCGTGCGCGCGAAGGTCGCACAGAAGCTCGCGGCGGCCCGCGATGACATCGAGGCCTATGCCACCAGTCGCTGAAACGACCGTTTTGACGGGGGTCAAGGGCGACTTCCCGATCTTCGCCCGCGAGTTCGAGGGCCGGCCGCTGGTGTATCTGGACTCGGGGGCCACCTCGCAGAAGCCGCAGGTGGTGATCGACGCCCAGGCCGAGCACCTGCGCAGCCACAACGCGAACGTCCACCGCGGCGTGTACGCGCTCGCGCAGGAGGCCGACGCCGCCTACGACGGGGCTCGCCGGCGGGTGGCGGCGTTCACGGGCGCGGAGCCCGAGACGACGATCTTCACGAAGAACGTCACCGAGGCCATCAACCTCGTCGCCTACGCTTGGGGCCGCGCGAACGTCGGCCCGGGCGACGCCGTGCTGATCACCCAGGCCGAGCACCACGCGAACATCGTCCCCTGGCAGGTGCTCTGCCGCGAGCGGGGCGCTGAGCTGCGCTACCTGGAGGTGGACGAGCGGGGGGAGCTGTCCCTGGATGCGCTCCAGGCAGAGCTCGAACGCGGCGACGTGCGGCTCGTGGCGTTCACGCACGTGTCAAACGTGCTTGGCACGATCAACCCGGTCGTGGAGATGACCGCCCGGGCGCGGGCGGCGGGCGCCCTCTCGCTGATCGACGGCGCCCAGGCCGTCCCCCACATGGCCGTGGACGTGCAGGCGACGGGCGCGGATTTCTACGCCTGGACCGGCCACAAGGCGCTCGGGCCGACGGGGATCGGCGTGTTGCACGGTCGCCGGGAGATCCTCGAGACGATGGAGCCCTTCCTCACGGGCGGGGACATGATCGCCTCGGTTGACTTCCAGTCGGCGAGTTGGAACGAGCTCCCGTACAAGTTCGAGGCGGGCACGCCGCCGATCGCGGAGGCGGTGGGGCTCCGAGCGGCCGTGGACTACCTGAGCGGGCTGGGGATGGAGCGCGTGCGCGGACACGAGCGTGCGCTTACGGCGTACATGCTCGAGCGCCTGTCCGAGGTGCCGGGACTGCGCGTGGTGGGGCCCCCGGAGGCGAGCGCGCGCGGCGGCCTGGCGTCGTTCACGATCGAGGGCATGCACCCCCACGACGTCGCCGAGCTGGCCAGTCGCTCGGGCGTGTGCATCCGCGCGGGCCACCACTGTGCGCAGCCATTGATGCGCTGCCTCGGCGTCAGCGCGACGGCCCGCGCGAGCGTGGGCGTCTACAACGAGCCGTCCGACATCGACGCGCTCGTGGACGCCCTGATCCGCGGACGCGAGGTGTTCGAGCTGTGACCGGATCGCCCCGGGGACCGCGGGGGGCGCGAGGCCGCGGATGTTGTTATGTCCAAAACAGAGCCGGTCTAACGATGGTATTCACAGGGCGGCCGGACGTATATACCATCGATATACGAGATCGCCGCGGAGCGCGGAGCGTAAATACCATTGCGCACCAACTCTCTCTTAAAGACATCGGATCGGCGCGCCTTTAAGAACATGGACGATCTCTACCGCGACTACATCCTCGACCACTACAAGCAGCCCCGCAACTTCGGCGAGCTCGAGCCCCACGATCTGGAGGCGCACGAGCACAACCCCCTGTGCGGGGACGAGCTTGGCGTGCACATCCGCGTGAAGGACGGACGCATCGAGGATCTCCGCTTTCACGGCCACGGCTGCGCGATTTCCCAGGCATCGGCGTCGATCGCCTCGGAAGAGCTCAAAGGCATGCACCTGAGCGAGGTGGAAGAGCTGGGCGCGGACTGGATGATCGAGCTGCTGGGCATCCCGGTCTCGGCGACACGGCGCAAGTGCGCGCTCTTGAACCTCAAGGTCGTGCGGGGCGCCGTGAGCGGCGACCACGCCTGGCCGGTGTAGGGGTTCGGGCCGCCCGCGATACAATTCCTACTTCAGAGCACTGGATTCTCCAAGGCACCATCAGCGAGGAGCCGCATGGCCACGATTGACAGCACCAGAATCACCAAGCCAAGCCCGATCGTCGAGGACGACCAGGGGCAGCTGCGTGCGCGTCAGGGCATCTCACGCGAGGTTGTCTCAGAGCTGTCGAAGATCAAGGGCGAGCCCGATTGGATGGCCGAGAAAAGGCTGAAGTCGCTGGAGATCTTCGAACGCAAGCCCGTCCCCACGTGGGGTCCGGACCTGAGCGGGCTGAACCTCGACGACCTCGTGCTCTACTCGCCTCCCACGGCCGGGCGCTTCACCAGCTGGGACGACGTGCCGGCGGAGATGAAGCAGACCTACGAGGACCTCGGCATCCCCCAGGCCGAGCGCGAGCACCTCGCGGGCGTCGTCGGCGTGTGGCGCCAGGAGCCCGTGTATGAGGGCCTGAAGGAGGAGTACTCAAAGCAGGGCATCCTGTTCTGCTCGATGGACACGGCGATCACCGAGTATCCGGAGTTGGTGCAGAAGTACTTCATGAACAAGTGCGTGCCGCCGCAGGACAACAAGTTCTCGGCGCTGCACGGCGCCGTGTGGTCGGGCGGGGCCTTCTGCTACGTCCCCAAGGGCGTCAAGTGCGACCTGCCGCTGCAGTCCTACTTCCGCATGGAGGGCGCCGGCGAGGGCACCTTCGAGCACACGCTGATCGTCGCGGACGAGGGCTCTGAGGTGAACTACATCGAGGGCTGCACGGCGCAGACCTACAGCGTCAACTCGATGCACTCGGCGGTCGTTGAGATCTTTGTGCACGAGGGCGCCAAGGCGCGCTACACGACCGTGCAGAACTGGTCCAAGGACGTCTACAACCTCAACACCAAGCGCGCGATCGTCGACGCCAACGGGACGGTCGAGTGGGTCGGCGGATCGATGGGCGCGAAGTACGTGATGCTCTACCCCGGCTCGTTCCTGATGGGCGAGGGCGCACGCGCCGACCACCTGAACGTAGGCGTGGCGGGCAAAGGCGTGCACAAGGACACCGGCGCGAAGGTCGTGCACCTGGCGCCCAACACGACCTCGAACATCCTCGCCAAGTCGATCTCCAAGGACGGCGGCATCATGGGCTACCGGGGCCTCGTGAAGATGGGCCAGCACTCGCAGGGCTCGAAGGCCCGCGTGCAGTGCGACGGGCTGATGATGGACGGCGAATCGAAATCGGACACCTGGCCCGACATCCAGATCCAGAACCCGCATGTGACCGTCGCCCACGAGGCGACGGTGGGGCGCATCTCCGATGACCAGCTCTTCTACATGGGCTCGCGCGGCTTCACCGAGGACGAGGCGGCGGCGATGATCGTGAACGGCTTCATCGAGCCCGTGACCAAGGAGCTGCCGATGGAGTACGCGGTCGAGCTCAACCGCCTGATACAGCTGGAGATGGTCGGCTCCATCGGCTAGGAGGCGCGTCGTCCGTTGCGCGCGCCCGTGGACACGATCGTCGCACCGCTGTTCCCCACGCGGCTTCAGTGGATCAACGCGCCAGGCGGCGACGCGGGCGGCGGCGGGCAGGCGAGCATCATCCAGCGCGGCCGGCCGATGCTCGTGGAGTTCTGGGACTTCTGCCGCCCGAACTCGATGCGCACGCTGCCCTACCTGAAGGAGTGGCACGAGCGCTACGGCCGCGCGGGCCTGCGCACGATCGGCGTGCACTGTCCGGGCTTTGACGCCTCCCGGGACGGGGGCGCGGTGAGCGAGGCGGTCGCGCGCCTCGAGATCTCCTACCCGGTGCTGATCGACTCGGAGTTTGAGGTGTGGCAGGACTACGGCAACGAGGGGTGGCCGGCGCGCTACCTGTTCGACGGGCGAGCGCGCCTGTTCGACTACCAGCACGGCGAGGGCGGCTACCGCGAAACCGAGCTGGCGATCCAGGAGCTGGTGGGAGTGGAGCGCGAGCCGATGGCCCCGCTGCGCCCGGAGGATGCCCCGGACGCGCTACTCCTCGCCCAGACCGAGGATCAGCCGGGCGCCTACTCGGGCCCGTATCAGGCGGGAGGCGTGTGGGCGGTGCTCGAGGGAGCGGGGACGGTGCGCTTCAGCGACGCCGCGGCGGCCGGCGGCGGGGAGCTCGAGATCGCCCATCCGGGTGCCTACCCGCTGATCGAGCACGGACGCCACACCGCGGGCGTGCTCGCGCTCGAGTGCGACAGCGGCGTCGAGTGCCTGGCGACCTGCTTTACGCCCGGGGTGGCCTGAGCTCTGCGTGCCGGCGGTCGAGCAGCAGGCGCTCGACGACGGGCGGGCCGGAGTCCTCAACGATCACGCAGCTACCCGGCCAGTAGGAGCTCTCGCCGGGAGGCGAGCTGAGAAACGCCGGAGCGTAGAGCCAGCAGCCCGCGTTCACCAGGCGCCCCGCCCGCCAGCGCCACTCCTCCTCGCGATCGCCCGGCAGCGGCCCGGCGCGGTGGGTGTGGCCGAACACGACGTAGCAATCGCCCAGCCCGAGCCGCTCGGCCACCTCGCCCATCGCGCGCAGCCCCGCCCGGCGGAGCTCGCCGCTTGAGACGTCCGCGCGCAGCGGGCCGATCCCGGCGCGGTTGAGCGCGCCCACCGCGAGGGGGAAGGCGCTTACCAGCGCCGCCCGGCGGAGCCTGGCCAACGCAGCAGGCCCGGCCCCCATGCGGCCACGTGCGCCGGGACGGCCGTTGGAGGCTCCCGCGCTCTCGCCCCTGAGCGCGCGCCAGGCGGTGACCGTGGCCACGCCATTGAGAGCACTGCCCGTGCGCCCGTCCCTGGCGACGGCATCTCGCCATGCGAACACGGGGGCCGAGACGGCCTCGTAGTCCTCCACGGCGGCGAACGCCTCAGCCGGGCGTCCGAGCACGCGGCTCATCGCGCCCACGCTGAGGCGCTCGAGCGTTGGCACCGTGAGATGGCAGTCGAGGTAGTGGCCGTGGGTGGCGTAGACGTCGGGGCGCACCCACAGGCCGGGATAGGCCGAGCGGACCCGCGCCGGGGACGCCCACTCGGCGATCCGCTCGAGCATCGGCGAGACCTCGGCCGGGTCGAGTAGCTGCTCGACGCCGAGCGGCGGCGGCTCGCGCTCCTCGCCGCGGCGCTCGAGCCAGGGTTCGATCAGGGAGTGGTCGTGATTGCCGGCAACGATGATGAGCTCACGCCCGGCGAGCGCCCGCCCGAGATCTTCGAAGAACGGCCGCGCCGCAGCCATCGCATCGCGGGGCGGCCCATGGCGCAGCTCGAGTACGTCGCCGAGCAGCACCAGGCGATCGACGCCTGCAAGCGCGTTCAGCAGTGGAGCGCGCAGCTCCGCGCGGCGCAGTACGTCAGCGCCGGAGACGCTGCCCAGGTGCAGGTCGGAGATGATCAGCGTGCGCATGGCACCCCGGCGGCGCGACAGCCGGCGAGCAACCCGGCCTTCAGGCGGGGTCGGCGGCCTTCTGCGCCACGGGCCGGATCGGCTTGGGCAGCATGAAGCGGACGTCCTCGCGGATCACGTGGAACTCCGAGACGTCCTGGACGCCGCGCGCGCGGAACAGCTCGACCAGCTCCTGCACGAGGTTCTCGGGCGCGCTGGCCCCGGAGCTGATCCCCACCACGCGCCTGTCGGTCAGCCACTCCTCGCAGACCTCAGCGGCTTTGTCGATCAGGTGCGCGTCGGTCCCGCACTCGCGCGCGACCTCCACCAGGCGCAGCGAGTTCGACGAGTTGCGCGAGCCGATCACGAGCATCAGATCGCAGCTGCCGGCCATCTGCTTGACGGCCGCCTGGCGATTGGTGGTCGCGTAGCAGATGTCGTCGGTGCGGGGACCGACGATGCTCGGAAAGCGCTCGCGCAGGCGTGCGAGGATCGCTGAGGTTTCATCGACCGCGAGCGTGGTCTGGGTCACGTAGGCGATCCGCTCGGGATCCTCGACCTCGAGCTCGTCGACGTCGTCCTCGCACTGCACGAGCACGATCCGCTCGGGGGCCTCGCCCATCGTACCTTCCACCTCCTCGTGGCCATCGTGGCCGACGAGCACGATCGTGTAACCGTCCTCGGCGAAGCGCACGGCCTCGCGGTGAACCTTGGTGACGAGTGGGCAGGTGGCGTCGATCGTGCGCAGGCCGCGAGCCTCCGCGCCGGCGCGCACGCTCGGAGCGACCCCATGTGCGGAGAACACGCACACGGCCCCCTCGGGCACTTCGGTCTCCTCCTCCACGAAGATCGCGCCGCGCTCGCGCAGCTGCGCGACGACGTGCTTGTTGTGCACGATCTCCTTGCGCACGTACACCGGTGCGCCGTGGATCTCAAGCGCCCGTTCCACTGTCTGCACCGCTCGATCGACGCCCGCGCAGTACCCGCGCGGCGCGGCAAGAAGCAATTTTTCGACCGTGTTGGACACCACGGCCATTGTAGGGCTCGCCCCATGTACCCTAGGCGCTTGTGAACCAACGCCACCTCGACAGGCTCACTCCGGTGGACGCCGCCTTCCTGCACCAGGAGGGTCCGCACTCGCACATGCACGTGGGTGGGCTGACGATCGTGGAGGGGCCGCCTCCGCCGATGGATGACTTTCTCGAACAGATCCGATGGCGACTGCACCTGGTCCCGCGCTACCGCCACAAGCTCGCGTTCACGGCGCTCGACTCAGGGCGCCCGGTGTGGATCGATGACCCGAACTTCAGCCTCGAGTTCCACGTGCGCCACACGGCGCTGCCGACGCCGGGAACGTGGGTGCAGCTGCAGAGCCTCGCCGCCCGGATCTTCTCCCAGCAGCTCGACCGCTCAAAGCCGCTGTGGGAGATGTGGCTGATCGAGGGCCTCAAGGACGACCGCTTTGCGCTGATCACCAAGACCCACCACTCGCTGATCGACGGGATCGCGGGCGTCGACCTCGCCACGGTGCTGTTCGATCTCTCCCGTGAACCACCACCGATCAGGCACTCTGGACGCCCGTGGCAGCCACACCGGGAACCGGGGACGGTGGAGCTCATCGCGGCGGGCGTGCGCGGGGCGGTGCGAGCCGGGTTCGCGCTGGCGGAGGGGGCGGTCGACGTGATCACCCACCCCGACCAGGCGTTCGCCAGCGTGCGCGAGGCAGCGGAGGGGATCGGGGAGATCATCTGGGCAGGGCTGAACCCGGCCCCGGAAACGCCGCTGAACGTGCCCATCGGCCCGCACCGGCGCTTCGTCGGTGTGGCCGACCGCCTGGACGACTTCAAGCTCGTCAAGAGCACCTTCGGCGGCACCGTCAACGATGTCGTGCTGTCGGTGGTTGCGGGCGCGCTGCGCTCGTTTCTGATCTCACGCGGGCGCCACACCGAGGGCGTCGAGCTGCGCGCGCTCGTTCCCGTGTCAGTGCGAGCCGAGGACGAACACAACACGATGGGAAATCGCATCGTCGTGATGCGCGGGCCCCTGCCGGTCTACATCGCCGACCCGCTCCAGCGGCTGCGCTTCGTGTCCCAGGCGATGGAGGGGCTGAAGGAGTCAAAGCAGGCGCTCGGGGCCGAGGTGATCGCGGGCGTTCAGAACTTCGCGCCCCCCACGATGCTCGCACAGGCGTCGCGCCTGAACTTCTCAACCCGCCTGTTCAACCTGCTGGTCACCAACGTCCCCGGACCGCAGTTCCCGCTGTATGTGCTCGGACGGGAAATACTCGAGGCCTACCCGATCGCTTTCCTTCCCGAAAACCACGCTTTGGCGATCGCGATCATGTCCTACAACGGCCAGATGAACTTCGGCCTGCTCTCGGACTTCGACGCCGTGCCCGACCTCGAGGTGATCGGCGATTCGATCCAGCAGGAGCTGCTCACGCTGGTGAAGCTCGCCCGCGACGCTGTCCCTGCGCCCGCCTAGCTCAGACGCGCTCTACCGTTCGCTGGGAAGACGGTCCAGAAGCTCTGAGATTCGGTTTGTCTCCTCGTCGATGAGCGCCTCGTCGATTTCCCGGTGGCGCCGCTCGATGCGTTCGATGGCCGCCTCGGCGGCAGCGCTGGCCGCCTCGATCGCGGCGTCGCATTCAGCCTTGGCCGCCTGCCGCGCGAGCTGGTAGTGCCGGCGCGTACGCTCGAGCTCGAGCTCCTCGGAAACCGCCGGTTGTGCGCGTGCCCGCCCATTCTCGCCAGATCCATTCTCGCCAGATCGGACGCCCTCCCACGTCTCCTCTGCGGTCACGGCCGCCTGCGCCTCGTTGCCGCGCCGCGGCCGCAGCCGGGCCATGACCGTCGACCTGAGCAGCTCGAACCACACGATGATGACCAGGCCATAGAGGACGGCAAGGCCGATCGACAGCCTGAGAATGAGTGCTGGACTTACCACCACGCTCAGGTGCTCCGAGTACGCCCGGCCGAATCGAGAGCCCGAGGCGGGCCCACGAGCCATGAGAGGACGATTGATGAGCTCGCTTGCATTGCTCGCATCCGTGCGGGAGGGCGTTCGCTATCCCGGCGCCAGCTCGCGGCGCATGACTTTAGAGGCAGACACGGTACGAGTCTATCTACCCTCCACAGCGCGTCAAAATGCAGGCGGGTCGCGAGTAGTCGAGGAGCGGGCATCGCCCGCTGCCCAATGGGTCACCTATCGCTGCTCGTCGCGGACCGACCGTCGAGTCAGTACCCGAGTGCGAACTTCGCGTCCTCGCTCATCTTCTCCGGTGACCAGGGCGGCGTGAATACCATCTCCGATTCGACCGCCTTCACTCCCTCCAGTTCGCCCACGAACTCTTCGATCTGCTCGGTCACCTGCGGTCCGATCGGGCACCCTGGCGTGGTCAGCGTGAACGTCACGCGCACGTTGCCGTCATTGACCTCCACGGCATAGATCAGCCCGAGCTCGACGAAGTCCAGCCCGAGCTCGGGGTCGATCACGTTCGCCAGTGCGTCCATCACATCGTCCTCGCTGGGCATCACTGCAGACTCGGTCATGCTCCGAGTCTAGCCGCCCATCCTCGCCCCGTCAGTTGTCGCAGCCGAGGCGGTCCCACAGATACAGCTGGATGCACTCGTTGGCCAGCTCGGTGGCCCGCTCACGCGAGAGCCGGGGGAGCACCGTCTCGAGTGCCTGCTCCTCGGAGACGCCCGCCTGGAAGGCTTCCTCGCCGCGGAAGCCGGCCGCGATCTTGAGCGCCTCGCGCCTGTTCTCGCCCAGGCTCGGGAACACCCCCACGAGGAAGTCCGTGTTGGGGATCGGCTGGCCGACCTCGAGCGATGCGTGCCAGGCGGCCAGCAGGTGCAGGTCGTCCTCGTCGAGATCGGCGATCGCCTTGGCGTAGTGGCCCGAGAGCTCCTGGTCGGGGATGTCGTCCACCCACGCCCGCACCACCTCGCCCACCAGCTGGCGGCGCGCCTCGCGCCCGACGGACTCGGCGATGACTCGAATGGCGTCCTGGGGCTCGATGAAGCAGAGTGGCATTAGAGGCTCCCGTGCCGGGGGGAAAAAACTGACAGCCCGGACTGTAGGCGGCCGTGTGGACGGCATTTTCTCCGGCCTCACGCAGCGGCCCAATCAGGCGGTGAATGGGCGATCAAAGGCCCAGCGCGTCGTGGGCTCGTGCGAGCGCCTCGTGGTCGGAGGTATCGGACGGGAATCCCTGCGTGGCCCGCTGCGGCGAAGCCCAGTTGGCGAGCGCCAGGTCGAGCACCTCGACCGGGACGGAGATCGCGCTCGCGAGCGCACCGGCGCGACGCTCGAGGTGGATCGACTCGCCGATCGCGAACAGCCGCTTTGCGGCCAGCGTGGTGAGGTCGTTCGAGGACAGTCCGCCCGCGCCCGCCAGATGCAGGGAGCCGGCCCGCATGTCATACAGCCCCAGGCGCCCGAGCGTGACGAGCAGGTCATAGCGCCCCATGCGCCCGAAGCCCGGGAGCGCGAGCCGCTCGAACAGCCGCTCGAAGCGGCGTTCCGGGCTCCAGGCCGCGTCGCCGGAGAACCAGCGCGCCTGACCACCGCTCTGGCGCACCAGCTGACGGTAGGCCAGCAGCGTGCCGGTCCCGCGAGTGGAGTCATGGGAGGTGCGCGGCCCCAGCGGGATCTCATCGAGATCACCGGCGCCGCCCGAGAACGCGCTGTCGGGAAAGCCGTCCGCGAGCGCCAGGCGAACACCCGCGAAGGGGTCATCGTCGGGGTCGTGGCCGTCGCCCGGGGAGTCGAGCGGGGAGAGGTAGGAGATGAGAAAGCAGATCCAGGTGGCCTGGTCCAGATCGTTCTCGGCAAACGCCCGCGCCTCGGAGTAGAGGCCCGGGGGCGTGGCCTGGAGGCCGAGCAGCCGGCCGCTCGAGAAGGCGATCTCCTCCGCCAGGCGGCGCGCGTCGGCGGAGGCGTGCAGGCCGGGCAGCAGCTCGGAGCTGTAGCCGTCGTCCTCCGCGCGGCCCTCGCGGCGGACGCGCAGTGTCTCCCCGCGTGGACGCCGCGACCGCGTGGCGCCGCCCGCGCTGGCGTCGCCCACGGAGGCACTGCGAGCGCCACGCGGGCTGCGCGACGATCGTGCGGCGGGCGCGTTGCCGGGGAGCGTCTTCGAGCAGATGGGGCAGCGCTCGATGAAGCGGTTGTGTCTGCAGAAGGTGGGCATGGAGCGGTGGCAGCGAGCCCGCCTGAGCGGATCGGCGCGCCCTAGTCGGCGCCGATACCCGGACCCACGTGCTGGGGCGGGCCCTCGGGACCTTCGTCGGCGTCTGCATGACCCGCCAGCGCGCCGTCTTCCGGCAGGGGCGGCGCGGCGGCGTCACTGCCGTTGCGGCTCAAGGCCAGGTAGCGGTCGACCATGCGCGCGCACTGGCGGCCCTCGTTGATCGCCCACACGATCAGCGACTGGCCGCGGCGGGCGTCGCCGGCGGCGAACACGCCCTCCACCGAGCTCGTGTACGGCTTCACCGCCCTGACGTTGCCACGCGGATCGCGCTCCACCCCGAGCTCCTCCAGCAGCTCGGGCTCGGGACCGAGAAAGCCCATCGCGAGCAGCACCAGCTGGGCCGGCAGCTCGCGCTCGGTTCCGACTTCGGGCCCGAACGGCGGGTTGGCGTCGGCACGGGCGATGTGCAGGGCGGCGACCGCTCCCGAGCCGTCGTCTGAGAAGTGGGTGGTCGTGACCGAGTAGTCCTGCTCTCCAACCTCCAGTTCCTTGGCCTCCTCCATCGCGTAGCTGAGGCGGTACTTCTGGGGCCACAGCGGCCACGGGGTGAGCTCGTCGGGGCGGTGTGCCGGGGGCTCGGGCAGGAGCTCGAGCTGGGTGATCGAGCGTGCGCCCTCGCGCAGCGCGTTGCCGACGCAGTCGGCACCCGTGTCGCCACCGCCGATCACCACCACGTCCCGGCCCTTCGCGGAGATCTCGGCCGCGACCGCGGGCGCCGGCACGGTCGGCTCGGGACCGAGCTCGCGCGCCACCCAGCGGTTTCGCTGGTAGAGGTAGTCCATCGCGAAATGCACGCCCCGCAGCTCGCGGCCCGGGACGGGCAGGTCGCGGGGCACGCGCGAACCGGTCGCCAGCACGACCGCGTCGAAGGCCAGGCGCAGCTCATCGACGCCCACGTCGCTGCCCACGTCCACGCCGCAGCGCAGCTCGACGCCTTCGGCGAGCAGCTGCTCGACGCGGCGCTCGACGACGGTCTTCTCGATCTTGAAGTCGGGCACCCCGAACCGCACCAGGCCGCCGATCGCCTCATCTCGCTCGAACAGCGTCACGCGGTGGCCCGCCCGGCGCAGCTGCTGCGCGGCGGCCATGCCCGCAGGGCCCGAGCCCACGACGGCGACCGCCTGGCCGGTTTCCCGCTTGGGGTGCGGCGGCTGCGGAGCGATCCAGCCCTCCTCCCAGGCCCGGTTGACGATCGCGTTCTCGATCTGCTTGATCGCCACCGCGTCGCCCTCGCGGATCTCGAGCACGCACGCCGCTTCACAGGGGGCGGGACAGAGGCGGCCGGTGAACTCGGGGAAGTTGTTGGTCGCGTGCAGCTGCACGATCGCGTCGGCGAAGCGGTCGCGGTAGACGAGATCGTTCCAGTCGGGGATCAGGTTGCCCAGCGGGCAGCCGTTATGGCAGAACGGCACCCCGCAATCCATGCAGCGGGCGCCCTGGTCGCGCAGCTGCTGCACCGGCCGCTGGAGCTGGAACTCTTGGTAGTCGTGCGCCCGCTCGACGGGATCCCGCTGGGGGATGCCGTGGCGTTCGATCTGCAGGAACCCGCCCAGCTTGCCCATCAGGCGCCCGTCTCCCCGACGGCGTCGAGCGGCCGAGCCACCGCCATGCCGCCGTTCTCGGCGGCAGCCACGGCGAGCGCCTGCTTCTGCTCGGCCAGTTCGCCGAGCACGCGCTTGTAGTCGTGCGGCATCACCTTCACGAACGCGCCCTTCGCGAGCAGCTGCTCCCACGTGGCCAGCACGCGGGCTGCCACCGGCGAGCCGGTGCGCCGTTCGTGCTCTTCGATCAACGTCCGCAGCTCGAGCGCGTCGGCGGGCGAGAGCTCTTCGAAGCCGACCATGCCCATGTTGCAGCGCTCGGGGAAGGCTCCCTGCTCGTCCAGCACATATGCCACGCCGCCGCTCATGCCCGCCGCGAAGTTGCGCCCGGTGGGGCCCAGCACGACGACCCGACCACCGGTCATGTACTCGCAGCCGTGGTCGCCGAGGCCCTCCACGACCGCGGAAGCGCCCGAGTTGCGCACGGCGAAGCGCTCGCCCGCGAGGCCGCGGAAGAACGCGCGTCCGGAGGTCGCCCCGTAGAGCACGGTGTTGCCGACGATCACGTTGTCCTCCGCCTGGAAGTGCTCGCCCATGCCCTCGCGCGGGCGGATCGCGAAGACCCCGCCCGAGAGTCCCTTGCCGGCATAGTCGTTGGCGTCGCCGTGCAGCGTGAACGTCACCCCCGGCGCGAGCCATCCGGCGAAGCTCTGCCCGGCCGAGCCCGTGAACTCGACCACGATCGAGTCCTCGCGCAGGCCATCCGCGCCGCGCTGGCGGGCGATGTGGCTTGACAGGATGCCTCCCACGCAGCGGTTGCGGTTGCGGATCGCAAGCTCCATCCGCACGGGCTCGCCGTGCTCGAGTGCCGGCTGCGAGCGCTCCACGAGCTCCCAGTCGAGCGCGTCCTTGAGGACCTCCGGCGGCGGTTCGATGCGCCGGCGGGGTGCGTCGTCTGAAAGCTCGATGTGGGTGAGCACGTGCGTGAGGTCGACGCCGCGGGCCTTCCAGTGCTCGATTGCCTCGCTCACACCCAGCAGGTCCACCCGCCCGGTGGCCTCGGCGAGCGAACGCAGCCCCACCGAGGCGAGGATCTCGCGCACCTCCTCGGCGACGAAGAAGAAGAAGTTGACCACGTGCTCGGGGGTGCCCTTGAAGCGCTTGCGCAGCTCCGGGTCCTGCGTGGCGATCCCCACCGGGCAGGTGTTCAGGTGGCAGGCGCGCATCATGATGCAGCCGGTGGCGATCAGCGGCGCGGT
>Ga0209038_10000396_pt1 | contig 13542 bp, 9 predicted proteins | sample BogFormECP03_OM3_FD_188237 | JGI IMG/M metagenome (GOLD analysis project Ga0209038, IMG submission 188237) | Bog forest soil microbial communities from Calvert Island, British Columbia, Canada - ECP03_OM3 (SPAdes) (version 2) | ecosystem: Environmental > Aquatic > Freshwater > Wetlands > Bog ...
GTTCGAGGCATAGTTCGCGCAGATCTTCCGGGCCTTTGCCATCGAGGATTTCGATACATTCTTCGACTTCGAGAGAATTGCCGATTTTGCGGCCCAGGGGTTGCTCCATGTCGGTGATCAGCGCGACGACTTTTTTGCCCATGCGTACGCCGGTTTCGACCATCAGCTCGGCTAGATATTCGGCGTCTTCCTGCTTTTTCATGAACGCGCCGTCGCCGGTCTTTACGTCCAGGACCAGGGCGTCAATTCCCTCGGCCATTTTTTTGCTCATGATGGAGGCGGTGATCAGGTAGGGGCTTTCGACCGTGGCGGTGACGTCGCGCAGGGCGTAGAGTTTTTTGTCGGCGGGGGCGATTTCCGGCGTTTGACCGATGAGAGCGCAATGAGCTAGCGCTAGCGTGCGGCGGAATTCTGCGAGGTGCAGGTTTACATTGAAGCCGGGGATGGATTCCAGTTTGTCGAGGGTGCCGCCGGTGTGGCCCAGGCCGCGGCCGCTGATCATGGGGACGTAGAGGCCGGCTGCGGCGACGATGGGAGCGACTACGAGAGAAGTTTTGTCGCCAACGCCGCCGGTGGAGTGTTTGTCCACTTTTGGGGCGGGAAGATCGGACCAGTCGAGAACCTCGCCGGAATTGAGCATGGATTCGGTGAGGGCGGCTAGTTCGGAGCGGGTCATGCCGCGCCAGAGGACGGCCATCAGGAAGGCGGCTAGTTGATAGTCGGGGACGCGGTCGTGGGTGGCGCCGTCAATTAGGAATGCGATTTCTTCGCGGGAGAGTTCCGCGGCGTCGCGTTTCTTGCGGATGATGTCAACAGCACGCATTAGAGAGGTTGGGTCACGCTAGCATCGCGGTGTGTGGGGCGTCAATCGTTGTGCGTGGCGCGATGTGCGAACAGATCCCTCATAGCGGCGGTTTCCACAGATTACGCGCCAAATGCGCTAAACCGTCTCCTCAGCGGCTAAAGCCTGGTGCAAGCCAAGCACCTATTGTCGGAGCTAAAGCTCCGACCCCCTAAGAAACCGGCTTTTCCAAAGTCTGCTCAAACCGCGAGCGATTTTTTCGCGCTATGCTGACTGCGCACCAAACAGCGACGCCACGAATGCTGATTTGCAACCGCGCTGCGACCGCGGGACACGCTACAACTTGCTGTTCGCGCGGGTGGCGATTTCGGCCATCATTTGCTGCATTTCGGTGTGGATGTGGCCGTTGGTTACGAGCAGGTCTGGGCCGCCGGGGTGATAGGTGCCGCCGCGCAGATCGGTGACTTTGCCGCCTGCCTCGGTGACGATTAGGATGCCGGCGGCGGTGTCCCAGGATTTCAGGCCGAATTCCCAGAAGGCTTCGAAGCGGCCGCAGGCGACGGAGCAGAGGTCGAGCGCGGCTGAGCCGTCGCGACGGACGCCGTGAGAATTTAGCGTGAAATGCCAGTAGTAATGGATGTTGAGGTTGTCGCCGCGTTTGTGCGTGGGAAAACCGGTGGCTACCAAGCTGACGGCCATGCGCTGGGCACTGGAGACGTGAATCGGTTTTTGGTTTACGAACGCGCCTTGGCCGCGCGCGGCGGAGAAAAGCTCGTTGGCGACGGAATTGAAGACGACTCCCACGAGCGGCAGGCCGTCTTCGAGTAACGCGATGGAAACCGCGAAGCAGGGATAGCCGTGGGCGAAATTCGTGGTGCCGTCGAGCGGGTCCACGTGCCATTCGTAGCGCGAAGCGGCGGTCGCGCCGCCGGAGCCTTCTTCGGCGACGATGCGATGATCTGGAAATTCGCGGCGCAGGCGGCCGACTACGATGGCTTCGGAGCGTTTGTCGGTTTCGGTGACCAGGTCCACGTCACCTTTATAGGTGATTTTTTGCGGGCGGCTGTGTTCGGCGAGCAGCACGGCACCGGCTTCGCGGGCGGCGGCGATGGCGACCTCGAGGAAATGATTCATGGGATTATTGCGCTACTCCGGCGGTGAAATATTCCTTGCGGGAACGCACGTTGTCTCCGGTGTTGACGCTGACGACCACGTGCCGATCGCTTCCGGGCGGCGGCGCGGGATTGGGATAGTAGCCGAGCAGATATTGGGTGCGCAGCTCGCGATTGATGCGGTCGAAGATTGCACCGAGTTCGCTGAGATTGGTGGGATAGTACATCGCGCCGCCCACGCTATCGGTGATGGTGGAGATGGCGTGTTCGCCGGCGGTGTTCCATCCGGCGTCGGACTTCATCGGGCGCACGACAACAGTATAGAGCAAGATGTTCGCGGAGATCGCCGCGCGGCGGGTATCTTCGAACTTCGAGACGCTGGTGGTTTCGCCGGCGTCGGTGATGATCACGAGCGCGCGGCGGCGTTCCGCGCCTTGGCGACGGACGGATTGAGAGCCGAGGACGACGGCGTCGTAGAGCGAGGTGCCCAGGTCCGGGCTGGTATCCACGCGGCGCACCGCGCTATCCAACTGTTTGAGATCATCCGAAAAATTCGAGAGCTGCACGACATCGGCTGCAAAGGAAAAAACGGCGAGGCGATCGCCGGGGCGCACTACTTCCTCGACAAAATGAACGGCGGCGTCGCGTTCGATCTTCAACTCGATCGCTGTGGAGCCGCTGGCGTCTACCATCAAGGCCAGGTCGAGCGGGCGATTGGTTTGTGGCTCGAAGCGGACGATTTTTTGGGCGATCCCCTCTTCGGAAAGCTGGAAGGCGCTTTGGGGGAGGCCGATGACCGGCTCGCCTTTGTCATCGGTGACACTGGCTAGGATGCTGACGAGGTCCGTCTGTACGCGGATGGGGCCTTTTTGGCGCTGTTGTTGTTGCCGCGGATCGGACGCAGTCACGTCTGCAAGAGCACCGAGACCCGCGAGCGCGACGGTGCAGAGCGTGGCGATGGCTCGTTTCATCTAAGAGGTAGATTCTTCGGAGGCGGAATTGGCTGGCTGAGGGAATGGTTCGCCTTCGGCCCAGACGGCGCCGCCGGCGAAGAATTCCTTTTTCCAGATGGGCACGGTGCGCTTCAGGGTGTCAATGGCGTAGCGGCAGGCATCGAAGGCGGCAGCGCGATGCGGCGCGCTGACGGCGATGAAAATGCTGGTGTCGCCGACTTCCAGGCGTCCGAGGCGGTGCACGATGGCGAGGCGATGGATTGAAAACTGAGCGTGAATGTGCGCGGCGATTTCGCGCAGCTTTGCGTAGGCCATGGGTTCGTAGGCTTCGTACTCGAGATACAGCGTGCGCTGGCCTTTAAAATTATTGCGGACGAAACCGTCGAAGATAACGGCCGCGCCATCTTCGAAAGCCTTCAGATGGCGCAAAATTTCGGGCGGTTGGATGGGTTCGCGCACTAGGAGAATGATGTCGCTATTGACGGCGGCCTGCTGGCCACCACTGACGGGCGGGAGGAAGGCGACCTCGTCACCGGGTGCGAGCGAGGCGCGCCATTCGGCGTATTCCTGATTTACGGACGCGGCGACTGATGAGCGAAATTGGTTGAGGCGGGGAAAGCGGCGCGCGTAACGCTCGTAGAGATCTTCCACGCGGGCGCCTTCGGAAATCTCGGCGTCTTCCTGCGAGACGCCGGCGATGTCTTTGAGTTGGCCAAAAAATAGGACGCGAACGCGCATCGTCTATATTCTACCGTGGAGGCGGGTGCAACGCGAACATACGTCGGCTGGGTGAACGAGCGTGAGAACTCACAATTCATGGCCCGGCTGCGGTGGGCTGGCACGCCTTGCCGCTACAGCATCGCGAGAGTGTTGACGCCCGGGCAAGCTGGGGCGCAGCAAGCAGCGCCCCTACCAACCATTCTGCGAGCAGCGTTGGGTTCAGCTTTGCCCATGGCGCTAATCGCGAAGACGACCGCGACTATTTTCTATCTGCTGCCGCGACAGCTGGCACGAGCACGTTGGTCTGGATGCCCGAGGCTTGGGTCGGGCCGCGATATACATGCTGCGTCGCCTTTACAAAGTCGGACGGTTTCGCATCCGGGATGTTCAGGAAGGTTTGCGGATTGCGATCGGTGAGCGGGAACCACGTGCTTTGAATTTGCACCATGATGCGATGGCCGCGGCGAAAGGTGTGGTTCACGTCCTGCATTGCGAAGGCCACTTCCTCGACCTTACCCGGGGTGAACGGTTCAGGATTTTCAAAACTGTGGCGGAACTTTCCACGGAACGGTTCTCCGCGCACCAGTTGTTCATATCCGCCCATCGCGAACGGCGGCAATGGGACGTCCGTGAGCGGCTTGCCTTTCGCTTCCGGACTTGGCTCGTCTAATTTGCTGGGCGGATAATCGGCCGGATAAACGTCAATCAGCTTTACGTCCCAATCCGAATCCGTGCCACTGGTGGAGACAAAAAGCCGCGGGGACACTGGTCCAACGATCGTCACATCGTCTTGCAGGACCTCGGTCTGATAGGTGAGCACGTCGGGCCGGGCTGCGGCGAAGCGCTGGTCAGAGACCATATATTCCTGCGGCACCTCCTGTGCTGGGTAGTTTACGAAGGGCACGGGCTTGGCGGGATCGCTGACATATTCATCATAGGCAGCTGCTTGCTCTTGCGGCGGGTCGAACGACAGAACGCCGTTCGGATGAAAATAGAGCGTCTTGGTTTCGGTGTTTTTTGGCGGCCACGAGGCGTATTGCCGCCACACATTGGTGCCCGTCTCGAACACATAGGCTTTCGGCAACTTCGCGTTGCCGTTGCCTTTCAAGTGCTGCTCGAAAAACGGAAACAGGATGTTCTTGCGGTAGTAGTCTGCGGTGTTCGCCGCAAAACTCACGCGGCCCAGGTGATCTCCGTCGTAGCGCGCCCAGCCGCCGTGCACCCAAGGGCCGACCACCAGCGCGTTGAAGATTTCCGGATCGTCGCGGTCTATCGCATGAAACAAGGTGAAGGGGCCTTGCAGGTCTTCGGCATCAAACCAGCCGCCGACAGTGAGGACTGCGCAGTGAATGTTCTTGGTATGCGCGGCGAGATTGCGGGATTTCCAGTAGTCGTCGTAGGTATCGTGATGGACCTGATCGAGCCAGAGCCATTGCTGCCCGCCCAACAGATTGCTCAGGTTTTGCAGAGTGCCGGCTTTAAGAAAAAATTCATACCCATCCGGGGTGCCGAAATCAAAAGGCACACGGACTTTCGGCGGCAGCTGCGGATTCTCCTGCGGCTGAAAAAACGCGTAAAACCCGAAATTTGCCGCGAGCATGAAGGCGCCACCGTGGTAGGCGTCGTCGCCCTTGAAGAGATCGGTCATGGGTGCCTGCGGCGATGCAGCCTTCAATGCCGGATGGGAGTCAATCATGCTGGCCGAGGTGAAAAATCCCGGATAGGAAATGCCCCAGATGCCGGCCTTGCCGTTGTTGTTTGGCACGTTCTTCAGGAGCCATTCGATGGTGTCGTAGAGGTCACTGCTGTCGTCCACGTCCTGGTTCGATTTCTTGTTGTCAATGTGCGGACGCATTTCGACAAACTTGCCTTCGGACATGTAGCGGCCACGGACATCTTGCATTACAAAAATGTAACCGGCTTTGTCGAACTCCGGCGACGGTCCCAGGCGCGAGCGGTATTGATCCACGCCATAGGGCGCGACGCTGTAGGGGGTGCGGTTGATCAGAAACGGGTAGGATTGCGAGCTATCTTTCGGGACGTATACGGCAGTGAACAAGAGCACGCCGTCGCGCATGGGAATGCGGTATTCGTATTTCGTGTAGTGCTCTTTGACGTCGAATTCCGGAGAATCTGGCTTGGCCTGGGCGAGCGCATCGGCTGCGCCGAGCAATAGTAGTGCGAGTAGAATTGCGATTCTGCGACCGAACATCATATTCCTCCACCGCGACGCGCGCGGATCAGAAGCTTTCCCGTCCTCCGAGGTACTCATCCCGCGGCCAGCAGAGTTTTTGATAATAGCTGAGCGGAAAATTGTGTGGCCGAGAGGAATTGAGGGAGCCCGCATTGCGCGGACATATTAGGCGGCGTCCAATGGCAAGTCAACGAAGATAAGCTGCGTCCGGTCAAACTTCCGCACGAAATTTGAGAATAGAGAGCTGACGCGTTGCGCGTGCTCGCGACGCGAATGCGCGGGCGTGGATCGCTGCCGGCTATTGCGCGGTGGTCGCGGCGGCTAAGCGGGCGATTTCATCGAGGCGGGCGGAGGCGCGGCGCAGGGCTGCGGCCAGGGCTGCCGCTTCGTGGGTGAAGGTGGCGGCGTCTTGGTGGTCGAGGGCTTCGTTTGCGCCGGGGAGAACTTCGGCGGCGTATCCGGCGTAGGAGCCGGGGGCGTAGATGGTGTGTTTATACCAGGTGCGGCCTGAGAGGCCTTCGGGAGCTAGCAAGGATTGTTCGACGCTGACCAGTTCGCGATTCAATTCGTTTTGCTTCGCGGGATTTGGCGACACGTTCGCGCGTTGCTGTAGCGCGAGCGATGCGCGAGCGGCGGACGCTGCGAGTTGCGCGGCGGCGTCTGAAACGGCCGGCACATCGGCGCTGCCGATTCCGAGCTTGGTGGCGCGTGTGGCGAGGTCGTTTGCCGCGCGGGTGATTTCGGCGGCGTAGGCGGAGTAATCGAACGGAAGCGTATCGGATTCATCGAGGCGCAGTGCCAGCGTGCCCAGGATTTTCGCGAGAGCCACGTGATATTCGAACGAGGGATCGCCGAATTTTTTCATCCAGAAAAAATCGTCGTACGTGGAATGGTACACGCCGTAGTCGCCGACGAATCCGGCATCGAGCGACGGAATTCCGGCATGGTCGAAGAACGGGCAGAAGTCCGAGCCGGCGCCCAAGGCTTCGATGGGAGCTTCGCCTGGCGCGGTGAATTTCGCGCTAGGGGGGCGCGCGATGCCGCTGGGTTCTTCCTGCTGGCGGGTGGCGCGGTCCAGCCAGACGTTGTAAACGCTGCGCACGTCGCGGGGGTCCTGCACTTCGCGGGTGACGTCGCGGATTAATTCTTTTAGAGATGGCGTGGCAGACGCGGTGAAATTGGGGCCGGCGACGCCGACGTCGGTGTTGAGGTAGGCGACGGCTTTGGCTTGCAGTTCGGCGCGATTTGCTTCCACCCATTCGGTAGAGCCCATCAGGCCGGGCTCTTCGCCATCCCATTCACACATGACAATGGTGCGCCGCGGCTTCCATCCGGCGCGGACTAATTCGCCGAAAGCGCGCGCGGTTTCGAGCATGGTTGCGGTGCCGCTGCCGGGATCCACCGCGCCATAGACCCAGGCGTCGTGATGATTGCCGAGGACGACCCATTCGCCGTCGTTTGTGCCGTGAAGTTTCGCGATGACGTCGTAAAGCGGGCGCTGCTGATAATCCATCACCAGTTTCATGTGCGCGACGGCCGTGCCGGGTCCCGTGTGATAGGTGAACGGCAGACCGCCTTGCCATTGACGCGGGACGTGCGGGCCGTCGAGATTCGCGAGGATTGCGGAGGCGTCCTGCGAATTGATGGGCATGGTGGGAATGCGCGGGAGATTTGCGGCATCGGCGGGGGCGAGGCGCTTGGCGCCGGGAGTTGCGGCGATCCCGGGCGTGAGCGGATCGCCGGGATAAATCTCCGTGTATTCGATGGAGCCGCGCTGGATGCCGGTCATGGGGCGCCAGGGGCCGTTGGGAAAAACGTCGCCTGCGACGTAGCCGTCGTCTTCGGGGTCGGAATAAATAATCAGGGCGAGGGCGTGGTGCTCTTCGGCAAGCTTTGATTTGATGCCGCGATAGCAGCCGCCGTAACGGGCGATTACGATTTTTCCGGCGACGCTGATGCCCAGCTTTTCGAGCTCGCGATAATCGGCCTGCATGCCGTAATTCACGTAGACGACTGGGGCGGTGACGTCTCCGGAAGGCGAGAAGGCATTAAAGCCGGCGACGATATTTTTGTTGGAGGTGTCGGGATCGACTTCGAATGGTTGTTCGGGAGTGGCTAGAGTTTTTTTGCCGGGCGCAGTCAGTTCCAGCTTGATTTCGCGGGGTTGCGCGAGCCAGACGCTGTAGCTGACGATTTCGGCATCGAAGCCGTAGCTGCGGTATTGGTCGCGGAGCCATTCCGCGACGCGGTGGCTGGCTTCGGTGCCGGCCATGTGCGGCTCGCTGGTGATGTGGCGCAAATCGCTTTCGGCGCGCGCGGGATCGGGAATGGCGCGCATTTGTTGTTCGAGAGCGCGTTCGGCGGCGACGTGCGCGGGCGTGAAGCCGCGGATGCCTGCATTCTCTTGTTTGCCGCGGGAAATTGAGGCGGGAAATATGAAGATGCTTGCCAGAATGATTGCGGTACGCGCGCGGCGCTTGGTAACTGCCATTCACACCTCGTGGAAGAATTGCAAATTCTATAATACATGGCCGCACGCGTGTTCGATTGGTTGCGAGATTTTTCGTGGGACCGGTGAGCGGTGCTGACGGAAGAACCTGCGTGCTGCTTCCTGTTCGCTTGACGGCGCTGTTGCCGAGCCGTAGGTTAGTTCTACTGGCAGTGGACCGCGTACGGTTCGAGAGGAAGTGCGATGAAAGTTCTGATTGCTGGCGGCTCCGGTCTGGTGGGAACTGCGCTCACCGGTTCCCTGCGCGGCGATGGCTACACGGTGAGCCGGATGGTTCGTCCGGGCAGCCAAGCCGCGGCTGGCGACGTGACGTGGAATCCACTAAGCGCGTTGGTGAACGTGCCGGCGATGGAAGGATTTGACGCGGTGGTGAACCTGAGTGGCGCGAGCATTGCGGGCGGGCGCTGGACTGCCAGGCGCAAGCAGGTATTGCGCAGCAGTCGCGTGGATTCGACGCGCGTGCTGGTGGATGCGCTGGCGCATTTGAAGCAGCCGCCGCGCGTGTTTGTGTGCGCTTCGGCGATCGGATTTTACGGGGATCGCGGCGACGAAGTGCTGACGGAAACGAGCGGACACGGCAACGATTTTCTGGCCATCCTGTGCCGCGCGTGGGAGGGCGAAGCGGCGCGCGCGGCTGGGTCCGGCGTCCGCACGGTGATTGCGCGCTTCGGAATTGTGCTTGCGGCGGATGGCGGAGCGTTGCCGCGCATGTTGACGCCGTTTAGATTCGGCGCGGGCGGGCGGCTGGGCAGCGGGAAGCAGTGGATGAGCTGGATCGCGTTGGAAGACGCGGTGCGGGTGCTGCGCGCGGCGATGGATAATGCGAGCTGGAACGGGCCGGTGAACGTGGTGGCGCCGGAACCGGTGCGCAATGCGGAGTTCACGCGCGTGCTGGCGAGCGTGCTGCACCGGCCGGCAATTTTTCCCGCGCCGGCGCTGGCGTTGCGTCTGGCGCTGGGAGAAATGGCGAACGCGCTGCTGCTTTCGAGCCAGCGCGTGCAGCCGGAACGTTTGCTGCAGGGCGGCTTTCCATTCCGGTACGAGAATTTAGAGGCGGCGCTGCACGCGATTGTGACGAAAGCGTAGCGCCGTTAATTACCCTCATGTCGAATTAAAATCCCCGAGAGATTACAGATCCAGGCGTTCGAGGAGCGATGGCAGGTTTGCTGCGTCCACGGTGAGTTCGGGGCGGGTTGTGGCGAAATCCTCTATCTCGTCGAGGGCTTGGAACAGGCGCATTTTTGCTACGGCGTATTCTTCCGTGCCGGTTAGGGCGCGGCCGGTTTGTTTGGTCCATTGATCGAGGGCTTCGCGGAGAACGAAGATGCGGATGGGGAACATGGTTTTGCGGTCGGCCGAGACGTAATAGATGAATTCGTTGCCCTTGGCGCCATCGCGCTGCGCGGGGTGCACGTCCTGAAATTGATATTGATAGACGTAGCCGTTTTCGGCTGAGTAGCTTTTGATGCGCCGGACGGTTTCGGGCTTGGACATGGACGCATTATTCGGCGCGGGACCGCTGGTGTCAACCGCTGGACTGCGGCAAAGGCAGTGTTATTTCACCTGAGTGGTGCTGACCGGACGGAAAGAGTAGAGAATTCGGTTGATGTCGGCTTGGGTCGGTCTAGGGCTTGCGTCAGGCTTCGCTCCAATCCAAAGCTGAATCTTATGATCCTGTGCGTCGAACACCTCGATAATGACCATACTGTCCTGGAGCGGATCGCCCTTCTGGAAGCCGCGGAAGGAGTTGGTCTGAAAGGAATACACTCCATGTTTGATCCTCGAGAGATCAATTTCTTTGATCCTGAGCAAAACCGAGTTGCCGACCATTTTCTGCCTTGAGGAAAAGATGCGCAGATCGCCCGGAGTTACGTTCAGGGTCCTGGAAATCAGGTCGTAATCCGATCCCATGGTTCCTTCGCCAAAGACGGTCTCCAGCTCGGCTCCTCGTTCAGCACTCCCGCCTTTCATCGCCTGCACTATGCCATCACCATCTTGCCAGTCGAGAACCGAAATGGCTTGACCACCTGAAAAATTGAGGACAGCCACCGATTGAGTTTTTCGCTCGAACGCCACTTCGGTCCAAGGAGATTCAAACTCATATCCGAAATAGGAGAAGGACTTTCCAAGCGACGTCTCGGCGGGGGTAGCCGGGAGCGGCTGCGGCACAACCCACAGCTCAGGCTCCCTTCGAGCGTCCCACTTCGTGGAAAGCATCATGCCAAGCGGGAGCCCATACAGCCACAGAAGCACGAGGGCGAGGATACCAGCGATTGTGCCGATGATCGAATTGCGTTTGATGGGCATGGGAATCGCAACACCGTGTCGCGCAATTTACTTCATGAATCGTGACTTGCGAGCATTGTACACCTGTTATCGAGGGCTTCGAACTCTGGCGCGAATGTACGACAGTGGAGCGCGCAAGTATGCCCGTCGTTGCTCTCCCGAATCGGAATTGGCCGATTGGTTTCTGTGCCATTGCGGGACCGCGGGATTTTCCGCGCATTTTGCGTTTTCTGTCGTTAGCGCGATTCGATCTGACGAAATATGCTGCGGGCTGCTGTTAACCATCTCTGATTGCAGGCTTTGCCGATGTCGCGGTGTGTCAGCTCGAGGGCGATCGCGATAATTCGGCGATTTTCGCATGTGCGTCGCTTTGGCACATTGCGTGCGATTGTCGTTCGCGGCCATGAATATTTTCAACACGAGCGGGTCGCAGCGGGATGCGTCGCAATCGAACGCACACCCGAGTGGACGTCCGAGCACTGCGGAATTTTCCAATGCATTACGGCAGCGGCTGCTTGCTTTGGCGGTTTTCATCTTCGCGATGTTCGCGATTGGCGGCTGCGGATATGCGGGCACGCCGCCGAAGCCATCCGTCACCGTCGGCGTCTCGGTGCTGCCCACCAGCGCGCTGGTGGCGTTGGGGGCGACGCAGCAATTTCAAGCTACGGTCAGCGGTTCGCCAGACACTACCGTAGCGTGGGAGGTAAACGGGGTCGCGAACGGGAATACGATATTCGGCACGGTGTCTGGCACGGGCCTGTACACGGCTCCGGCGGTGATGCCCAGTCCGGCGAGCGTGACGGTTACGGCGATCAGCCAGGTGAATCCGGGCGATGAGGCGTCGGCGATCGTCACGTTGCAGGCTGGAATCGGAGTCTCCGTGCTGCCAGCCACGGCGACTGTGGCGCCGGGTGGCGCGCAGATCTTTACTGCGAGCATTTCCGGGTCGGGTTCGCTTGTGGGCGGCGTGGCCTGGAGCGTGAACGGCGTGGCCGGCGGTAACGCGACGTTGGGCGCGATCGTCGTGAATGGCGCGACGACCGCGGTGTACAGCGCGCCCGCGGTGATTCCCTCCCCGGCGACAGTCACGGTGACGGCCGCGAGCGTGGCTGATCCGACGAAGGCGGGCAACGCGATCGTGACGATTGCTTGCGCCAACCCTAATGCGATTGCGCCCCCCAGCGCGCAAGTGGCGCTGGGACAGCTGCAGACATTTACGGCAACTTTCTGCGGGGCGGCGGGAGCGCAGGTTGCGTGGGACGTGAATGGAATTTCTGGCGGCAATTCCGTGGTGGGGACCATTGTGGTGACCGGCGCCGCCAGCGCTTCGTACACGGCGCCCGCAAATCTGCCGACGACAAATCCGGTGACGATTCACGCGACAGAAGGCGGCTCGATTCTTGCAGCGACGATCACCATCGTCAGCAACGTGGTGGTGAGCGTCTTGCCTGTCAGCGCGGCTATCGCCACCGGGCAGCGCGTGACGCTTACGCCGACTGTGACCAATACCTCGGACGCGTCCGTTACCTGGAGCGTGAATGGAATCGCGAACGGGAATGCGTCGGTGGGGCAAATTTGCCAGCAGGCGTCGAATCCTTGCCTGGCACCGTCTGGCCCGGGCGCTGCCGCCATTGATTATGTGGCGCCGGCGACCGCGCCCACAGCGAATCCAGTGGCGGTGACGGCAACCAGCGTGGCCGACGCGAGCAAGAGCGCAAGCGCGCTGATCACTGTTTCCGAAGTGCACGAAACCGTGGCGGTGAGCATCTCGCCTGTGTATGCGTTTGTGGCTCCATCTGGCGGAGCGACATCGACGCAACAATTTTTCGCGACGGTCACCGGAACGACGAACCCAAATGTGACCTGGAGCGTGCAAAGCGGCGTGGCGGGTCAGGGCTGCTCCGGCACGGCTTGTGGCTCGGTCAATTCCGCAGGGCTTTACACTGCGCCAACGGCGGCACCTTCGCCGAACTCGGTGACGGTGACTGCGACGACCCAAGCCAACGCCAGCGAATCGGCGAGCGCGACAGTGGCGATCACCAGCGGGCCAACGATCGAAGTGATTTTGCCGTCGAGTGTGTTTGCGAGAGCGGTGGAAAGTTTTCCGCTAGAGGTGCAGGGCAGCGGATTTGTGGCCGGCAGCGGCAGCGCGGCATCCATCATTTCAATTAACGGTACGACGCGCGGCACCACCTGCGCGGCGGCCACCACGTGCGCGACCGGGCTGAATCCTGCGGACGTGCAATCCGCCGCGACGCTGACTATTCAAGTGCAAAATCCGGGGCCGAATGGGGCGCTTTCGAATCCTGTGCCGTTTGTGATTGTGCCGTTCGACGTGTCGGTGGGGACCATTACGCTTTCGAGCGGCCAGCCGGCGGCTCCGCCCATCGTCTTGACGGTTCCGGAGCCGACTACGGCGGCGGAGTCCGCGCCGATTGATGTGGATACCATCGGACTGCTTACGGGTGGAAATAATTGCGGAATCCAAGGGTCGCCGCTCACGGTGACGCGGCCTTCGTCCGGGTCAGCGATAGTGAGCTTGTGCATCCACGGCAACTTGCTGGATCCCACGTTTGTTTATTCGTTCAGCGGAGCGGGTGGCGCGCCGGACGGTAGTGACATCGGGGTGACGGCTTCGGCTATTGCCGGACTTTTTCCGAACACGATCGAGCTCGATCTACAAATTTCCAGCGCTACTTTGCCGGGCGTGCGCACTTTGTTCATCACCACGTTGAACAATGATCGCGCGGCGTCCACGGGGATGCTGGAGGTGAGATGAGACGAGGTGAAATGAAATGACGAAACGATCGCGAGGCAAATTCAGCGGCGACGGCAACGGCCAGCGGCCAACGCGTCTGAAATCCTGGCAAGCTGGGGCGCAGCCCTTCGAACCGGCGCCGCCGGTTCTCAGGATGAATCGCGCTGTAGCGCGATTCACAAGCAGCGCCCTACCATCGCGGAGCAAA
>Ga0209038_10000400_pt1 | contig 13500 bp, 14 predicted proteins | sample BogFormECP03_OM3_FD_188237 | JGI IMG/M metagenome (GOLD analysis project Ga0209038, IMG submission 188237) | Bog forest soil microbial communities from Calvert Island, British Columbia, Canada - ECP03_OM3 (SPAdes) (version 2) | ecosystem: Environmental > Aquatic > Freshwater > Wetlands > Bog ...
CGAAACCCGCCAGTCCTTCGTTCCGAGGATCGCTGCTCGCTACTGTGATGTGCGTGGGGTCGAGAGAGGTGTATGCGCCGAATGGCCCGGCGTAAATCACCACGTCCACGCGAATGGGCTCGCGCTGCCAGGGCTCTTGATAAACGGAGGAGAGATCTTCCGCTAGCGGCAGGCCGATTTGCCGGACGAGTGGCGCGTCGCCATCAATCCAGTCGCGGTTCTTGCGATCGTGGTCACTCCACCAGCGCGAGCGGTAAATCGGCGCCGCGCTTTCGAGAGCTGCGATCATATTTGTCTGTAGGCCCGAGGTGCAGGAGGTGATTGTGCGGCCTGAGAGATCTGGACAAGTCTCGAGATCGGCCAGGCGGTTGTTGATCAGCACCATGTTCTGATCGAACAGCAGATCGCGATGGGCCACATTTTTGCGGTAGTAATCCACCGCCGCTTGCCAGGCCGGAGATGTGTCGCTGCTTTTTTTTGGATCTGTGTTTGCGGATTTTGAGCTGCCGCCTTGCGAGGTTTGGATATGTTCGGCGATGCGGGCTTCCTCGTAAAGGAAGTGGTGCAGATTCAGCCAGAAGCCGCTGTGAAATTCGAAGATGGGTCGCGGGCCGGAGATAGCTTCTTGGGCGTCGAGCGGGCGTGTGGAGGAGCCTTGTCGCGGGGCGGGAATTTGCGCGAAGGCCGGCTGCGTCGCGAGCGCCCAGATCACAAAGAGAATTGGCCCGAGCGATAGCGCTGCGATCGCGTGCGAGGCGCCGCCGCGTCCTTTTGTAGCTCGCCGAATTTGGCTTTCGCGGAAAGGCACGGGTTCAGGGCCCAAGCGGCCGCGCTGCGTAGTTACTCACCAGTTCTATTGTACCGTGGCTTCGCGCGTCGGAGGCAGAGGCGAGCCGTGATGCGCGACGAGCTTCCATTCGCCTTCGCGCTTCATAAAAATGTTTGTGGCTTGCACCAGGGAATCATCGAAGCCGTCGGCGAAGGCGCTGGTTACTTGCTCGGTGCAGGCTACCCAGCCGATGTCTCCTTCGGCGCGAATCCAGACGGCGCCCAGGGCCATTTTGATGCGCCGCGTGTTCGAAAATATCCGCACGTAACTTTCGCGCACCTCTTCCCAGCCGAGCAGCAGCTCCCAGCCCGGGTGGACGCATTGGATCCAGTCTTCATGCGCCCAGACTTCTTCCAGCGCGGCGAGGTCCATGGCTTCGAAGGCGGCGTAGAAACGGCGGTTGGCGTTTCTTAGGGCTTGTTCGGTTGTGCTTATGGCTAGGCCGGTTTCGGCGGGCATATAGGGTGCCGATGATTCTATACCGGAGGCGGCCGGGGGCGAATGGAATTTGTGGGTAAGTTTTGGTTCTTACTGTTCGGGCTTTGGCAAAATTAGCGGATCGTCCGTTGTGGCTATTTCACCGTGTTTGTCCGCGCCGTGAAGTTTTTTGTCGGCATCCAGCACGAACGAGCGCTTGCCGGTTTTGCCGTATTGTTCTGGAGTGGCCGCTATTTCGTAGGCGTTGGCGTTTCCATCGGCGTCGGATAGGACGCGGTATTGGAAGCGGAAACCATCGCGGAGGCCGGCGGCCAGGTCAGCTTCGATTAGATCAGCTTGATCGGGCGAAACTTCGTTTTTCGGCGCGGGGCCTAGTTGCGCTAAAGCCGCGGGAAAACTGCCGAAGGATTCGTGATAGCGATCGATTGCGTTGGCTAGATCCAGGAGTACGTTTGCCGCTTTGATTTCGCGGATTTCCAAATCTTGGTCGGCCCAGCGGCTGGCAAGTTGCGAGACGTCAAAGAGCAGGATGCCTACTGAGATTAGGCGCCAGCCGCCGCCTTCGCGCACCAGGCCGAATTCTGTAGGCTCGCCTGCTGCGGAGCGGATGGGGATGAACGCTAGATTTTCGTGCGCGCGGACGGGGCCGAAACGCAGCTCGGCGCTGGCGGAGGCAGATTCGCAGCGGAGGACGGTGTGGCCGTCGGCGTCATTCGAGAGCAAGGGCTTGCCTGGGCCATCGACTAACGCCAGGCGGTGCAGAACTGTGGTGCGTTGATCGGCGGGCAAGCTTTTGAATGCGGCGGCGTTATCGACGGTGAGGTAAATCGCGAACTGCGTGTCGTTCTGTTTGCAGGCGGCGGTTAGGGCGGTGGCTAGGGCCACCGATGGATCGGCTTCCTTGCTGTCTTGGGCTTGCAACGACGTGGGAATCCCCAGGGCGGCTGCTAGTGCGAATGCGAGGACGGCGACTGCGCGATTGCGATGGAATAACCTTCGGGCGATTTGCTTGGTCATTGTGATTTTGCGTTGGTCGATTTTGCGCTGGCTAGGATCGCGGCGAGATTCATGCTGAATTTTGAGCGCGGCATTACTTCGCGGCAGCCCGCTGCTTTTGCGCGCTCTGCTAGCTCGGTTTGCACATGAGAGAGATAGCCGATTACCGGCACCAGGTTGCCTGCAGCCTGAAGGCGCTCGATGGCGCTTAGTGGATTGGCGCGGGCATTTAGATCGACGATCGCGAGCGCGGGCGCGCTTCGCTCGATTTCCGCGATGAAGACGTCAGGTGTGCCACAGAGTTTCAGATCGACACCCGCGTGGCGCGCGGTTTCTACGATTTTGGATTGGAAGAATAGATCGTCCACGAGTACGACTACGTCGGCCAAGTTGGCCTCCTGGATGCACCGTGTATTCTACCCCGACGCTCGAGCGCGACGCGCTCGCTTCCGAAACGTACGGCCCGCGCTTTATGCGCGGGCCCTACGGTCGGAAGGGCGCGCTGTGCGCGCGGACAGGGCGTTCCGAGGGCCCCGCATTTCGCGGTCTTTCACTTGCGCGCCTTTCTGCGTTATAACGAAACTTGATTTTCCGAGGAGCTTGCCTATGTCCACTGCGCGCGCGGAAATTGGTTTGCCGGGATTTGCGGTGCTGGAGCAGACGCCGATCATCATCGAGAAGATTGTGCATTTGGCTGACGGCGATCAGTTGCAGTGGAAGCCGGCGGCGGATCGTTGGTCGATTAGCGAGGTGCTGGCGCATTTGGCGGACGTCGAGGTGTTGGGATTTCGCGAGCGGGTAGAGAAAATGGTGCAGAGTGATTCGCCGGCGCTCGAGGCTTACGATCAGAATGCTGCTTATGCTGAGGGGCGCTACTCGAGCAAGAAGGCGATTGAGAATTTGCATACTTTTTGCCATGAGCGCGATCGGACGCTTTCGTTTTTGCGCTACTTGCCTGCTACCGCGGTTTCGCGTTCGGGGAAGCACGCCAAGCTGGGGACCATTACTATCGGGCAGCTTATGAATGAATGGGCTTTTCATGATCTAGGCCACATCCGCCAAATTTCCGAGTTACTCCGTTCGCGTGCCTTCTTCCCGCACATAGGCCCGTTCCAGCAATACTATTCAATCCGCCCGTAGGCGCCGGTGAACCCGGCCGTAGGGGCCGCGGTTCACCACCAGCCCGGTGTAGCATTGGGTTTTCGGCCCAAATCCAGTTCCAGCACGCACAAGTGAACAGACCATACGCGGCTTGTTTGAATCCAATAAATAGATTGAGATGCGGTTTTTCTCCGGGAGCTTACGATGATCAAAGATCTCGCCGCGAGAGTGCTGCGGATTTACGACGAACTCGAACGCGAATCGCTCGATTTGCATGCGATGTTTGAATTCACCGAGGCGCATTCGCCGGAGAAGCAGGAGGAAGTGCTTAGCGCCGTGGCGGAATTGATGGGCGTGGGATTCTTACGCGCCGGCGAGGGCGGCGATTTTTATTCGCGGACTGAGGAGGGGCGGATTCGCGTGGCTGGACCGAGGGACGTTACGCTTTATATGCGCGAGGGATGCCACCTTTGCGATACGGCTAAGTCGGCGATGATGCCGATTGTGAAGGAATTTGACGGGCGTTTTCGTGAGGTGGATATTGATGACGATCCGGCGCTGCTGAAACTTTACAACGAGGATGTCCCGGTGATTTTTGTAGGGCCGCGCGAAGTGGCGCGGCACAAGATTGATGCGGACGCGTTTCGGCGGGAGTTGCAGAAGGCCAGCAGCAAGTCAGCGTAGGGGCCGGGGTTCACTACCGGCCCGCATTAGCTTTGGGTTTTTCCCACCCCACTCCCACGCTCGTCCAACCCGTCCTTCGCCCCCCCCGATACCACTTGACAACCCATTTACTAATATGCTATAAGCAGCGAGCAAGGAATGAGCGGCCTCAGGAGCCCAAAGCAATGCTTGGCCCCCCAGCCAAGACGGCAACCCCCACCAAAAACCCCCAAATCCCCATATCAATTTCTAATCGGGAATCACTACGATTAGAAACCGGCGTAACTCACACAAAACAAACAGCGATTCCCATTTCTAATCGGGAAGTAGAGCCACTTTTCACAACCCAATCTCCGCCGCGGAGACCGAACACCTCACCGAATTCTAATCGGGAACGACTACGATTAGAAACCGCTGTAACTCAAACAAAACGAAGCCCCGCCCCCAGTTCTAATCGGGAAAAAGAGGCATGTTTTTTCGGCCCCAGTAGGGGAGGGTGCTTTAGCCCTCCCGCCGTTCGGCCCCGCTTTTGCCGTCGGGTAACCGGGCTGGAAGTTCGAATCCATCCAGGCACCAGGAATCAAATTCTAATCGGGGAAATAATTAGGTGTTTTCCAAATGACGATCGGCACTTGGAAAGGAGGCCCGCGAGTACCCAAGAATCCGAAACCCAAAATCGAAAGACCTCGCCTCTGAAGAGGCGAGCTACATTACCGAGCCTCGCGCTTCTTTCTGGCTTCTTCGCGGCGGGCGGCTTCGGCGCCTTGTAGTTGGAAGAGGATGGCGGCAGTGGCTGGGCTGAAATTGTTGGCGACCCAATTATGGACCATCCAGACTGGTTCGTTGTCGGCGGATTGCTGGAATTGGGTTTCGGCTAGATCTTTTTTGTCGGTGCGCCAGGAGATTACCGCGCGGATCGCGGCTTGCGTTGCGCCGGAATCGGAATTGTTGTCTATGCCGGCGTTTAGGGATGCGGCGATGTCGTTTTCGGCGTCGGCTTGATGGCCGTAATCGGAATCGACCCAGGCTTTCCAGAGCATAGCTTGCCCGAAATTTGGAAAGGCTTGATGGGCGGCTTCCAGCTCGGTTACGGCTTCCTTCAGATTTCCTGCGCGATACATCCACCAGGCCATTTCTGTGCGGACCATCGCGTCGAGTTGCGGTTGATTCGCCAACTCGGATAGCAGAACGCGATACTCGGATGAGGCGTACGGAGGATGGCCGGCGGTGATACCCGCGAGTTCGACGCGCGCGTATTGCTGCGTCGGTTTTCCTTGGAATTGACGAGTGGTTAGGGCGGTGAGGGCTTCGATGGCTTGCTGGCGATTCGAGACCGAGCCCGCGCGGGCTAGTATGCGAACCGTTTCGACGCTCGGATTGTGCGTGGCTGCGGCGATGGCCGCGGTCTCGGCTGCCTGCCCATCGCCGGAGCGCCAATCGGTTCGGGCCAGGCCGTCGAGGGCGCGCTGGTTCATGGAATCGAGGTTGATGGCTTCTTTGTAGCGGGCGATGCTTTTTGCGAATTTGCCTTGGGCGTCTAGTGCGGCGGCTTGTTCCGCTAGGAAGATTGGACGCAGCGCGTAGGGGCGAACCGGGGCGTTCGCGTTCCACGAATGTGACGCGATGATTTGCTCGAGGGCCTGACGGCGCTCGGCAGCCGGAGGATGCGAGCGGAAATATTCTTCGAGCGATTCGAAGGGGATGCTGGCGAATTCTTCTACTGGCGAGCCTGCCGCGGAATGCATTTCGCGATCTATTTTTTCGAAGCGAGCCATGACGTCGAGAGCGCCTTTCGTGGAATAGCCGGCTTGGTAGGCGAGCGCGATGCCATCGCGATCGGCTTCTTGCTCTTGTTCTTTCGAGTAGCCGGATTCGTAGAGCATTTGGATGGGAGCGCCGAGTTGATAGACGCTTTCGAGGCCCAGCTTGCGGCTGGCTAGTTGATATTGGACGCGCTCGATGGCGTGGCGATCGTCCACGTGAGCGATTTCGTGGCCGAGGATGAAGGCGAGTTCGTCTTCGGATTCGAGGAGGGAGAGCAGGCCGCGGCCGATCACCACGTAGCCGCCGGGAAGCGCGTAGGCATTGACGAACCCGGGGCTATCGCCGATGCAGAAAGTGTAGTGGATGCCTTGGCGATTGACGTTGCGGGCTACGGCCTCGCCTACTTGAGTGACGTAGGTGTGAATTTTTACGAAATCGGCGTCGCGATTTTGCCCTTGGGCGTGGCAGACGCCGATGCTCAATCTTGCGCCGACGCGCATTTCTTCCTGATCGCTTACTTGCGTGATGTCGAGGGGCAGGCGCTCGGCTTCGCGTTCGCCGTCGGCTACGAGATAGAGCAGCGGGCGCGGCGTGATTGGCGTAGAAACTTTATGGCGTTGAAGTAGGAAGAGGACTGCGCCGCCGGCCAAGAGAAGGACGATGAGTGCCATGCGGCGCCGCATCACAGCACCTTCCTTAGCAGCTCGCGGTGGCGGGCGTAAAGGAAGCTGACGATTAATAGCGCGGCGCCGAGGCCCATGAAGGAGACGATGCGGCCGAGTTGGTCAAGCGTCCAGACGTCGATCAGGACGATGCGGCCCACGCAGAGGAGTAAGAGGATCAGCGCGCACCAGCGGTAGGAGCGCTCGTTGACTCGGAGGGCGATTAGGAAAACTACAATGGCTTCGGCGCCCCAAGCCGCTGTGAGATAGCCGTGATGAATTTCTATGCTCAATAGCCGGGTGATTAGGATTGCGGCGGTGAAAAAGAATAGATGATACGGGTGGCGATCGAGCCAGGCGATCCAGCTTCGAACGCGCGCTAGATTTGAATATGCGGATTCTGGTTTTGCGGAATTTGCATCTCCTGGTGCGGCGACTGTCTTGAGTTTGATTCGGCGGCTGGTGAAGGCTAACGCGAGAAAAATGATTGCGATGGCGCTTACTGAGGCGACGCGGATGTTGATGAAATACCACGGGCCGCGCTGATAGAAATTATCGAAGGCGCAGCGGATCGCTGTGAGCACTGTAAACGTGTAGCACTGAATGCGCAGGGCGCGCAGGGAGATGCGTTGGCCGAGGGCGTAGAGCGCGGCGGCTAGGATGGCCCACGCTACTGCTACCCAGGAGATTGGTAGCTCGAAGCGGGCTAGAGCGGCAATTGCGATTGTGCCGAACCAAAGAAATGTGGCGCGCCATCTGCTGGGGCCGGATTTTGTCGCGGCCCAATAGAAGATTGCGGCTAGGACTGTGATCGTCAGCGTGCGCGAGGTTACCGGGCCGATGTGCGTGGCGGCGTTTAGATCGGCGAAGAAAATTCTGGCGAAGGCGGCGATTAGTAGAAGGCGGGCCTGACCGATTAGGCCGAGGCCTTTGAATTCTTCGCCGGTTTCGATTAGTGCGATGGCGAGGATGCCCCAGGCTAGGGCTACGCCGGCGTTGGCTACTTCTTCCCAGAGTAACAGTGAGAGAAGGAGCGTGGCCGAGCCGGCAAAGAGCATCGGGAAGCCGCCTAAGTTTAGGAAGGCGTGCCAGACTTGCGATTCGCGGAAGTCTGTGAGTTTCGATTGCGCGGATTTTTCTGGGGGCGGAGCCGAGGAAGCAGAGCGCGGGGCTAGGAAATAGAAAATTGCGGCGCTGGCGGCTACCGTCATTAGGCGGACGCTGTAGCCGTAATACGTTGTGGTGCCGGGGATGTTGACGAAGGTCAGGCGGGCTACGGCTGCGGTAGCTGCGGCATAAGAGCAGTAGCGCATGATCGAATCGCGGCGGAAGTTGCCGATCTCTAGTAGCGCGGCGGCGGAGACGGTCCAGAAAAATCCGGCCAGCATCCAGTGCGTGCCGACCCAGGACGCCGCCAGAAGAAAAAGGGTGGCTATCATTGGGGAGATGGTGAGCGCAGCGTCTTCGAAGGCGTCGATGGGAGCGCGGATCAGGCGGCGCCATTCGGCGTTTAGATAGAACGCTGCGGCGATTACTAGCAGCAGCCAGCCTAGGGAGTGATCGGGCGGATGCCAGTGATCGAAGCGTGCGGCGATGTCGCGCAGCAAAATATAGACGCAGAGAACGATCGAGGCGGCCCAGCCTAGGCGGCGTAAGTGGCGATCGGCTAGCCGCCAGCCGACTGCGAAGAGCACTTCGATTTCTACCAGCCATAGAATTTCTAGGCGCGCGCCGGAATATTTGTAGGGAATTGCTGCTACGAGCAGGCCCGCGCCGAGTGTGGTGGCGAGCAGATAGCCGAGCTGGCGTTGTTGGCGGCGAGCGAGATATGCGACGACGAGATAGACTGCGCCGGCGAATAGTAGGAAACGGAAACGCCATTCTGGATGGAAGGATTGTTGGTGCAGAACTAACAAGTAGCCTAGAGCGTTTAGTAGGAACGACGCGGTCAGCCAGCGCTTTTCGGTTGGGCCTGCATCGGGGCGTAGGAAATAGGAGGCTATGAAGATTATCCAATAGAGGGTGAGGATTGCGGCGCTGGCTTGGAATTCTGGGAAAGGTTTGTGGCCGCCTTGGCGCTCGTAGATTTGTGTCAACCAGACCCAGTGGACTGCGTAGGTGGCGATTATGGCGAAGGGCTCGATGGCGTACCAGCGGCGTTGGCGGAGGATGACTACTAACGCGGCGCTGAGTAGGGCGCTGGCGATTAGCGCGCCGAAGGGGATGATGCTTACGGCTACGCTTAGATAGGCTAGTAGGAAGGCGAAGCCGGTGGTTACTTCGGAATGATAGCGGAGAGAGTGCGCGACCATTGCTGCTGCTACTGCGAAGAGTAGCGCGAAACCTATGAACGGGTCTTCGATCAGGCGGACGCTGGGAATGTTGTGTAGCGCGTAGGTTACGAAATACGCGAGAGCCCAGCCGCCTCCTAGTACGGCGCGGGCGCCTATGCGATAGCGTTCGTTGCGCTCGCCGAAGACGCCCAGGGCCAGGAAGATGATTGCTATGCCGTAGCCTAGAGCGATTTTCCCTGCTGGGCCGAAATAATGCAGAGAATAATTTATTAGCAGAGCTACGCCGATTACGAAGGCTGCGGTGCCGATTTTATTTAGCCAATTGGTTCCGAGTTTTTCTTCAAGATTGGCGAGACGTTGTGGGTCGGCGGTTTTTGCGGCCTTTGGCGCGGAGGCTCGCATGGAAGCGAAGATTGGCGGGCTGGCTAGCGGCGTCGCGGCTGATGCGGGCTTCGGTTGTTGTAGCGGTGATTGAACGCTGGACGGAATTTGCTGCGCGGGAGTTGACGGAACTAGCGTTGCCGGCGCGGCCGGTTTTGCGGCTTCTTCGCGCTTTTCACTGACGGGGGATTCTGGGATTGGGGACGCGGTTGGAGTTGCTGTCGGCCGCGCACGGAGCTCTTTTAGGGCTTGCTCTAGGGCGTAGATGCGGCCTATTAGGGATTGAACGTCTGTGGTTTTTGCGGCGTCGCGGGCTAGGCGCGTGGTGCGTTTCCAGGTGAGAATGGGAAGGATTACGACTAGGAAGATTAGGGCTAGGACGATTAGGAAGGCGAGTGGAATCCAGAAGGACTCGTCCAAGTCGAGTTACCTCGAAAGTGGGCGGAGTATAACAGAATTGGGCGAACGGCAAGATCGGCGGTTTCGGTCCGGCCGTGCGTGGGAGTTCTTGCGGTCTAGACGGTCGTAAGAGCCGGCGGGGACGCCCGCGGTACGTTAAGAGAAGCCGGCGCTACTTTAGTGATCTTCGTCGGATTCTACTATTCCTAGGGTTTCGTCGGGGTCGGCGCCTGGTAGGCCTTTCAGGCGATCGTAAACGCTGTAGTGGCAGGTGCTGCCCAGGGCTTCATTGTAATACGTTGGGACGCCCAGGGCTGTGCGCAGCTCTTCGTTGAATCTGCGGAGATTTACCAATTGCTCTTTGTGGGCTGGAAACTTGTGTTCGTCGTGAGTGACCAGGAATTTTTGATAGCCGGCGTCCCAGAGTAACGTGAATTGGCCGTTTAGCATGATGGTGGGGAGCTCGGTCATTTTGTAGATGCCTTCGCCGGAGCGGCGGAGTTCGGCGCCGCAGCCGTATTTTTCCACGCGGGCGACGCCGCGGGTGTTGCTGACGCTGAAGCCGGCGCGGGGGAGCTTTTCGAGATCTTCGGTGGTGAAGATTTTTTCTACGTACCACATATTAATAGGATAGGGAGTTGGGACGCTGGATGTAAAGAGATAAGTCTGCGGTGGTCATTGGCGAACACCCAAAGCCAGATCGGGCGGGTAGTGAACCCCGCCCCTACTGGTCTGATACACTCTCCGTAGAGCTTGAAGCGTGGGACTTCCGGGCGCATCCAATCTTCTAGTGATGCATCAATTAGAGCTGCTAATTGGGATTAGCTTGGCTGTTGCGGCTATGCGTTCTATTTGAGGGAATTTGGGCGCTATTAAAAATGCGATGGTTGGCGAATTGACTGGCGGGCTTCGGGCTGATGGCCGGGAAAATTTGCTCGATTGTATTGGCAACACGCCGCTGCTTCAGCTCTCGCGGATTGGGCGCGAATTTCCTTTGGTGGAATTTCATGCCAAGGCGGAGTGGTTTAATCCTGGCGGGTCGGTGAAGGATCGCGCGGCGCTGCGGATGATTTTGGAAGGCGAACGCCGGGGCGAATTGCGGCCGGGCAAGATCATTCTTGATTCTACCAGCGGGAATACCGGGATTGCTTACGCGATGATTGGGGCGGTGCGCGGTTATCCGGTGAAATTGTGTTTGCCGGCTAGCGCTTCGGCGGAACGGAAAAAGATTTTGCGGGCTTATGGGGCGGATTTGGTGATTACGCCTGGCGCGGAAGGATCGGACGGGGCGATCCGGCGTGTGCGGGAGATTTTTGCTGCGGAGCCGGGGAAATATTTTTATCCCGATCAATATAGTAATTCGGCGAATGTTGAGGCGCACATGCTTACTACGGCGCCTGAGATTTGGGAGCAGACCGGTGGGCGCGTTACGCATTTTGTGGCGGGATTGGGGACTAGCGGGACTTTTGTTGGGACGGCGCGGGGATTGAAGAAATTTAATCCGAAGATCCGGGCGATTTCTTTGCAGCCGGATTCGGCGTTTCATGGGCTTGAGGGCATGAAACATATGGCCTCGGCGATTGTGCCGGCGATTTACGATGCGTCGATTGCGGATGCGGATTTGGGCGTGCGCACGGAAGATGCTTACGCGATGGTGAAGCGCTTGGCGCGCGAAGAGGGATTGCTGGTGGGGATTAGTTCGGGGGCGTCGATTTGCGGGTGCCTCGAGGTGGCGCGGCGCTTGCCGGTTGGCGAGCGGGCGGTGATTGTTACTGTGTTTCCGGATTCGGGCGATAAATATTTGTCTGAACGATTTTGGGATGAGGCTTCGGCGTGAGTGTGCTGCGGATTCGCGAGGAGCTATCGGTTCGGATTCGGGCGCATGGGGCGGAGACTTATCCGCATGAATGTTGCGGGGCGCTTTTGGGGACCGACGGCGATGGGGCGCGGGAAATTGTTGAGATTGTGCCTTTGACGAACCAGCGGAATGATTCGCCGCGGAATCGTTTTTCGATTACGCCGGAGGATGTGCGCGATGCAGATGTGGCGGCGCGCAAGGCTGGACTGGATTTGATCGGCTGGTATCATTCGCATCCTGATGCGCCGGCGCGACCTAGTGAATTCGATCGCGAGCATGCCTGGCCGTGGTACAGCTACATTATTGTTAGCGTGCAGGAACGCGTGCCGCGGGAGATGAATTCCTGGCGGTTGGCGGATGATCGCGGGCATTATGATGCGGAAGAAATTGTGATTGATGCGCGCGCGAGTGGCGCGAAATCGACGGCTTGATTCGAGATTAAGGGGGACGACGAGATGGCCATTAAGGTGATGATTCCTACGCCGCTGCGGGCTTATACGGAGAAGAAGGACAGCGTTGAGCTGCAGGCTGGGACTGTGGGCGAGGCGCTTACGGCTTTGACTTCGCAATTTTCGGAATTGCGAAAACATCTTTACGCAGATGATGGGCGGTTGCGGAGTTTTGTGAACGTTTATTTGAATGATGAGGATATTCGTTATTTGCAGAAGGACAAGACGCAGGTTAGTGATGGAGACACGATTAGTATTGTGCCGTCGATTGCAGGCGGGGCGCGCGAGTAGGCGTTAGGACGAACCTAGGGAGAAATCGGAATGGCTACTAAGACGGGATTTGCGGCGCCGGCTGGGGCTGAGCAGGCCGCGGCGACGCTATCGAATGAAGAAATTTTGCGTTACAGCCGGCACTTGATCATGCCCGAGGTTGGCATGGAGGGGCAGCTTAAGCTGAAGCGCGCGAAAGTTTTGCTGGTGGGAACTGGCGGATTGGGCGCGCCGCTGGGGCTTTACCTTGCGGCGGCGGGAGTGGGACGAATTGGCGTGGTGGATTTTGACAAGATTGATTTTACGAATTTGCAGCGGCAGGTGATGTTTGGGACTAGCGATGTTGGGCGGCCGAAGATTGAAGCGGCTACCGAAAGGATGAGCAGCATAAATCCCGAAATTCGCCTCGATCGCTACGAAACGGCTTTGACCAGTGAAAACGCGCTCGACATCATGCGCGACTACGACATTGTGGTGGACGGGACCGATAATTTTCCTACTCGCTATTTGGTGAACGATGCTTGCGTGTTGCTGGGCAAGCCGAATGTTTATGGCTCGATTTTCCGCTTCGAAGGGCAGGCTAGCATTTTCGGAGCGCCGGGCGGGCCTTGCTATCGCTGCCTGTATCCCGAACCGCCTCCGCCCGGATTGGTGCCTTCTTGCGCCGAGGGTGGAGTGCTCGGAGTGCTGCCCGGAATTATCGGCTCGATTCAGGCTATGGAAACTTTGAAATTGATTTTGGGGAAGGGCGAGCCGTTAATCGGGCGGTTGCTGCTTTTCGATGCGTTGGGGATGAAATTTCGGGAATTGAAATTGCGGAAGAATCTGGAGTGCCCGGTTTGCGGCGAGCATCCTACCGTCACGAAGCTGATTGATTACGTGGAATTTTGCGGCATTCGCGGCGAAGAAGCTGCGGCGCCGGCTTCAACCGTGCCAGAAATTACGCCGCGCGAACTAAAGGCGCGGCTGGATCGTGGCGATGATTTGTATGTGCTCGACGTGCGCGAGCCGCATGAGTATCAGATTTGCAATATCGGCGGGCACTTGATTCCGCTGGGAGATCTTTCGCGTCGCGTGAATGAACTGGACAGTTCGCGTGAAATCGTAGCACACTGCCGCAGCGGCAAACGGTCGGCTGAGGCAGCGGAATTTCTGCGCAAGGCTGGATTTAAGAAATTGTGGAATTTGAAGGGCGGGATTTTGGCTTGGTCGGATGAGGTAGATCCGACCGTGCCGAAGTATTGAAAGAGAGGAAATTCGATGGCGGATGTGAAGATTACGGTGCGGGCGAACGGGCCGTTTCGAGTTGAGGCACCTGAGGGTGCCGTTGAGCTTGTGGATGCGAATGGCGTTAAGTACGATTTGACTGGGAAGACGGCCTTTTCGCTTTGCCGGT
>Ga0209038_10000401_pt1 | contig 13499 bp, 12 predicted proteins | sample BogFormECP03_OM3_FD_188237 | JGI IMG/M metagenome (GOLD analysis project Ga0209038, IMG submission 188237) | Bog forest soil microbial communities from Calvert Island, British Columbia, Canada - ECP03_OM3 (SPAdes) (version 2) | ecosystem: Environmental > Aquatic > Freshwater > Wetlands > Bog ...
CGCATTTCGTCTTCGTAGGGACGCCGCTTGCTGCGCCCGCCGGTGTAACGCTTGCGAAAACGTGAGCCATTTGCTTCCGCGTAACGCGACTCGACAAACTTCGCGTTCCAGCGGCGTCGTCAAGTCACACGATGTCAACCGAACCGCGAAATATCTCAGAACTCTTTAACGGCGATATCGCGCGGGTGCACGCCGACGGGGATTAGTGTGATCAACCCGCCGGTGGCTGTGCGCACGACGGCGAGGTCGTTGGACTGCGTGTCGGCAACGAGAAGCATGTCGCCGCCAGGAGTGAAGGTAAGCGGTCCGGGCTGCTGCCCGACGGTGATGGGCCGCGCGACCCTCCGTTGATCGATCGCCACCGGCACCACGTGCCCGGCAGCGGAATCGGAGACGAAGAGCAGGGAATCGTCAGGAGCAAGGACGGCCTGAGTGGGCGACGATCCGAGCAGAAGAAATTCCACGGCCTCGTTCGTCTCGGTATTGATGATCACCAGTCCATGCGATGCGGCGGACGTGACGTATAACTCGCCGCCATCTTCTTTGAGATCGAGATCATCGGGCACGCCGCCGATATCGAGATTGGCAAGCAGCTCGCGGCGGCGCAAATCCACCACCGAAACTTGACTCGATCCGCCGGAGGTAACAAAAGCCTTCGAGCTGTCGGGCAGCACCGCGATTTGCTCCGGACGCGGCGCGACGTGAACAACGCCGATCACATCCAGCGATTTCGCATCGAGGAGCGAGACGCTGCTGTCGTCGTGATTCGAAACCAGCAGCGTTTTTCCGTCGGGCGTGAGACGGGCAATCCAGGGCCCGCGTCCCGCGTGGCCGCGAGCGACGATTTGGCGTGAGGCGCAATCGATGGCCAGCACCTCATTCGATCCGGAGGAAGCCACGTACGCGCGGCTCCCATCGCCGGAAAAATCGAGCGCGAAAGGCTGCGCGCCAGTGGGAATTTGCGCCACGATGGAATTCGAGTGCGTGTCCAGAATCCACGCGACACCTGCCGCCGAGCTCACGCCCCAGATCTCCGGGCGCGTGGGATGCGCGCGCAAGCCGCTCGGATCGGCGCCCACCGAAATCGTGGCGATCGGCGCGAGCTTCACCAGATCGATCGCCGAAATCGTGCCGTCGGCGGTGTTGGCGACGTAAGCGTTCAGATGCAGCCCCGGCCGAAGATAGGCGGGAAGTTTTTCGATCCAGATCAGGCGGATGCCGATGAGGGCAAGAATCGCGATGGGAATCGCAACGCGATAATTCGGACGAAGCTTCTTCATTGGGAGGCGCGAGCGCTGCGATTGCGGTTATGGGCCACGCGGCGCGTGAGACTCAATTGAGCGTGCGATTCAGCACGCCCGCAATTTGATTCACTTCGACCATCAGTTGCGCGAATTCTGATGGAACGATGGATTGCATGCCGTCGGAGAGCGCGCGATCGGGATCGTTGTGCACTTCGACGAGCAAGCCGTCCGCGCCCGCAGCAACTGCGGCGCGCGAAAGTGGCAGCACCTTATTCCGCCGGCCGGTTCCGTGGCTGGGATCGACCACGATCGGCAAATGGCTGCGCGACTGCACCGCGGGAATCATGCTCAGATCGAGAGTGTTGCGAGTGTGGTCGCTGAAGGTGCGTACTCCGCGCTCGCAGAGAATCACATTGTAATTTCCCTCGGCCAGGATGTATTCGGCGGCCATCAGAAATTCGTCGAGCGTAGCGGACATGCCGCGCTTCAGCAGCACCGGTTTTTTGGCGCGGCCCGCGCGCTTAAGCAGCGAGAAATTCTGCATGTTGCGCGCGCCGATTTGAATCACGTCGGCATAGCGCTCCACGAGATCGAGGCTTTCGTGATCGATCGCCTCAGTCACGATGCCAAGGCCAAACTTATCGCGCACCGAGGCGAGAATTTTCAGGCCGGGCTCGCCGAGACCTTGAAAGCTGTAAGGCGAAGTGCGCGGCTTGTAAGCGCCGCCGCGAAAAAGCCGCGCCCCGGCTTTTTTCACCGCTTCGGCCACGGCGAAAGTCTGTTCGCAGGTCTCGATCGCGCAGGGACCCGCGACAATTCCAATCGCCGGGCCGCCGAAAGTTACATCGCCAAGCGGCGTGGGAATGCGAACCACGGAATTTTCTTGCTTGACGTCGCGGCTGACCAGTTTGTAAGGCTTGCTAACGGGAATGCATTCAGCGACGCCGGACATCGCCTCAAGCGAACCAATATCCACAGCGCCGGTATTTCCAGTGATGCCGATAGCCGTGCGAATCGAGCCGGGAATCGGATGCGCCTTGAATCCCAGCGATTCAATGCGCTCGCAGACCGCCCGCACCTGCTCCTCAGTAGCATGAGCCTTCATCACAACAAGCATGAATTAAGGTGTCCTCGGTCCGGCCGCGGTAGGGCAGGGAGTCTTTAGCCCTCCCGCAGTTCGGCCCCGCTCTGCACTGCTTCTGCGCGCGAGTATGCCGCCCGGTGAATCGAAAAGTTTACTTCATCGTTCTGGGGCCTGCAAACTGAAACGCTATGTGAAGTACTGCGGGATCGCGCTATTGCGAAGATATCCGATCGAATTGAACCGCGTCACCCGTATCGGGGTCACCTAGAGTGATGTGCAGTTTGTAGGGCGGCCGGCCGCCGAATAAATTTAGCTCTGGCGCGTTTGGGCAATCGTCCGCAAGTCCCTCGCGTATGTTTGATTGCACTAGCCAAAAATGACCGCTCTTGGCGAGCTTCCATGTGCCCGAGCCCGAGTACGAGCATCCATAGATCGGTTTGCTTGCTGTCCAATTGTCACTTGGGACTTTCACAAGCTTCAAGGAATGATCAGCGGCGACGATAATCTCTGCGTCTTGATCGATTTTCAGCAACCCACTGGGTCCGGCAAATTCTTTGAGGTGCGCCGCCCGTTGACGGAAATCAGAATCGACTCTATACACTCCGACCACATCCTTTTCCAGCGGCTGCCTAGTCGTAAAATCAGCGGCCCACGGGTCGAACTGACATGCCGTCGTTAGTCCACATAGAAAGGTGGCCGCCCCAAAAATCGTGCGATGGAAAAACCTGCGCATCTTTTCGTTAAAGCTTAGCGCCGTGGGCTAGCGTGTGGAAGGACAAACTCGCCCGGAAGTGATTCTTCATTGGGCATGGCTGGGGGCGCCATGCGATTGCACAGTTGCCTTCTGCTCAAAATCCTTCTCGGCTTCGGCTAAGGCTGGATCGCGCTTTTGTTGCAGGTCGGCGATTGTCGGCGCGACGATTTTGTCCGGCGTAATTCCATCGCCTTCGAGCTTGCGGCCTTTCGGCGTCATCCACAAGGACTCGCTGATTTCCAGCACGCCGCCTCCTTTCATTTCCCGAGGCTTGGTGATGCCGAGGACACAGCCGCAGGTTTGCGTGCCGATGACCTTGACGCGGCCAATTTCCTGCATGCCGCCGGAAAAAATCTCGGATGCGCTGGCGGTTCGGGGACCGACGAGCAGCGTTACGGGACCAGTGTAAATCGCGTCGCCGTGCTGGCCGGCTTCGACTTCGAGTTTCAACTTCACCATGCCGCCGAACCAGGCGATCGGTTTGCCGGTGCGCGTCGAATATTTGGCAATCAGAGTTTTGTCATTGAGAAAGTAGCCGGCGATTGTAACCATCGGGTCCAGTTCGCCGCCGCCGTTTCCGCGCAGATCCACAATTACGCCGGGTTCATCTCGCGATGCTTGCAGCGCGCGTTTGAATGCCTTTGCGGTAAAGCGGTTGAACTCGTTAACAGCGATGTAGCCGTCGCCCGAAGGGAGCGTCCGGGATTCGACGCTGGGGAGGTTTTGATAAATGCGCGCAGTGACCGTTGCGTCGAACGCGGAACCATCGGCGCACAACAGGCCGATTTTAACCGCCGCGCCAACGGGAGCTGAAAAAGCGTCGCGATACGCTAGCAAGCGGTCGGCGCGGTCGGAGGAAGACGTCTCGCGTTTCGCCGCGGCTTCGGCGATGCGCTCGGCGATGGGTTTGCCGTCTATCGTCAGCACGATCATTCCCGGTTTTAGGCCGGCGCGGTACGCGTCGGAATTCCATTCCACTCCGGTGATGGCGATCTTGCCTTCCACGTCCGCGGCGGTAAAGCCGAGGCCCGCGTGTTCGTGCAACTTGATTCGCTTCCATTGCTCGGGAGAATAGAATCGGGTGTGCGCGTCGTGAAGCTCGCCGGTCATGCTGCGGAGGAGGGCGTAGAAATCTTCGTCGTCTTTTGCATCGCGGATCTTGGGCAGATATTGCTCGTGAACGCGATCCCAATTCACGCCGTGGAAAGCCGACTCGTAATACAGATCGTGAATATCGCGCCAAACTCTTTCGAAGATGTCCACGCGATCCCGTTGCGATAGCGCGGCGGGCTGGCGCGGCGGCGCCGATATGCCCGGTGGCGCCGCAAAGAGGGCTAGTGCGGCACATAACGCGAGCGCGCCGAAGATTCGGCGGAGACGTTGGGCGACGTCTTTCATTCCGTGGCCTCTCTCTGCGCTCGCGCGCGGGGTGGAGTTGAGAGGTTTACCGCAATTCTGGGCAAGTAGGAACCGCAATTTTACGGACGGGTTGTATCTGGACGGCGCGAAGTACTGGTCGCGTCGAGTTTGCGGGCTTTCGAAAATTCCGTTACACTATTTCGTGCTGCACGAGTTCGCGGCACTCACCGTTTATTTTTCCGGGAAATCCTGAGGGAATGGCCGAAGAACCACAGAACATAGTACCCGCCTACGAAGACGAGGACGAATACCGCCCGGAACCCGCTGCGCCGCCGGGCCCGCCTGCCTGGATGGATGGCAGCACGCGCATCGGAATTCACACGTCGATTGCCGGCGATATTTCCGGCGCACTCGAAATCGCGCATGGATTAGGCGCGAATGCCGTGCAGATTTTTTCCACGAGCCCGCGGATGTGGTCGCGCGAAAGCGATAGCTCGCGCATTCAAGCGGCCGACTCGGCGCGATTTCGCCAACGGCGGCTGGAGCTTGGCCTTGGCCCGCTGGTGATTCACGACAATTATTTGATTAATCTGGCATCGCCGGAGCGCGTGTTGCGCGCGCGCTCGATTCAGGCGTTTCATGGCGAGCTGGTACGGGCGTTAGCGCTTGGGGCAGATTTTCTCGTGGCGCATCCTGGCGCCTGTTGCGGGGCCACTGTTTCCGATGCGATTGCGGCGATTGCTGACGGTCTGCGTCAGGCGGCGCGCGGTCTGAAACTGGATGGTTTGCGCATTTTGCTCGAGAACACCGCCGGGCAGGGCAGCTCGGTCGGATCGAAATTCGAGGAGCTGCGCGCGATTTTGGATTTGTGCCGCGATTTGCCGATGGGCGTTTGCATTGACACTGCGCATATCTTTGCGGCGGGGCACGATATTCGTAGCGCGCAGGGACTTGATGACGCGTTGAAGGATGTGGACGCTACCATCGGGCTTGCGAATGTGTACGTGATTCACGCGAATGATTCGAAAATGCCGCTGGCTTCGCGCGTGGATCGCCATCACCACATCGGCAAAGGGCACATTGGGCTGGAGGCGTTTGGGCGCATGCTCAATCATCCGCTGCTCGCCGGGCGCGCTTTTATTTTGGAAACGCCGATTGATAAGCCTGGAGACGATCGGCGGAATGTTGTCGCGCTTTGGAAGCTGCTTGGAAAAGAAGTTCCGAAGCGGCGCGGCGGGCGCGATGGATTTCGCATTCGCGCCAAAGCCAAACGGCGAGTATCGGGGCGCGCGGTGGAAAAAGCGCATCCGAGCGAGCGTCCTCGCAAAGCGGCTCGTGCGAATGCGGCGGCGAAACGCGCCGCGCTGAAATCACGGAAACGAGGAAATTGAACTTGGGCCAGTACGATCCACGCGCAATTGAAGAAAAGTGGCAGAAAGTTTGGGAAGCGCAGCACGCTTTCTACGCGGACCTCGATCCCTCGCGCCCGAAATATTACATGCTCGAAATGCTGCCCTATCCCTCGGGCACCATGCACATGGGCCACATGCGCAATTACACCATCGGCGACGCCGTGGCGCGCTTTCGCTGGATGCGCGGATTCAATGTGCTCCATCCGATGGGCTGGGACGCTTTCGGTTTGCCTGCGGAAAACGCCGCGATTCAGCGTGGCATCGATCCTCGCGAATGGACGCGGCAGAACATAGCTGAATTCAAGCGCGTGCTGAAGCGGTTCGGTTTCAGCTACGACTGGCGCAAGGAAATTTCCACTTGCGAGCCGGAATACTATCGCTGGAATCAGTGGTTTTTTCTGCGCATGCTCGAACGCGGCATCGCCTATCGCAAAAAAAGCCGCGTGAACTGGTGCCCAAAATGCCAGACCGTGCTGGCGAACGAGCAGGTCGTTAACGGTTGCTGCTGGCGCCATGAAGACACGCTGGTCGAGGCGCGCGAAATCGAGCAGTGGTTTCTGAAAATTACCGACTACGCCGAGCAGTTGCTGGCGGATATGAAGGAAATTGAGGATGGCTGGCCCGAGCGCGTCCTCACCATGCAGCGCAATTGGATCGGTAAATCGAAAGGCGCACGCGTGCGGTTTCGCGTCGAGGGCAGCGACGCGCCGATCGAAGTCTTTACCACGCGGATCGACACGATTTATGGCGCGACCGCGCTCATTCTTTCGCCGGAGCATCCGCTGCTGCCGAAATTGCTGGCCGGCGGATCTGTTCCTGCGGATATCCAATCCGAGTGGGATCGTCTACGCAAGCGCGTTCTGAAGACCGAAGAGATTGCCACCGCTGAGAAAGAAGGATTTTTCACCGGCCATTACGCGCTGAATCCGTTCTCGGGCGAGAAGCTGCCGATCTGGGTGGCTAATTTTGTTCTCGCGGAATATGGCACCGGTGCGGTGATGTCCGTGCCGGCGCACGATCAGCGCGATTTCGAGTTCTCGCGGAAATATAAATTGCCGGTGCGCGTTGTGGTTCAGCCTCTTAATTCCGCGCCGCTCGTTTCGGAGAAAATGATTGCTCCATTTGCCGAGCATGAGCAGGGCACGCTCGTCGATTCGGGGCCGTACAACGGATTATCTCCCGAGCAGGCCATCGAAAAGATGACCGCGGATGCCGAAGCGCGCGGATTTGGCTCCGCGCAGATCACCTACCGGCTGAAGGACTGGGGAATTTCGCGGCAGCGCTATTGGGGCACGCCTATTCCGGTGATCTATTGTCCAAAGTGCGGCATGGTGCCGGTGCCCGACGATCAGCTTCCGGTAAAGCTGCCCGAGAAAGTGGATCTAGTCGAGACGGGGCGTTCGCCACTCGCAACGGCGCCCGAGTTCGTGAATGTGAAGTGCCCGAAGTGCGGCGAAATGGCGCGACGCGAGACCGATACCATGGATACCTTCGTGGATTCGTCTTGGTATTTCTACCGCTACTGCGATCCGCATAACGACAAAGCCCCTTTCGATAAAGAAATCGTGCGGCATTGGTTTCCGATCGACCAATATGTCGGTGGGATTACGCACGCGATTTTGCATCTTCTTTATTCGCGGTTTTTCACCAAGGTGATGCGCGATATCGGGCTGGTGAAAATCAACGAGCCGGTCACGCGGCTCTTCACGCAAGGAATGGTGCAAAAAGGCGGCGTGGCCATGTCCAAATCGCGCGGCAATGTAGTCGGCGCGATTGAGATGGCCGAGCAATATGGATGCGATACCGGCCGACTTTACACCTTGTTTGCGGCGCCCCCAGAAAAAGACTTGGAATGGAGCGAACAGGCCATTGAGGGGTGTTCGCGTTTCCTGCAGCGGCTGTATCGTCTTGTGGATGCCCAGGCTCAGCGTTTGCGCGGCGTGAAGTCTCTTTCGTACGAAGGTTTCGATATTTCCAACGCGACTCCGAAGGAAAAAGCGCTGCTGCGCAAAGCGCATCAGACGCTGAAGCGCATCACGCGGGATTTCGAGCAGCGCTGGCACTTCAATGCATCGGTGGCGTTGATAATGGAACTGTTTAACGAGTTGCATGCGCAGGAGCCGCTCGCCGAAGGCGCGAATCCTTCGGTGATCAAGAAAGTGTTTGAGATGATGGTCCTGATGATTGCGCCGATCACTCCGCACATCGCCGAGGAACTTTGGGAGATGCTCGGGAATGCGGGCGGGATCATGAAGTATGGCTGGCCGGATTATCGTGAGGATCTGGCTGCGGAAGAAGAGTATGAGATTGTCGTCCAGATCAATGGCAAAGTGCGCGCGAAGCTGATGGTTGCCGATGGCCAGGGCGAAGAAGAATTGCGGCAGCTCGTGATGGCCGATCCGCACGTCTCGGTGCTGATGGCCGGCAAGTCGCCGGCGAAAGTAATCGTGGTGCCGAAGCGCCTGGTCAATATTGTCCTGAAATCGTGAAGCGGTGAAATCGTGCTGAGGTAAAAGGAGCGATGTGATCGTCAAGAAGGGAATCGTCGTCCTCGATTTCGGCGGGCAATATACGCAGCTCATTGCACGCCGCATCCGCGAGCAGGAAGTTTTCTCCGCGATCCTGCCGTGCAACGCGAAGCTCGAAGAAATCCGCCGCTACGATCCGGCTGGAATCATTCTCTCAGGCGGCCCAAGCTCCGTTTACGACAAGGATGCGCCCGTCTGCGATCCAGAGGTGTTGCGGATCGGCGTGCCGGTATTGGGGATTTGCTACGGGATGCACTGGATGGCGCACACGCTCGGCGGCGATGTGCAGCCGGCGGAGCGGCGCGAATATGGACGCGCGCAGCTCGAGCGCGAGGGTGAATCGGAGCTCTTCAATGGAGTCCCGCGCAGCCTGAAAATTTGGAACAGCCACGGCGATCACGTGGTCGGACTGCCCGCTGGATTCGCGGTCACCGGTCGCACATCCAATGCCGTAGCGGCGATCGAGAACGCTGCCGCGAAATTGTGCGCCGTGGAATTTCATCCCGAAGTGCTGCATACCGAGTACGGCACCGAGATTCTGCAAAATTTTGTGTTCTCCGTATGTCGCGCGAAGAAGAATTGGAGCCGCGCCGGATTTATCGATGAGACCGTGGCCGCCATCCGGCGGCAAGTCGGCGATGCGCGTGCACTTTGTGCTCTAAGCGGCGGCGTTGATTCGGCGGTGGCTGCCGCGCTGGTGCATCGCGCGATTGGTGACCGGCTGACCAACGTATTCGTTGATACCGGGATGCTGCGCAAGAATGAATATCAGGAAACTCTGGAGCTGCTGCGCAAGCGCGTGGGCCTGAACGTCGATGGCGTGGATGCCTCGGAAAGATTTCTCTCGCGCCTAGAGGGAGTCACCGATCCCGAGACCAAACGCAAGACCATCGGCGCCGATTTCATTGCCGTCTTCGCCGAAGAAGCCCGCAAACTTTCCGAGAAATCCACAAACGGCGCCGGCAAAATCCGATTCCTCGTTCAAGGCACGCTCTACCCCGACGTAATCGAATCCGTCTCCGTAAAAGGTCCATCAGCAACAATCAAAACACACCACAACGTGGGCGGCCTGCCCAAAGACATGCCCTTCGAATTAATCGAGCCGCTGCGCGATTTATTCAAGGACGAAGTGCGCAGAATCGGCAGGGAACTCGGCCTGCCGGAAGAAATCCTGATTAAGCACCCGTTCCCGGGCCCGGGCCTCGCCGTCCGCCTGATCGGCGAAATCACCCGCGAGCGCCTGGACACACTAAGAGCGGCCGACGCAGTAGTGGTGGAGGAGATTCGAAACGCAGGGCTCTACGAAAAAGTATGGCAAGCCTTCGCCGTTCTTCTTCCCGTTCGCAGCGTCGGCGTCATGGGCGATGGCCGCACATACGGAGACACCATAGTCGTGCGCGTCGTGGACTCTCAAGACGCGATGACAGCCGATTGGTCGCGATTGCCCCGGGAAGTGCTGGAGAAAATTTCGACACGAGTGGTAAACGAAGTCGCGGGAGTTAACCGCGTCGTTTACGATATCAGTTCGAAACCGCCAAGCACTATCGAGTGGGAGTGAAGGGCAGGGCGCCCGCAGATTCAGCTACCGCGCCCTAACGGTTCGCCATCTTCTGGGCCATATACAGCAGCAAGCGCCGGTCTGGCTCTTCGAGCCGGCCGAGCAAGCGCCGCATGCGCCCCAGAAAACGTGCCTCTTTCCCCTTGCTACCCCAGGCGATATCATCTGCCGACTTCCGCTTCGGAAGATTCGGCAGCTCAGGAGGTTCTTCTCCATCGTAGAACAACTGATAGAGAGGGATCTCCATCGCGCGCGCCAGCTTTTCGAGCGTCTCGATCGCCGGAACGGTGTGCCCGTTCTCGACGCGCGAGATGTAGCAACGAAGCAGCCCAGTGCGCTTTTCGATGTCGCCCTGTGATAGTTTTTTGGTTTCGCGTAACAGACGTAGCCGATCGCCGATAATCATGCGTGTAGTGTTAACATAGCCATTAGCTGGCTGCAAGTACAAAGTGACATATTTTTGGTATTCTTTGCATCCTAGTCGCATCCAAGCCGGTTGTAACCGAAACCTCATGCCCAACGTCCCAAAAGATGTGGCAGCATCCGCCCAAGCGATAGGCGCTGTCGGCGTTCTGACCGATGGTCAGAAGAATGAGCGGGAACTCGTACGACTGGCCCAAAACGGCACAGTGGAGGCTTTCGAGGAGCTCGTTCGCCGGCACCAGCAGCGAGTTTTTGCGGTGGTATCGCGTATTTTGCATCGCCGGGAAGACGTGGAAGAGATCGCCCAGCAGGTTTTTCTGAAGGCCTATGTCTCGATCCGCCGGTTCGATATGCGCTCGGCCTTTTCGACCTGGCTGTACAAGATTGCGGTGAACGAGTGCTGGGATTCGCTGAGAAAGAAAAAGGTCCGGCCGCTCGTTTATGAGTCGGATCTCTCAGAAGAGCAAGTGCAGCGGCTCGATTCGTATGCTTCGGCCGGCCGCAGCCCGGCTGGACCGGACGAACAGGCGCAAGCGCGCGAGTTGGTCGAGCTGCTTTTGACGAGCCTGTCGGCCGAGGACAAGAGGATTTTGCTGTTGAAGGAAGTCGAAGGGCTCTCGGTGCAGGAAATTGCCGAGATCTTCGACCTGAACGTAAACACTGTAAAAGTCCGGATGTTTCGCGCCCGGGCGGCCATGATGGATGCGTACCGCCGCCGCTTTGGTGCAGACGGCCGGGTGCAATCGAAAGAAAGGAGGGGATGAGCCAGATGGATGAGCGAAATCAGTTGCGTGCCTGTCCGGAATTCGAGGCTGTCCTCGAGGATTATATTTCTGATGACTTGAGTGGAGCCGAGCGCGAGAGCGTTGCGGTTCACTTGCAGAGCTGCGCGGCGTGCTCTGCGGCTGCGGAAGCGGTGCTGCAGGGCCGTGAAATTTTGCAATTCGCGGGTGAAGCGGCGGCGGATCCCGGGCCATTTTTCGCGCGCCGGGTGATGTCGCGCATCAGCGCGCTCGATCCGCGCCCCGCGATGGAGGCGAGCTTCTGGAAGCCGCTGGAGATTTTCGCGCGCCGCGCGGTGTGGGCTTCGGCTGGGGCGGTGGCGCTGCTGGTGATGTATGTGAATCTATCCGGCGCGCCCGCGCAGCCGCAGGTGGCGCAGGTGCGGCCGAACGAGCAGACCGGTTTGTTCAGCGATTCTTCGACCGTGCCAGCGAATCGCGATGAGGCTTTTCTGACCATTACGGACGTGCGGCATGGAGAATAGCAGCGTCCAGCGCAAGGCGGGCGTGCTGGTGGCGGCCGTCTTTTTGCTGGGGGCAATTTTCGGCGGCGTCGGCGCTCACTACTGGGAGGTGCGCGCCAATGGCGGGCGCAGCATTTCGGGATATCCGAAACACGCCGAGATCATAAAGCAGCTCTCTGATCAGGTGGGGCTTTCGGCCGAGCAAGAAAAACAAGTAGGCGCCGTGGTGGACGACATTCGCGCCAAGATGCACGAACTTTCGCTGCAGCAGAAGCCGCAGTCGGATGCCATCCGCGCCGATGGGCGCCAGCGGATTCGCGCTCTTCTCACGGCCGATCAGCAGCCCAAGTACGAAAAGTTCCTGCAGGAACTAGACGCCGACCGCGCTAACGCCGAAAGCCAGCGCTAAGGTTCTAAGTGGCGCCGGCTTGCCCTGAGAATTGCCGAAGGGCGTCCCTGCCAGCATCCTACGAGCGAAAAAGCCAGCCAGATCCGTGATCGAGGACGGCGCTGTTGTTTGACTTGATTTTCTTCCCCGCAAAAAACAAGGCCGAAATGCGGGAGGGTCTGAAGACCCTCCCCTACGGAAGACAAATCTAGAACGGAATATCTTCGTCTGAAATGTCCGGACCGGCTTGCGGCACGGAATCATCTGGCGCTGGAGCGTCCATATCGGAGTGCGAGCCGCCGCCGTATCCTCCGCCTGCGCTCGCTCCCGCTCCGGCGGACATGCTCTCGGAGCGAGAAGTCAGCATTTTCATCTCATTCGCCACAATTTCGAATGAAGTCTTCTTCTGCCCGTCGCGCTTGTCTTCCCACTGCCGCGATTGAATCCGCCCTTCGAGATAGACGAGGTGCCCCTTCTTCAGATATTGCTGCCCGATCTCGGCGAGCTTTCCCCACATGACGATGCGATGCCATTCGGTTTGTTTCTGGCGCTGGCCGGATCGATCCTTGTAGGTGGAGTCAGTGGCGACCGAGAAATTGCATACGGCCTGGCCCGTTCCCGTGAAACGCGTTTCCGGATCTTTGCCCAGCCTTCCGACGAGAATCACTTTGTTGACTGACATAAAAACACCTGCCTCTTCAGAAAATACTGGAGTTGATTCTGGAGTGAGTATAACCGAACTGGGGCCCAGAACGGAGGGATGGAATTAGTGAGGGGTGGTGGCCGGAGAAGTGCGCGGCGACAATTCTTTCACATGCACTTCGGCGCGCCGCGATTCATCCGTGCCGGGATAGCGGCTCACGACCGAGCGAAATTGCCGCAATGCGCTGGCTTTCTGTCCAGTGGCCAGCATGGCCTCGCCTTTTTTCAATGATGCAGCGGCGAGCTTAAAGCTTCTGGGATAATTGGTGAGCACCAGATCGTAGGCTGCGATGGCATTCGGATAGTCGCCCTGCGCGTAGCTGATCTCGCCGAGATAGAATTGCGCGTTCCCGGCGAGGTCCGAAGTTGGGAAATTTTTCAGAAAGTCACCGAATTCCTGGCGCGCCAGATCGTTTCTTCCGCTGCTGAAATCGCGCAGCGCATTTTGATAAAGAGTGTCGGAGGAAATCGGTGCGGGAACGCCGGAAGGCAGCGGTTGTGCCGATGAAGATGGCGCGGTCGAGCCTCCTCCTCCGGTCGCGCTCGGAGTCCCCGGCAGCTTCGCGTCGATGCTTTGCAGCAGATTTTGCACGTCGGTTACTTGCTGCGATACTTTCGCAACGCGCGCCTGCAAGTCCTGCATGTTATCCGAGACGCCTTGTGTTTGCGTGGCGATGGTGTCGATGCGCGCGCCGGAATTCGCGTAAGTATCCTGTATCGTTTTTTGTAGCGCACCCATTTCGGTGTTCACGCGATTTTGGGCATCGAGGGTCTGATTTACCACCGTGCGCAACTCCGCGA
>Ga0209038_10000402_pt1 | contig 13476 bp, 8 predicted proteins | sample BogFormECP03_OM3_FD_188237 | JGI IMG/M metagenome (GOLD analysis project Ga0209038, IMG submission 188237) | Bog forest soil microbial communities from Calvert Island, British Columbia, Canada - ECP03_OM3 (SPAdes) (version 2) | ecosystem: Environmental > Aquatic > Freshwater > Wetlands > Bog ...
AACTTTCTAATGTGATAGCCAATAATATCAGGATATATATAAGATATTTGCTACGGATTTCTCACTTGAAATAGAGAAAGCCAAAGTATTTCTAAACAGTTTTTTAAAAGAAATGCATATGGGAAGTATAGAAACTTTGTTGAGCAATGAAAGAATAACAGAGATATCGCTGGCTAATACCTTTGGAAGTTTAGAATATTTGACAAGTCTTTAAGAAAGGTTTAAACTATATTAAGAGCTATAGGAAGGACATAAATAAAAAAGAAATTATTAAAGAAACCCTGTTAATATATAGCAGAAAGTAAAGGATAATTTTTAAACCAGCATATTTTAAAGAAAAGAAAAAAATAAATTTTAATAAACGTATATAATAGAAACAAGATAAACACTAAAACTAATAAACAGAAACAATAAAATATGCTGAGAAAATACTACTGATATTAAATAAAAAGTTTTGAAAGAACCCAATAAATGTGGAACACCAGCTTGCTTAACAATCCTAACACAATAAAATAGCAACAGTATATTACTTTTTTTCAATATATTAAATCACGTAATTGCATATGCTACAGTGTATTATATTTTCTAAGAAATAAGAAGGACTAAAAAAATAGTTATTAAATATTATAACTAAATATATAGAAATCAATGCTGATATAGAAAAATTGATTCAACATTAAACAACTTAAAAGGAAGCATTATTGCTATAGTACTGTAGCAATAAACGTTTTAACTTAGTCATGAGGAACCAAGTGCTCCAACAAAAAGGACAGTATAAGAAACTTACTGTGTTATTTACACTGGTAAAAGCGATAACAATAAAATAAAGGATTTTTGGTAAAAAATAAATAAAAAAGTAATATAGAGTTAAAAGAGTATAACAGAAGGATCCAAAAATGAAATGTGCTATTCTAATTTAAAAATATTGAAATAAAATAAAGAATAATCCATATAATAAAAATAAGCATAGAAAATAACCTAGAGATATACCGAATCTAAATTTATTGTACCCGTGACTGAGTAAAGAGCGAAACGCCAAATAATATAATGAACTGCTAAAGATCCATAATAAAATAATTAAAGCAGCCTCTTTTGGGAAAACGATCTATTTGTACATATCCTGATAAGCGTAATAGCAAAAAATTGTAATTCATTGCTAAAAACCATAGAACAAATCATGTGTAATAATGAGAAAAATGAGACCAATAAACGAAAATATGATTATCACAGGATATTCAAAGAGATATGTAAATGTCTGTTATTTATTATGAATAAAAATTAATAGATAACCAAGCCAAAATTATAAGTAATTTAAAAATCTTGTGAATAAGATCATACACAAAACAGAACTGAAAAAAGATTATCCATGTTAAATATCTAAAAGAATTGAATTTAAGTTAAGATATAATATAAAGTTACTATATATATAGCTATAAGCTATAACATTTACCAAAGAAAAAAAGTTTCGTTTAGTGTTAAGAAAGATCCAATATAATCATGATAATCACGAGGCTAATAAGATTATTAAATCTGAAATGATAGAATCTTTATAAAATTTAACTAGTAACAAAACTAGAAACATTTATTAAGCCTACGAATTTTCTTCGTCTGGTTAACCATGTGACGTCTTCGTGATAATTGAATAACCTTACAAAATAGGATGGTAAGTAAACCTTTATTAAATAATAAAATAAAAAGCCATTTACGTTAAAAATTATATCTACCATTTAAATTATTATGTTTTAAAAAAAAGACGTAGCGAGTACGTTGATTCACGTCCTATTTAGTGGGACGTTTATAGTTGTAAATTTTGATGACTTGCACTTATTGAAACACTCTAGTAGCTATTCTTTATGTTCAAAACAGTAACAAAGTATTTCGTTTTAAATGAGTATATAAACATACCAAATTTATAAAAGAAAATTTCCTTGTTTAGATCTAACTCATTTAATTTATTGTTTTCCATCATAGATTATTTATCTTTTTATATGTTGTTGATTAGTTAAAAAGATATCTAATTTCTTTGATAAAACGAGAATTGTTTTTAAAAAATAACATAGAACCATACTTTATTAAGAATTACGACAGGACGTTTTTTTTTAACAATTGTTTATATAACGGTAATTTTACGTGTTAATCGACTGAGTTTGATTTTGAAGTTTATTAATAGAACAATTTTCTTTTACCTAGAGAAGAAAAAATTCTTAGAACGAAATATGTTTTTTACTTGTTATTGATTCATTTAAAGTTCTTAGAGTGTTAATTAATACTTTTGTTATGTAGTTGACCTGTATTTCGTATAGTATCAAATTTCAATTTCTTTGTGATAGGCTTATTATTTATTTTACTACTTCTCAATGGTACAAGTTTATCTCATAGTAGATTTACTAATACTTTCTTTTTTATCTAGTTTTTACGCTGTCGTATTGGTTTACTAGCTACATCTCTCATACAGACTCCACTACTGATTGAGGTATAATTTTAGGTATGTTTAAAGATTTGTGTGTATTTCGTATTGTATTAATTACTGACTTAATACTTTTGTTTAAATGGAAAATGCTTTTCTTGATAAGATCACTATAAAAAGAAGATTTTCCTTATCATACTACTAACTTCTTCTGAGATTTTTTCTATACAACAAATGTTAACCTTTAAGTAGTTCTATATACGTTATTTGTTTTATTTAGTACTATTTATGAGTTTAAAAGCTAAATATCTTGTTTTTTACTTTTTGCTTAGGTTATACACGAAATTCATATTAAAAAAGTTCAAAGGAAAATAAAGGATTAGATAAAGAGTAAAATCTCTTTATCTGCTAAATGATCATTGTAAAGAAGGTTCAAAAACTCCAAAATATTGGTTTATTTACAAAACTTCTAATTCTTTGTATATCTTGTAATAATGCTATATTGCAGTACGTTAATAAATGTTAAAAAGTATCACCATACTTGCAGCAAAATGATAAGCTCATCAATATAAAGGCATTGACAATATGTTTTTGTTTTAAACCTCTACTAGTGTATTACCCCGTATAAGATTTTTTTTGTTATGGTGTCATATCATTATCAAATTGACTGAAATACTATACTCTCTAAACTTGCTAACTCATAGCTAAACTCCCAGAACAATTTTCAATACGTAGGTTGAGCTTTAAGCCTACACGAGAACAGAACTTCCAACATTAACGCAGGACGAATACCTTTAAAAAAAAATCCTTTTCAAATAAATTTGACCTCAGTAATACTTATTACATTAGTAGGATATATCCTATAAATCACCACTTGTGTTTCATAATAGGTAAAGCTGTTAAGAGCCTGACCATAATTCTCATTTACTTACAGGCCGTTCTAGCAAGCGTCATGACTATAAAACACATCCCCGGGAACGCCTCTCGCCTGGTGGTCTCGAAGCAAAAACTTAGTTGTCTTAGGCGATTGCATGTTTGTTAAATCTCATATATAATTAAACATGCATTCCTCGATCACGAAAGAATTCCCCATAGCGCACCACAATAAGTGCTAAGAATTGTAAAGAGGCTATTCTGATGCTGACTAGAAACATAATTGTATAGTAAAGTCATTGTGATTACTTAAAATTTGTTTTAATTTAAAATAGATATTTTTTTTGTCCTATCCAACATAAACACAATAACTTCAATTTCTTCTTATTATTTACTATTGATTTAAAATGTATCCACCCCTATTGTGTTTTACCGGTCTGACGATCTCCTATATAAGTTCTCTTTGACCTCACCTATTGGCAAAAGACATCTATGACTTTGTATCCTGTTAATAAGGTTCAGAACAGATTCTCTGGTTATAACCCTGGAGCTTTTCTTTCACAAAATTGCGATAGAGGTTATTAATCAGATCCATCTATAGGATACCAAGAGATTTACTATATGTCCTTTAGTTCAATCCAACAGGTACATCACAAGTTTATCTAATCCACAGCTAAATACCCTGGCCGATTTCGTATCATCAGCGAATAATATACACCAATAGCTTCACTTCTAAATTAAAGCCATACCATAAACTTCATTTTCAGAATAAATTTAATTAATTCTCCTACTCTTATACTGGTAAACCACTTATAATGCTACACCATCTTTTACTGAATAACAGTACCTACTTCTTTAAATTAAACTGTTTTGTATATCCATAAAAATCAGTAATTTCGAAAATTTTTGTGTTTATAACCTAATTAAATACTAATTCTATCGTATAACTAGTTTGTGGTATACTATCCATATTTGACTATTACTTTCACTGTTAGTCGTATGCTACTTGGTATCGGGTCATTATTTGGTATAGCCTGTCTGTTTGGGCATGTATTACTATTTATACTATTTGTTGTATTAGGTATATTAGTTTCTTTTATCTATTTTATATATAAGATACGTAAGTAGTGCAGACAGGAATAGAATGATTAGTAACAAAAGGATGATCCTAGGATCAAAAAACAGTATAGTAGAACTATTAGGATTATACGGAACTTGATTAACTATTTTTGGATTAACATCCGTTATAGAATAAAGATCAACGTCGAAGTTTATATCACACGTGAGAATAAACAATAAAAATAATATTGAGCACTTATTAATATAAGATCGTTGACGTTCTCGCAATTCGTTCATTTTTTTTAAACTAGAAGAAATCTCCTTTAAGGTATCCTTTATCACACTTAAAAAATAAAATAAAGTAAAACTAATAAAGATAATTAAAAAAGCTGTGGGCGAACTTAGTCTAACAACAGAAGCTAAAGAAACTAATTCTATTGGCATGAAACCATGATTAACGCCACATAGTTCACTACATTGACCATAGTATATGCCAGTGCGGTTGATATAGGCAGACAGCTGATTTAATCTGCCTGGTACTGCATCAACCTTTAGTCCCAGAGAAGGTATAGAAAAGGCGTGTATGACATCATTCGATGTTATAACAAATCTTATGGCCGTGTGTACAGGTAGAAATAATGGATTGTCAACTGTAAGTAATCTAAGTTGTCCTGTTTTAAGTTCAGTAAGTGGGATAAGATAAGAATCCCAAGCTAAGTGTAAATTACCTAGTTCAAAATGCCAATACCATTGGTTAGCAATTACTTTAACAGTAAGTTCAGGATCTAAAATCTCCTCCATACTGTATAGTAATGAAAAGGATGGGACTGCTATTATGAATAAGATAATTGAAGGAACTATTGTCCATACTATCTCTAAAATAGTACCGTGTATGAGACTATTTTTTACCATATGTGCTTTATGTTCCATGAGATTTGTTTTATTAGGTTTAATCCATTGATAAGAAGTATCAATCAATAAGGATATTAATAAGTAAGTTACAATGCCTAGGATAAGAAGTAGTAAAAATAGTATATTATGATGTAGGTCAATTAAGCCACACATCAGTGGAGAGCTATTGTCTTGAAAATTGAATTGAAAATTTCTTGCTAGGTCTAAGTTCATATTTAGTTTAAACGATTAAAAAAGACTTCATTATATCTAACTAGATACATTTATCAGTCATTAAACAGGACATGTACATGTAAATTTCTAATTTAATAAGATACTACAAATAGCATGCTAATGAAACACCTCATATTAACCAAGTTTTGAGCAGTTAACTTTAAAGATCAACGTCTGATGAGTCGTTAGAGACCGTGTCATCACAAATAATATAAACTACGAGCTTATAGATGACGTATATAATAATAAAATTAGTGTGGATTTCGGGAGAGAAGAAATGCGGTAGATCGAACGAAATATATAAGAAATCAAACGGTTCTGCAGATGAAGTAGATTCATGTAATATACTTAAAGATTCTGAAAAGCAATAAGAGTCATTTACGAGATTAGAAAATGGGTTTGTAGAAAAACTATGGTCTAAAGTAATACAAGAAATAAAATTTTCTAATGGTGAATTCATGTCTGTCTTAGTATTAGGTGGTACCTTAGGTGAGGTAGTAACGGCCTCATTTGGATACTTTTTGATAAAGGCATCTTTCGTCATCAGCCCGTTATCAACTTTCCACTGATCATTAGTCTGAGCCATAACCTTATTCATTTCATGCATAACGTCATTCATACGAATTGTCTCAATATAACTTATATAAGCTATATATGTAGCAAAGCAGCCTAAACCCAGGGTACAGACACCCAGAATTAGAGTTCCCGTATAATAGAATTTTGGCTTATTAAAATTGTAATTGTGATTATGTCTATGAAAATTAAACCAGCCACGAAAACTAACCGGTTTGTTCTCTACTGCTGAATGAGGAAAATTATTTTTAAAATCTGGGGGAGTCATAGGGCCACCTGAGTTATGTGGCTCCTGACCATCGGTAATTAATAAAAGATGAGATTGTAGATTAGTAGCTAATTGATTATAAACCAGTAAATTACTAAAGCTGATAAATAATCTAAATAACCACGCAAAAAGACACAAGAAAATGAATAGTAAGAGTAAGCTATAATCAAAGCTAGAAAAATCGGATAAACGTAATTGAGATGCTTTAAAGATATAAACGCGGGCAGCAAAGACATAGCCAAAGCTAAGAAAAAAGATTATGTTTAATACGATGTAAAAATCGCTATCGTTGAGTTTATAAAAGATAAATGAATGGAGATTAAAGAAAAGGTCTATGAGTTTGTGATTTGTTAAAAATTTAAATAATTTGGTAACTGTAGAGGATAAAAACATATTTCTATAAAAAAACATCCGGTAATTCACTAATAAAGATAAGGAACTTACCAATAAGGAAAATGCTAACATGACTAATGGAAAGAAATAAAATAAAATAAGTGTTATAATAAAGCAGGTGGATACTAAGGTTTTTAATGTGAATGTGAATAAGGTATAGAAACAATAAATTAAGAAAGTTACGCCTGATACGGCAAAAATGAAAAAGAAGTAAAAGAGACTTCTTAGTACAAATTCTGGCGTTATAGTTTCAAAGTATAGCAACACTGAAATTATGGTCCAAACAAGGAATAATACGAAAATGATACCATTTCCGACGAGGCGAATAAGATTAAAGATGCTGGAATAAAGTCTTTTTATTGAATCAACGAATCTCATGAAATAAGAAAACATAAGTTTATGATGAATAATAAAATTAAAAAAGCTTTCTAAATAATGGAACATGTAGATGATAGTTAATAAAATGAAAGTGACCTCTAAATATAAATTAATAGAATATACAAAGTGACGAGCTTTGACCAAGACAAAATCTTGATATATCCTATTAGGTATTTTTATACAGCCAATAGAAAAGCACATATACTAAAGATATCTGAATTAATAAAGAATATCTAAAAATTAAGACATGGAGAAGAAGCCTATAATAAATATCTCTCTATTACGTTATGATACTACTACAGGGAACGAAAACATACAAGAATATTCAGAAAATGGTAATACTTTCACTATAAGAATTATAGAAATCCCAGAAAGTATACAGTAATCGTACAATATTAGCTATAGACTTAGCACAAAAGGTAGCTAGCACAGTTAATAAGATAACTTGTATATATTTATCTTCTAATCTTTTTGTGATACTTGTCTCTGTTTCGTCATCAGCTCTATCCTGAAATTCCTGCACAGGTAATGGATCACGTTGTATTTCCTCATCAGAACTTTCTTGTAATTTTCTAGGATTCTTTTTCTCATTTCTCCGATACGAATTATTAATCTAGCTAGACTGATCATTTAAGTCCGTACTAATTTGTGGGTTCATCGAATGAAGTTTCTTTATAAGTCTTGTGTCTATTATATTACCGTCATCGTCATAGTTTGAATCATTACTTGCTATAGAATCTTTACTCGATCTTATATCATCATTGATAACACTTTGATTACTCAATAGTGTAGCCCTACTGTTAACTACTATATGCATACTAGTAACCATATCGTCTATTTCTTTGTTAGTCTGTAGACTACTACTTTGTATATTACTTTTCAATGCACGAACTTCTTCTTTCAATAAATTAACCTCATTTAAAAGTTCTTTTACTAAGATCTCCCAATTTGTAGTATTTTTACTTTCTACTTTACTATCCGAAGTCTGAACTATATCCAAAGTTGAAACATTAGGAGTTTCTTCCCGATTATTCAAATTGGGCTCTTTGTCACTTGAAAGTATTTTATTACTTATTTCATTACTTTTATCACTATACGAGCAGTTTTTAAATCTAAAACTTTGGAAATTAACTCTTTTACTAAAGCTGTCAAATTTATGACATTTTGACTATCAACTTTAGTCTCACTAATGGTCTCAGTAGTACTTTGTTTCATAGTCTTAGTCGTATCCAAATTAGAATTTAGCGTTTTCTACCTGATCTTTTAAAACAGGCTGCGGGTCACTTTGAAACTTTTTATCAAGCAAAGTGGTCACTTCATTACTACTTTCTTCACTAAATATTTCTAATTTATTTATACTTTTTTTCATACTTGTATTTTCTACTTCACTACTTTGAGACATATTTTCTAACATATTTCTTCTACGATCTGCTAATTCTTTCCATATTTTTTCAATAGCATCGTGCTCTTTTTTATCACGAATATCTAAATATTCCTCGTGCTTATTATTAGAGGTTTCTTCTTGATTCTTTATATCTTTATTACTGTTGGGCTTATTCCACATTGACTTTAGTTCTGGTATACTTCGGAATTTTATCATCATGGTATCTGTTTTATATAATTATAGAATATCTCCGTGGTTATGTCTATACCCATACTTTTTAATCTAGCTAATAATTTCGTAATAAGTTTCCATTGTATATTGTGTAAATGCACCTATAACTATGTAACATTACGTATGAATATATGATCAGTATACTGATTCAATTTGGATATCTAGTGAATATACAGTCCATAGTTTTTCTATACTTTTCATTTCTTAGCTTATACATATACTAAAGATTTAAAAAATATGTTATTAATATGTTTAGATTTTCCTTGTATTTTTCTTATCTGCTAGCCGTAGACTCATTATTTATCACTTTATTCTCCTTTTGTAATCTGTATACTGTTAGTCTTTTCTAAATCTTTTATATTAGCGCTTTGTCACTATATACTTCTCTTTATACTCTTGCAAAATCTTTCAACTTTTCTAATGTGTTTCTATACCTGACATTTCTTTGTTTTTCTGTATAGTAATGAATACGCTATTTTCTTCTATTTTACCTTATACACTGTACTATATCTAGAATACATCACTTTATTACTAGATATACAAAGTATACTATTATATCTACATGAGATAGACTTCAACTGAGATAGTATACTATAATCAAGAAATATAATAAAGATCAGTAAAGACCATATTACTATCTAATGAACCAAAGTATTGCTGTATAAATTTAGATATTTTAAACAAAAATACAGATTTCTATCTTATATAACATCATGTTTAGAACTAAGACAATAAGTTAAAATTAAACACTTTATTAAAGATACTCTTTCTGTAGAATTACATCTGAATAAAAGAAGTTTAAACTCTGTATTGCAATATAAAAAGTTTCTTAATCCTAATGAGCCTCTGTCCATCCTTGAGATAATCACAAGTAGATAGTAAATATATAGCCTGTAATACACTATACCTAATTCAAGTACACTATAGCACTTAAAATAATTAACCAGGTATATTAAAAAAGGCTTACACTAAATAAATATAATTTGCTGCTGCTAGATGTGTAACAGGATTGACCTGCTAACATTTAGCAAACAAACTACTCCTAGAGAAATTGGCGAAGTAAAAAAGACACACTTCTATGAGATTAATAAGGGATTAACCATTTGGCATATTACGCGGCAGAATATTCTAAGAAACTTACTTTAGATTCAAATACCAAGCAGGATAAACCAAAAAAGTATATAACCCCAAAGTAAAGTAATTATATTTGTGAACTATAGTAAAAGAAAACGGCATAGACCAATGAATTATACGATATATTATCGAAAGATAACCATAAATGAGGAAAAAACTTAATCCCCTTTTTCCCCTTGTTCAATCACATGCTTAATACAAAAAATAAATTGCTTCTACATATAAGGAATTCCTTTAGGTAAGAACGATAAGCTAAACTCTTAATAAAAAAATATCATTATGAATGCACTACTGAAAAATCAGTATGTTCGCATTGTTAATGATTATCTACACCAAAAACACTACTATTTTTAATAAACAATTTCAATTGTTCAAAAGAGTAAACATTAGGCTTTTATATTTATATTTGTTAGTCGTAAGATATGAGAATTGTAATATTTAATAAAATTACAAGGCCTATAGAGTATCTAATCAGCAACAGAGAATAAGATCAAGCTAGATATACCCAAGAAAATCATCAATAAAATTGACTAAAAATAAAATTCGTTTTATTGCGAGTAAATTATCTCTAAGCAAATAAAATAAAAAGCAATTTGGTTTATAAGAAAAATTAGATCGCAAAGAGTAAAAATAAAAAAATAGGATATACATACTATCATATATATTCTATATATCAGATAAGTAAATATAGAAAGTCTATATTAGTTGAACTAATTCTTTAATAGGGTTTTTTTAAGGTATTTAATCGTAATTTGATAGACCACTGACCGTGGTAAAAAGAATTAAAATAAAATACAGTAATATAAGAAATGCAAAATAAAGTAAAGAAACTACTTGAGAAAATAAAGTATCAAATTGAGCATGTTTATTTTGTCTAATAGCCATGTAAACAAAGCCTAAAGTCTGAGGAGAGGTTATATGAATACAAATAAACAGTATACTGTGTACATACTCTTCAAAAATGATAAGAAATGAAAACTTAGACGACTGTGTAAAATATATGGTATATTTAAAAATAATAATAAAAAAGTTTTAGAGATATAAGGTATCGTTTTCATTTCTTTTTCTTTATTAGTATATGTAGAATTTTCTAAGTATACTTTTAAGTAATATAGCTTTACTATATAGTACTATGTAGCTGCTATATGTATATACATAATACCAAAGTTCTTATAGAAAACCTCAGAAATTAAATATGGATACATCGTATACTACTGTTGAATATAATTAATATAACGACATGTATAGCTATAAACCATACTTGTAAGTATACCCCAGTTAGCTTAATTTGAATCTTATTTATATTTATCTGTATAGAAAAGGTTATTTTGTATATCAAACTCTTTTTTTGTTCTATTTAACTTTATACGGAATTTTGAATATAATCTTTCTCATAGTTTTTTAGTATATTTAATTAATATACAATTCGTTAATAAATCGCTAAGTAACCGGCCAAGTATTTTCTTTTACATTTCCTTTATAATTGCTAACTAAGACTTTCTATACGTGACATATGGCTTTTTTTCTTTATGCCTTGCAAGGTTTTAGATCTATTGTATATACTTCTTTTATTTTAGATTTATAAAGAGTTGAAGAAATACACAGTATGAATATAATAATGATTCTCTGTGGTATACTATGAGTAAATACATGGCTAGGTAATTGACTACTGCTTTTTTGTATACTTTTTAATTCATTAATTTCTTTTTTCAACACGAAAACTTGGGAAATTAAATCCTGAACCAAGACTGACAATTTATAACGTTTTTATTGTCTACATTTGTATCACTAGGCTTAGCGTTTTTCCTGTAAATAGGATATTTGTTTTTTACTTTGTAGAAAGATTTCGTTACTACTTTCAGTACTTATTAGATATGTTTATTTTCTAACTGGTCTGTATAGTGGTTTCATTACTACTCTTTTCTTATTTAAAGTTAAATCCTTAGCAATTTCTACCGTAACGTTTAACTTGTCTTTTTTATCTTAGAAGTAGAAAATCGTCTATTACTGTTCATTATAAACTTGTATAAGAATTAGTAATATCTTTAACTTATGAAATGCCTAAGAATTACGGATTTAAATATTGACATATTCTAGTCTTTTTCTTATATATAATACCAATGCTAACTAAAATCATACTTATTACAGTATTTTTTCTAATTTCTTATAAAACCTATATAAAAGAAAAGTAATGAAGAATTTTATACATATCTTTCGCTAATGTATAAATCTTCATCTTTTTTTACCTCTGATATGGCTTGTAGCTCCGTATGCCAAAAAGGTATCGTTAGTCATTAGTTAATACATGTTTAATACATTTTGCTTATCTAAGTGTATTAAACATAGTAATTTCTTAGAAAAGATTCTCATGGTCTTCTGGTTTTAGTATAGCACTCTGTAGTATACTATTGTTATATATTTCCTATATCGTGAGAGATATTAATTTCTATTAGATTTCATAGTTTAGTGGTAAAACGTGTGCTCATGAGCTTAAGTCAGCAGTTCGATTCTGCTTGAAATATATGTGTTGCTGATATACTGATATTTTGATTAAGTCAGAATGTTCGATTTCAAAACGAATTAGTAATTCATTCTTATCTTTGGTAAGGCATTGGTGCTGGTTTGCAACCATGGTTTAACTGGTGCTGGCGTTGGTGTGGCTTTGTCTTTGGTTCTCTTGTCTTGGGCTTAGTAGAAATCTGGTCTCGAAAACTTTTGTTTAAGTATGCATGTTAGGGTCTGCTCTCATGAGGCTGTTGGATTATTAGCACTCATGATGGGGTTCTTAATATTATTAGTTAATAATATAACCGTGCATTGTTCGTTCAATATGACTAACTTTGTATGAATAAGACTTTTCTGTTAAAAAGGAAAATACACTGTTGACTCATAATAAGATTAGTAATGGACCACTATAGACTCTAGTACTGTTTGTACTATGAGTCATATGATCACTTTGCGTAGGTATAGCTCACTACTTACCATACTTATACGCTTACTAGTTGTCATACTATTTACATGATTACTTACTGCTTGTATACTTGGCATAGTATTTACACTATCACTTTGTAAGCTAGTGGGTATAGGCATATTATCTACTTAACTACTTCCTGATTGCATACTTGAATCATACTTATATCACTACTTAGCATGATATCTGTAGATTCTTTACCTATTTCATTACTTTGGATAATTGTATCTATACTACGAGGACTACTTAGTATCACACTACTGTTAATACTACGAAGTTAAATAAAAGAAGTACTAAGATCATTGTTAATAAAAAGAAACGAGACAGTATAGGAAATATATCTCAAAAAGTAGTATAGATTTGTATTTGAAAGATTTATCCACGTGTATTCAACAGTAATTTAATAAAATAAGTTGTGTTATTCTTACGGATTTCTTTACTGTATTCTCATAGCTTGTTAGAGAACATCCAGTATATATCCGAGGTATATTTGATATTTGTATATTTCCATGTTTTATTTGAAATTAATTTATTTACTGTTTTGCTTATATTTGTAGACAATGGTGGTAGCGTTTCAAAATCACAGTAGCTTATGTTATAATATCACGAAAAATGCTAACATATAAGTATATTAGATGTATAGAGTATCTGTTTCACAATAGAAAGCAATAGCCAACGGA
>Ga0209038_10000403_pt1 | contig 13470 bp, 9 predicted proteins | sample BogFormECP03_OM3_FD_188237 | JGI IMG/M metagenome (GOLD analysis project Ga0209038, IMG submission 188237) | Bog forest soil microbial communities from Calvert Island, British Columbia, Canada - ECP03_OM3 (SPAdes) (version 2) | ecosystem: Environmental > Aquatic > Freshwater > Wetlands > Bog ...
AGCCCCTGCGAAGAAAAGCCAGCGGCGCTTGAAGTACAACCCATAGGCCATGAGGAATGGATTGATTGCGCCACTCAAAAGCATGAAGGCGTAGTTGACAAGACTGCCTTCCGCCATATCGTTCGCATCTTCTCGCAGTTCGTAGACAGCTCCGAACGATACAAATTGAAGGTGACCCCGGAAAACGATTAGCAGCCAAACAGTTAGATAAAGGCCCACGCTACCAAGAACCATCCAAAAGAGTTGCTTGGGAATTTCTAGCTTGCCCACGTGAAAGCGCGGGAGCAGGTAGCTGCTGCCCACGATGGCAAAGCCTGCGAACAGTATCAGCATGAGGAGAGAAATGTCTGTCGAGGGGTTCATCCCTGCATACAGGGGAACGAACATCGATGGGATGATGACCGTGATGTAGAGGACCCAATACGCGAGTTGCGATGGCCGCGTTAGTCTCATGGGCATCCAAAGACTGGGCGCTATGGACAGAACCCACGCTAGGCACAGGTAGCTGGTACCAGGCGGGTTGTAATCAAATCCAAAGTAACCCCAGGTGGGATAGAGATACTCGACGTACATCCACTGGAAGCACTTCACGTAAGCAAGGACGCACAACACAAGCACGGCTCGCTGCAGCAGCAGAGTCCGATCGACATGCAGCGCTCTCGTATGCGCGATTGTTTGTTTTCTGCTCTGTGATTCCATCAAAGGATTTTCACAAGATTGCGTTCAGCGTGGACAATTCAGGTGAATTCGCTTTAGAACTTGCGAACAATTCCGCGCGATCGGCCGATTCTCGGGCTATTTCATGAGACTCGTAGCGCCAGGAGGAAAGAAGACGCAAGCAATCATCGTGCACCTGAGCGCCGTGCGTCGCGAGAAACAGCTTGGGCTTGTAACGCAAGATGCATTCCTTGGCGCCAAGCAGCGCCTTTGATTCTGTTCCTTCAATATCCATCTTGATGTAATTAGGAGCGGGAATTTCCCCCGACTGGAGTAGCGCATCGATCGTGGAAGTGCGAACGGGTATGCCGCCGTTCGCGTCCAGCTTTCCCATGGCGCGCGGCGTTTCGCCGGTAAAGAAACTTGTCCCGACTTCGTCGGAGACAGCAATCTCATGCACTTCCACATTTTTAATCTTGTTCAACTGCAGATGCTTCCGAAGGTAGCTGAGATTCGCGGGTAGTGGCTCAAAAGCATGAACCTGGCCAGGTCCGACTCGAATCGCAGCAAGCAGAGAATAAAAGCCCACGCACGCACCGACGTCAAAGAATACGTCTCCTCTTCTCACTTCGTTCGCTATAAGTCTCTGCAGAGCAAATTCGTAACTGCCGAGCCAGCAACCGTGGATGTAGGAGCCGACAATCCATTTTTTCCCGCGCAGCGGGCCTTGCAAAACTGGCACGACGAGATCATCGGGAATCGCGCGAAAAGGAAAACGCACGATTTTTCCGGCCAGCGTGTTCGGACGTAACGCTGAAAAGTTAATCATTCTCGCTGATCCACGGGCGGCAAACACTCACGGCTGGGTACTTTCCCTGACAGTCGAAAGCGCGGGAGCAGGACGCCTCTCCGCAACAAGCAACGAAAAAAAGACGACGCACAGTGTCGCCGTATAGATCGCGGCCGATCCAAGCATTCCGTAAACGGCGCCCCGGATTCCGAAATGGAGAATCAGCGGCAAGCCGAGGACAAATGTTGCTGCCCCGCTCGTGACATAGGCAGAAAAGACAGCTTGCGGCTTCTCGCTCGCCTTCAACGCGGCGTTCACGGTGTTTCCGACGCCCATCACAACGGGCAGGAAGGCCAGAATCCCCAAGACCGGCGTGAGATCATCAAACTTTCCGCGGTAAAGAAGATGCAGCAGCCGCTTTCCGAATACATTCATGAAAACGGCGTAGCCGGAAGTGACCAGCAGCGTCAAGAGGCAATACGTCCTCCATAAAGGAGTTAAGCCGGCCATCCGCCGCGAAGCAAATCGAAAAGACATTATCGGCAGAATAAGCAAAATCATAGCAGCAAAAATTTGATCGACTGGCGTCACCAGGTTGTACATGGCGCGCAACTCGCCGACGTCTTTCATGGAGAGAAACGCAGCCGCCAGCCAGTAATACGCTTGCCCGGTAAGCTGAAACACAAGCGCAGTGACGAAAACCCACCGCGAATACTTCCAGTGTTCCGCCCAAAGTTGCGGTTCAGTCTCCTCGAAACCTTTCTTCGGTGTCTGCGTCCGCCATTTGCCTGCGACCGCGAGAGCCGCGATACACCAAGCCGAAGCCGCAATCATGAACGCATAAAAACCGCTCAGAGCTCGGAAGCGCAGGAAAACGAGCAAGAGCACGATACACGAAAAGAAGGAAATCGCGGAAAACCTTGCTGCGAGATCGGGCCGGCGTCGAATGTAAAATGTCCGCCGGACGAAGGATGCCATTAGCAGTATTCCGCACGTGAGGGCCATTGCCAGCATGGTTTGCGAGGCCAGCTGTGGTTTCGTCCAATGAAGCATGCCCCAGACGGCGGCAAGCGTTGCCGTCAGCCCGATGCATAACCCTGTATTGGCGTGCCGAACCAGGCGCGCGTACTCGTCGAATTGCCCGTGATACCTGCCGGAACCATGAATGGTGTAAGCCTCAAGAATCGCGGCGTTATGCAAGCCGGATAAAAATGTAAAGATCGAATACGACAGCGCGAAGATTCCATATTCTTCCTTGGTTTGCGTACGCGCCAACGTGACGTTCAGTAGAAACATGACCCCCAGTGTGAATCCCTGATCCGCCACACTGAGTCCGACCCGCCCCGCTCGCGTCCAAGTGAGCGAAGCCGGCAGATTTTTGAGAGGACGCAGAAGTTTTGCCGGTTCGGAGATCATGAAATCCGCTCGACGTCCGTCGCGTCGATTTCTACGGCGGCCGACCGTGCAATCAAATGAAGCGAAAGCACGACTCGGTAGCCATTTTTCTTGCGTACGAGAATTCCTTCGCTCCCTTCAAGGGGACCACGCTTGACGCGGACACGCGATCCAACGCTCAAGTAAGGATGGGGCACGAACTGCAGGGCATTCTGAATCCCCTTTCGAAGACTTTCGATTTCCGCGTCCGGAACCGGATGCGGCTGTCCATTGAAACCGACCAGCCGCACAACGCCGGGAACCTCCAGAACACGAAGGCGTTCTCCAACTTCAAGCCGGACGAACATGTAACCAGGAAAAAGAGGCAAATCGATCTTGACGCGGCGGTCTTTCCATCGCGCCACGGATGTGTACACCGGAAGGAAGTGCTCGACGCACCGCGCATCCAAACTCTTTGCGACGGTCTTCTCGTGGTTTGCGCAGGTGTAGACCGTGACCCACTGTTGCGTTTGAAGTTGCGGCCCCAGCTCTTGCGTCATCAACGTGGCGTTCCTGGTAGACATTTTTTCTTTCCGAGATTCTCAAGTCTCTCGCAAACACATACAGCTTCGCCCCGTCAGCCACAGGGCTTTCTTTGACTTAACAGCAATGAACACAACTACTTACAGCTACTTCACAGGAGAATTCGAACCTTCCGTGTTCTCCGTCCGAGGCACGACCCGAATCCAGATTCTGTGGGTCATAGCTTGAATCTTTGAACCATTTGGTGTGGCCCAGGGCATGTGCGCATTCATGATTTGAAATACTTCGCCGGCAAAAACTTTGCTTGCGCTCTCCGAATCCGTTTTCTCCCAGCGCTCTTGGGCGATAACGCCAATCGCCGCTCCGCCGAGCACGAGAAACGCGACCAGGAGCGTGATGAGCGTGCGTGGAGGAAATGACTTTCGTTCCGGCAGGTTCGCCGCATCCAGAATCTTGACGCTCGGTGTTTCTTTGGCTTCCTGGACTTTCGCCAGTTCATATTGCTGCGTCAGAGTCTCGAAAACGGCTTCTTGAATCTGAACGCGGCGATAGAGGTCGGCATACGTGACGCCCAGCAGCGGCAGGCTTTGCAGGGTTGGATGTGAGGAATCGGAATTATCTCCCGAACGGCTTGGCTCGTTGGGGCTGTTTCCGCCAAGTTTTTCGAGCTGACGCCGCAGTTCGTTGACTCGTGCCTGGGTGGCACGCACACGCACATTGTTGTCGGTGTAGATCGCCTGTAAGCCCTTCAATTCCGATTCGGTGGCGATCAACTCCCCTTCAAGCGCCGATGCGCCTTGCAGCATGGCGCGCGCTTCCTCCTTTATATCGATGGTCTTGTTTTTGCTGGCAAATTGGCTGAAGTCCCGGGAGGCCTGATCAAGGTCGCGCTTTACACCGACCAACCGTTCTTCGAGGAACACGCGCTCGCGGTGAGCCGCGGAGGTGGACAGTTCGGCCACAAGCTGATTCAACTCTTCCACGTAGCCCTGTGCGATCGCCGCTGCACGATGCGGATCTCGATCGGTTTCTGTGATCGAGATAATTCCAGTCTTGCGGTCCTCGGAAATCGCTGTATTTTCGGCCAGCTCTTTGCGCGCATCCTCCTGCAAGCGGACCGAATACACTTTGCGCAAGTTGAAACGATCGATCAGCCGGTCTTGCACGGTGCGGCTGTGCAGAATGCCAGTGAATAGAGCGCCCGACCCTTTTATTCCAAGAAGATCTCCGGCAGCTCCTCCGATACCGCTTCCGGTCTTTGCGGTTAGTGCCGCCAACATGGCCAGGCCCGAGCTTGACTGACCATCCGGTGGCATGAGCTGTGCCGACGATTCATATTGGGCAGGGAGAAGAAATGCGACGAGCACGCCACACACGAGTCCCACACAAAAAGCTCTTCGCAAATAACGCCGCTTCGCCCAGAGGAGGCGCAGCTTCGCAAGAAGCGAAGAGCCGAGATCGCTCAACGTGTATTCCGGCTCCTCTGCCATCTCGACAGAAGCCGCCTGATCCTCTGTCTGCGTTTTTGTTCCCGTCATCGCCAAGTTCGAAATCCTCTTCCGAGACAACTCTTGTTCGTTCTGTGCCGTGCTACTTCGCTCGCTCCCGCGGCCAATACGTCACTTGAAGAGATATGGTGACGTTTGATTGCGGTTGCGAAGCCAGAATCGGATAGTTCCAATGCTCGTACTGAACGCGGCCGGACAGGCTGGTGCTGTGGCCAGCCAGAAAATCAAGTTGCACGCCGACGTCATTCGCCGTTCCCCCGCCTGGAATAAAGTTCCCGCTGACTTGCGCATGCCGGTAATCTAGCTGCAGAATGTCGCGCGTTCTGAAATGGTATTTGCTCCAGGCTTGATATCCTTTTCCATCTCTGCCAATCCAACTCCCGATGATGTTTCGATCGTTTGTATAGAGGTCATGATAGAAAGTGTCGAAGTAAATGTATTGCCCGCCCTTAGTGTTGCCTCCGGGAGTAGCGGTATAGACGGCTTCGACTCGAAGATCGAGCTTCGGCACGCCGGGTATCCGCGGCATGTACACCCCGGGACTGATGCCGGCTCTGCGCGGCGAGGCCAGTGGCGATGGATCATCATCCGAGAGCGAATCCGAATAGATCGTCAGCCAATCGCGCACAAACGGGACGCGGTAGGAAAAGTCGAATCCTCCGGTCCGTTTGCCGGGGTTCGTCGAAGCACCATAGTTTTGGGACGACGTGAAACTCACGTAGCTGTTAAATAGCGCACCCAGCGTGAACGCGCGTCCTACGCCACCCATTACCACAGTGCGTGAAAACCCAAGTTCGAGATTGCGTGTCGGCTTGAAGCTTATTTTTTCGCCGTGGATGAATGGATCGGCCGGAAACTGGTGGCCGGAAAGTTTGCCGAAGAATAGATCCGTCTTCACCGGCCCCATCCATTTGAGTGGCCACGGAAGCTTGAAAGGAGTAATACGGCTGACGCGCGCCATAGTAACGGGCTCGGCGTTGTCGCTGAAGAGCATCGCGCCACCTTCGCCCGGTCCCCACCAAAGGCTCTGCCTGCCAAATGTGATCTGCCAGCCATTGAGGTTTGCCCCGACATAGGTGTCCAGCAACTCGAAGCGATTTGTTGCAGCTATCGGCTGAGCCGGCTGAAGCGGGTTCGCATCCACTGTCGCAATCTCCTGCCGCACAGGAAGAGAATAGGCCGGCGTGGAGGGCGCGTGCTGATATTCTCCGCGCACATAGATCGAGAATCTTCCCGCCGTCGCATATCCGGAAAATCCCGTGGAGTTGTTGAACCCTTCTCCATAAGGGCGCCCAAAATCATTGATGATTGTTTGGCCGAAATGTTCGCTGTCATTCAGAGGCTGGCCAGTGATTCCCATCAGGCGCGAATACACGGATTCGAGCCGGACTTGGTGGTTGGAACCAGCGTCGAGCGCACCCGTGTCGCCCGCAAACTCTGCTTCGAGTTGATGGACTGTCTCGCTCGCGCCAGATGCGTCGTGCTCACTGCCTGCGACCGCGTCACGCGCATCCTGAAGTAGGTGAATGCATTCGAGGCGAGTCCACGGTCTCATTCCCAGGAACCCGACATCGACATACCCAAGCGCCGCAAGCCGCTCGAGCGCGGGATAAACCCAACTGTCGAGCGGAACAAAAACCGTTCCTGAACTCGCAGGAGATACGTTCGACTCGTGCCGCGCAATTTCGCCAATAGAATTCAAAGCACCACCGCCCTGCGTCTCAACCTGCTGTTGTCTCGGCTCCCCGAATGCCGGCCACGCCACACTCAAACTGACCATCGTCCACCCGCATATAATTTCCAGGACCCTTGTGCGCATCACTTCATTCCTTGACTAGGGCCTGCTTAGCGTTGCAACCGTCAGCGCAAGAGAAGTGGCGATTTGCGCCGACTGGATTAGCGTGGACCAGTTTCGCGTTCCGATTTTTGGCGCCTTTTCCGGAACAATGATCGAGTCTCCCGGCCGCAACACGGCGCTCATTGGATCACCTGCCCACCATCCTGAATTGTTGTGCGCGGCGAAGACGGATCCATCCGCGCGAATGACAAACACAGCTTTTTTGTCGGCGATTGGCGTGAGCCCTCCGGCTTGCCCCAAATACCACTTGGCCTCGCGGCCCGGCTGACAGCCGATTGCGGTCTGGTTATAGACCTGTCCGTTCACCGTGATGTAGTTTGATTTTTTCGGGACTACCAACACATCGCCGCCTCGCATCTCTACGTCCGAGAAACTTTGTTTCCACTTATTCACGTCGGCCTGGATGTGGATCACCACGCGGCCGACCGGCCCATTTGCTTCCAGCTGAGTGAGCGTCGTTTCTGTCTCTGCGATCGCGGTCAGCTTCAGATTCTTTTGGTCCTGATCGCTTTCAGGCAGCGCCCTGAGCTGCACTTCTTCCGCCTTCATGCGCTGCACGAGTTCATCGTGCGATTTCGTCTCCAGCTCACGCACTTCTTGCCGCATGAGGACTGCGCCGTAAGGGTACGATTCCGCGCTGAATCCGCCGGCTCGTTCGAGCACGGAGCTAAGCCGTTCTCCTGGCCGGATGCCGTAAGTACCCGGATGCTGTACCTCGCCGCGCAGGGTGACCGACGCCCCGATGTTGTTCCATCCAGGACTCTGGCGGATCGTGAGAACATCGCCGTCGTGCAAAACTACATTTGTGCTGGAATCTTCTTTTCCGCTTGCCGAGAGCGAGACTGACAGATTCTCGGCCTGCTGCCCCGGCGAAGTCTCTTCGGCGTAGTGCGTAAGAGCCGCGCTGACAGGGTCCGCGCTGCGTTTCAGACCGCCCGCAACGCTTATCAAGTCCGCAGCGTGCATATTCGTCGTCAGAGGATAGCGGCCGGGCTTTGCCACCTCCCCTTTTACATAGACGCTGGGAGGATCGACTCGAGCCGCGTTGCGTTGCACGATCAGGCGGTCGCGAGGATCGAGCAGCAGGTTATCCGCTGGATTTCCCCGTAGCGCTTCTCCCAGATTTACGCTCAGAATCTTCATGCTTCCATCGGCCATCGTTCGGAAGAGCTGCGCGGAATCCAGTGCGGCGTCGGGCAACACTCCGCCAGCGAGGAAGATCGCATCACGCAAATGCACCTGACCTGAAGTCTTGTACTTTCCGGGTGCGCGAACCTCTCCACCAATCCACACCGAAGGGGCCTGCTCGAAATCAAACCTGCTGAAGATGCGCACGGTATCGAGTGGATGGAGTTTTGGAGCGGTCGCTGGATCGCTAAGCGCGGCGGATAAATCGAAACTCTCAACGCTCGGATGGAAATCCGGCGCATTCAACCGGATGATTTCCGCGTAATGCGCTGCTGGTTCCGGAAGAAGCTCCCCATAGGATGAGATTAAGTCCGAAAGCGTCATTCCCTCGCGATAGGAATACTTGCCCGGTCTCAGAACGTGTCCCTGCAAATAAATGGCTTCCTGGTTGTAAGGCTCGATCGGAAAGATGTGGATTACGTCGCCGTCGTGAATTTGGAAAGAGCTGAGCTGCTTTGCGGCGCCTTCAGCGTCCACACTTTCCGATAGATCGAGGCTCAACATCACGCGTTTTTCGTGGGCTTCCACTCGCTGTACTTCGACGTGGCGCAGAGCAGCGGCGGGAAGGATTCCGCCCGCAAGCTCGAGCACATCGCCGAGTTGCGTTTCGCCGTGCAGCTCAAAAATTCCCGGGCGGCGCACCATGCCGCTGACGGTGACTTGCGAACTCACGAGCGGAATGGTGAGAGTGTCTCCATTTTCCAAACGCTCCTGGCCCGATCCGACGCCATGGAGCAGAAGGTCGTACGTATCCACTTCTTCCAGAAGCTGCTTGCCCCGGTAGTGTTTTATGGCACGCAATGATCCGCGCTGAGTGACACCGCCTGTCGCAAGCAGCGCATTTAACGGGGTGGAAAGCGAGCTGATGTCGTAAGCTCCGGGATTCTCCACTTCGCCCACAATGTACACGCGGATCGTTCGCAGCCGAGAAAGCGAAACGTCCGCAGAGGTGTCGCGATATTGCGAGCCAAGCGCTTGTTGCACAGTGCGCTGCACTTCGCTCAGCGTCCTTCCGCTAACCAGCATAGGGCCCACTTCGGGGAGCGAAATGCGGCCTTCGCGATCGATAACGCGAACAATTCGCTGGGAAACGCCGCCCCAAAGATCGACCGTCAGCCCATCTCCCGGTCCGACCACGTAGTCCGGGCCAACGGGCAGATCCATCGGAATGGCGCCGGGTTCCCGCGTGCCCTTTTCGAAAATGGCGAGCCCGAAACGCTTCAGTTGGCCTTCGTTGGGAGATGCCTGCACGTACATGTCGTAGAGCGATGGAATGTCAGAATACGGATTTGAACGATGCACTATCGCGACCGGAGCTATTTCGGCCGCGGAACTGTCAGCACCTCCCGAGCGAAGCGTGCGTTCGCGCGCTCGATCACTCTCCATTAGCGCCAAGTTGCTGTTCGAGTTTTTGTCGGCGGCGTAAGGATCGGCGGCTGCCAGCGAGTTTCTTTCCGTTCCCGCTATCCCGCGATTTGATGGAAGCGGAGAACCATCGATCAAGCTGTCGTAGCCAGGTCTACGGAGATTTGTGCCGAAGTCCACACCGGAGGCGACGTCCGCGCTATCGCCGCGTTGTTGCTGGTCTTGCTGATCCCTCGTCTGCAGAAGTTGGCCCCGAGTTAGAGGACGCGCAGGTATTTGCGGCGATGTCGGAGTTTCGTCTGGTTCGTTGCTTTCCAGTGGCCGGTTCCGTTTTGGGCTTCGTCCAGCGGAAGGCGTTTGGCTGCAATCCCCATTTTCAAGTGAGTCACAGTTGAAATTCCGAGCAGTAGCTCCTTCCACTTTGTCGCCGCCCGCGCTTTCGCTATCTTCTTGGGATTCGACCTGGACCAGATGACGCACACGCTCTTTCAGCAAGAGATCCTGTTCCTTCGCGAATTCCGAGTCTGGATTTACTGTCGGCGTCAGATAACCGTAGCGCTGCAGAAGCCGCGTCGCGACCGACCGGAAAGCGAGATCTTCCGTAAGCCTGTCAAATATGGCTTGGTCCGTGAGACTGGATTCATCTACGATCTGCCCGGCGTCCGTCGCTTCTTTTGCCACCCACCGTTTCAGTTCAACAAGAAGACCTGAATCTTTTGCGAGCACGGCGCGAATCTCGCTGGCATTGGCTGCCACGCGATTAGAGTTATTCTGGGCCAATTCGGAAGGCTCCTGTTGCCGGGCATGGAGCGTTGCAGCCGAGAAAAATGCCCCAGCTAGCAGAAGCCACCAGCAAAGCAAGACTCGACTCGAATTGGGCGCAATTCTTGCTTGCATGGCATTTCCCATTACGAAGGCTCACCGGCCGGATACGTACCTTCACGAAGTACGCCCAGGATGCTGCCCTCCGACGCTTCTAGGTTGCCGGAATGAATGTCCAGTGAGGCCCAATAGCACACGCTGCAGTCTTCTCCAGGTGCGATCGCGATGATGCGCAACTGGGGGTGATGCCGGAAAATGCTGTCGCAGATTCCTGGCCGCTTTCCGGGCTCGTCGAGGGCAATGAAGAGGAAGTCGGGGAGCGTTTCGTTTACGCGTTTCGGAATTTCTCTGTCATCAGTGACTTCTCCGACCACTTCAATATCTGGTTGGTTCGCAAAAGTCGCAAGGATAAGTTCGCGCATCAACTTTGGACGGTTCGCCACCAAAACCCGGACAGCTCTTTGCATATCGCCCTCCCACGAGAAGTATGAGAGGAGTAAGAAAAATGGGAAGACCCCATGCCGGACTTTCGGCAGGACTAATTTCGCTCTAGTGGCAGGCGGCAATAAGAATGAGCGTAGGACCTAAATCGGACTAATGAGGTTTCTCTGGAGCACCCTTGGAAGCTAGGCAGTTGACGGAGTTTTTGATGAAAGTCCGTGGCGGAGAACAAAAACCAGGACCGCGAACGCCAGAATAACTGCCAGTAAAGGTGGCGCAGATCGCAAGAGAAAATCGCGAATATTCAAGCCAACCGCACCCGCCTCTTGCGTAAACCTTTGCGCCATTCGGATTGTTACGGCAAGCAAATGAGCGTCAACGACAATCGCCAGGACGCAAAAACATGCAAGACTCCAACGAGCCCACTCCCACCTTCGCAGCAACCCATAGCCGAGTAAAGCGGAAAGGCAAACTACGAACAAATGGTAGAGAAATCCAGGAACTCCAAATTGAAGCACTGGACGTTGTAACCAGCGGCTCATTGCGTATTTCAGCCAAAAAATGAGGCTCGGCGTGGGCAACAGCGCAAGGAACTGATAGACGGCGCCGAGGATTCTCCACCTGAGAGGGTCTTGCTCTCCGAGAGTTACGATCCGCCCACGGTAGAGAAACCATCCGCAAAGATCGACAGCCGCAAATAGAAAATAACTCAGAGCCGCCGCGGTGGTGATCCAGTGGCGCCTCAATTACCCATCCCTCGCTTTCGCGAGAACGAATTCGCTTCAGTTAACTGCGCAAACTGATCTCGCTTCATCGCGGAATTCATGCTCGGCCTGAGTTTAGCTTCAAAGCAGTGACTATAACTAACGGTGAGCGGTGATGGGCTTGAGCGTCGCTAAATCCCGCGCGGTTCGCGTACGCCGTAAATTCGGCAGCAGTCGAAAACCGCGGCATATAGGGAGGGCGTTCTACGTCACGATATCGAATAGCGTCCTTCGAAAACATGTCCCAGCCTGCTTCCGACTCCACGTCGATGTTGTCGATAAAAATGCGGCCACCGGGACGCAAAACGCGGAACGCTTCTTGCACGTAACGCCAGCGGTCCATCTCGTCCAGATGGGCAAGCATGTTCGTTGCATAAACGACGTCGAAGGAATTTCCGGCGAAATCATTCAGGCCGGCACTCTTCAGGTGAACAAGCCGGGTATTCTTCAGCCCCTGTAGCCGCGAAGATGCATGAGCGAGCATGTTTGCTGAAATATCGGCGCCCGTCCAGGATTTGCAATGCGGCGCGATCTCTTGGGCGATACGGCCCACTCCGCACCCAATCTCAAGCACTTCATCACGCGCGTGGATGGATGCGAGTTCCAGCAGATTGCGGACACTTTCCGTCGCGGAGCTCCGCAACTTGTTTTCGCTGGCCTCCCCAGCCGCTGCCATCGCAGCGTCATTCATGGAGCCAGCCAGCGAATCCCACACTGCGGCATACTCTTGGCGCCGCCAATGGCTCAGCGGCGGCCAGTCGCTGACTTCCTTCAACGCACGCACAGAGTATCCCCAGACAAAGGATGAGCACAGCAAGCAGATAGCGGCGGCGATATTCCAGACCGCGCTGGCGCGCTCCGCGATGGTGGCGGCAAGCAAAAACGAACTCGCAATCGTCGCAGTCCACGGCAACCAGGAATGTTTGCGAAGGAATGCGGATGCGGCATGCAGCTTAAGTTTCATTGTGACTAGACCAGAAGTTTGCATCTGTAGATCGTAGAGAGTTTACCTTTTTTCAAGTGCTTTGAGAATTTCGGCAGATTGTTCGTATCGGTCAGAAAGAATCGCGCCCATGCTGACTTGGAACGATCAGCTCTCACTCTCCAAACAAAGCTCACGCCGCAGTGGCGACTCCAAGCTGCGATTCGTGGTGAGTTTGTAGGCGATGATTCCAGACAAAAGCACGGCACATAAGCGGCAGGAAACAAAAAACATGAATTGGTCGGGGCGCCCGGATTCGAACCGGGGGCCTCCTGCGCCCAAGGCAGGCGCGCTACCAGGCTGCGCTACGCCCCGACAGTGACTGCATCATTCATTCTAAAGTACTTCCCAACATTACTCCAAACTCCATCACCGTTTTTAGCCCCGTGGAGTGAACCCCTAAATTGAGACAGTTTTAACGATCCCAGTAAACTTTGCTGGGAGGTCTGCAAATGGCAAAGAAAAGAGTGTGGCGACATTCGAACGATTTTCGACGAATGGCAGTAGAGCGTTTCAATAATTGCGAGAACATCGTGGCGCTGGCGAAGGAACTCGGTATCCAGCGTCGGCTGCTCTACAAGTGGAGAGAGGATTGGCGTACGGTGGTACGGTGCCGGCGTAGGCTTGATACAAAAACTCGGGCACGTGATTCCAACAAATGCTGTCTCAATGTTTCACGCATTACAACTCAAGTTCGTTTCCGACCGGATCGCTTCTTATGCGATGCACGGGGCCGGCGCGACGGTACTAGTGAACGTCATGCGGATTCCGTGCTTCGGCCGCAGAATGACCATCGGACGAGCTTCGATCATTTGGCCCGGAGCCAACTGAAAATCGTATTTTCTGAGCAGATCGCTCAAAATGATGAGGATCTGCAGCATCGCGTAATTTCCACCGATACAGCCTCGCGGTCCGCCCCCGAAGGGAAGGAAGGTGAAGGGCGTGCGCAACTTCTCGTTCGCTTTGGTGAAACGCTGCGTATCGAAATTCTCCGGGTCCTGCCAGTAGCGCGGAGCATGGTGCGCACCGTACACATACACAATGACCGTTGATCCGCGGGGTATGGCGAGGTCGCCTACGCGGTCGTCGGCAACAGCCATGCGGTCGATCATCCAAAACGGCGGGTAGAGGCGGAGCCCCTCCTGAATGACCTGAGTCGTAAATTCGAATTTTGGAAC
>Ga0209038_10000405_pt1 | contig 13405 bp, 16 predicted proteins | sample BogFormECP03_OM3_FD_188237 | JGI IMG/M metagenome (GOLD analysis project Ga0209038, IMG submission 188237) | Bog forest soil microbial communities from Calvert Island, British Columbia, Canada - ECP03_OM3 (SPAdes) (version 2) | ecosystem: Environmental > Aquatic > Freshwater > Wetlands > Bog ...
AAATCAGCCTCAAGTCTCTGGATTGGTCCGGTATGCTGCAACCTGGCATCATCGCGGCGATCGGCTTTGCTCTCTTTCGGTTTTCCAAGCAGCGATTCCTTCGTATTTTTGGCATAGCGGCCAGCATTTTTGGAATGATCTTCGTGTTGATTAGTTGCCTTGCGACCGTTCCAGCCTTTCTTAGCGTCCGTCACGCCTTCATACACGGACAATCATCAGTAATCGAGGGGCCAGTTGAAAACTTTCACCCAAAGCCAGCTCTCGGAGAGGCCAAGGAATCGTTCACTGTGCAAGGCGTCAGTTTTTCTTACAACGTATTCGAGAATGGTGGGTGCTTTCATGACGATCCGCCGATTATCCACCCTGGGTTAGGCGTGCGACTTTATTACAACGGGGTATGCATCCAGAGGGTGGACCTGATTAAACCCAGAGCGCAACCGATCAGATCTCTCTGAGATACTATCTTGCAGTGCTTGTGCGCGACTTGCTTTCATTCGCGAGCACGCCTACAATATATTTTCAACTCATGCAGAAGTTTTGGCAAAATTCAAAATTCTCGCAGCCCAGCCCCCATCGGCTGGGCTGTGGTGTTTCTGGCCTCCGCGGCCAACTCCAAACGAGGTGAAGATGCTCGACGGCGCCATTCCCGAAGGTCTGACATTCGATGATGTCCTCTTGCTCCCCGGCAAATCATCTGTGATGCCGGCGCAAGTGGACACGCGCACCTGCCTGACGCGCAGAATCGCCATCAATATTCCAATCGTCGCGTCCGCGATGGATACGGTCACGGACGCGCGCCTGGCCATCGCCATCTCGCGGCAAGGCGGGCTCGGCTTCGTCCATCGCAATATGTCCATCGAACGCCAGGTCGAAGAAGTGGACAAGGTGAAGCGCTCGGAAAGCGGCATGATCGTCGATCCGGTCACCATCGCGCCCGAAATCACCGTGCGCGAGGCACTCGACATTATGACCAAGTACCGCGTCTCCGGTCTGCCGGTGACGCGCGGCCAAAAGCTCGTTGGCATCCTCACCAATCGCGATCTGCGTTTCGAGCGCAATCTCGATCAATCCGTCAGTAATATAATGACGAAGGATAATCTCGTCACCGTCGCCGTTGGCACTACTCTCGAAGCCGCCGAGCGAATCCTGCAGCAGCATCGCATCGAGAAACTTCTCGTGGTAGACGCCGACTTTAATCTCAAGGGCCTCATCACCGTAAAAGACATTCAGAAAAAACTCGAATATCCGCTCGCGACGAAAGACGAGCACGGCCGGCTGCGCGTAGGCGCTGCCGTCGGCGCCACCGGCGATTATCTCGAACGCGCCATCGAGCTGGCCAATGCAAAAGCCGATATTCTCGCCATCGATAGCGCTCACGGCCATTCCACTCGAGTGATGGAAGCAATCCGCGAGATCAAGCACCGGCTGCCGGAAATGCAGCTGGTGGCCGGAAACGTGGCTACTGCCGAGGGTGCACGCGACCTGATCGCACTCGGCATCGACGGACTCAAAGTGGGCATCGGTCCCGGTTCGATTTGCACCACGCGCGTCGTCACCGGCGCGGGCGTTCCGCAAATCACCGCCATAGCCGAATCTGCGCGCGCCGCTAAAGGCTCGGGCGTTCCGATAATCGCCGACGGCGGCGTGAAATTTTCCGGCGATATCACCAAAGCCATCGCCGCTGGCGCATCGTCGGTGATGATCGGCGGCCTTTTCGCCGGCACCGAAGAATCGCCGGGCGAGACGATTCTCTATCAAGGCCGCACTTTCAAATCCTATCGCGGCATGGGCTCGCTCGCCGCAATGGAATCCGGCTCAGCGGATCGCTATAGCCAGGAATGTGCAGAGCGCGGCAAGACCGTCCCCGAAGGAATCGAAGGACAGGTCCCCTATAAAGGTCCGCTCGCCGGCCTCGTCGATCAACTCGTCGGCGGCCTGCGCAGCGGCATGGGCTACTGCGGCGTGGCAAATCTGAATGAACTCCAAGAGCGCGGCCACTTCGTGCGCATTTCTTCCGCCGGCCTGCGCGAGAGCCACGTTCACGACGTAATCATCACGCGCGAAGCACCCAACTACCGCGTCGAATAATGGATCGCGAGTCGCCGACATCACGAGAAGTGAGCGCGAGTCGCATCGCGCTCTCGTCTCCTTCGGTATGAGCCGGCTGCTGCGCTGGTGGACGGTGATCGCGTGGGCCGCGCTTATCTGGATGTTTTCAACTTCGTGGTTCGCGTCAGAAAACACAGGGCGTATCATCGAGCCCGCATTTCAATGGCTGTTACCGCATGCCTCGCCTGAAACTATCGAACTGCTTCACGCCATCGTGCGGAAATGCGGCCACCTTTTTGAATATTTTGTGTTCAGCTTGCTGGTGTTGCGAAGCCTGCGAGGAGGGCACAGCGGGCAGCCGCTGAAATCGGCGCTGCTTACGATCGCCATCGTCGCGGCCTATGCTTCGATCGACGAATTTCACCAATCCTTCGTGCCCGGAAGGACTGCCGCAGTATCGGACGTGCTGCTCGACACCGCGGGCGGCACCATCGCTCAAGTTCTCGTCGCAGTCTGGCCTTCTCGCTCCCGTCGTCAATTCGAAGCACCGACTGCCGATTGACCCGCTTCGGCAAGCGCAGTAACTCGATGGTTGAAGCTTGTGGGTCGGGCAAAAATCGGAGGCGATATCCATGCAGCGAAATTCTAGGCTCGCGGTCCTTGCGATACTGGCGGCTTTTGCAATTCTCACGACCGGCGGAAACGTGCGTGCGGCAGACGAAACACTGCGCTACGAATTGAAATTCGAGGCGCCCAACACACATATGATGGACATTACCATTCACGCCTCTGGGCTCGACGGCAAGAACGCTGAATTCGCGATTCCCGCCTGGGCGCCCGGCAGCTATCAAATCGAAAATTACTGGATGCTGGTGCAGGGATTCCGCGCCCTTGCGCCGGACGGCCAGCCGCTCGCGTGGCACAAGACAGACCAGCAAACCTGGGAAATAGATTTGAATCGCGCGAATTTCATCACCGTCGAGTACTCGATCTACGCGAACACGCTGCAGAATAATCACGCGCAATACAACGAGAGGCATGCCTTTATCGGCGGTCCATCTGTGTGGATGTATCTGGTGAACGGAAAAGATCGACCCATCGATCTTTCCATCGCGGTGCCGGGAAACTGGAAAGTCGCAACGGGAATGACGCACCTTTCCGCGAATAATTATCACGCCGAATCCTACGATTGGTTCGCCGACGAGCCGCTCGAAATATCCGATTTCAAGGAACAAACCTTCGAATTTGCGGGCACGAAATACCACGTCATCGATCACGACATCATCGGCCAGCAGGACTTCACGAAATTCACGGGCGATACCGAGAAGTTGGTGCAACAGCTCGTTCCCGTTTTCGCCGGCGTCGCAGGAACTTCGGGGCAGGAGGCGCCGTTCAAGGAATATTGGTTTCTATTTCACGTCTGGCCGAAAGCCGGAGGCGGCCTCGAACATCTGAACTCGACGCAGATCAATTTCGCCAAGGATTGGGACAACACCGGCCCGGCGGGCGCTTTCGGAACGCAATATGAATTGAAGCTTTTCGTGACGGCCCACGAATTCTTTCATGCCTGGAACGTCAAACGCATTCGCCCCCGCCCGCTCGGCCCGTTCAATTATTCGCTGCAGGTGCACACTCCCTCGCTATGGATATCCGAGGGCCTCACTAGCTATTACGGATCGCTCGCGGTGGAACGCGCAGGCCTCATAACGCCACAGCACTATCTCGACAGCATCGCGAAGCTGATCACCAAATTCGAGCAGGAACCGGGACGAAAAGAACGCAGTATCGAGGACACTAGCTGGGATACCTGGTTCGTGCGCGACACGAAGCTCGATAACAATCAGCCGAATATTCAATACTCCTATTACGACGGCGGACAAATTCTCGGCCACCTCCTGGATTTCGCAATCCGGCAAAATACGGGCAACAAGAAAACGCTGGATGACTGGATGCGCCTGCTCTACCAGCGTTATGCGTTGCCCAAGCCAGGATTCGATCCGCAGGACGCCATTCGCGCTCTCTCCGAAGTTGCCGGAATGGATTTTAGCGATTTCTCGACGCGCTACATCAGCGGCAAAGAATCCCTGCCATACGAAACCTACTTCGCGTATGCAGGAATCGACGTCGTAAAGAAAATCGATGAGACCAAGGCGTGGGCCGGCATGGATACTTCGAGGACGGATGACGGCCGGCTCAAAATTTCAAATATCATTCCAGGCAGCCCGGCAGGATCCGCTGGACTCGAGAAGGACGACATCGTCGTCGCGATAGACGGACGCGCCGTGGCACCCGATGATGTTGTGCCAATTATCGAAGCTCACAAGCCCGGCGATGCCGCGAAAATCGCGGTGCTGCGGCTAGACGAATTGCGCGAATTCACGATCGCGCTGCGCGGCGATCCCAATGCCACATACACGCTCAAGCCGATGGAACACATGACCGATCTGCAGCAGCAAATCTACAAAAGCTGGCTGGGCATCAAGTAACGTCCTGCGAAAGAAAAAGCCCGCAACGCGATGGGCGCTGCGGGCTTCTTGATTCGAGGAACTAAAAAGCTACTTCGCGGCGGCTTCCTTTTCCTTCGGTTCTTCCACCGCTTCTTCCCTTCTCGATTTCTTTTCTTTCTTCTTCAAGTCGGAGCCGATGAATTCAAGGATCGCCAGCTCTGCCCCGTCGCCTATCCGCCAGCCACGGCGAATGATGCGCGTGTAGCCGCCCGGGCGGTCGGCGAAGCGCGGAGCTAGATCCGCGAAAAGCTTCTTCGTGGCGTCCGGAGTTTGCAGGAACGCAGCGGCCTGCCGGCGCGTGTGCAACGTGTCGCGCTTGCCGAGCGTGATCATCTTCTCGGCCAGCCGGCGCGTCGCCTTTGCTCGCAAAATCGTGGTGGTAATGCGCTCGTTCACGATCAGGTTGGTCACCAGATTCCGCAGCACAGCTCTGCGATGCGCCGGATTTTTCCCAAGCTTGAAGCCTGACTTCAGGTGTCTCATGGTCTTGTGTCCCGCGGACTACAGCCCGGCGGTTTCCTCCGGAAGCGGAGGCGCAGTCTGGCTCGGCAACGGCGGCCAAATGATGCGGCCGCGATCGTCGAACTTCATGCCCAGGCTCAGCCCCATCTTCTGCAGGATTTCCTTGATCTCGTTCAGCGATTTCCGGCCGAAGTTTTTCGTTTTGAGCATCTCGGACTCGGTTTTTTGAACGAGTTCGCGAAGGCTCTGGATGTTGGCATTCTTCAGGCAATTGTAGGAGCGCACCGAAAGTTCGAGTTCTTCGACGGAGCGATCGAGATGATCGAGGCGCGGGTCGTTGTAATTTTCGACTACCTCTTCCGGCAGGTCGGGCGATTCCTCAAAGTTGATGAAGATGCTCATGTGATCCTTCACCAGCTTCGAAGCAAGTCCGATCGCGTCCTGCGGAGTGATGGCGCCATTCGTCCAGACTTCCAGCGAAAGCTTCTCGTAATCGGTCATCTGTCCGAGACGGGCCGCTTCCACCGCATAATTCACCTTGCGCACCGGCGAATGAACCGAGTCGATGGGAATGTAGCCGATCGGCAGGTCCTCGTCGAAGTTGCGGTCGGCGGAAACGTATCCGCGGCCGTTCTTTACGCGCATTTCGAGTTCCAGCTTGCCGCCTTCGCTCACCGTGGCGATGTAAACGTTCTTGTCGAGCACGGCGATGTCGGCATCTTCTTCGATTTTCGCCGAAGTAACCGGACCCGGCGCATCGACGTTCAGCGTAATGGTCTTGGACTGGTCCGAATTCAATTTGAGCGGCACCGCTTTGAGATTGAGAATGATGTCGGTAGCGTCCTCGACCACGCCGGGAATCGGCGAAAATTCGTGCAGCACGCCTTCGATTTTCACCGCGGTGATAGCCGCGCCTTCAATCGAGCTGAGCAGCGCGCGACGAATCGCGTTGCCGACCGTGGTTCCCCAGCCGCGCTCAAACGGCTGCGCGGAAAACTTGCCGTATTTGTCCGTCAGCGACTCGAGTTCCGCCGCCAACCGCTTTGGTTTCTGGAATCCCTTCCACATATTCAACATTCCTCCCGGCCCGCTCGCGCGAGCCCACTGGCTGTCATCTGCAATAATCTTTGGCGATAAATTCAGTACGGCGAATTACTTGGAATAAAGTTCGACGATCAACTGTTCGTTGAGCGGCGGCGTCTGCAAATCCTCGCGACGCGGCATGGCAATCACCCGCGCCTTGAAATTCTCGCGGTCCACGTCGAGCCATGGCGTGTGATCCTGGCTCTGCGCCAGATTGCGCGCCTCAAGCACCATGGCGTTCTGGTGCATCTTGTCCTTGATGGTGATGTCGTCGCCGACGCTCACCAGAAAGTTCGGGATGTTCACCTTGCGGCCCTTCACGCGCACGTGCCCGTGATTCACGAATTGCCGCGCCTGGGAGCGCGACGACGCAATGCCCATGCGATAGATGACGTTGTCGAGGCGCCGCTCGAGCATCACCATCAAATTCGAGCCCGTGGGGCCCTGCGCTTTCTCCGCTTTTTCGAAATAGCCGCGGAACTGGCGCTCGAGCAGCCCGTAGGTGCGCTTCATCTTCTGCTTTTCGCGCAACTGCACGCCATAGCCGACGAGCTTCGCCCGCCGCGCCTGGCCGTGCTGCCCAGGAACGAAATTGCGTTTCTCGATGGCGCATTTTTCCGTAAAACACCGGAGTCCCTTCAGGTAGAGCTTCATGCCCTCCCTGCGGCACAGCCGGCAAACCGCTTCACGATGTCTTGCCAATTCTGATTCTCCTTTTTCCTACAAACTCGAAACGAGAAACGATCAAACGCGGCGGCGCTTGGGCGGCCGGCATCCGTTGTGTGGCACGGGCGTTACGTCTTTGATCGCGTTGATGTGAAGACCAGCCGAAGCCAGAGCGCGAATTGCGGATTCGCGTCCGGCGCCCGGGCCTTTCACTCGCACTTCCACCGATTTCATGCCGTATTGATCGCGCGCGACCCCCGCGGCGGTCATTGCGGCCTGCTGCGCGGCATACGGCGTGCCCTTGCGCGAGCCTTTGAAGCCGACCGAGCCGGCCGTGGCCCAACTCACCGTGCGGCCGTCCGGGTCGGTAAGCGTCACGATCGTGTTGTTAAACGTCGCCTGAATATTCACGACGCCATGCGGCACGACGCGCTTTTCCTTCTTCTTGCGAAATTCCTTTTTGCGCTTACTTGCCGCTGCTTTTGCACCTGCATCCGGTGCTGCGGCGGCGTCCTTCGGTTCCTTGGCCACGATCTTTGTTCTCCTTTAATCCGTGCGCGCGCTAGGCGACTGCCGGCAACTACTTGCGGAGCGCGGTCTTCTTCTTTGCCGCCACCGCGCCCTTCCGAGGACCCTTCCGCGTGCGTGCATTCGTGTGCGTTCGCTGGCCGCGCACCGGAAGATTCCGGCGATGGCGCAGGCCGCGATAGCATTGAATTTCGATCAGCCGGCGGATGTTCATCTGCATCTCCTTGCGGAGATCGCCTTCCACGCGGCCTTCTTGTTCAATGGCCTGCCGAAGACGGTTGGTTTCCTCTTCGGTCAGGTCCTTCACTTTTTTCGTTTCGTCAACGTGGGCTTTCGCGGCGAGCTTCTTCGCGCGTTCCTGGCCGATACCATAGATGGCGGTCAGGCCGACCCACAGTCTCTTGTTTGGCGGCAAATCAACGCCGGCGATACGTGCCATTCGATATTCTCCTTAACGAGGGCTCCCTAGCCCTGGCGCTGGCGGTGCTTCGGATTCTCGCAAATCACGCGAACCACTCCGCGCCGGTGAACGATCTTGCACTTCATGCAAATTTTCTTGACCGAGGCTCTTACTTTCATTTCTGGCTCCGTTCTGCTCTTGCTCCGTGCCCAAATTCGCAGCCGCTAGCTATTTGTAGCGGTAAACAATCCGTCCGCGCGTCAAGTCATAAGGCGACAATTCGACCGCGACTTTATCCCCCGGCAGGATGCGAATGAAGTTCTTGCGCATCTTGCCGGAAATGTGCGCGAGCACGCGATGCTTGTTATCCAGCTCCACTCGGAACATGGCGTTCGGCAACGGTTCAATCACCGTGGCCATAACTTCGATGGCATCCTCTTTCGGATTGCCGTCGGTGGACTTCTTTTTCTCGCTGTCAGGTCGTCGTTTCGCCATGTACTCGCTTTGTTACCCGCTTAATGATTAGATGCTCTTAGGATTCACCAGCACGGGCCTTGTGCTTCTCGCGGCCGAGTCAACACCCACGGCCCGTTCGACGTAACTGCCACCGTATGTTCGAAATGCGCCGAATCGCTGCCGTCGGTGGTAACCGCCGTCCACTTATCTTCCAGCACCCTCACGCCCGGGCCGCCGGAATTCACCATCGGTTCGATGGCCAGCACCATGCCCTCAAGCAATCGCGGGCCTTGTCCCGCCTCGCCGTAATTCGGAAGCTGCGGCTCCTCGTGCATTTTGGTGCCGATGCCGTGGCCCACGAATTCCCGAACCACCGAAAAACCGTTCTTCTCGACCCAGCCTTGCACCGCCGCGGAAATATCACTCAGCCGATTGCCGGGCCGAACTTTGTCAATCGCCTGATCAAGCGACTCGCGCGTCACGCGCAGCAATTTCTCGCGTTCGGGCTTGATCGTTCCCACCGGAACGGTTAACGCTGCGTCACCGTAATACCCATCCAGCTCCACTCCAAAATCCATCGAGAGGATGTCGCCCTCTTTCAGCACTCGCTTCAGCGACGGAATCCCGTGCACCACTTCCTGGTTGATCGAAGTGCACAACGAGCCGGGATAGCCCATGTAACCCTTAAAAGCCGGCCGCGCATCGTGTTCCGCGCTGTAACGCTCGGCGAACGCGTCGAGATCCTTCGTCGTCACGCCCGGCCGCACCAGCTTGCGCAACTCCTGCAGCGCGCCCCACACGAGAAGACCTGCCTTGTGCATCTTCTCGAGTTCCCGCTTGTCTTTACGCACAATTGCCATCAACACCGTGCCTGGCCAGGATGTCCACCAGCCGCTTGCTCACGTCCTCCACGTTCGCCGAACCATCCACTTCCTCGAGATTGCCTTTGGCGCGGTAATAATCCACCAGCGGCTGCGTCTGTTTCTCGAAGGCCGCCAGCCGCTCGCGCACCACATCTACCTGATCGTCGGTGCGCTGTACCAGCGCCCCGCCATCGTTGTCGCAAAAGCCGGGCTTCTTTGGCGGGCGCTCGTAAATGTTGTAAATCTCGCCGCCCACGCTGCACAGCCAACGGCCCGCTACTCGATGCACCAGCGTGTCGTTGTTTACCCGGAAATTCACCACGAATGGCGAAGCAAAATTCCGTTTCCCCAAAACTTCGTCAAGCTTTTCCGCCTGAGGAATCGTGCGCGGAAATCCGTCGAAAACGAATCCACCGGCGCTGTCCGGCCGCGCGATGCGTTCCTCAACCATTCCCAGCACCACATCGTCGGGAACCAGGTTGCCGTGATCCATCAGCGGCTTGGCCTTGCGTCCCAGTTCCGTCCCCTGGTGTACATGCTCGCGAAGCATGTCGCCTGTCGAGAGATGCGGCACTCCGCAACGCTCGGCCAGGCGTCTGGCCTGCGTTCCCTTGCCCGCGCCCGGAGGTCCCAGGAAAATTACAGGGCGATTCAGACCCATGCGCGACACCCCGAGATCCCAGTTAGCCACGGCGATTGCGCATTTTGCCGCGGCGAACGAAACCGTCATAATTTCGCATCACGAGCTGCGCTTCGAGTTGCTGCACCGTATCCATCGCCACGCCGACCACGATCAGCAGCGACGTTCCGCCAAAGTAAAAAGTGACGCCCAAGCCTTCCAGCAGGAATCGCCACGCGTGTTCGTCGAACCAGATGCCGACGGCGCCCGGCAAGTGCTGGAGATGCACGCCGGCAATCATCCACTCGGGAATCAGGCAGACGATGGCCAGATAAATTCCGCCGACCAGCGTCAGCCGGCTCAGAATCCGGTTGATGTGCTCCGACGTGTTTCGCCCCGGACGAATCCCGGGAATAAATCCGCCGTACTTGCGCATATTGTCGGCAAGCTCGGTGGGGTTGAAAATGATGCCCACGTAAAAGAACGCGAAGAAAATAATCAGGAACACATAGATCACAGTGTAAAGCGGCTCGCCCCACTTGATCGCGTTCGCGAAGCGATCGAAATAATGACCTTTGGCGCCCATGGCCAGCACGATGGTGCTGGGAAATGTGAGCAGCGAGCTGGCAAAGATCGGCGGAATTACGCCGCCGGAATTTACGCGCAAGGGCAGGTAAGTCATTTGCCCGCCCATCACGCGCCGGCCGACTACGCGCTTGGCATATTGCACCGGAATGCGCCGCTGCCCGCCTTCCACCAATACGATAAAAGCCACCGCGGCCAGCATTAGCACGATCAAAATCAGCATCGCCGGAACCGTCAGAGCGCCCCACTGCGCGTTTCTGGTTTTCTCCCATAGATCTTCCACGCCACGCGGCAGCCCGACGACAATGCCCGCGAAAATAATCAGCGACATGCCGTTGCCGATGCCGCGATCGCTGATTTGCTCGCCGAGCCACATGATGAACGCCGATCCGGTTGTGAGCGTCAGCATGGTCATCAATATAAATCGCGGGCCCGGATGATAGACCAGCGCCTGACCGGCCAGATTCTGCCGCGTCAGCACTTCGGCAATCGTGAACGACTGGAACGCGCTCAAAATAATTGTCAGGTAGCGCGTGTACTGCGTGATTTTCCGCCGGCCGAGCTCGCCTTCTTTTTGCAGCCGCTCGAGATACGGCCAGACCACCACCATCAACTGCAGAATAATCGAGGCGGTGATGTACGGCATGATGCCCAGCGCGAAAATCGTCAGCCGGCGAAGATTGCCGCCGCTGAATAGATCGATGAAGCCCAGAACCGAGCCGCGTCCTTGATCGAACAGCGCGCCCAAGACGTCGGTGTTAATTCCCGGCGTGGGGATGAAAGCACCGAGGCGATACACACCCAGCAACGCCAGCGTAAACAGCACGCGAGTTCGCAGGTCCGGCGTCTTGAAGATGTTCCGAAATGCCTCGAATAGCTTATTCATGAGCGGGCCCTGTTCACGAAAGAACTACGGCCTTTCCTCCGGCGCCGGCAATTTTTTCCTGCGCCGACTTGCTGAATGCATGAGCCTGAACGGTGAGCGCCACTTTCAACTCGCCGTCGCCCAGAATTTTTAGGCCATCGCGCTTCGCGTGAATGATGCCGCGCTGCGCCAGCTCGAGCGGTCCAACTGTTTCGCCCGCGTCGAAAGCGTTCAGGCTCTCGACATTCACCACCGTGAATTCCTTCGAGCCCGGATTCGCAAATCCGCGCTTGGGAATCCGGCGCTTCAACGGCATCTGGCCGCCTTCGAATCCGCGTTTCGCCGAATAGCCGCGCCGCGACTGTTGCCCCTTGTTGCCCGCGCCCGAAGTTTTTCCGAGCTTCGAGCCCATGCCGCGCCCGACGCGCACTTTGCGGTGCCGCGAGCCTTTCGCCGGCTTCAAATTGGAAAGCGTAGGTCTGATGGCCATCGTTTAATCCTGTACTTCCACGAGATGATGGACGCGCGCGATCATGCCGCGAATCGTCGGCGTGTCCGGCTTCTCGACGATTTGATTCATGCGCCGGAAGCCCAGCCCGCGAATGGTCTGGCGCATCGAGCGCGGGCAGCCAATGAAGCTGCGTATCCATTTAATCTTCAATATTTCTGCCGTCTTTTTAGTCATCGCTGGTCTCGAATGTCGCCTTTAGCCTTGCGACGAGGCAACAACGGCCTTCTCATCGCCCGATTTTCCGCGCATTTCCGCCACTTTCGCGGCGTCCTTCAGATGCAGCAACGCGTCAAACGTAGCTTTCACCACGTTGTGCGGATTCGATGTGCCAATCGACTTGGTCAGCACATTCTGAATTCCAACAACCTCCATCACCGCGCGCACCGGCCCGCCGGCAATCAATCCGGTTCCTTCCGGCGCGGGCTTGAGCAGCACCTGGCCCGAGCCGTAACGTCCGAGCACCTGATGCGGAATGGTCGTGCCTTTCAGATTCAGCGTGACCATATTCTTCTTGGCTTGCTCTATAGCTTTGCGGATGGCCATGGGAACTTCGCGCGCCTTGCCCATGCCAAATCCCGCGTGGCCGTGCTGATCGCCGACCACCACCAGCGCCGAGAAGCTCAGGTTCTTTCCGCCCTTGACGACTTTCGTGACGCGGTTAATCGCCACCACCTGATCTTTCAAATTCGCGAGGTTCGCATCCACGATGCGGCGAACCGACAGCGTATCTTTGAGCTCTTGTTTCGCCATAAAGTTAAAACTTCAAGCCTGCCTCTCGGGCCGCGTCGGCTAGTGCCTGTATGCGGCCGTGATATTGATATCCGCCCCGGTCGAAGACCACCTTCTCGACGCCCGCAGCGCGCGCCCGTTCGGCGATCGCTTTGCCCACCACTTTTGCCGCGGCAATGTTTCCGCCGCCCTTGATCGTCTTCTTTACTTCACCATCGAGTGAACTGGCTGCGGCCAGAGTGGTGCCCTTCTGATCGTCAACAACTTGCGCTTGAATGTGCCGCGCCGAGCGGAAAACGCAAAGACGCGGGCGCTCCGTGCTGCCTTGAATCGTGCGCCGCAAACGCGCATGAAGCCGGCGCCGGTGCGCGCCGCGCGATAATCTTCGTACAGGTACTGTAGCCACGCTCGCTCTCCTTCTTTTTCTTCCGCGAACTAGCCCGCGGTCTTGGCCGCTCCGGCCTTGCCAGCCTTCTTCTTCAGCCGTTCGCCGGTAATTCGAATGCCCTTCTGCTTGTACGGATCGGGTGGACGCAGACGGCGCAAATTTGCGGCAACCTGGCCAACTTGGCCTTTGTCCGCGCCGCTCACCACCATATGCGTCTGCTTCTCGACGCTAATCTGAATTCCCTCAGGAATCGGGAATTCCACCGGATGCGAGAAACCGAGTGCGAGCACCAGATTCTTGCCCTTCACTTCGGCGCGGTATCCGACGCCGACGATGTCGAGATCCCGCTTGAATCCTTCCGTCACGCCGTGCACAGCGTTGGCCACCAGCGCGCGTGCCAAACCATGCAGCGCGCGGAACTGTTCCGCCTCGCGCGACGCAGTCAGAATTCCGTCCTTGGTCTGGAACTTGATGCCTCGCGGCGTCGGGACAGACATCTTGCCCTTGGGCCCTTGCACATCGATCGCCTGGTCGTGAATTTGAATCTTCACGCCTGACGGCACCGGTATCGGTTTAAGTCCAATTCGCGACATGAATCACTCTTCCTCGAAAGTGGTTACCAGACTTCGCACAACAATTCGCCGCCCACGCCTTCTTTGCGCGCCGTTTGCCCGGTCATCAACCCGCGAGGCGT
>Ga0209038_10000407_pt1 | contig 13375 bp, 10 predicted proteins | sample BogFormECP03_OM3_FD_188237 | JGI IMG/M metagenome (GOLD analysis project Ga0209038, IMG submission 188237) | Bog forest soil microbial communities from Calvert Island, British Columbia, Canada - ECP03_OM3 (SPAdes) (version 2) | ecosystem: Environmental > Aquatic > Freshwater > Wetlands > Bog ...
CTTTGCAAAGACAATAATCTGCCTATCATTATCTTCAACCTCAACCAGAGGGGAAATATCCGCAAGGTCGTAACCGGCGAGAAGATCGGTTCGCTGGTCAGCGCGTAGAGGCTGGCCACGGATCCGCACGGATTCTCACCGATTGGTCATTCTCAGTCATTCGCCGGTTTCGAAGGTTTATAATTCACAGTTTTGGTAACTCATCCTCAGGGGAGCTGATCATGGCTCAAGCTGGTATGGCCGCAATTCCTGGCCTTAAAGACACTTACATTCAACTCAAAACCCGCATGGACAAGGCGGTCGAAGACTTCCGCAAGGCGATGGCGTCTACGCGCACCGGGCGTGCCTCGGTGCACATGCTGGATTCCGTTAATGTGGAATACTACGGTTCGCACATGCCGCTCAATCAGCTTGCGCAGGTGCATGCGCCCGAGCCGCAGCTCATCACAGTGCAACCCTTCGATCCGACCTCGCTGCCGGGAATTGAAAAGGCGATTCGCGGCGCCGACATCGGCTTAAACCCGATGAATGATGGCAAGATCATCCGCGTGCCTGTGCCTCCGCTCACCGAAGAGCGCCGCAAAGATATGGTGAAGCATCTCCACAAAGTGCTCGAAGAGCATCGCACCGCCGTGCGCAACATCCGGCGTGATGGCAACGATGCCATCAAGAAGGCAATGAAAGACAAGAAAATTGCCGAAGACGATGAAAAGCGTGCCATGGATGAAATCCAGAAGCTCACCGATGATGAAATCAAGAAGATGGAAGAGATGAGTAAAGGGAAAGAAAAAGAAGTAATGGAGATTTGACTTGTTCGGTGGCTTGCTCACGATAGCTTTGATGTGGGTTGCGACTACTCTCAGCTTGCCAGTCGCCACGGGAGCCGATATGGAACCAAGAGTGGTGGAGCGCGAAGAGTTCTCAGTCATCGGAATTCAAGTTCGAACCAGCAATGCGAAGGAAGTGACCGGCGGCGGCGCGATTGCCCAGCAATGGGAGAAGTTCTTTAAGGACGGAATCGGAGACAAGATTCCGAACAAAGTGGATTCGACCATTTTCGCCGTGTACGCGGGTTACGCCAGCGACCGCAACGGGGAATACGATTTCGTCATCGGCATGAAAGTGAGCAGTGCATCGGCCGTCCCGGCCGGGATGGTTGCGGTTAAGTTGCCAGGCGGGAGATATGCGGTGGTTACGAGCGCAAAAGGACCGGTCGCCCAGGTTGTCCCGCAGGCTTGGCAGCGGGTCTGGAGCTTGGACGACAACAAGCAGCTGGGCGGCGTGCGTGCTTATAAAGCAGACTTCGAGGTGTACGACCAACGCAGCCAGAACCCAGAGGACTCCCAGGTCGACATTTATGTTGGCCTGAAATAGCAACCATTCATTTTCTGTTTGTCCCTTCCTGAAGTCTCCGCGTATCAATTCCATGAAACCAGCCCAAGGTTAGAGTTACCTCCGTAATCTGTCCTAAGGTAATCAAGACTTCCCGCAATCGTTCGTGTTTCCATTCTGGTATCAAGGATTCGCAACGCCCCCACAGATTTGATTGAAGGAGCCAGTATGAAAAAGTTCTTATCGCTTGCCGGACTGCTTGCACTGGCATTGAATTTTGCCGCTTGCAACGGAGTGAGCAATTCTTCTTCTTCCTCGACACAAACCCAGAACGCTCAGGGGCAGGTCTTCACCACGGGCGAAGACGCGCCCGTGTCCTCGGTAGTCGCATTCAACATCACCATTAACAGCATCACTCTCAACAACAGCTCAAGCACGGCGCTCGTCCTTTCCACTCCGACCACTGTGGACTTCGGTCGGCTTGTCGGTTTGCGCTCTTTGTTGGGGTTTAACTCGGTAGCACCTGGAACTTACACAAGCGCGACTTTCACTTTCGCAACCAATCCCGCACCGTCGATCAATTACGTTGACTTGACGACCACACCACCTTCAATTGGCACGGCGACCGGAACCTTAAGCAGCCCGAAGGTCACGGTTTCGTTCCCATCAGGTGCTCCACTCGTTGTCGGAAGCAACGGCTTGGCCGGTTTGCATATCGACTTTGATCTGCGTCAGTCACTGGCCATGAACAACGGCAACCTAGTCATCAACAACGGTACGATCGCTGTCACACCCACATTGGACGTGGTGGCAGTCTCGGCTGCCAGCGATCTTGGTCAGATCACGGAATTTACGGGCAACATCGTTTCGGTGAACTCTTCGGCCAATTCGTTCGTCATTCAGGGGCCGTATGGCTTCCAGGAGACGATCGACGTCAACTCGAGCACTTCGTATAACGGCAGCAACAGCTTGGGCAGTTTGATTACGAACGGCATTGTTTCCGTCGAGGGTACAGTGCAGGACGATGGCAGCATTCTGGCTAGCGGCGTCGAACTGATCACCACCGACAAAGCGTTCATTTCTGGCAGAATCTTGGCTGTGAGCCCAGGTCCAGTGGTGACCATGTTCGTGGGCGAAGAGTTGGGAACGTCGGCTACCATCCCCGTGGATAGCGTCTACACTGTCGATCTCGGCCTGGTGTCTACCTATGACATTTGCTTCATCGACAACTGGTTTACCAACGAGCTATTTACCGGCTCTTCTCTGGTGGTTGGTCAACGTATCTTCGTTGGCGGCACTTATCAGGGCAACACGTTTACCCCTGACATGGTTTCCTTGCGACGGCAGGGCGTGATCGGATCGTTGGTCGCCAACAGCGTGAACATCACCAGCGGCAATCAGGGGAACTATCAGATGACGAACGACGCCCTGATGAGCTACTCCGCAGGCGGGCCGTTCACCGTGTATACCGGCAACCTCACAACATTTGTCAACATCAACGGCTTGGCCGGATTACAGGCGGCGGGTGCTGCCAATCTGATCTCTCGCGGATTGGTATTCTACGATCCCAACACGCAAAAGCCTATCGTGTGGGCGGGACGGGTTCGCGTACTGCCGTAAAGCAAGAAACTTAACTGCGGCATGGAATCGGGCGGCGCGAGCCGCCCGATTTTTCTTGGTCCTCGTCAGAAGAGTGAGCAGCAATTGTTCGGATCAGCGTACTATGCGGCCCCTCTCCGCGAACTACGCGATTCAAGGCTTTCGTTCGCAGGCATCCCGTCCAGAATCCTAAAACGTTGAGGCCGGGAAGAACGATACAGAGCGCACTGAGAAACCCGACCTTCCTATTCTTTGATGCTGGTTGAGCACGGCTACGCACTCTATAATCAATGGTCATGAAGAAAGTTGTTCACGCCGCCTGTCCGCACGATTGCCCGGATGCCTGCGGTGTCTTGATCACTGTAGAGGACGGACGCGCCACCAAAATTAAAGGTGATCCAGCGCACCCGGTCGTGCAGGGTTTCCTATGCGCAAAGGTGACCAAGTATCTGGATCGAGTGTATTCGCCGGATCGGGTTTTGTATCCCATGCGTCGGGCAGGTTCAAAAGGGCCACGCGGCGCCGCGGATTCAATGCACACATGGCGGCGTATCACCTGGGATGAGGCTCTCGAAGAAATCACTTCTCGCTTCAAGATAATCACGACCGAATTCGGCAGCGAAGCCATCCTGCCCTTCTCATTTGGCGGCACGCTGGGCATGCTGAATAGCGCCTCCATGGACCGCCGATTCTTTCATCGGCTGGGCGCATCGCAGTTGGCGCGCAACATCTGCTCCGCCGCCGGCGAAGCGGGATTGGAATCGGTGCTCGGCGTGAAACTGGGTACGGAACCGGAGCAATTCCGGCATTCGCGCTACATCATCGCGTGGGCGGCCAACATTCACGGCAATAATGTGCACCTGTGGCCTTTCATCGAGCAGGCCCGTCGTCAAGGTGCAAAGCTGGTGGTGATCGATCCGTATCGCACTCGCACCGCGGCGTGCGCGGATTGGTATCTGCCGATCAATCCCGGCACCGACGCCGCATTAGCGCTCGCCATGATGCACGTGATTATCGGCGAGAATCGCTACGATCCGGATTACGTCGAACGCTACACGGTAGGATTCGAACAGCTTCGCAACAAAGTGCAAGAATACACGCCCGAGCGCGCAGCGAAGTGGACGGGAATCGCGGCTTCTGACATCGTGAAGTTGGCCCGCGAGTACGCAACGACGCGTCCAGCAGTCATTCGGCTGAATTATGGGATTCAGCGCTCGGAAGGTGGCGGAATGGCCACACGCGCCGTTGCCATGCTGCCCTGCATCACCGGGTCATGGAAAGAGGTCGGCGGCGGGCTCCAGATGTCTACCAGCGGAGCCTTTGCCTCGATTGGCCCTGACCTGAAGCGCAAAGACTTGATGACCAAATCGCTGGGACGCCCGGCCCGCACCGTGAACATGGTGGAGTTAGGGAAGGCTTTGAACTCGCTGGAGGATCCGCCCATTCAGGCGCTATTCGTTTACGGGTGCAATCCGGCGGCGACTTGTCCCAATCACAACGAAGTGGTTCGCGGATTGCTGCGTGCAGATCTGTTTACCGTTGTCCACGAGCAGTTTCTCACTGACACGACCGATTACGCTGATATAGTTTTGCCGGCGACTACCTTCTTTGAGCACAAGGATCTTCAGACTGCCTACGGACACTACTTTTTACAAGTCTCGAATCAGGCCATCGAGCCGTTGGGGGAATGCCGTTCCAACGTTGAACTCTTTCGCGCCCTGGCGGAAGGGATGGGTTTTGAGGACGACTGCTTTTGCGAATCTGTTGACCAGATGATCGACGCTGCCCTGGACTCCGAGCACCCGTGGCTAAATGGGATCGACAGGGAGCGGCTGGAGCGAGAAGGGCATGTTCGGCTGAACTTCGGAGATGCGAGACTTCGCTCCGCCGGGCAGCCGGCGGCCGTCCCCACGCAGCCGGTTGATACGGCATTTCTCCCTTTTGCTCGCGGCAACTTCTTCACTGCCAGTGGCAAGGCCGAATTGTATAGCGAAGCGCTTAAGGCTCAGGGGCTGGATCCCGTAGTTCACTTCGAACCGCCAGGCGAATCGCGTCATAGCGAGCAGGCGAAAACTTTTCCGCTGGAGTTGCTGGCTCGCAAGTCCGACAATTTTTTGAACTCGTCATTTTCCAATCTGCCAACCATTCAGCGAATGGAGGATGTCGGCCTTCTCGAAATGAATTCCGCCGATGCCCGAACGCGCGGCATCGCGGACGGTGACCGCGTCCGCGTTTTCAACCGGCGCGGCGATATACTTTTAAAGGCAAGAGTAGACGGCGTGCTTCAACCCGGTGTGGTTTGTGCACGGCTTCACTGGGCGAAGCTCGGTCCGCAGGGACGGAACATTAACGTGCTGACTTCGGAAAAACTTACCGACTTGGGCAACTCCGCCACCTTTTATTCCGTCTTGGTTGAAGTAGAGCTTTTCCAAACGGCATCCTGAGGGCGATTTAAGGCGCATGTGCTTGGACGGTGTCCACTGCTCTACCGTATAATTGCGGTTTTCCACACTCCCATAAGCTGAGGTAGTGGCGATTCATCGCACTCATCAGGATAGCCCTGTAATCATCGAGGGCAGGCACGGCCGCGCATGGCGACCTCAGGTTGTCGCGACGAGGCCATCTCCTTCATTTATAAAGTGTTGTAAAGTTAGTAGGCGTTCGTTTTTCAGCTTTCTGCTGACTTTTTTCCTGCTCTGCTCCTGGGCGATCGGGCAGCAGGACGTGATTGTCGAAGTACAAGTTCACGGCAATCGCCGTATCCCTGCCGAAACCATCAAGGCTCGAATTTTCACTCATGCGGGAGATGTCTACGATCCGGCCGCGATCGAGCGCGATTTCAACTCCTTGTGGAATACCGGGTACTTTCAAGACATTCGCTTTGAGCGAGAGCAGACTCCGAAAGGGTGGATTCTGCATATCTATGTAAAGGAACGCCCGACCATCCGAGAGATCAACTACGAAGGGTTGAACTCGGTCTCGAAAAGCGACGTGCTGGACCGCTTCAAGGAAGCCAAAGTCGGCTTGTCAGTCGAGAGTCAATACGATCCGACCAAGGTCAAGAAGGCCGAGGTCACGATCAAACAACTGCTGGCAGAACACGGAAGGCAGTACTCCACCATCCGCACCGAGATTCACCCCATTCCGCCAAACGCTGTGAGCATCACATTCGCCATTAAGGAAGGACCCAAAGTCAAAGTCGGCAAGATTATTTTCGAAGGAAACAAACACGTCCCCAGCCGCATTCTTCGAGCCGCGATGAAGAACCTGAAGCCCATTGGAATCCCCCACTCCATCTTCCTGGAGAACCTGTTTTCGAAGACCTACGATGCCACCAAGCTCGACGAAGATACCGAGCGGGTTCGCGCCGAGTATCAAAATCGAGGCTACTTCAAGGTTCTGGTTCAGGAGCCCAAGACGAACATCCACGATACCGGACATCAGGGATTTCGTATCCCTCTGCTCCAATCAGGGCCAGGCAAGGCCGTGGACATTACCATGCCCATCTCGGAAGGTGACAGATATAGCTTGGGCGGAATCACCTTCAAAAACAACAAGGCCGTTTCCAACGCCAAGGCCCTGCGCGCCCTGTTTCCGATAAAAGATGGCGATACCTTTGACCGAAGCAAAATCGCGAAAGGCCTCGAAAACCTGGGCAAAGCCTATGGTCAAATCGGCTACATTAACTTCACCTCGATTCCAAACACCACTTTTAACGAGGAAAAGAAGCTTGTCTTCCTCGATATCGACGTTGACGAAGGTAAGCAGTTCTTCGTGCGCCGCATCGAATTCCAGGGCAATACGACGACTCGGGATAAGGTGATACGCCGCGAAATCGTTCTGGAGGAAGGCCAGGTCTATAACCAGCAGCTTTGGGAACTCAGCATCCAGCGGCTGAATCAGCTGGGCTTTTTCGACAATTTGAAGCCCGACGATCCCAATGTTACCGAGCGCCACCTGAACGAAAAGGACGGCACGGTCGATCTCACGCTCAAAGTCAAGGAGAAAGGGAAAAACAGCATCGGCTTAAGCGGCGGGGTTAGCGGCTTGTCCGGCACTTTCGTTGGCCTAAGTTACAGTACCAACAACTTTCTGGGCCTGGGCGAGACTCTAAGCGTACAAGCGAACATCGGCAACCTTCAGCGTAACGTTTCATTTAGCTTTACCCAGCCTTACCTGTTCGATCGACCGCTGCAATTAGGTTTTACAGTTTATTTCACCAAGTTCACCTACGATCAGGCGCGGCAAGCGGCGATCCTCAGCGGCCAGTCGATCAATCTGCCGGCAGCGCTGGAGCAGAATCTTCAGAACTACACCCAATCGAGCAGGGGCTTTGCGGTTAACCTGGCGTATCCATTGCACCGGTCGTTCAAGCGCGTTGGCATCAGTTATTCGTATGATGATTCTTCGATCGTCGCGCTCACCACAGCATCGCAGACGTTGTTCAATTTCCTCTCGTTCAGCGGAATCAGCGGCCCCAACGCCCTGAACGGAATCATCACCAGCAAGATTACTCCCAGCTTCTCAATCAACTCCTTGGACCGGGCGCTCTATCCCCACAAAGGCAGCAGCTTCTACGTGGCAACTGAATTTGCTGGCGTCGGCGGCACCGTCAAAACTATCCGTCCCATCGTGAAATATACGCATTGGCGGCCGATGCAGAAACGACGCAATACGATTGGCTTTAACATTCAGGGTTCTTTCTTGACCGGCTATGACGGTCTGGTACCGCCGCCATTTCAGCGTTTCTACGACGGCGGCGAAAATGATTTGCGTGGCTTTGACATACGCTCCATCTCGCCCGTCTCTTTTCTTCCGAACACGACCTCGATCCAGTTGCGCAATCCGGATGGCTCGATTGTGCCCAAGAATCCAGCCAATCCCTTACAAGGCGCTTACACTATTCCGGTCCCGCTGGACCAGATCGTCTTCCCCGGCGGCGATTTCAGCTTGGTCGGTAATTTGGAGTACCGCATTACCATCGCTGGTCCGGTGGCATTGGCGCCATTCGTCGATATGGGCGTGGAACCGATCCTCAGAGCCTCCCAGTTGAAGATCAACGACACCCAATACGATCTGATCAATAGCACCGTCTTCGGCTGTCCTGCTCTCGACGTTGGTTTCAACTGCGTTGGCGGGTCCACGCAAAAATTCCCGCAGTACCTGCATCCTGTGCCAGGGACGAACTGGACGCCCAGAATGTCGACCGGGTTGGAGTTGCAGGTGTTCCTGCCCGTGGTCAATGCGCCGTTCCGTATCTACTGGGCGTATAACCCATTGCGTTTGGATACGACGGTGAATGCTCCAATTCCAATCACTCGCAGCATGTTCCCGCTGGGCGCCGCGGGAGATTACACATATCAGCTCGCTCGTAATTCTTTTTCCCCTCCCTATCAACTGAGGGAGCCGCGCAAGACATTCCGCTTCACCGTGGCCACAACGTTCTAAGGTTGGCTTTAGACAGTAGGAGTTTGGCTTCTGGGCGTTACGACTCAAAAACCCGCTTCTCGGTTTGACGCTGGGCAACAGTGTTCCTATAATGTCTTGTACAACACCCTGAAAATCAAAGAGTACGGGGTGGTCATCACGTTTCGATGTCTGGCGTGAGACGCTGAAGGTTAAGGTCTGCCTTCCCCGTTTTGATCACACGGCCTGGTTGGCTTCGGGGCGAGACTCGGCATGGTTCGTAAATGTGGGTCCGTGAAAGATCTGAAGCGAGATTCGCGAAACAATTTCCAAGGAGTTCAAAGCAATCCCATGACAAGAAAGCTTCCACGATTTCTTCTGGCCACGGTGTTCGTTATCTCGGTTACCGCCCTGGCTCAAACCGCCAGTGCGGACCCCGGATTGCCCGCTGCCCCCAGCGCCGCTGCATCTACACCCGATGCCACCGCAGTCGGCACCTCAAATAAGATCGGTACCATCAACATCGAGCAGGCAATTTTTGCGAGTAATGAAGGGCAGCGCGATTTCGAGGCGCTCAGCAAAAAGCTCGAGCCCAAGCAGACCGAATTAAAGAGCATGAACGACGAAGTCGAGAGCTTGAAGAAGCAACTGAGCAATCAGGGCGACAAGCTCAACGACGATTCTCGCGCTACCCTCGTCAAGCAGGTCGAGGACAAGCAGAAGAAGCTTGAGCGCAGCGTCCAGGATGCCCGGGATGACGCGCAAGCACAGCAGAATGAAATCGCCCAGCGCATCCTGCAGAAGATGGCCCCGATCATCGTGAAGTATGCGGGCGATAAGGGATTCGGCCTGATCATGGATACTTCCAATCCCTGGCCGCAAGGCCCCGTGCTCTGGGCTGGACCTTCGGTTGATATCACCAAGCAAATTGTCGACGCCTACAATCTGCAATCCGGCGTTCCCGCGCCTACCCGGCCCGCAACCAAACCGGCGACGGGCGCAAAGTCAACAGCTCCGGCCGGCGGGACCAAACCCGCAACAACTACTGCTCCGGCTCCCAAGTAAAATCGCGACACCCTAAACACAACCAAAGTTCCTAAAAGGCCGCCCCAAAGGCGGCTTTTTATTTTTCCGAAATAGTTGTCGCCCGGGCCCCTCCAGCAAGCGTGCCTGGTGTCTTTAAGAACAAGAAAAAAATCTGGAGGGAAACCATGTTTGCCGATTCTCTGCTCGACACTCCCTGGACCGACCGCTCCCGCCGCGGTTGGACAACTCTCATTTCGTTTGCCACCCAAGCATGCGCCGTGGGCGGTTTGCTTCTGCTCCCACTGCTTTACACCCAAGGGCTACCCCAGTTGCAATCGTTGGCTTGGTTGGTCGCCCCAGCTCCACCACCGGGGCCATCTGCGCCAGCGCCTGCGCGAAACACCCACAACAGCAGCAACATCTCATCGGACGGCCATGTCATCGCCCCACCTTCCGTGCCGCGACAGATTTTGAATGTCGACGAATCGATCGCCCCGCCGCCGGCCAACCTGGATGGCTTGGGAGTGTCCGGCGGGACCGGTGATCCCACTGTTCGCAATGGAGTATTTAACTCGATTGGGAGCGGGCTGAATGCAATCGTGCCCCCGCCCCCACCGACGCCTTCCGCTCATCCACCTCGCGTTTCTCGAATGATGGAAGGAAATCTCATCTACCGCGTGCAGCCGCAATACTCAGCTCTGGCGCGTCAGGCGCGGGTTCAGGGAATCGTAGTGTTACGCGCCATGATTTCTCGTGAAGGCAAGATTGAAAATCTGCAAGTCGTCAGCGGCCCTCCCCTGCTGCTGAAATCCGCTATCGACGCCGTTTTGCAGTGGCGCTACCGTCCCTATTACTTGAACAATGAGCCCGTAGAGGTCGAAACTCAGGTGACCGTTAACTTCACGCTATCGGGCGGATAGGGGTTTTATAGAAGCCGAGAAGCAGGCGCAAGGGGTAGTACGCCAGTAACCTGATGGCATCCGCTCAGGCCGCTATAATCAGGCAAGTGGCTACTATTGAAATTGCCAAGCGAACCGCGACTCGGCCGACTTGGGCCGAAGTCTCACTCGGAACCTTGCGGCAAAATTTTCGCGCCGTGCAGCGCCACATCGGTTCAGCGGTTGAGATTTGCGCCATCGTGAAAGCCGATGCTTATGGCCACGGCGCCGTCGAGTGTGCGCGAGCGCTCGAAGAGGAAGGAGCGCGCTGGTTCGGCGTGACTTCGCTCGATGAAGCGATTCCTCTGCGCGAAGCCGGCATCCGCGGACGCATCCTGCTAATGACGGGTTTCTGGCGTGGTGAAGAGGAAGAAATCACTCGCCTGGGATTGACTCCGACCATCTGGGAGACCGGGCAAATCGAATTGTTCGAAAAGGCCGCAACTGCCCTCGGCGTTTCGAAACATCCGATCCATTTGAAAGTCGACACGGGCATGGGGCGGCTGGGAGTTGCGCCAGAGGATCTGCCGCGAATTTGTTCCGCATTGAAGTCTTCGCCGCATTTGGTGCTTGAGGGATTATCCACTCACCTGGCCTCGTCTGAGGTTCTCGACGAGCCATCGGTGGCAGCGCAGTTAAAGTCTTTCGCGCAAGTACGGAACCTTCTTCGACACGAAGGTTTCGATCCGCCGCTCATCCACGCGGCGAATACCGGAGCTGTGATCTCGCGTCCCGAATCGTGGAACACGATGGTGCGCCCGGGAATTGCGCTTTATGGATATCACTTGCCTTTCGAACGTGCCGGTCGAGAAGTCAGCGGCAGCGGGTTGCGGCTCGAAGTAAAACCTGTTTTGACGTGGAAGACCCGCATTCTCTCGCTGAGAGATATGCGTGCCAACCAGGCTCTAGGGTATGGCGGGATCTACATCACAAAAGCTCCTGCGCGTATCGCCGTACTTCCGGTGGGATACGCGGATGGGTTGAACCGGAAAATCTCCTCTCAAGGCAGAGTGATCGTAGGCGAGAACTACGCGCCCATTGTCGGACGCATTTCCATGGACTTGACGTTGGCCGACGTGACAGGACTACCCGGAGTTTCAGTGGGAGATGAGCTGGTATTGCTCGGTGCGACAGACGGCCTGAGTGTCGACGCCCGGGAACACGCATCACTCTCTGACACGGTGCCCTACGAAATTCTCTGCGGAATCTCCAAGCGAGTACCGCGAAGGTATAGAAGCTAGATAAATTACTCAGCCGCGATTTCCTCCAATCAAATTGGCTTCTCCGCGCACTCTGCGGTCGTTCTCAGCGGCCTCTGCGTTTTAAGAGTTTGACGGCTCCCGGCAAATGCAAAGCCCTGAATCGAGGAGAGCGATGGGAACAATCGCAGAGCACACGGAGAAACTCGCCGAAATACAAAGACCTATACAAAACACATCCGCTAAACCCCACTTAATGCCATTGTTTCTCCACTCGCTGTGACTGCCGAGGCTGCCAGACTGCCGGTTTGCTATATTCGGAATACATGCCCTCACGCTACGCACAATGGATGTACGACTGGGAAACCCGGCTCACCTCCGTGGACAACAACCGCGTGGTGCGTCCGCTGGAATGGGGCATCGAGTGGGCGCGGGATTGGCCTTGCCGTAACGGCTATGCTCCCGGACATGTTCCCAATGACAGCGAAAGCTACCTTCGCGAATACAACCGGCGCATCATATCGTCAAGCGATGAGTTTTTCTCGTACATCAAGCCAGGCGATTTTCGCTTGGAGCGGCGTGAGGTCAAAGTTTTCAGCACACGCGCTGTGCCCGATTCTGCGCTGGAGGAAAAAGTCCGAGGCACGCACGCCGATTTTCTGCGTTTCACCTCCCCCGTGCGAACGCCGTTTCCGGAAAATAACCTGGTAAACGCGCGCTGGTTTCCGGCGCGAGGCAAGCGTGCGATTGTCCTTTTGCCGCATTGGAATTCCGATGCCCTCGCCTATAACAGCCTGTGCTGCGTGCTAAATCTTCTCGGGATTTCAGTTTTGCGATTGAGCATGCCCTATCACGACATTAGAACTCCTCCCGAAATTCTGCGCGCCGATTACGCGGTTTCCGCCAATATCGGACGAACGCTCGACGCCTGCCGTCAAGCGGTCATCGATGTTCGTTGCTGTCTGGATTGGCTCGAATTCCAGGGCTATCGCCGTCTTGGCATCCTGGGCACAAGTCTTGGCTCGTGTTACGCATTTCTTGCTGCCGCGCACGACCAGAGGATTCAAGTGGCAGCTTTCAATCACGCCGCAACCTACGTTGCTGATGTCGTGTGGCACGGGCAATCCACCCGTCACATACGTGAAGGGCTGGAATCACAAATCGATCTTGAACGCTTGCGCGTTCTATGGAGTGCGGTAAGCCCCGCTTCATACTTCGAGCAGTTTGCGCGCTGGCGCAAGAAATCGCTCATCATTTATGCCAAATACGATCTGACGTTCCTGCCGGAGTTTTCGCGCAGCGCCGTGCATGAGTTCGAGCGCCACGGTCTGGATCACAAAGTGGTCGTGCTGCCCTGCGGACACTACACAACCGGAGAAACGCCTTACAAATACATCGATGGCTGGAATCTGGCGTCATTTATGAGGACCGCGTTCGAAGGGTAGCAACGACGTTGCAAGCAACGTTTCTACGGCCATGCCTCTGTAGAGACGTGGCTCGCTACGTCTCCCGCTTAATTTGTGCAGTATGCCAACCGCTTGTTTAGAATGAAAGTGTCAAAGCACTCCAGCGTGTCGAATTATGTCTGCGCAAGCCATTCAGTCCGAGACCAGAGAATGCCGCAGAGGCGAATTTACTGTCAGCACTGATCGAAAGCTCATTGACCTGGATGTCATTCACGGTTTCCTGACCAATTGCTATTGGGCTAAGGGAATTTCTCGCGATGTTGTCGCCCGATCCATCGAGAACTCGTTGTGCTTCGGGGTGTATTCCGAGGGAAAGCAAGTAGGATTTGCCCGCGTGATTTCCGACTACGCGACTTACGCTTACATCGGCGACGTATTCTTGCTGGACTCGTTTCACGGTCGTGGCTTG
>Ga0209038_10000409_pt1 | contig 13355 bp, 16 predicted proteins | sample BogFormECP03_OM3_FD_188237 | JGI IMG/M metagenome (GOLD analysis project Ga0209038, IMG submission 188237) | Bog forest soil microbial communities from Calvert Island, British Columbia, Canada - ECP03_OM3 (SPAdes) (version 2) | ecosystem: Environmental > Aquatic > Freshwater > Wetlands > Bog ...
CGCGCCTCGACGCCGCCGCGCGGGAGCCCGCGCAGTTCGGGGACGGTCGTGCGGGCGCTCGCTCCGGCGAGCAGGAAGATCGCGAGACCCACCAGCACGAGCAGTCCGGTCGCCAGGGCGATCAGACGGTGACGCCGCGTGCGGGGATCGGAGTGGCGATCGGACGGGCCCGGTGGAGGGGCATTCAGCGGGGAGCGCGGAAGGACCCTGGTAGCGGCCGCGGCCCCATCAAGCGCGTGTGCCCCGGCGAGGTCGCCGCCCGGTGCTCTGGCCACCGTCACGGTCGCGGTCATCGCTTCACGGCCGGCCTCGCCGAGCTTGTCGCCGTCCGCGTCCATCGCCATCGTGCTCGGGGCTTGTGTTCGCGGCCGCGCCGGCCCCTCGCCAACCAACGCCCTGGCCATCTCCTCGCCGCCGCGGTAGCGATCGTTCGGATCCTTCGCCATCGCCCGGCCGACTATTTCGCGCAGGGCGGCCGGGACCCGGGCCGGGAGCTCGGGCGGCCGGTCCTGGAGGTGGCGCAGGCCCAGCTCGACAGGTGACCCGTGCATGAAGGGCGGCTGGCCGGCGAGCATCTCATACAGGACCACGCCGGCGCTGTAGACATCTGTGGCCGGCGTCGTCGGTCGACCACGGGCCTGCTCGGGTGACATGTAGCGGGGAGTCCCCGCGATCGTTGCCGACGCTTGTGAGGTGCCTTGAGCCAATCGGGCGACGCCGAAATCCCCCACCTTCACGACCCCGTCGTCACTGATCAGCACGTTGGCGGGCTTGACGTCGCAGTGCACGACCCCCTGGGCGTGGGCGCTTGCCAGGGCGCGACACAGCTGCTCAGCCACGGCGCGCGCGTCCTCGATCGGCAGCGGCCCGCGCCGCAGGCGCTCGGCAAGGCTCTCGCCCTCGACGAGCTCAGCGACGTAGTAGGGGCCCTCCTCGGCGTGGCCGATGTCGAAGATCTGAACGACGCCAGGATCGCTGACGCGCGCGAGCAGCTGTGCCTCGCGCTCGAAGCGCTCCACCCAAGCGCTGTCCTCGGCCCACCACGGCTTGATCACCTTCACCGCCACGGGACGTGCGAGGCGTCTGTCGAGCCCTCGGTAGACGCGGCCGAAGGCACCCTCGCCGAGAAGCAGGTGGAGCTCGTAGCGGTCGTCAAGCACGTGACCGGCGAGATCGGGGGCCCGGAGCATCGACACGAGTATTCCGTGCTGGGCCCTCGATGCGCGTCATCAGCGGGCAGAGCGCGATAATGGCCCATGGCCTTCGCCCCGGGCGCCCGTCACCTTCTGCGCGCCAAGGACCTCGCCGACGCGAGATACTTCGAGCCGCTCGATGTCAACGACTTGGCTCACGCGGCGGGCCTCTCTAGCGCACATTTCAGCCGCGAGTTCCGCCGCGCCTTTGGCGAGTCCCCGCACGGGTACCTGCTCACCCGCCGCCTCGAGCGGGCCGCGGCGCTCCTGCGAGGCACCGACCGCTCGGTTGCGGATATCTGCTTCTCGGTGGGCCTTCAGAGCGTCGGCTCGTTCACCACGAGCTTCACACGCACCTTCGGCTGCTCGCCCACGGCCTACCGCACGGCGGCCCCGCCGGCCTCAGAGCAGGCGCTGATCCCGGCCTGCGTGGTGCGGGCATATGGGCGCCCGCAACACCGCACGTTTCGAGAAGACACGGGCTCGGCCCGCGCCTAGCATGGCCGGCACATTCTTCCCTCTAACCAGGAGGTCCCGATGATCAAAATCGCAAACGCCCAGCTGTGGGTGAACGACCAGGACGAGGCACTCGCGTTCTACACGCAGAAGCTCGGCATGGAGGTGCGCATGGACGTGACCCTCGCCGAGATGGGCAACTTCCGCTGGCTCACGGTGGGCCCGGCAGGACAGCCTGATGTATCGATCGTGCTGATGGCGATCGGTGCCTCGCCGATGATGGACGCAGAGACGGCCGAGCAGCTCAGGAGCCTCGTGGCCAAGGGCTTTGCCGGGACCGTGTTTCTCACGACCGATGACTGCCAGGCCTCCTACGTTGAGCTGCGCGACCGCGGGGTCGAGTTCTCCGAGCAGCCGGAGGACCGCCCCTACGGGATCGACTCGGGCTTCCATGACCCCTCGGGCAACAGCATCCGGTTGACCCAGGTGCGCCAGATGGCGCCCGCCTGAGGCCCTGACTGAAGCGGCGGTCTGTCGACCGCCCGCCGCCGACCGCCTTCGCCATCGCAGCCTGATGTGCGAGGAGCGGTCGGCCCCGGCGCATCCTCAGGAGCTTGGAGCGACCAGGTCTTAGAGTCTGGGCTGAGCGAGATCGATGAGCGCCGCCGCGAACCCCTCCATCGCATCAGAGGCCAAAGGCGGCCAGGTGTCGCTGCGCCTGGTGTTCGGCGGGCTGCTGCTCGTGATGTTCCTCGCCGCGCTCGATCAGACGATCGTGGCGACCGCCCTGCCGACGATTGTCGGGGATCTCGGCGGGCTGAAGCACATCTCGTGGGTCGTCACCGCGTACCTGCTCGCGCAGACGGTGGTCACACCGCTGTACGGGAAGCTCGGCGACATGTATGGGCGCAAGATCATCCTGCAGGGCGCCCTGATCATCTTCCTCGCCGGTTCGGCACTGTGCGGCCTGAGCCAGAGCCTCGACGAGCTGATCGCCTTCCGGGCGCTGCAGGGCCTCGGTGGGGGTGGCCTGATGGTGAGCGCGCAGGCCGCGATCGGCGATGTCGTCCCGCCGCGCGAACGCGGGCGCTACGTGGGTCTGTTCGGCGCGGTGTTCGGGCTGGCGAGTGTCGCCGGCCCGCTGCTCGGCGGCTTTCTTACGACCAATCTGAGCTGGCGCTGGATCTTCTACGTCAACCTGCCGCTCGGGATCATCGCGATGTTCGTGCTGGCGGCGACGCTGCCGTCGATGGCGGAGCGCGTGCACCACAACATCGACTACATCGGCACCGCGCTGCTCGCGGCGGGGCTCTCGGCGATCGTGCTGGCGAGCTCGCTGGGTGGTGTCTCCTTCGGCTGGGGCTCGCCCGTGATCGTCGGGCTGGGAGCGGGCGGTGTGCTGGCGTTGGCGGTGTTTTTGTGGTTCGAGCGCCACGCCTCCGAGCCCGTGCTGCCGCCGCGGCTGCTCTCAAACCGCGTGTTCGTGGTCACGAGCGCCGTCGGATTCGTCGTGGGCTTCGCGCTGTTCGGCGCGGTCACCTACCTGCCGCTGTTCCTGCAGGTGGTAAAGGGCGCGAGCCCGACGGGATCGGGGCTGCAGCTCGTGCCGCTGATGGGAGGCCTGTTGATCACATCGATCGCCTCGGGACAGGTGATCACCCGCAGCGGCCACTACAAGCCGTTCCCGATCGCCGGGACGGCGGTGATGGCGCTCGGGCTCTACCTGCTCTCCACGCTCGACACGGCGAGCAGCGAGGCGATGATCGTCGCGTTCATGTTCGTCCTCGGCCTGGGCTTGGGGATGGTCATGCAGGTGCTCGTGCTGGCGGTGCAGAACGCGGTCGAGTACTCCGATCTGGGCGTGGCGACCTCGGGCGCGACGCTGTTTCGATCGATGGGCGGATCGCTCGGAACGTCTGTGCTCGGCGCGATCTTCGCCAACCGCCTGAGCAGTGAGCTGAAGAGCACGCTGCCCGCTGCCGCGGCATCACATGCGGCCTCGGGCGGCGAAGTGAACCCCCAGCAGATCAAACATCTGCCGGCCGCCCTGCACGCCGGCTACCTGCACGCGTTCACCACCTCGCTCAGCAGCGTCTTCCTGGTCGCGGCGGCGATCTCGGTCGCGGCGTTCGTGCTGACGTGGTTCATCCGCGAGCTGCCGCTGCGCGAGACCGTCGCGTCAGACGATCTCTCCGACACCTACGCCACGCCGCGGGACACGGCCTCGATTGCGGAGGTGGCGAACATGATCGGTCGCCTGGACCGCCGCGAGGGAGCGAGGGAGATCCTCGTGCGGGTGGCGGCCCGCGCCGGTGTGGACATCAGTCCCGCCGGGTGCTGGCTGCTGGCCAGGTTCAGCCAGCAGGCAACGATTGAGCTGTCGATTCTGGCCGCGAGGTCTCAGGTCGATCTCAACACGCTGATCGGAGCGCGCGAGGAGCTCTCGGGCCTCGAGCTGATCACCGTCTGCGCGGACGAGCCCTCCTGCTTTGAGCCGACGGCCGACGGTCAGGCCACGCTCGAGCGCCTTACGAGAACCGGCGAACAGCGCCTGAGCGACCTGCTCGAGTACTGGCGACCGGAGGAGCATAAGGAGCTCGCCGATCTGATCGCCACGCTCGCGCGGGAATTCTTCATCGACACCTCTGCGCTCGAGCACCCCGCCTACGCGGCCTCACGGTAGGTCGTCTGGCCGGCGTTGACGGCCTCGGCGCTGTCCAGCTCGGCCGCAACCGCCTCCGGCTTCAGCACGGTGAGGGCGACGGCCACCGCCGCGAGGACCAGGCCCGCCGCGATCAGGAACGCCAGGTGGAAACCCCCTGTAAGCGCCGCCGCCTGTGACTTCCCGGCGGCGGTGAGCGTGTGCGTGCGGGTGGTGGACAGGGTTGCGAGCACGGCCAGTCCAAGCGCGCCGCCGACCTGAGCGGTGGTGTTGACGAGGCCCGAGGTCAGGCCCGCGTCGCTCGGCGTGGCGCCCGACATCGCGAGGGTCATGAGCGCGGGGAAGCACACGCCGATGCCGAACCCGAGCAGGATCATGACGGGCAGGACATCGCCGAAGTAGTTCCCGTGGACGGGCGCCCTGGCGAACAGCGTGAGGCCGATGGCGACGAGGATCAGCCCCGGCACGAGCGTGCCCCGCGCGCTGAAGCGCATGATCAGCGGTTCGGAGTAGCGCAGCGACAGCGTCCCCATGATCAGCGTGGCCGGCAGGAACGCGAGGCCCGTCTCCAGGGCGTCGAAGCCGAGGACACGCTGGAGGTAGAGGGCTCCGAGGAAGAACAGCCCGAACATTCCCGCCACGGTCAGGACCTGGATGACGTTTGCCCCCGAGACGTTTCGCGAGCGGAAGATGCGCAGCGGTATCAGCGGGTTCGACGCCGTGGCCTCGCGAGCGATGAAGGCCGCCAGCAGGGCCAGCGAGAGGGCGCCGAGCTCGAGCGTGCGGCTCGCACCCCAGCCATAGTCGGCTGCGGGCTTCACGATTGTGTACACGCCCAGCATCAGCGAGCTCGTGATCAGGAGCGCTCCGGGAACGTCGGCGCCGTCGCCGAAGCCGATGCCGGCCGGCCGCTCGAGCAGCCGCACGGCGAGAACCGCCACCAGGATCCCGATGGGGATGTTGATGAAGAAGATCCAGTGCCAGTTGATCGCCTGCGTGAGCACGCCCCCGGCGAGCAGCCCCACAGAGCCGCCCGCCGAGGCGACGAACGCGTACACGCCCATCGCCTTCGCGCGCTCGCGCGGCTCGGGGAACATGGTGACGATCATGCCGAGGATGACCGCGGAGGTCATCGCGCCGCCGACGCCCTGCACGAAGCGTGCCGCGACCAGCATCTCCTGGCTCTGGGACAGCCCGCATACGAGCGAGGCCACGGTGAAGACGGCAAGGCCCGCCATGAACACGCTCTTGGACCCGAGGATGTCCCCGAATCGACCGGCCAGCAGCAGCAGGCCGCCGAAGGAGATCAGGTAGGCGTTGATCACCCACGCGAGGCTCGACTGGGAAAAGCCGAGGTCACGCTGGATCGAGGGCAGGGCGACGTTCACCACGGTCACGTCGAGCACGATCATCAGCATCCCGCCGCACAGCACGTACAGGGCTATCCAGCGGTTCCTGTTGCTGACGGAGGTGTCTTTGGTCATGGGGTCGTTGATTATGGATTCGTGGGCCGTGGAATCTGTTGTCACGGTGTGAGTGTCACGGTGTCGCGGGTTGGCGCTCGAGTGCGGCGCCCAATTTGTCGAGCAGATCGCCGGTGCCGTGCTCGCGCTGGGCGGGCGTGTCGTGACCGTCGAGAAAGGCGCCCTGCTCGGTCAGTAGAAGCCGGGTGCCGGTGCCGGCCGGTGAGAACTCCACGGTAGCGACGGAAACGGAGATGCGGGTGTCGTCCATGTACATCTCATACGCGATCACGATCCGCTGGTCCTCGACGATGTCGTAGTAGAGCGCGTCATAGGTGTACACGGGGCCGCCGGGCGGGCCCCCGCGGTTGAGCTCCCTGCCGCCGATGCGGAAGTCGAGCTGATGCTCAGTCGACCCTGGGGCCCCGAACCAGCGGCTCTTGAGTGCCGGGTCGGCCCACGCCTCGAACACCCGCGCGGGGGCGGCGTCGTACGTGCGCTCTACGGCGAAGGTTGCGTGGACGGCGGATCGATCGGTCATGATCTGCTCCTTTTCTTGGGTTGTGGGCGTTGGCCCTTCGGTTTCCCCCTCTGCTGGTCGAGAAACCCGCCGAGGCGGCCGAGGCGGCTCTCCCAGGTGCTCCGCCGGTCGGCGATCCATTGCTCAGCCGCGCTCAGCGCGGCCGTCTCGATGTGGCAGGTGCGCACCCGTCCGACCTTCTCCGATCGCACGAGCCCGCTGGCTTCGAGCGCCTGCACATGCTGGAGCACTCCGGGAAGCGACATCGGCAGCGGCTCGGCGAGCTCTGAGACCGAGGCCGGCCCCAGGCTCAGTCGCTCCACGATGATCCTGCGGTTGGGGTCGCCGAGGGCCTGGAAAACCTGATCGGCGAGGGGATCGGCGACGGGCAATTGGTTAAGCACAGACTTAACTATAGCGAAGCCGACGGCGCACGCGTACGGCCCGCGACCCGCGACCGTCTTGGCGCTACTCCGTGATGCGAGTGTCCTCGTCGGAGTAGACAGGCGAGCACGCGCACACGATCCGCAGCGGCCCATCGCCCACGTTGAACACCTTGTGGCGGGCGCCGGGCGGGATCAGCGCGCAGTCGCCCTCGCGGATCAGCCGCTCCTCGCCGTCGATGATCAGCCGGCCCTCGCCCGCGGTCACGAGATACAGCTCCTCGCTGAGCACGTGGTAGTGCTCGGCGGTGGCGCCGCCCACCGGGATGGTGGCCTCGGCGAGGCTCTGGTTCTGGGCGGGCGCGGAAACCCGCCCGGCCCACTCCCGGATCTCCGAGCCGTCGAGCGTGATGCAGGGCTCGATCTGAGCGTAGGAGCGGACGTGCATCGCTCCGGGAGCCTAGATGACGGGAGGTAGAGTCCGGTGTTGTGGCGGACGATGCGATCGCGATGTTCGAGGAACATGCCGCGAGCTATGAGGCGGAGCGGCGGCGGCTCGTGCCGCCCTTCGATGAGTTCTATGGCACCGCGGTCGCCGCGCTCGAGCTGGCCGGTCGTCCGTTGGACCGTGTGATCGACCTCGGGGCGGGCACGGGCCTGCTCGCGCGCGCGGTCGCGCGGGCACATCCGGAGGCAGAGCTGGTCCTGTTCGACGGCTCGCCCGCGATGCTCGAGCAGGCCCGGAGCGCGCTCGGCGAGGGGGCGAGCTACCTGACGGGTGACCTTGCCGAGGCCCCGCCGCCCGGACCCTGGGATGCGGTGGTCAGCGCCATGGCGATCCATCATCTCGAGGATGCCGCCAAGCGCGAGCTGTTCACGCGCGTGCACGACGAGCTCTCTCCCGGTGGCGTGTTCGTGAACGCCGAGCACGTTGGCGCTCCAACCCCGCTGTTCGAACGTGCATACACCGAGTGGCATGAGCGGCGCGCCCGCGAGCTCGGAGCGAGCGAGCACGAGTGGGCAGAGGCCGTGGCGCGCATGAGCGCTGACCGTCTGGCCACGGTCGAGGACCAGCTTGCATGGCTGCGCTCCGCCGGGTTTCCGGACGCCGACTGTCTCTTCAAGGATCACCATCTCGTAGTGCTCGTCGCAAGGCGCAGAATCTCCTAGGTCCGCCCGGGATCCGCGACTAACCTGGCGGTGATGCCCTACACCACCGCCGATGCCCGCCAGCAGCTGCTCAACGAGCTCGCCGATGCGACCGATGAGATCTCCTCGGCGCTCGCGTCCCTCGGCGAGGCCTACGAGCTCGTGGACGAGCAGACGGCCAAGCGGCTCGAGGACGAGCTGTTCCGGCCCGTGCAGATCGCCTATGGCCGCGCGCAGCGCACCCACGCGGGTTTCGCAGAGCGCCACAACCTCCCCGTCCGGCAGTTCACCCCGGCAACCCCCGGCGCACCGTCACGCGGCGTGAAGGGCTTTCTCGACAGCGCCGTCGAGGAGGTCACGCGGGCGGACACCACGCTGGCCACCCTGCAGGACTCGATGCTCCCAATCGAGGTCGGCGACCCGGAGCTGCGGTCCGGTCTCGAGGACGTGCGACGGCTAATCGGCGAGGTGCGCGGGCGCTCGCACGAGCTCGTGCGCACGCTTGGGCGTTAGCTCCCCTGCTCTCTACATCTGGAGCTTGCGCCGCTGCGGGTGGGGCGTCTCCCCGCGGGCGAGCATCTCCACGTACTGCACAATCCGGCGGGCGCGGGTTGCCGGGCGCTTGGCGGCATCGATCCGGTAGAGGATCGCGTAGCGGTTCTGGCTCGTGAGGATCTCGAACATCGCCCGCGCGCGCGGATCGGCGTCGAGCGTCGCGGTGAGATCGTCGGGCACCTCGATGGTGGCCTGGCCCGAATACGCGATTTCCCAGCGCCCGTCCGCCTTGGCCTCGTCGACCGCGGCGAGCCCCGCCGGATGCATGCGACCGTCGCTGAGCAGCCGGCCTACGATGCCCACGTTGCGCTTGGACCACTTGCTGCGCGCCCGCCGCGGGGTGAAGCGCTGCTTGTAGGTGCGCTCGTCGTGGCGCTGCACCTGACCGTCGATCCAGCCGTGGCAGAGCGCCTCATCGAGGGCCTCGTCATAGGACAGGCTGGTTGGCTCGGTGGTGCCCTTCTTGGCGAGCACCAGCCAGACCCCGGTCGGCTGCTCGTGATTCTCGGCGAGCCATTGCCGCCACGCGGCGGCATCGCTCACGGTGAGCTCTGCCAGCTCTGTGGCCATCGCTCAGCGGGCGCGCCGGTTGAGAAAGTCGAGCAGCGCTCCGCCGGCGCGCTCGGGGTCGTCGTCCCAGATGAAGTGCCCCGCGCCCTCGAACACGGCGACCTCCGAGCCGGGCAGCTCCTCGTGGTAGCGATTGGCCATGCGCGCGCTCGCGAACTGATCGTTCTCGCCCCACAGGATCAGCTCGGGGACGCCGAGCGCGGCGACGCGGCCTTCGTATGGGAGGAGCTTCTCGAAGTCGCCCGAGCGGTACATCTCGAGGTGTCCGTGGCGCCGCGTCTGGTCGGCGAAGCCCTTCCAGTACTCCTCGAGCGACTCTTCGCTCATCCTCGGTGACACCGCGCGCATCGCGGCGGCGAAGCCGTCGCGGGTGTAGGAGGCGACCAGCTCCTCGCCTCGCTCCGGAGTGCGCATCGCCTTCGCGAGATCGTGCCAGCGACGGTCAGCGAAGAACCCGCCATCGGAGATCACCAGCGCGCTTGTCGATCCCGGGTGGTCACAGGCCCAGCGAAGCCCGATCAGCACGCCCCAGTCGTGCGTGACGAGGGCGACCGGGCCGAGCTCGAGCTCGCGCGTGAAGCGCTCGAGCGCTTCGACCTGGCGCTCCCACGTGGCCGGTGGGTCGGGCTCGGAGTCGCCAAACCCGGGCAGGTCGGGGGCGACTGCGCGCCAGCCGCCCTCGGCGAGTGCGGGCAGCACCTCGTGCCACATGTAGGAGGACTCCGGGTAGCCGTGCACCAGCAGGACCACCCGGTCGCCCGGGTCCCCCGCCGACCGGTATGCGAGTCCCGCAGCGAGGTCGAGGCCGCTCACGGCGGGGATTCTACGGGCATCGGCGCTTGACGATCGTGTATCGATCTCAAGCCGGTCGCCTGGGGGATACTGGGTCCCGACCATGTCCCAGGAGAACATCGATGTCGCTCGCCGCGCCCTGGACGCCTACACCCGGCGCGACGTGGCGACGTTGCGGATGCTCGCCGCTCCCGACACCGAGCTGGATTGGTCCGCCTCGCGCGGGTGGCTCGCGGGCGTCTACCGCGGGGTCGACGAGGCTCTGCGGTTCTACGCGGAGTACTTCGAGGCGTTCACGGAGATCGTGATCCAGCCGGACTGCCTCATCGACGCCGGGGACTGTGTCGTCGTGCCGAATGTGGCTCATCAGAAGGGGCGGGACGGGATCGAGGTCTCAGCTCGAAGCACGCTCGTGTTCACGGTCCAAAATCACAAGATCACCCGCATCTGCCTCTATCAGGAGAAGAACGAGGCGCTGAGGGCCGTAGGGCTGGCGGTTGATGGCTGAGGAGTCGGGGGCCCCAGACCTGGCGGAGCACGTCGAGATCGTGCGAGGACAGTTCGAGGCCACGAATCGGCGTGACTTCACAACGGCCATGGACGCCTACGCCGAGGAGGTCGTGCTCGTTGTTGCACCGGACCTCGCCCCGCTGAACGCCGGCACCTTTCGCGGGCGAGAGGCGGTGGGTGACTGGTTCGGCGATTGGTTTCGCTCCTTCGCCGGGGACTACCGCTTCGACATCGAGGAGGCTTTCGCGGTCGCCGAGCGGGTGTTCGTGTTCGCCCGCCATCACGGGCGCGGACGAGCCAGCGGGGTAGCCCTCGATTGGTCCGTGTTCTACGTCTATACCGTGCGGGCGGGCAAGGTCACCCGTGTCGAGATGTACGCCGACCGCGCCGACGCGCTCGAGGCCGTCGACCCGGCGGGGTAGACGACGTCGTAGCGCGCTTTCGGAGAGGGCTGTCAGGATGCGACTGTGGAGGCGCTGACCTACCTCGGTAGCGGAGAGCTCGAGTGGCAGGAGGCGTCCGCTCCTCAGCTTGACTCAGACCGAGCGGCGCTCGTGCGGCCGCTCGCCGTCGCCACCTGCGACCTCGACGCGCTGATCATCGCCGGCCAGTCACCGTTCCCGCCACCGTTCCCGATCGGGCACGAGTGCGTGGCGGAAGTCACCGATGTGGGCGACGGCGTACGCAGCGTGCAGCCGGGCGAGCGCGTGAGCGTCCCGTTTCAGATCTCTTGCGGCGAGTGCGCGTCCTGCCGCCGCGGGCGTACGGGCAACTGCCGAAACGAGCGTCCGATGTCCACGTACGGGTTCGGCCCCGCGGTGGAGCGATGGGGTGGCTTTCTCTCCGATTCCGTGCTCGTGCCATATGCGGACCATATGCTGGTCGCGGTGCCCGATGCGCTCACCTCGACCGCGGTGGCGAGCGCCTCGGACAACATCAGCGACGCGTGGAGGAGCGTGGGGCCCCCGCTGGAGCAGGAGCCGCGCGCACCGGTGCTCGTGGTGGGGGGCGCCGGCTCGGGCTCGATCGGGCTGTACGCGGTCGCGATCGCGCTCGCGCTGGGCTCCGAGTCCGTGACCTACGCCGACGTCGACGTGGACCGCCTGAAGATCGCCGAGTCGCTTGGCGCAGAAACGCTCCCGGCCCCCTGGCCGCAGCGGGTCGGCCCGTTTCCGATCACCGCCGACACCAACGCCACGCAGGAGGGGATCGAGCTGGCGCTCAGATCGACCGCGCCCGACGGGATCTGCACGAGCAACACGATCTACTTCGGCGAGCAGCCGCGGCTGCCGCTGCTCGAGATGTACACCAAGATCGTGACGTTCAAGACCGGCCGGGTTCATGCCCGTCCGATCATGCCCGAGGTCCTCGGACTGGCCGAGCGGGGCGTGTTTCACCCCGAGCTGATCACCACACGCGTGATCGAGTGGCCGGACGCGGCGGATGCGCTGCTCGAGCGCGACTGGACGAAGCTCGTGATCGAGCGCGTCTAGCTGACCACCGGAGCGGCTCGTTTTCAGGCCGACGCTGCCACGTTCACAGGTTGACGCGCAGCACGGGAGAGCTGGTCGGGTGAAGGCTCCCGCCCTGCGGCTCGCTCGTGACCAGGACTTCCTTCACGCCGTGCAGGCTTCCCGGGACGTTCACAGAGGCCGCTCCCGAGTTGGTCACGCCGAACAGCGCGTTGGTGGGCTGCGGCGAGGCCGAGCTGCGGGCCAGCCACACCTCGTAGACGTGACCGGCAGGGGGCTGTGGCATGCCGGAGACCACCAGTTCAGAGCGACCGCCCGACTGGCGCAGGGACGCCTGGGCGCCGCGGATGCTCGCGGCCACCTGCGCGGAGGTCACACGCGTGTGCGTGGCCGAGCCCACGTTGAGCGCGATCGCAAGCGCCACGGCCACGGTTGCGGCGATCGCGAATCCGGCTCCCAGCAACGACACGCGAGGTGAGCGCCAGCGCCCACGGTGCTTTGGCGGCCGATCTATCTCGCTGCCGGCTGCCTGCAGCAGCTCGGCCTCCGAGCGGACCGTGGCGAGCACCCGCTCGAGCATCGCGGCGGGGGCGCGAACCGGTGCGACGGTTGCGGGCAGGTTGTCGGCCACGAACTGCATCTCGGCGACCTCTGAGCGGCACCTTGCGCAGCCGGCAAGGTGCTCGCGGTAGCCCTCCTCGTCCTCGAGCGCGCCGAGGACGTAGGGGGCGGCATCGACGCTCAGCTCGCAGGCGAAGTCCTCCTCACGCGAGCTCATGCGCCCACCGCCTGCCAGCCACCAAGGGTCCCCCGGAGCTTCTCCAATCCGAGACGCATACGGCCCTTGACTGTTCCGATCGGTGTGTCGAGCATGGAGGCGATCTCCGTGTGGGTGAAGCCTCCAAAATATGCCAGCTCGATGACCCGCCTCTGCTCGCTCGGCAGCTCCCCGAGCGCCGCCCGGATCTCGCTCGACGCCGCGTTGCTCATCGCCTGCACGTCGGTCCGCTCCGGTGCCTCGAGCTCTTCCTCGAGCCCCTCGTCGTTCGCACGGCGGCGGTCGTGCACGCTGCTGCGCCGAAGCGCGTCGATCGCGCGGTTGTGAACGATGCCGAGCGTCCACGTTCGAACGCTCCCGCGCGCTCGGTCATAGCGCGCGCCGCTACGCCATAGCGCGAGGAAGGACTCCTGCGCGACGTCCTCGGCCACCGAGCGCTTGCCGCACATCCGGTAGGCCAGCGAGAACGCTGCGTCCGCGTGTCGTTCGAGGATCACCTCAAACGCATCCGCGTCTCCGCCGGCGACGCGCTGCATCAGCTCCTCGTCGGCGAGCCTGCGCAGTTTTTCCTTGGCGTGCGCGCTTGAAAGGTGCAGGAGGGCCACAAATTGACTCTACGCACGTCCGCGCCGAGCGGATCAGTTGTTGTTGTGATCCAGATCCACCGTAGCTGCGAACTGAGGGTGGGATGCAAGTAATCACCGTGCCGATGATCCATCGCCGGTCCCATCGCGTAGTTCCAACATCAGCCCATCACGACGGGCATGGCACCCAACCTCAGGAGATGCTTCAAATGGGTCTTGACAATCCAATTCATATCGCCTTCCTGCTGATCCTCTTGCTGCTCGTGTT
>Ga0209038_10000410_pt1 | contig 13339 bp, 15 predicted proteins | sample BogFormECP03_OM3_FD_188237 | JGI IMG/M metagenome (GOLD analysis project Ga0209038, IMG submission 188237) | Bog forest soil microbial communities from Calvert Island, British Columbia, Canada - ECP03_OM3 (SPAdes) (version 2) | ecosystem: Environmental > Aquatic > Freshwater > Wetlands > Bog ...
ACCGAACAGGGCCGCAAGACGACCGCCTACTACGGCGACGCGTCGATTCCCGACAACGAAAAATTGCTCGGCTTCACCAAGAACGTCGGCAAGCCTGAGGATGCGATCAAACCTATTTGCGAGTTCGCCGCGCTGTTGAAGGAAGATCTCGCGACCAAGGAAGCGCTGCGGCTGTTCGCCGAGGACGAGCTCTCGACGGCCAAATGGATCTGGGATGCGTGCGCCGCGCTCAACGCGCCCAAGCAGGACACGACGACGGCGGCCGCCGCTATGTAATCGTTTCCGCCTTCGATCGAAACACGAGCGGGGCCCGCAAGGACCCCGCTCTTTTTTATACTCACTCGCGACGTCGGATGAATGCGCGCGAGCCGGTCGCGACGCCTTAGTGCGCTGCCGGCGATGTTGCCGCCGCGGGCGCGGGCGCCATTCTCATCGCGCCAGCCGGCGCCGTCGGCATTTCTTTCTTGGTGTAATCGCTCGGGATCGCGAAGTCGCTCTCCGCCAGCTTCTTGGACTCGATCTTCTCGACGGTCTGGCTGGTCACGATTGGCGGCCGTTTCGCCATCATCTCTTTGATCTTCTCCGCCTGCTCCGGCGCCATCCCCGGAATGTTCACCGCCCCGATCCCCATTTTCATCGACGCATCCATGGCGAGCGGCACTCCGCCGGGAACCTCGCCGTTGGCACTACTGCCGCTTGCGCTCTTGAGCTTGTCGGTCATTTGTTTCTCGAACGCTGCAAACTCATCGGCCCCGGGCGCGCTGGTCGAGAAGCACTCCTTGACCGTGTAATCGCCCTGCATCACGTGGCCGCCGCCGTCGTAGTCAGTGCACTTGTAGCCGGCGATATCACGCGTGGTGCCCGCCTTCTTGAAGTTCATCGCCGCGTCGCGGCTGGCCGCCATCATCGTCGCCATCGCACCCTTCGGCGGGAAGTCCATCTGGAAGTAGGTCTTCGCCTTCGGATCGAGCACGAACATCAGGCCCTTGCCGAGATCGATTATCATCGTGCGGCGCTCGGTCACCATCTTCTGCTTGTCGCCCTGCACCGAGATCGTCTGCTCGGTGTCGCGCGAGTTGGCGCCGCTTGATACGTGCTGTTTCTGCGTGATGACGACCCCGGCGGCCGCAGGCAGCGCGGTCATTGCGAGCGTCATTCCCGCAACCAGGGCGGTTAGTTTCCTCATAGCGATTGCTCTCCTTGTGCTCGTTGCATTTTCAATACAGGGTCGTGCCCGGCGGCGGCTTTCACATCACCGCGCTGCTGCACGACCATCCGATGTATCATCAGGGCCAGTAGCCCGAACAACACCCATACCATTTCCTTTATTCGGCGGAGAAACCCCACCACGAAGCCGATTCCCGGCGGGTAGCCGAGCATGGCGAGAATGAGCGCCTTGCCGCCCTCCTGGCTCACCAGCTTGGCCGGAATCAGAAAGGTCGCGCGCTCGATCAGCAGCCCGAGCGCTTCGACCAGCAGAACGATCTGCAGCGAGGCCGGCTGATGCAGCAGCCGCAACAGGATATAAATCTCGAGCGGTCCGAAACTCCACGCGGCCGCATAGCACAGGCACGACGCGACGAAGCGGCTGCGATTGCGCGCGTAAAAGTCGAGCAGGACGGCGTCGGCCTCGTCGGCGGAGTCGCGGATTTCGTCAGTCTTGATCCGCGCGATGTCGAGCCTGCTCGCGGCGCGCCACAGATGCGAAAACGGCCGCTTCATTTGCACGAAGAAGAAGCCGCCGGCCAGCGCCACCGCCAGCGCGAAACCTGCGACGATCGCCCAGTAAAGGTTTGCAGCCAACGGTATCAGGCGCAGCGAAATCACGAGCGCGGCCGACAGAAACACGATCTGCCCGACCGCTTCCGCCAGCGACGCGACGACGACCGTCGCCAGTCCCACCGGCATACGCAGTTTCTCGCGCACATCGACCGCCATCACGAACTGGCCGCCGAGCTGTGCCGACGGCGTCACGTAGTCGATTGCCTCGCCGCCAATTCGCGCGGCGAACAACTCGATAAACCTGAGATTCGGCGGATAGTGCTCGATGGTGACGCGCCAGCCGAGCGTGTTGGCGATTCGCGACAACGTCTCGAGCGCAATCGTGAGCGCCAGGCCCCATCCCGCCATCCGCACGTAGCCAATCACCTGATGCGGCCCGTAGTGCGTCAGGAACCAGGCGTAGAACGCAATTGCTATAACGATGAAAATGGTCTCGACGCGGCGCATCGTGCAGGTAGGGGCCGCCACTGTTGAGGGACGGCAACCGATGCATTGTTTCAGTCGCGACCCACCTGCGCAACCGGTGAATGCGAGGTTATTCGCCGCTTGTTCGGTGACTCAGCCCCGGGCGCGAATCAGCTCGGTGAACTTGTCGAGCTCCTGTGAATTCAGATCCGACACCACCCAGCAATTCATCCCCGCGACAGTGAGTTGCTCGACGTTGTAACCGTGTTCGGTCTCGATTCGCTCCGCGCTGGTCGCGGTGCCAGCGCTCGGCCACATGAAGACGTTGATCACGTGCTTGCCATGCTGATACACGAGCGCGGCGACCTGGCGGCCGTCGATATAGTCGAGCCGCCCGCCCACCAGCGGGAATCCGTCCTTCGCGAAATCGGTCACCGGTGGCGAGAAATCCAGCTTGCCGTTGAACCACGGCTTGACGGTGTGCTGATCGGTCGAGACGACATCCATCAGATGCGTCGCCATCAGCGACCGCACGTGACTGGCGACCACTTCGCCCGCCAGCTGCTGATCGAGCGACGGAGCGATCGTGCGCGGTGCGATGATCAGCGCGAGCATCGCGCCAATCGCCATCGGCACCACGATGCGGACGGCGCGCGGCATCCAGGCTCCGCGCCGCGCGGGATATGCGGCCGCTCGAGAGGAGGTCCGGGAGGTCCCGGAGGTCGCGGAGGTGGAAATCGAACTTCGGATCTTTTCCTTCAACGCCGCCGGCGCCTCGAAGCGAAACGCCTCATCCTTGAGCCGCCCGCGCATCGCTCGCAGCGTCGCGTACTCGCTGGCGCATCGCGGGCACTCCTCGATATGCCGCTGCACCTCGAGGTCGGCGGCGAGGTCGAGCTCGCCGTCGAGATGCCCATGCATCAGCACTCGCGCGTCGTCGCAGTTCACGTCGTCTCCTTGGCGATTCGCTCCTTGAGCGAACGCGCGAGCTTGCCGCGGGCGCGAGCCAGCCGCGACATGACGGTGCCAATCGGCACGTCGGCCGCGTCGGCGATTTCCTTGTACGAGAGTCCCTCGATATCGCGCATCACGATCACCTCGCGAAACTCCTCGGTCAGCTCTTCGAGCGCCGCGCGAATCATCGCGCCGTCGGCCTTGCGCACGGCGTCCGCCTCGAGGCCGGTTCCTTCATCGACCTCTGCGTGCATCTGCTCGTCGAATTCCGTCGGCTGATTGGATCCCCGGTTGCGCTTGAGCCAGGTGAACGCGGTGTTACGCACGATCGCGAGAATCCACGCGCGCGGATCGCCGCCGCGAAATCCGCCCGCGAACCTGAACGCGCGCAGGTAGGCGTCCTGCACGACGTCCTGTGCGTCGTGGTCGTCATGCACCAGCCATCGGGCGAGGTTGTACGCAGCATCCATATGCGGGAGGAAGGTACGGTCGAAGTCGAGGGCTTTGCTTTCGTCCGGCAATCGCTTTCTTTTCGCCCGCCTGCCTCGTTTAATTCCAGACTGCGGGCGCCGCAATCTTATTCCCCGCTGCCTTTGCGGCTCAATCGCGGGAATTTTCTCCAGCCAGCCGAGTCATCCACCGTGAAAGCGCACATCAGCGCGAGGAGACTTGGATGGAAACCAAATTTGATCGACGATCGTTCCTGCGCGTCACGGGCACTGCCCTGAGCATCGGCGCGCTCTACAGCGTATTCCCCGCGCTAACCCGCAAAGCAGGCGCCCAGGGAATCACGCGCACTCTCGCCGAGCTCAACGGCGAGGCTCCGGCGCCGTTCTCGTTCATTCAATTGAGCGACACGCACGTCGGATTCAACGGACCGCCCGACCCGCTCGGCACCAAGGCGTTCGAAAGCGCCGTCGCTACCATCAACGGGCTGAAAAACCGCCCCGAGCTGGTAATAGTCACCGGCGATCTGACCCACGACGCCGATTCTCCCGACGAGCACGCCAAGCGCTTCAAACTGTTCAAGGAGATCTCGAGCAAGATTGGCGGCGCGCAGTTGAAAGTAGTGCCGGGCGAGAACGACGCCGGACTCGACGGCGGCGACATGTTCCGCGAGTTCATGGGCCCGACGCATTACTCATTCGACCATCGCGGCGTTCATTTCATCGCGCTCGACAACGTGTCCGCGGGACGGCCCATCGTAGGAGCCGAGCAGATCGCCTGGATGAAGTCCGATCTCGCCCGCTTCCCGAAAACCGCCCCCATCATCGTGTTCACGCATCGGCCGCTGTTCGACCTCAAGCCTGAATGGGATTGGCAAACCAGCGACGGCGACGACGTGATGAACGCGCTGGCGCCGTATGAAAACGTGACGGTCCTCTACGGGCATATTCATCGCGAGAACTTTCACCAGGCCGGCACCACGAAAATGTACGCGGCCCGCTCGCTGATTTTCGCTTTCTCCGATCCTGCGACCTCGCCCAAGAAACATCCGCTGCCGTTCGACAAGGCGAACCCGTTCAAGGACCTGGGAATCCGCCGTGTAAACGGCAACGCCAACGGCAGCGATTTGCAGCTCGAGGAAATCGAGCTCGCAACGGCACAGTTCTCGGGCACGGTTGGAATGGATCAGATGCTCAAACACGGCAGCGCAGACGGAAAAGACGAGTAAGAAAATGAAAAAGACAACTATCAACAAAATCATCAGCACGATCCTGCTCGCGGGAGTATGCGAAGTCGGACTCGTCGGCGTTCCGGCGATGACCAATCTGTCTCGCGCCAGCGACAATCCGAAGGTGATCGAAATCACGGCGAAGAAATTCGAATTCACGCCGAATGAGATCACGCTCAAGAAAGGCGAGCCTGTGATCCTGCGCCTGACCACTAGCGATCGCGTGCACGGGTTCATGTCGAAGCAGCTTAAAGTCGACACCGATATCCCGGCCGGCAAGACCACCGATGTCGCCGTCACGCCCGATACCGCCGGCAACTTCACGGTCATCTGCGACCACTACTGCGGCACCGGCCACGGCGGCATGAACATGAAAGTAACCGTCGTCGAGTAAGTGTGACCTTGATGTTTGCGCAACTGGTCAGCACGTATCACCTCCATCCGATCGTCGATCACTTCACGATCGCGCTGCTGAGCTTCGGGATCGCCGCGGAACTACTCTCCGCCGCGGCGATCCTGCTTTCTCGCGGGCGGCCGGGCTTCGCATCGCTCTGCGGGCAAAAGCTCAGGAGCGCTTCTCTCACGTTGATGATCGGAGGAGCGGGCGCCGGCGTGCTGTCATATTTCAGCGGAGACGCGGAAGCCGATCGGCTCTGGGATACGATGTCACCGGCGGCGCAACAGATTCTCGCATCGTCGAATAGCGGCGCGTCGGCCTACTTGTCGCACGCCGTGCTCGGGCAGTACCTGATGTACGCGTTTCTGATTCTTGCCGCCTGGCGCGTGATGCTCGAGTTGTCGAGCCGCCTTGAACGCACGCGAATCGCTTTCCTGATTGTGGCAATAGTCGCGGCGGGCGCGCTGCTCTACCAGGGCAAGACGGGAGGAGAACTGGTTTACGAGCACGGCGTCGGAGTTTCGACGTCTCACGCTCAGAAATCAGCAGGCGGGCGGCGCGGGAATTCAGGAAGGCTCGTTGCCTTGTTGGAAGAGGCGCATTAGTTCGTCGACCGTGGCCGGAGGCTTGGTTGCGGTGCTTAGCGTCTCGCCGACGTGCTCGACCGATTTCATGCCGACCAGGGCTACGTCCACACCCGGGGTTGAGCGGACGAACTGGATTGCGCGTTGTGCATCGGTCGCGAAGCCGCCGAAGGCGTTGGCGACTATCGGCGGGAGGCCGCGCGATAGCTGGCCCTGGAGCAGAGATGCGCTCGCGCAGACCGTGAGGCCGAAGGCCTTCGCCGCGGCGAGCGTCGTTGCTTTGCCGGCGTGCACGAATTGGTTCGAGCGCGTGACCGCTTCCGGCATCGCGAGGTTGTAGGGCAACTGGATTGCGCGAAAGTGATGCGCGTCGCCGGCGACTTCGCGCGCGACTCTCATCAGCTCGTCGAGCGAGAGCCATCCGCGCTCAGTCGGCGCCGCGCGAAAGCCGTTCCAGGTCGCGGTGCCGTAGACGCCGATTTTTCCATTGGCCACCGCGCCTTCGAGGAACTCGAAAATCGTCGCGATTCGCTTGAGGAACTCCTTGCGATCGATCGCCTCGAGCTGGGTCTCGGGATTGTGAATATAGTAGATGTCGATCGTCTCGAGATTCAGGTTCTTGCGCGACAGGTCGAGCATCGTGCCGATGTACTTCGGCGTCATGCAGTGCGATCCGTCGACCAGGTCGGCCGGCGCGACGATTCCCGTCTTCACGTAATGCTCTTCGAACCACGCGCGCGGATTGGGCGGCACCTCGCCGTCAAAGGTGATGTAACCGCCCTTGGTCGCGACGACGACCTGGTCACGCTCGATCTCGCCGGCCGCAACCAGCTCGCCGAGCGCCGCCCCGATATTTCGTTCGCTGCGCTGGAAACGGTAATTCACCGCCGTGTCGATCAAGTTGATACCGCCGCGCAGGCTCGCCTTGATGGCGTCTTCGTAAGCGCGGTCGGTCTCCGCGTCGGGCTCACCCAGGTATGTGCCGATTCCAATCGATGAGATCGAGACGCCGAGCGCCGGGCGGAAGTTTCCCGGCAGTTGCGGGAACCGGCTTGCGTATGCAGCGGTGGCTTCGGCGGTCGCGCGCCCTTTGAGCATCATGCGGTTTCTCCCATTAAAATACTTACGACGAGAAGGATTGCGGACTGATCGCCGGTTCGTAGAGCGCCTGGATTACGTTGCCGTCGGGATCGCGAATGTAGAAAGAGACCGAGCCATCGCGATGATGCTTGAGCTCGTGCACGATTTCGACGCCGGCGCTCCTGGCCCACGCGTATCCTGCTTCGACGTCGGCGATAGTCGGCACGATGAACCCGAGATGGTCGAGGCGTTGCGCGTCGCCGCCGAACTCGCCGCGATGGAGCGCGAGATTGTCGCATCCGGAGCTGAGGTAGGCGTTGTCGGCGTCGGGCTGCCACATCAGTTTCATGCCGAACACGCGAACGTAGAAATCTTTTGCGCGCTCGACGTCGGAAACCTTGAGCGCCAGATGACGCATGCCGCGATTCTTGATCAACTGCCTGCCTCGCGCGTCTTGTACCCGACCACCGCCCAAATCGGATCCGACGGCGGCGCGGTCGGCGCGCTGCGGTCGATGAATTCTATATTCTCAAACGCGCCGCTCTCCATAAAGTAGCTGCCAACCAGCTTGGCGTGGCCGTAGTCGTCGAGATGCTGCCAGATGGCGACGGCCTTGGTCGGGAACATCCGGTTGGAAAATGTCGCGACGAACGGCGCGCCCGGCTTGAGCACGCGCGCGACCTCGATGAAGGTTTCGATCGGCTGCGTCATGTACTGCACCGAGACTGTAACCACGGCGCCGTCGAACTCGGCGTCGGCAAACGGCATCCGCGGCGCGCGATTGAGATTGTGAATGACGACCTCGGTGAGCGCGGGATTATTTTCCATCTCCTCGCGATTCATCCCGAGCCCGACGACGCGCGACGGGCGGATGTGCGCCGGCAGATGCGAGCGCCAACTGCTCATCAGATCGAGAATCGCACCGCCTTGCGGCATGAGTTGCGCGTAAATCTCGCCGACTTTCGCGATTGCGCCGTCGTCGATATGCGTGACGAGTCGTGGGACCGAGTAAAATACCTCATCATCGTCGTCATCGACGCGCCTGAAGAAATCGGCGGGAAGTTGTTTGGGCATGTTGAAATCCTGTTTTGAGGCTATGCTCAGAGCCTGATTTTATCCTGAAATATCAACTAGTTATGGTCATTTTTGGATAATTTACAACTCATTATTGACAGAGTTCGCCCGCGCCGCCTAAATTAGAACACTTTTACATATCGCGCTGCACGAGTCTGAAAGCACGATGGTCCGACGAGATAAAACCAACTACGTCATCCAATCCGTCTCGCACTCGCTCGACGTGCTCGAGCAGTTTTTCGGCGACGTCGATGAACTCGGCGTTACGGAACTTTCCAAGCGGCTCAAGCTGCATAAGAACAACGTCTTCCGACTGCTCGCGACGCTCGAAGCGCGCGGTTACATCGAGCAAAACAAAGCTACCGAAAATTATCGCCTCGGCATCAAGTGCCTGCACCTCGGACGCCGTTACATTCATCATATGGGGCTCGTGAGGCAAGCGCGGCCGATCCTTGCCGACGTCGCGCGCAAATGCCGCGAGAGCGCGTACGTCGCGATTGTGCGGCGCGACGGCGTGGTGCCGCTCGAGGCGGCGGAGGCCGAAGATCGCGCAGTGCGTATCACGCCGCCGATCGGAATCACGCTGCCGCTGCATTGTACGGCCGCCGGCAAGGCGCATCTCGCGTTCGACGCCGAGGGCCAACTCAAAACCGCGCTGCCCGAGTCGCTCAAGCGGTACACTGATCGCACGATCGTCGATCGCGCGACGCTGCTTGCGCAACTCGAAGCGGTCGCGCGCGACGGCTACGCCGCCGATTCGGGCGAGTTCATCGAGGAAGTGTCGTCGGTCGCCGTGCCGATTCGCGACTACACGCGCTCCGTCGTGGGCTCGGTCGCCGTCGCGGGACCGACCTACCGCATCGGGCCTGAGCGAATCAGCGCGGAGATCGCGCCGACCCTGCTCGACGCTGGGCGCGAGCTGTCGCATCGGCTGGGCTATAACGAATAGACATCGGGCGGCCTTTGCGCAGTGGGGCGGTCATTAGTATGGTTTGACTGACTGGCGGGGCGCTGTTAGAAATTTTGCGTTTGTCGGCCCTTCTGGGCTTTTCCCTGGGCAAGCTCATCGTTCCAGATCCATCGATGCATCAACCAATGCGTGGAGTGTTAAGGCTTTGAAGATTTTAGTTCCGATTAAGAGAGTTCCCGATCCCGCGACCACTATCCGCGTGCTGCCCGACGGCACCGGAATCGCCACCGACAACGTGAAATGGGTCATCAATCCGTTTTGCGAAATCGCCATCGAAGAGGCGCTCCGCATCAAGGAGAAGCAGACTGGCGAGGTCGTGCTGGTGACGGTTGGGCAGTCCACCTGGCAGGAGCAATTGCGCACGGGGCTCGCGATGGGCGCCGACCGCGCCATCCTGGTGAAGACGGACACGGCGCTCGACTCGCTCGCGATTGCGCGAATTCTCGCGAAGATCGCCGGCGACGAGAAGCCCGAGCTGATCATTCTTGGCAAGCAGGCGATCGACGACGACGCGAACCAGGTCGGCCAGATGCTGGCGGAGATGCTGGGATGGCCGCAGGCGACTTTCGCGTCGAAGGTCGAAATCGGCGCCGACAAGACGACTGTCGTGCGCGAAGTTGACGGCGGGCTCGAGACGATCGCCTTCAAGCTGCCCGGCGTTATCACCACCGACCTGCGCCTGAACGAGCCGCGCTACGCTTCGCTGCCGGGAATTATGAAGGCGCGCAAAAAAGAGCTGAAGGAAGTCGCGGCTGACAGCCTCGGCCTCGATCTCACGCCGAAGCTGAAGATCAAGACGCTCGCAGCGCCGCCCAAGCGACAGGCCGGGCGCAAAGTCGCGTCGGTGCAGGAGTTGGTCGCCGTGCTGCATACCGAAGCGAAAGTTATTTGAGCGATTTATTTGAATACGACTACTACGATTCCGAACGCGGAGTGAATTGATATGGGTGACGTTCTGATTTTCGCGGAGCATCAGGGGGGACATTTTCCCAAGACCACGCTGACTGCGGTGCATGCGGGCCTCGACTTGGCGAAGAAGCGCGGCGGCAAGGCGATCGCGGTCGTGGCGGGCGACGCGCCCGAGTCGGCGGCGGGCGAGATCGCAAAGTACGGCGTCGCCAAAGTGATCGCGCTGGCGCATCCTGCGCTGAAGGACTATCTCGCCGACGCGCACGCACAGGCTCTTGCCGCGCTGGCGAAAAAGGAAAATGCGGAATTCGTGCTCGCGACTGCCACCGCGATCGGCAAGGACTTGTTTCCGCGCCTGGCCGCGCGTCTCGGCGCGCCGATGGCGTCGGAGATAACCTCGATTGGCGACGACCATACCTTCGTTCGCCCCACCTACGCCGGCAACGTGATGGCGACGGTCGAGCTCGACGGGCCGATCAAAGTTTTGACGGTGCGCGGGACCGCGTTCGACGCTGCCAAGCCGGGCGACGCGGTCGCGCCGGTCGAAAAGCAGAATGCCGAGATCGACGCGGGCGCGCTCAAGATGGAATTCGTTTCGTTCAACGCGACCAAGAGCGATCGCCCGCAGCTGACCGAGGCGCGGATAATCGTCTCGGGCGGACGCGGTCTCAAGTCGGGCGAGAACTTCAAGACGGTGCTCGAGCCGCTGGTCGACGAGATGGGCGCGGCGATGGGCGCCTCGCGCGCGGCGGTCGATGCGGGCTTCGTGCCGAACGACCTGCAAGTCGGACAAACGGGCAAGGTGGTCGCGCCGGAACTTTATATCGCGGTCGGAATTTCGGGCGCGATTCAGCATCTGGCGGGAATGAAAGACTCGAAGGTCATCTGCGCGATCAACAAGGACGAGGAGGCGCCGATCTTCGCGGTCGCCGACTACGGGCTGGTCGCCGATTTGTTCAAAGCGGTACCCGAGATGGCCGAGGAAATCAAAAAGCTCAAGCATTCGTGACGGAGCAACCGCCGATGTCCGACCTGCAGCATAAGTTTGTCGACACCAACGGGATTCGGATGCATTACGTCGAGCAGGGGACGGGGCCGCTCGTTGTGCTTTGTCACGGATGGCCGGAGTCGTGGTATTCGTGGCGGCATCAGATTCCTGCGCTCGCGGCGGCGGGCTTTCGCGTCGTCGCGCCCGACCAGCGCGGTTATGGGCAAACCGACGCGCCGGCGGCGATCGAGTCGTACAACATCCTGAACCTGGTCGGCGATATCGTCGGACTGGTGAACAGTCTCGGCGTCGACTCGGCCGTGATTGCGGGTCACGATTGGGGCGCGCCGGTGGCGTGGAACTCGGCGCTGCTGCGGCCCGATATCTTTCGCGCGATCGCGCTGTTGAGCGTTCCTTATTTTCCGCGCGGTTCGGCGCGTCCCACTGACGGGATGAAAGCTCTCGCCGGCGATCAGCATTTCTACCAGCTCTATTTCCAGGAGCCGGGCAAGGTCGAGCAGGAACTCGATGCCGATCCGCGCCGTTCGATGGCGATGGTGCTCTTCTCGGCGTCGGGTGATGCGCCGCGCGACGGCGAATTTTCGTTTCTGTTTCCGAAGACGAAAAAGTTTATCGAGACCGGGACGGTGCCCGACAAGCTGCCCGCGTGGCTGACGGAAGCCGATCTGGATTTCTTTACCGGCGAATTCAAGCGCGCGGGCTTTCGCGGCGGCGTCAACTGGTATCGCAATTCCGATCGCAACTGGGAGCTGACTCCCTTCCTCGACGGCGCCAAGCTGCAGCAGCCGGCGGTATTCGTCGCAGGGGAGCATGACGTGGTCGGCAAAATGATCCCTGGTGGTTATGAGATCGCGGGAGCATTCACGCCGAATCTGAAAAAGAAAGTGATAGTTCCCGGCGCCGGACACTGGATTCAGCAGGAGCGGCCTAAAGAGACCAACGAGGTCCTGATCGAGTTCCTGAAGAGTCTGTAGAGAGCGCGCGCCGCGCGATTGAGATTTTGACGTGAAACCCGCGTGGGTTTCACACTTCCTGCGGCAGGGGTGACCCCTGCACCCGGTATCCGGATCATGCTTACTCCTGAACAGCGCTCGGAGTTTCAGCAACTCGGGCTGGTTCGGCTGCCGTCGGCGATTGACCCGGTCGACGTCGCGCGGATGTGCAACTCGCTCTGGAACGCGCTGGCGAAGCACGGCGTGAAGCGCGACGCACCCGAGACCTGGACAGCAGAGCGAGTCACCGGCATCCAGGAGATCTCGCGGTCTGACGCCTTCGCCGCGCTCGGCTGCGCCGCAGTTCGTTCTGCGCTCGACGATCTGCTCGGAGCGGGAGGATGGGAGCCGCCGCCGCGATGGGGCCAGCCGCTCGTGACGTTTCCCACCGAGCGAAAATGGGAAGTACCGCACGCGTCGTGGCATCTCGATGCGCCCGCGTCGCCGTCGCCGCCGAAGGTTCCGGGCGTCCTCCTGTTCGCCTATCTTGCGCCGGTGCCCGAACGAGGCGGCGGCACCGTGATGTTGGCCGGCTCTCATCGAATCGTCGAAAAGTTTGGCGCGGGTCTGGAGCCGGCGGACGAGGGACGTTCGGTCGATGTGCGTAGAAAGTTAAATCGCGCGGAACCATGGCTGCGCGCGCTATGGTCACGCGATGATAAGGTCGACCGGGTGCGGCGATTCATGATGCAAGGTGCTGCGGTCCGCGGTGTCCCGGTGCGCGTGATGGAAATGACCGGCGAGCCCGGAGATGTGATCATCTGGCATCCGTGGCTGTTCCATTGCGCCACTTCGAACTGCACATCGCAGCCGCGTCTCATGCTGAGACAGCCGATCAATCGAAGAGAGGTGAGCCAGAAGTCATGATCAAGATTGCTATTCTCGACGACTACGCGAAGGTTGCACTTCAACTTGCGGACTGGTCGGCGCTCGACGGCAAGGCCGAGATAACAGTTTTCGAGCAGCACCTCACGGAAGAGGAGGCCGCCGTCGCGCTCGAGCCATTCGACGTGCTCTGCACCGTGCGCGAGCGGATGAGCTTGCCGCGCAGCCTGTTCGAGCGTTTGCCGAATCTCAAGCTGGTCACGATCATCGGAATGGACCTGCCCAACCTCGACATGGCGGCGGCGACGGAACACGGCGTAATCGTTTCGCACTCGAATTTCGCCAACCCGCTTTTCGCCAACATGGTCAACGCCACGCCCGAGCTGACGTGGGGATTGATGATCGCGACGGTGCGCCATCTCAGTCTCGAAAGCCGGCGCATGCACGAAGGCGCGTGGCAGAGCACAGTGGGCGTGAACCTGGCCGGGCGCACGCTCGGGCTGTTGGGCCTCGGCAGAATCGGCTCGCGGATGGCGGAATATGCGCGCGTGTTCGGCATGCCGGTGATCGCGTGGAGTCAGAATCTGACTGAGGAAAAGGCGAAAGCCTCAGGCGCGGAGCGCGTCGAGAAGGACGATCTGTTCCGCCGCTCGGACATCGTGTCGATCCACGTACGCCTGAGC
>Ga0209038_10000411_pt1 | contig 13324 bp, 8 predicted proteins | sample BogFormECP03_OM3_FD_188237 | JGI IMG/M metagenome (GOLD analysis project Ga0209038, IMG submission 188237) | Bog forest soil microbial communities from Calvert Island, British Columbia, Canada - ECP03_OM3 (SPAdes) (version 2) | ecosystem: Environmental > Aquatic > Freshwater > Wetlands > Bog ...
CTCGCCGCCGGCGCGCGGGTCGCGTTCGATCACTTTCACCGGCTGCAGCGTTTCGAAATCCAGAATTTTGATGACTACCGCCCCGCCGGTGGTGGGCTGCGTTTGAAATGCCAGAAATTTTCCGTCGGGCGAAATGTTCACGCAGCCGCAGGAAAGCAACGCTTCCGAAAGCTGCGTTTGAGTTCCGCCGTCCACGGAAACCTTTTTGGCCACAAATTTTCCCGAATCATAGCTGGCATAAGCGAGCCATTTTCCATCGGGCGAGCACATGGCCGGCGCGTCATCGCTGCCGGTGGTGAGTTGCTTCAAATTTCCACCGCCGGCGTCCGCGCGCCAGATATTCATCGAATTGCCGCCGCCGCGAGAAGCGGACGCGAAAATAATGTAACGCCCGTGATCGCAAGAGATCGGCGTGAAGGAGGGGAAATCATCGTGAAGAATCGGAGCGCGATTGCTGCCATCGGCATTCATTTGAAGAATGCTGTTTTCCTGCTCCACCAGCAGCTTGCCGTCGTACGTCCAGCCAAACCAGCTGGTGGGCGGGCGGCTGCTGACGGTCACCGGCTTTCCCGCGCCCTTCGCGTCGTACGAGGCCGTTTGCAGCGTGCCGAAATATTGCGACTGCACGGTGGCGATGGTCTTGCCGTCCGCGGAAAGACTGATGATCGGATACGAGTTCGTATCGTTGGTGATCGGCCGGTACTCGCCTTGCGGGTAAGAAATCAGGCCGATCTGCGTGCGATTGAAATTCGATTCGCGCCCGCTTGTGACTACCAGAATGCCGCTTTGATCCGGCAGCCACGTGGGAGAAGTGAAGCTCATTTCGGATTTCTTGAAAGTTTTTTTCTCGCCCGTCGAGGCATCGAAAAGATCCAGCGCCGACAATGCGGATTGATCGAGAATATATTCCGAGGCCACAATCCATTTGCCGTCAGGGGACCAGGCAGGATCGTCCACCCGGGTGTTCTGCTTGGAGAGCAGTTTCTCGCCGGAGCCGTCGACGCTGGCGACCATCAGATCGCCTTCGCCTTCATTGGGCTTCTTGCGGATGAATACGATGCGCGCGCGGTCCGGCGAAAAGCTGATCGCGCTCGAGATATTGTGGACGATGCGCTCCGGGCTGCCTCCGAGCACCGGCGCGCGATACAAGCTGCCCACGTTCTTCTCCGACTTTTCATCTTTGATGAAATAAATGGAATTGCCATCGGGCGAAAAATTCACGCTGAAGTAGCGGTCATCGGAGGGCGGCACGATCTGCGTGTTGCTTTTTGTGGGAACATTTCGCAGCCACAGGCTTTGCTGGCCGCCTTCGCGTTGCACGTTCAGGATGTAATTTCCATCGGGCGAAATTGCCGCGAGCGACGCTTTGCCTGTCTCGGTGACCGGCGTGACGGTGAAGTGTTCGAATCCCGCCGCTTTTTTGCGCGCTAGGAACGAATAGATTCCGAAAGCCGCGGCCGCCACCAGCGCCAGCAGAACTACCACCGTGATCGCTGAACCCAGCTTGTGTTGTTTCGCCACTTCCCGCACTGCGGACGCAGATGCGGTTTGCACTGAGCCGGAAGAAGCAGCCGGCGCCACTGCCGGCGTCGAGCCGGAGAGCGGCACGGCCACGCTGCCCGAAACTTGCGCAGCGCTGCCGCTCGAGGAAACTCGTCCCGACGAATCCGTTTCGCGGCGCAGGCGTTTCAGGTCGGCGCGAATTTCCGCGGCCACCTGGTAACGCATCTCGCGATCTTTCTCCAGCGCCTTCTGCAGAATTTCTTCGAACTTCGGCGGCATTTCGGGATTGAGCCGCAAAGCCGGCGGCGGCACGCGATTCAGAATGGCGTCAAAGGTCACGCCGGTAGTGTCGCCGCGGAAGGGCATCACCCCCGTGGACATTTCGTACAGCACCGTGCCGAAAGAAAAAAGATCGCTGCGCGCATCGAGTTCCTTGCCGCGCACTTGTTCGGGCGACATGTACGCGACCGTGCCCACCGCGGTGCCGGGGCTGGTCAGTTGTTCCGCGCCGATTCCGCCCGTGGCATCGGCGGCCAGCGTGGCTTCCGTCGCGGGGCCGGCGCCCTTGAGCGTTTGCTTGGCCAGGCCGAAATCCAGAATTTTCGCGTGGCCGCGCTTGGTGACGAAAATATTCGCAGGCTTGATGTCGCGATGAACGATCCCCTGGCCATGCGCGGCATCCAGAGCATCGGCAATCTCGATCCCCAGGCCCAGCAGATCGTCCATCTCCATCGGCTTTCCGCCGATGCGCTGCCGCAGCGTCACGCCATCGAGGAATTCCATGGCGATGAAGGCTTGCCCGTTGAACTCATCAATCTCGTGAATAGTGCAGATGTTCGGATGATTCAGCGCCGAAGCAGCCTTAGCTTCGCGCTGGAATCGGCTAAGCGCCTGCGGGTCCTTGGCCACTTCATCGGGCAGAAACTTGAGCGCCACGAAGCGGCCTAGCTTCGTATCCTCAGCCTTGTAAACCACGCCCATCCCGCCGCCGCCCAATTTTTCAATGATGCGGTAATGCGAAATCGTGCGGCCGGAAAGTGGAGAAGCATCAGACATGGATGCGAATGTTATTCCGCCCCCAGAAACAAGTCAACGCGTCACGCCCGTCGGGAGTGTCCTAATTTGATCTCGCTTGGAGCCGAGTAGAGGGAACGTTTCTGTTAACATTGCTACAATCGCAGATCGTTTTACGCGCGGCGCGGGAGTGCGAAAATGAGCAGCACAAAAATCCACTGGGGACGAATTTTGCTTGGTGGGCTGCTCGCGGAAGTAGCTCTCATTCTCGCAATTGTTCCTCTGGGCTTGCGTCTCGGCGACAATTTCCTGCGCTACACGGCTCCCCCCGGATCGTTCATCATGTGCTTCCTGGGGGCGCTGTGGGTGTGCAGGCGGATCGAGTCGCGTTTCATTCTGCATGGAACGTTGGTGGGAGTGGTCGCGGCGCTGATCTACGTGGGCTTGACGCGCGCGCACCCTGAACCTTTTGCCTACATTGTGGCCCACGCGCTGAAACTGGCCGGTGGCGCATGCGGCGGTTTCGTCGCCCAGTGGCGCCGGTCACTGTCTCCGCCGCAGCCCGTTCACGATTGATTCAGCTGCATGCGCAACCCACAGCCAGGTTCAGAATTCGTAGCGGCGCCATTTAGGGTGGCAGCCAATCGCGACGCGCGAAGATGCCACTTCATGACGGTGGCCTTTCGGGTGGCACGGAAGTTAGACGAACCGAAGATGCCACGCTGAAGCGCGCCGCTACGAAACCAGGGCATCGCGTCGATGCAACGTTGCCACTTTCAACACGCCCGCAGAAAATTCCGGCCGTCAGCCTGCAACGCCCCGCCTACGCGAAACATCAACTAAGTGGAGGGCCCCATGACATCACATTCCGCAAAATGCGCGCACCCGAACTGTACGTGCCGTGTCACCGTCGGAAAATACTGCAGCGCCCAATGCGAAACGATGGACGACACCGCCGGCATCGAGTGCGCCTGCCCGCATCCCGAATGCGTAGGCCGCAAAGAAGCCAGCTGGAGCGCCGCGGCCTAGCAACAGCGCCAGAAATACAGCCGGAAATACAGCGGTCAACGGCGCTTTCCAGCGGTTGCATGCTTCTTGACGTGGGTGTAGGTTATTGAACGGACGGCAAGTCGTCTGAAAGTTCGTTATTCGGGCCGAGTCGTTGAGTCCCGGAACGCAGAATTTTCACCTTGGCGAGGAGAATTCTAGTGTCCCGTCCGGTTTCCTACCTGCCGCGCGTTTGGATGGGCAGCAAACTCTCCGCGAAATTCCTGCCTGCGAGCATTCACCCGCTGGCCGCGCATATCAAGCTCACCGAAAATTGCCAGGCTCGCTGCATCAGTTGCGATTACTGGAAGACCCGCTGGCAAGACGCCATCAGCACCGAGCGGGCGATTGATCTTTTAAATGAGTGCGGCGCTCTCGGCGTTCGTTCGCTGCGCTTCACCGGCGGCGAGCCGCTGCTCCGAAAAGACTTTTTCGATATTCTCTCTAAGGCGGACACCTCCGCCTTCAGGCACGTCATCATTCAAACCAATGGCCTGCTCATCAAGAAGCTGCACAAGGAAATCAACGCCTCACCGATTACGGACGTCGCCGTTTCCATTGACGGCCTGAAGGAAACCAACGATCAGATTCGCGGTATTCGCGGCTACTTCGATCTGGGCATCGAAGGCATCAAATTGCTCGAGGGCAAGCGCGTGGCGATCTCTGTCACTCTGAATCGCATTTCCGCGCGCGAGCTCGAGCAGCTCAACGAAGTCGCTCGCCAGGCGGGCGCGCACATCGAAACGAATATCCTCAGCCGCAGCCTCTCTTTCCTCAAAGATGCGGATTACGATTCTATGTGGCCCACGACTGCTGATGTGCCGGTAATTTCGAATTTCGTGCGCCATACGCTGAAGCGGCCCGCCTACGAAGTGGACTACATCACGAAATATTACAGCCACGCGCCGCTCGAGGAGCCGCCTTGCGTCCTCGGTTACACGCAGGTGTTCGTGCTGTCGAACGGCGACGTGCTAACCGGCTGCTATCCGCTGAAGCCCGTCGGCAATATCCTGCGCGATAGCCTGGCAACAATTCTGGAGTCCGAGGCGTACATCCGCCAAGTCGAAGCCATGGTGCGCCGCGAATGTCCCGGCTGCACCTGCGGCGTCGAGACTTCTCTGGCCGTGCAGAACGCCGTCTCCAGCGCCTTCTTCGAACTCAGCCGTCTAAAGCACCACAAGCGCGACGAGTCAAAGAGTCCCATCGCAGCGCCGCAAGTCGGTTAGCACTCCGAGAGTTTCAAACCTGCGCCGCGCCTCCGTCAACAAACAATTCGATTCCCGTGACGAAGCTCGAATCGTCCGAAGCCAGAAATAGCGCCGCGGTGGCAATCTCGCGCGATTCTCCGATGCGGCCCAGGGGAATCAGCGCCACAAATTGATCCTTCACTTCCTGCGGCACTCCGACAAACACGCCGGTATCAATCGTTCCCGGACTAATCACGTTCACGCGAATCCTGCGCGCTTTCAGATCCATCGTCCAGGTGCGCGCGAACGAACGCACCGCCGCCTTGCTCGCGTTGTAAACGCTCATGCCCGCGAAGCCCTTCACGCTGGCTATCGATCCATTCAAAATCACCGATCCGCCATCGCGCATCAACGGCAAGGCCTTCTGCACCGTGAACAGCGTCCCGCGGACGTTCACGCCGAACGTAGTATCGAAGTTGGCCTCGGCAATCGAGCCCAGCGGCAAATTGAAATCGCCGGTGCCGGCGCTGGCGAACACAATGTCCACGTGTCCCTTCTGCGCTTTCACCGTGGCATAGAGCCGGTCGAGATCGGCGAGATTCCCCGAATCCGCCTGCACGCCGGTGACGTTCTTTCCGATTTCTTTCACGGCCGCATCCAGTTGTGCCTGCCGCCTCCCGGTAATGAAAACGTAAGCGCCTTCCTCAACAAATAATTTGGCGGTCGCCAGCGCCATCCCAGAAGTCGCGGCGGTGATTACGGCAATCTTTCCTTTTAATTTGTCCATGTAAGCCATCCTCCAAGGTTCGATCGTCAATCGTCTCGCTTGCGGCACCGCCCTTTCATTTTGTGCGCAGCGCCCGAACACTTACTCTAAGTTAGTGCTATACTGCATGCAAGTACCTACCTCCAGGTAAGTATGGAAGGTGCGTGGACGATGGTAAAAAGAAATTTCACGTGCGGCTTGGATGCGGCGCTGGCGATGATCGGCGGGAAATGGAAATTCCTGATCCTCTGGCAATTGGGCCATCGCCCCTCGCGATTCGGCGAGCTACGCCGTCTGATCGGCGGCATCAGCGAAAAGGTGCTGATTCAGGAGCTCAAAGGCATGGTCAACAATGGGCTGGTTAGCCGGCATGACTTCCACGAAGTTCCCCCGCGCGTCGAATATACCCTCACGAAATTTGGGAAGTCTCTGGCGTCCGCGATGGTTCCGCTCTGCGAGTGGGGCTCCCAGCATATGAAGCGCATCGGGACTTTGAGCGAAGAGCGCCCCTCAGCGGCAAATGCCCGCCCGGCGGCCAGTAGTTTGAACGCAAGAAACGGATAGAACGAACCAATCGTTCGCCCCACACTGATCCTCGAGAGCAAACATTGCTCTGAACGCACAATAAGCGAGGACCAGATCATGGAACAATTTCGTGTTGTAGCAATCCCCACAGCAGTGGCCGAAGCGGTTCGCGCCACCATGCAGGCGCCGGGCTATGGCTTCCCGGCGCACAGCGAAATGGGAGCCGAAGCTGCTCCTTGCCGGCACTGCCTGCGCTTAATCCCGTCAGCGGCGGCCCGCAGAATTCTTTTCACCTACGATCGCTTTGCAGGGGTCGAGTCGCTGCCGTTGCCCGGTCCGGTGTACATTCACGCGGAGTCTTGCAATCGTTACCCTGAGGATGCCGGATTTCCCGATGAACTTCGTGGCAGTCCCCGAACGCTGGAGGGCTACGCTCGCGGCCGGCGGCTGCTCGCGCAGAAATATGTGACGGACGGAAAAATGGAAGGTGTCATCGAGGAAATTTTCGGCTCTTCCGGCGTGCACTATATCCACGTGAATTCTACGACTGCGGGTTGTTACACGTTCCGCATCGAACGCGGCGACCGCTCCATACAAGGCACACCTCCTCAGTAATGAAAATTCGCGCTGTGGCTGGATCGCGCCATAACGTTACATCTCGCCCGGCCCGGCATAAAGCGCGGGCCCTACGTTCGGAGGGCGCTGCGCGCTTTACCACGGGTGAAAATGGATCGAGCCTACCTTCGGTTTTATTTGCGTGACGGCTAGCGAGATCAGGGCAACTACCGCCAGTAGTGCCAAGCCGTAGTAGATGTCTATGTAAGAGAGTAGCCTGCTCTGGGTGATCACATCGCCTTGAAAAAGTTGCAGCGCTCCGAGCGCAGGATCGCTGCTTCCGCCGCCGTTCCGGTGAATCAGAGCCGCGTATTGCGCCAGCGTCGAGCGCGTGGTGGCGTCCAGACGATTGGCGATGTCCAGGAGACGCGAGGAATGCAGCGTCATGCGCCGGTCGAACATCACCGTCGCTGCGGTGACGCCGAAAGTGTTTCCGAGCTGGCGCACGAAGTAGTAGCTGGTGGAAATATCGTTGAGATCGACGGCCGGCACGTTGTTGGTGACGATGTTCGAGGCTCCGATGAGCGCGGGCGCCAGAGAAAAGCCCTGAAAGAAAATCGCCGGAGCCAGGACGACCGTGGGGGTCGTGGGCGTCCAGATATAAACGATCGAAATATACGTGACGATCAAAAGCAGCATCCCGATCGCACTGGTGCGCACGCCTCCCAGGCGCGGCAGGAACACGTGCAAGGTGAGCTGCAGCCCTATTCCAAGTCCGAGCGTGTACATCGAAATAAAACCGCCGGATTGAGTGGAGCTGTAATCCTGGACGAAGCGAAGGTACTGCGGCAGCTCATAAAGCCCGGCGCCGAAGAATGCGCCGACAACCATAATCACCAAAGCGGAGCTGCGCAAGGAGGCTTGCCGCGCGATCCTGCGTAGATGAAACACCGGCGCGGTGTTTTCCGGCCGCCACTCGAGCCACAGAAAGACGCTAAATAGAACGACCGCAGCAATCAAGCCCACCGCGATCCACGCAGACTCAAACCACAGCTCGCGTTCTCCGCGGCTGGCGGCCGTTTGCAGGCAGGCGAGCGCGGCAATCAGCAGGATTGCGCCCCACACATCCACTCGGACGCCTTTCTTCCGCTCAAACAGGTACCCTGGCGGAACTATTTTCCAGATTAGAAAAGCGCCGATCGCCAAAAAGGGAAAATCAATGAGGAACGCGTAATTCCAGTGAAACGTATCGGTGATCCATCCCATCGAAACGGGATAGGAAATCTCGAAAGCAGAAAGAAGCAGATTGAGCCAAGTGAGTGCGACAAGGCGCTGTTTTCCGGGAAACATGATTCCGGAGAGGATGATCACGCGCACCAGGAACGCGCCCCCGCCAAATCCCATAATCAAGCGCGAAACCAGAAGCAGTTCCAGGCTACGCGCGCTCAGGAAGCAGCCCGTCGCTCCCACGGAATATAACGCGATGCTGTACAACAAGTGGCGCCGGGTGCCGATGACGCGCGTCATCCAAGACGCAAGCGCCAGCGAGCAAAGAAAGCCGACATTATAAAGAATCACGACCCAGCTGATGGTGTCGGAACTCGCGCCCACGTTGCCCTGCATGTCCGGAAGCAACACGTTCACAGAGAGCCGGTTCGAAATTTCGACGGCAGTGACCAGACCCACGCTCAGCAGGATGGCCATTCGATGCCGGTACGACAGGCCCGATAGCGTGCTTTTCAGGAACCGCTCCTCTTCCACTTCCCATCCCTCGGGTCTTGGAAGATTTTGAGCCAGGACGCCCATGCGGATCGTTTGCCCTCAGCGAGTGTAAATAGTCGCTTCCACGTTCATGCCCGGCCGCAGCACCAAATTCGGATTCTTATTCGGCTTGACCAGGATTTTCACCGGAATACGCTGCACCACTTTGATGAAATTTCCCGTGGCGTTTTGCGGCGGGAGTAACGCCTGCCGCGAGCCAGCGGCTCCGGCAATGGAGTCCACCACGCCTTCGAATTCCTGGCTGTAAGTGTCTATGCGAAGGCGCGCTCTCTGCCCGGGCGCGACGTTGGCCAACTGCGTCTCCTTGAAATTCGCGGTCACGTACACCTGGTCGAGCGGCACGATGGTGAAAAGCAATTGTCCTGGCGAAACATACTGACCGAGGTCCACGGACTTTTGCGTGACTTGCCCGGTGATGGGAGCGGTGATGTGCGTGTAGGCGAGATTCAGCTCAGCTTGTTGCAGAGCGGCTCGCGCGCGCTCGGCAGTGGCGAGCGCCGATTTGTAGGTGGCTTCGGCGATGGGCACTTGCTGCTCGCGCGCCTTGGTTTCAAGCAATTGCGACTGCGAGCGCAGCAGCCGTGCCTGCGAAGAGCGCGTGTTCGCGCGTGCAATCTCCACAGCTTGTTGCGCCGCGGCTCGCTGCTGCTCGGCGGCCTCGAGCTCGCTTTTCGCCACGCGCGCCGTCGCGTCCACGGAATCGTATTGAAATTTCGAGACGTCGTTGGTGGCCAGTAACGGAGTGTAGCGCGCCAGATCGCTCTGCGCGCGTTCGTTGGTGGCGCGTTTGGCGGCGACATTGGCCTCCGCGACTTGCAGATTCGCGGTAGCGGATTGCTCCAGTTGCGCCTGAGAGCTTACATAGTCAGCCGCATCGGAATCTTTCTGCGCAGACGCGCCTTGCGTGCCGTTGGTGGTGGTTTCGCGCGTCAGGCCGATCTGGATTTTTGCCGAATCTGCTTGCGCTTCCGCAAAATCCAGGTTGGCTTTGGCCTGCGCCACCTCCGCCTCGTAAGTGCGCGGATCAATCTGCACCAACAGGTCGCCTTCCTTCACCGGCGTATTGTCGTTGATTAAAAGGTTCACCACATAACCCGGAACTTGCGGCGCCACCGCGGTGATGTGGCAATCCACCTGCGCGTCATCCGTGGACACACGGCCGGTAAACACGTACAACACGACTGCGACCAAGATTAGAACGGCGACGAAACCCCACTTCACGACGGGGCTCAGATTTCGAAACCAGTGGCGCAACGAGAAAGGTGGCGCCGGCGGCGCTTGCGGCGTGGCGGCGGGCGCGGCGGCGGGTTGTGGCGTTGGCGTACTAGGAGTCGAGCTCATAATCCGATTCGCATTTACTTCGTGTACATCGCTTCGATCCCGCCCGTAGCGCGGGCCAGCGCCGCGCGCGACAGGTTGAATTGATACAAAGCCCCAATTTGATTATCGCTGGCGCGCGCCAGTGCATCCTGCGCGGTGGTTACTTCCACGTTGGTGGTAACCCCGGCTTGAAACCGGCGTTCTGCCTGCGCAACTTCCTCCTGCGCCAGCTTGAAACCCAGATTGGCGACGTCCACCGAATTTCGCGCCGCAGCAAGTTGATCCAGCGCGGACTTTACCTCATCGACGATCTGCGCTTCCACCTGCCGGCGAATTTCCGCCACATGCTGTTCCTCGAGCTTGGCGCGCGCCTCTTCCGCGCGGATTCGCCCGCCGGTAAAAAGCGAAAATTGCAGAGACACTTCATAGCTGTAGGCCGGAAGGCCGTCGTCGAAATGCTCCCCCTGATAAAACCAGAAACCGGAAAAATCCAATTGTGGAAGGCGTTGCTCGCGAGCCGAATCCGTCGTCAATTTGGCGACGCGTTTCTGCGAATTCAACGAGCGAATCTCCGGCCGCGAAGCCAGCGCCTCGTCGAGCAGCGCCTCTTTTTCGAGCACGGGAAGGTCGTAGAAATCCAGGCGGTCGGTCACTTCCAGATCCTGGTCGCGAGGCAGATCGAGCAATTCCGCCAAACCGTACTTGGTAGTATGCGTCAGTGTTTCCGCGTCGATCAGGTTCTGCCGCTCGTTCTGCAATTCCACGTTGGCCCGCACCGTGTCAATATTCAAGCCGATGCCGGTTTTCTCGAGTTCGCCGGCCTGCTCGAAGAGCCGTTGCGCCAGCGCCACGCGCGCGTTCGCCGCGTCGCGAGTAGCCAGCGCCCGCAAAACCAGCAGGTACTGATCCACCACCGCGTTCACCACCGTCTCCCGCGTAGTTTGTTCGTCCGCCCGCGCCTCGCGCGTCCCTTCCCGCCCGATTTGGTATCCGCGAATCTGCGGCAAATTCAGAAGTGTCTGAGAAAAAGAAGGCCCAGCTTCGATGAACTGAAACGGTCCCGCCGGCGCACGCTGCGGCACCCGTTCGATGCTCACGATATTATATTGATTCAGCGAAGCGTGAGCTTCCACGCGTGCCTGAGGAAGCAGCGCCGAACGCGCGATCTGGCTGTTGCGATCGCTCTCAGAAACCAGCAATTGCGCGATGATGCGCTGCGGATTTTGCTTCAGCGCCAGGCGCACCGCTTCTTTCAGGGTGAGTTGCAGCGGCCCGCTCGAGCCCGCAGACGGCTGCTGCGCAAAAGCATCGCCCAGAAACAATCCCTGCACGATCAACAGCAGCAAGATTGATATTCGGCGAAGTCCCGCGGCCATGGAGAAACCTCCATACGAAAAAAACACGGCGCTGAGAACGGGCATTATAAGGGAAAACCCCTCAAGGGAAGCACGAACATGGCAGCCGTGCCACGCATCGCGATGCGGGAGCTGCGGGTGGCCAGCAGTCTCCGGAATTGATCTAGCTCAGACTTTCGTAAAGGAACTTCGCATTCATCGCGGCGGCGCCGCGGCGACACGGTAGCAGCCCCCGAATTTATTCGGGGGGAGGAGCGCTTTAGCGCTCCGGAAAAAGCCGCGCGCACAAAGGATGCGCTTTAGCGCTGGGCACTTTGGTTCTCGCCCACTAATAGAAGACCCGCAAGTAACTGTGATATAACTCCAACCTAACCCGCACACTCAACCCGCCAAATTGGAATTTTTCGCACACGGAGGCCAACGGCAATGGGAACCAGCGACCTTCCTAACGCTTCGCAAAACACATCCGATCCCGATCGCACGCGAAGCACCGGAACCCCCGGCGGCGCCGCAGCCGGCCAGATCGGCCCCTACCGCCTGCTGCAACTGCTGGGCGAAGGCGGCATGGGCGAAGTCTGGCTGGCCGAGCAAAAAACCCCCATCCACCGCACCGTAGCCCTCAAGCTGATCAAAGCCGGCATGGACACCAAAGCGGTGGTAGCCCGCTTCGAATCCGAACGCCAAGCCCTCGCCCTGATGGATCATCCCAGCATCGCCCGAGTCTTCGATGCCGGTTCCACCGCCGAAGGCCGCCCATACTTCGTAATGGAATATGTCCCCGGCCTACCCATCACCGAATATTGCGACAAGCACCGCCTAACCATCAAACAGCGCCTAGAATTATTCATGCAAGTCTGCGAAGGCGTGCAACACGCGCACCAAAAAGCCATCATTCACCGCGATCTAAAACCCTCCAACGTGCTGGTAGTCGAGCAAGACAACAAGCCAGTGCCGAAGATTATCGATTTCGGATTGGCAAAAGCCACAGCCCAGCGCCTAACCGATAAAACCATGTTCACCGAACTCGGCGTAATGATGGGCACGCCGGAGTACATGAGCCCCGAACAAGCCGACCAGCGCGAACAAAACATCGACACGCGAACGGACGTCTATTCGCTAGGCGTGATTCTCTATCAATTGCTAGTGGGGGCTTTGCCGTTCGACGCGAAGGCGATGCGGGCGGCCGGCTTCGAGGAAATCCTGCGAAAGATTCGCGAGGAGGAACCCCCAAAGCCGAGCACCAGGATTCGCGCACTGGGAGAAGCTTCCGCCACTTCGGCGGAGAACCGCAAAGAGGAGCCGCGGTCGTTCGCACAACACCTGCGAGGCGAGTTGGATTGGATCACCATGAAGGCGCTAGAGAAGGACCGCACCCGCCGCTATGGCGCAGCCTCCGAACTAGCCGCCGACATCTCCAGGTATCTGCGCGGCGAACCAGTAGAAGCAGGCCCAGCAACTGCCGCGTACCGCATGCAAAAGTACGCCCTCCGGCATCGAATTGCTTTGGGCGCAGCAGCAGGACTGTTGCTTCTGTTGGCCGGATTTGCGGTGGTGCAGGCCGTCGAATTGCACCGAATTAAAGCGGAGCGAAACCGCGCCGACCGGGAGCGCGACCGCGCCACGCACGTTACCGCATTCATGACCAGCATGTTCAAAGTATCGAATCCAAGCGAAGCGCGCGGTAACAGCATCACCGCCCGCGAAATTCTCGACAAAGCCTCCGCGGAAATCGACACCGGCCTAGCGCAGGACCCTGAGCTCCAAGCGCAGATGATGCAGGTCATGGGAGACGTCTACGAAAACCTCGGTCTCTATCCACGCGCACAATCACTTCAGCAACGAAGCCTGGAAATTCGGCAGCGTGTCCTCGGCCCGGAGCATCCGGACACAGCGGCTTCGATGGTAAGCCTAGCCGTCGTCCTCGCTGATGAAGGCCACTCCGCCGACGCGGAGAAGCTGTATCGCAAGGCGCTCGACATTCAGCGCCGTGTCCTCGGGCCGGAGAACCGGAACACCCTAAATTCGATGAGCGACCTGGCCAGCACTCTTTCTGACGAGGCCGAAGCCGAGAAGATGCTTCGAGAAACGCTCGACATTCAGCGCCGTGTCCTCGGGCCGCAAGATTCAGACACGCTAAATTCAATGAGCAACTTGGCCGGTATTCTGTATATCGAGGGCCAATCCGCCGAAGCAGAGGCCTTGTATCGAGAAACAGTCGATATCGAACGCCGTGTCCGCGGGCCGGAGAATCCGGACACGCTAAATTCGAC
>Ga0209038_10000412_pt1 | contig 13300 bp, 10 predicted proteins | sample BogFormECP03_OM3_FD_188237 | JGI IMG/M metagenome (GOLD analysis project Ga0209038, IMG submission 188237) | Bog forest soil microbial communities from Calvert Island, British Columbia, Canada - ECP03_OM3 (SPAdes) (version 2) | ecosystem: Environmental > Aquatic > Freshwater > Wetlands > Bog ...
TGGCCGATGAGCGCTTTGCCTGGTCGGCGGTGGCCCGCCGCACCGGCGAGCTCTACGACGAGGTGCTCACCGGCGCCTGAGCGGCTCGCGCAAACAGGACCCGCAGCCGCTGGCGCTACCAGTGTGCGGGTACCGGCTCTCTGGCGGGCGCCCACGTGCGGTGGACGCCGGCGGCAAACGGCAGCGCCGCATGGACATCGGAGGCGAAGAAGTAGACGTTGCGACGTATCGCATCGGGGGTCTCGAGCACGGCGACGTGGGCGAACTCTCCGCCGAGCAGGTCAGCGAGCGCCTCGGGTCCGGTGAAGCGCACGCGTGCGTAGGGATAGTTCTCACCCGGTTCGATCGGCGTGTAGCCCGAGAGCACGCCGCCGTCGGCCAGCGAGCGGTGAATCGAGGAGATGATCACCGCCACCTCTGCCAGCGTGAAGTGGGCGATGGCGGCATCCCAGATGACGTTCTGGAAGGACCCCTCCGGCACCCCCTGGCGAATGTCACAGCTGCGGTACTCGACGTTCGGGCGGGCGTGGAAGCGGCGGGCGTGCCGAAGCGCCGCGTGGTTGTGGTCGACGGCGAGCACCTCCGCGGCGCGCTCGGCATAGAACCGGTGGGCGTTGAAGCCGTCTCCGCAGCAGAGCTCGAGGACCCTGGCCCCCGGCTCGATCGTGAGCGCGTTGAGAACGCCCCGCTCGAGGAACATCATGCGCTGCCTGGCCGCCCACTGCCAGTAAACGTCGATCTCGTGGTCGAACCACTCCGCCGACGGTCGCAGGAAGCCCTCGACCTTGTACTGGAGATGGTGGGCGAGCGAGCAGAGCGCGCGCAGCCCGGCGTTGAACAGGCGCAGCGGCGGCACGATCAGGGTGTACAGGCGAGACAGGGCGCGAGCGCTCCGAGGGTTGCCCCCCAGCCACCACCGTCGGCCTCGGTGCCCAGCAGTCATCGTCCGCAGGCTATCCCCGCCGCCCGTTTACCCTGGGATTGTCCTTGCACGTCCGTATCCTCCTGCGGGTGTCCACCCTCCCCGCATGCGCCGGCGGCTGAGCGGACGTGAGGCGCGCAGTGATCCTGGCGGGCGGTGAGGGCACCCGCCTGCGCCCCTACACGACGGTGCTGCCCAAGCCGCTGATGCCGATCGGCGACCGCCCGGTGCTCGACATCGTCGTGCGCCAGCTGAAGGCCCATGATTTCGAGCGGATCACGATCGCCACCGGCTATCTCGCCGAGCTGATCGAGGCGTTCTTCAGCGCCGGCGAGAAGTACGGGATCCCGATCGACTACTACCGCGAGCACGAACCGCTTGGCACCGTCGGCGCGCTCGCGCTGATCGACGGGCTCGCGGAGGACGACATCCTGGTGATGAATGGAGACGTGCTCACCGACATCGACTACGGCGCCCTGCTCGAGCGCCACCGCGCGAGCGACGCCGCCGCGACGATCGCCACGAAGGTGCGCAACGTGCAGATCTCACTCGGTGTGCTGCGCTTTGGCGACGACCGCGACGACACCCGCCTGACCGGCTACGACGAGAAGCCGACGCTTGACTACATCGCGAGCATGGGCGTCTACTGCTTTGCGCCCCGCGCCCTCTCGCTGATCAAGCCCGGAGAGCGCCTGGACTTTCCCGACCTGATCCTGCGCCTGATCGCCGCCGGCGAGATCGTGCGCTCCTGGCCGAGCGAGGACTACTGGCTCGACATCGGGCGCCACGACGACTACGAGCAGGCCCAGGAGGAGTTCGAGAGCGTGCGCGACCGCCTGATTCCGCCGGAGTGGGTCCCGCCCGAGTAGGGGCGGCGTCCACGAGAAGCGCCGCGCTCTGAGGCGGAGGGCCGCTCAGCCCGCGGCGAGCGCCGAACGGACGGCATCGACGACGACGTCGACGTCATCGTCGGTCATCATCGAGCTCAGCGGCAGCGCGCAATGGCGGTCGGCGGCCTCCGTCGCTGCCGGCAGGCCATCGGCGGGCGCGAAGCCCCGGTACTCGGTGAAGCTGTGAAGCGCCGGATACCAGGTGGTCTGGATGCCGTTCGCCTTCAGCTCCGAGCGGAACCGATCCCGCGTGCTGCGGTCGGCCAGCAGGATCGGGAACGCGAAGTGGGTGGCGCGCTCCACGGCCTGCTCATCGAAGCAGAGCTCGACCCCCGGGACCTCAGCCAGACGCGTGCGATACGCGCGCACGATCGCCCGCCGCGCTGCGATGCCCTCGTCAAGCCTCGCCAGGCGGCTCAGCCCGAGCGCCGCCCGCGGCTCGTCCAGGCGGAAGTTGAAGCCGATATCGACGACGTCGTATGAGGGATCGTGACCGCGGTGGCGATCCCAGGTGCTGCTGGTCATCGCGTGGGAGCGAAACAGCCGCACGCGCGCGTCAAGCGCCTCATCAGCGGTCGTGACCATGCCGCCCTCGCCGACGCACAGCTGCTTCTTTGAGAAGAAGCTGAAGCAGCCGAGCTCGCCGACCGTCCCGACCTGACGGCCGGCCGCATCCACGTGCGCGCCGATCGCCTGGGCACAGTCCTCGATCAGCACGAGTCCGTGCTCGTCGCAGAGCTCCCGCAGCGCGAGCGCCTGCGCCGGGTAGCCGCAGAAGTGCACGGCGACGACCGCGCGCGTGCGGCTGGTGATCCTGCGGGCGACGTCCGCGGGGTCGATGCTGAAGTCCTGGGCGCTGCGAACGTCGCACAGCACCGGCTCCGCTCCCACGTAGCGCGGAGCGCTGGCGCTCGCCACGAAGGTGAAGGCCGGTACGATCACCTCGTCCCCCGGGCCGAGCCCGGCGGCGATGCAGGCGAGATGCAGGGCCGCGGTGCCGCTTGAGACCGCCGCTGCATGGGGGCTCCCCACGTAGCCGGCGAGGGCCTGCTCGAACGCCCCGTTGCGGGGGCCCATCGTCAGCCAGCCCGAGCGCAGGCAGTCGAGCACGGCCTCCACGTCCTGCTCGGGCATTGCGATATCGGTCAGCGGCACGCGCCAATCGCTCATCGCGCGAGCACCTCCGAGAGCGCCGTGGCGACCCTGTCCTGATCGGCGTTGGTCATGTGTGGATAGAATGGCAGGGTCAGCTCCGTGCGCGAGGCCAGCTCGGTGATCGGCAGCGAGACGTCGGGAAAACGCTCGCGGTAGGCACTGAAGCGGTGGATCGAGGGGTAGAAGATGCTCGTCTGGATCCCTCGCTCGCGCAGGCGGGCGCTGACCTCGGCCTGGCGGCCGTCCTCTTCGAGCATGATCGAGATCACATAGCAGGAGGAGTCGGGCACCTCGGCGTCCTCGAACGGCACGATGATCCCGTCGATTCCGCCGAGCAGCTCGCGATAGCGCAGCGTGAGCTCACGCCTGCGCGCGATTTCGCTCTCGAGCCGCCCCAGGCGCGAGAGCAGGAGCGCTGCGCGGGGCTCGTCCAGGCGGTAGTTGTAGCCGAGGCCGGTCACGTCATAGGTGTCGGTGCGCCCTGAGTGGCGATCCCACGTGCCGCTGGTCATCGCGTGGGAGCGCCGCGAACGCACGAAGTCGGCGACCTCGTCGTCGTCGGTGCACAACAGGCCCCCCTCGCCGACCGAGAGGACCTTGTTGGAGAAGAAGCTGAACGCCCCCGCCAGGCCCCAGGTCCCGATTTTGCGCCCCCCGAGCGTCGCGCTGGGGGCGTGTGCGACGTCCTCGATCAGGGCGATGCCGCGCGCGTCGCACAGCTCCCTCAGGCGATCGGCCGCGGCGGCGTAACCCGCGTAGTGGACCACGCACACCGCCTTCGTACGCGGGGTGATGCGACGCTCGACGTCCTCGGGGTCAAGGCTTGGGTGCTTGCGCGAGATGATCTCCGCGAACACGGGCGTCGCCCCGCAGTAGAGCGCTGCGGCGGCGGTGGCCGCGAACGTGAACGACGGCACGATCACCTCATCGCCCGGTCCCGCGCCCGCGGCCAGGTATGCCAGGTGCAGCGCCGCCGTGCAGCTGGAGAGCGCGATCGCATGGCGGGCGCCGAGGTGCGCGGCGAACGCCTCCTCGAACGCCGCCGTGCGGGGACCGAGCGTCAGCCAGCCCGAGCGCAGCGTCTCGGCGACGGCCTCCAGATCCTGGGGCTCGAGCTGCAGGTCGAACAGCGGCAGCTCGGGAAAGGTCTCGGTGGCGGCCATCTGGACGCGGTTATCTGAAGGCACCGATGGTGCTCAGGGAATGTTCCGGTAGCGACCGTCGTAGGGATCCCCGAACGCCTCTTCATCGAGCGCTGTGATGATCTCGGCGATCCCGTCGGGGACGATCATGAGCGTCTCGAACCCGAGCTGCTCCCGGATCTTGTCGAAGCTCACCTTGTAGTCGCGCGGGTCCTCGTCGCGGTGGACGTAGGAAACGCTGCCGCGATCGGTCTGCTGCCCGATCTCCTCGACCAGGTCGAGCTTGCGGTAGTTCTCGCCCGAGCGCCCGGCATTGAAGACCTGTCCGGCGACCTGCTCGGTGGGGGCCTCGAGCACCGTGCGCACGGCGCGGCCGGCGTCGCGGACGTGGATGTAGGGGCGCCAGAACTGCTCGCCGAAGACTTCCAGCTCCCGGTCGGCCCACAGATCGCGCGTGAACTCGTTGACGGTCAGGTCGAAGCGCATCCGTCGCCCGACGCCGTACACCGTCGCGAAGCGCAGGCACGTCGGCTTGGTCTGACCCGTGCCGTTCGCCAGGATCAGCTGCTCCATCCCGACCTTCTGCTCGGCATACAGCGATACCGGGCGCAGCTCGCCCTCCTCGGTGATCGGCACGTTCGGATCTGCCATGCGCCCGTAGTTGGAGCAGGTTGATGCGAACACCAGCCGCTCGACGCCCAGCTCGTTGGCGTCTGCGACGAGCGCGCGCGTGGCCTGCACGTTGACATCATCGGAGACCTTGGGATCCAGAGCGCACGCCGGGTCGCCCACGATCGCGGCGAGGTGCACAACCGCCTCGGCGCCGGTCAGGGCGCGCCTGCGGGCCTCCTCGTCGCGAATGTCGGCGCGAATCACCTCGACCCCGGCCCGCTCCTGCTCGGCGGCGATGTCCTCCTGGCCGTGAAGCAGGGAGTCGAGCACGCGGACCTCGCGCCCGGCGCCGAGCAGCTCCTGAACGAGGAGCGCGCCGATGTAGCCGCTCCCACCTGTGACCAGCGTCGCCTTGCTCACCTAAAGACCCCTTCTTGATTGCTGTTCGCGCGCCGCCGCAGGGCGCTGGCCTTGCGGTGCTCGGCGGGCCGTTCGATCGCCGCCGTTCGCAGGCAATGCCATGTTACTGGCGCTATCGGCCTTATCAACCGATCACTTGAGGTCCTCTGAGACAGCGGCATCGGTGATCGCCGCGGGGCGAAGGAGACCGCGGACGGGCGCGCGCAGAGGCGTCGCCCACCCGCGGGATACATTGGCGAGCATCGTGGCAACCGCGGCAGTCGCCAGTCCAGCCAACAATCAGCGCGCCGCGCGCGACATCGTCCTGCAGATCGTCGTGCGCGTGCTGAACCTCGCTCTCGGCGTGGTCGTGACCGCGCTCACCGCGCGGATACTCGGCAGCGCGGGCTTCGGCCAGTGGACGACGATCTTCGCCGTCCTCGGGCTGACGGGCTACTTCACGAACCTCGGCATGGAAAAAGTGGTCCTGCGGGAAGCCTCGCGCGAGCCCGAGCTCGAGAACGAGTGGCTCGGCGCGGTGATGATGCTGCGCCTGCTGCTGCTGCTGCCGGTGATGGTGTTCTCGATCAGCGCGATCGTGCTGCTGCACGAGAGCCACGAAATGCTGCTGGCCGGGATCATCATCGTCTTCGGGATGCCCTTCGACGGCGTCGGAGCGATGCAGCTGATCTTCCAGCTGCGCGTGAAAAACACCGTGCCGATGATCGTGCTGACGCTGCGAAGCGTCCTGTGGGGGGTCGCCGTGGCCGTGATCTTCTGGCGCGGCGGCGGCATGATCGCGCTGGCGATCGCGCTGGTGGTGAGCAACGGCGTGGGCTCGATCGTGCAGGCGACCTCCGCACGCAGGCTCGCAGGGAGCTGGCCCCGTCCCTCGCGCAAGCGCATCGGCACGCTCGTGCGCGTCGGCATTCCGCTGGGCATCTCCGGGGTGCTGATCATCGCCTACGCGAACATCGACCAGATCATCGTCTTCCAGATCGCCGGCAGCAAGGCGGCCGGCCTCTACGGGGCCGCCTACCGCCTGCTGGAACAGGCCCATTTCGTCCCGATCAGTGTGCTCACGACGATGACGCCGATCATCGCCGCCTCGTGGCCGGCCAACCGCGAGCGGATGCTGCGGGCCACGCAGGTCACCGCCGAGCTGCTGGCGACCAGCTCGCTCGGCGCGCTCGCCTTCACGTTCGTCGCCGCCACGCCGGTCATCCGCCTGGTCTTTGGATCACAGTTCCTCGCCGCCGCGCCCGCGCTGCCCGTGCTGTTCGGGGCGTTCGTGTTCATCTGCTTCGGCTACCTCAACGGCACGCTGCTGACCGTGCTGGGGCTCCAGCGCAAACTGCTGGTCATCAGCCTCGCCGGCCTCGTGGTCAACGTCACCGGGAACCTGATCTTCGTGCCGGTGGACGGCTTCATGGGGGCGGCGTGGATGACGCTGCTCACCGAGATCGTCGTCTTCGGGGGCAGCTCCTGGCTGATCCACGGGGCACTGCCGCTGCGCTCGCTGGAGCTCGGGCGCATCGGCCGCGCGATCGTGGCCGCGCTGGCGCTGGTGGGCGTGCTGAGCGCCGTGCAGCTGGCGAGCGACTCGCTCGTCGTGCTCCTGCCCGCGGCCTGTGTCTGCTACCCGGCGCTGCTGTTCGGCCTGCGCGCGCTCACGCTCGATGATCTGCGTGTGCTGTTGCGGCGGACGACACCCGCGTGACCTTGTAGGGCGCTCCCGGCTCGGGCCTGATCCATCCCCGCGCGCTCGCCCCACGCTCCCACGCGCCGTCGCGATTCGGGTCCTCCATCGTCGCCGGGAGCTCGAGTATCCAGCGCTCGTGAACCGCCGCCAACCCGCCCTGCAGCTCCTGCCAGTCGGCGAAGTCACGTGGATCAAGCGGCGTTTCGACGTCGAGCGACACCACGTGCGCGCGGCGGCGAGCGCGGATCGGGACGACCAGTGCGTCCGCCGCCACCGCGAGCCGTGCGCTGCCGGAGGCGAGCATCACCGGCTTGCCCAGGAAGGGCGTCTCGCCGTGGCCGGGCAGGGCGAAGAACAGGCACACGACCTCGCGCTCCTCGAGCAGTCGCTGAAGCAGCGCGAACGAGCCGGCGGAGCGGATGAGCCGCTCGCCGCGCGCACTTGCCTCCGTGCGGCGACGCGCGATGCGCCTGCCCCAGGAGCCGACAGGGGGCGGCTCGAGCGCCCACCCGGTGACCGAATAGGGAGTGCGTCCGAGGGCCGTGACAGCAGAGGCGCACTGCAGGTAGAAGCCCATGTGGCATGAGCTCATGATCACGCCCCTGCCTGCGGCAAAGGCGTCGCGCAGCCGCGCCGTTGAGACCTCATCCAGCCTGGGCTGCGCCCAAGGCTGCCAGAAGAGCGTCGACTTGACCCTGTCCTCGATCAGGTGCTCGCGCGCGAGCGACCGCACCTCGTGGGCGCGCCTGGTGCCCCCGACGACCGCCTCCATCGCCGCAACCGCCCGCGCACGTTCCCGCGGCTTTCGCACCCACAGCAACCGCCCGCGCGCTTCCGCGCGCCGCACCATCAGAGCGGTGGACAGCCTTCGGCGCAGCCACGCGTTCGTGGTCAAGCGAGCTCTCAGGTCCGCCGGTGGAAACGGGCAAGGCTCAATCGGGCGCCTCGTCGCCTCAAGAGCCCTCGTCAAGTCGGGGAGTGCATCCGTGCCCACTTCGCCAATCATGCCACGTCCTCGATCGGCTCGCCCTCCGGAGCCGCGCCCGGGGTCAGACGCCGGGGATCGCAGGCCGAAGTCATTGTCGAGGCCTTATGCGGGCGTCGATATGGGCGGCGGTCCGGCGCCCCGCACGTGGTCGTCGAGGTGGCCGAGCAGGCGGGTGAACTGTCGCCGCGCGTCATAGCGTTCGCTGCAGCGCGTGGTTGCGGCGGCCGCGAGAGAGGTACGCCGGGGGGCGTCCTCGAGCAGCGAGCGCAGGGCCTCGCCGAGGGCTTGCCGGTCGCCGTAGGGGATCAGCACGCCCGCTCTGCCCTGATCGAGCATGTCGGGAATGCCGCCCACGTAGGTCGACACCACGGGCGTTCCGCAGGCCATCGCCTCGAGCACCGCCCACGGCGCCGCATCGCCGTAGCTGGGCAGGCAGAACACGTCAGCCTGCTGCTGGAGATCGAGTAGCTGCGGGTCCGAAGGACCCAGGCGGTGGATTCTCACTCCCGGGCGTGCGGGCACCTCGGCGGGCGTCACGAGGTCGAGCTCGACCGTGCGGCCGAGATCATCGCCGAGCGCAGCCAGCAGGTCCTCGCCGCCCTTCTCGGCAAAGCGGCCGCCCACGAACAACAGGCGCGGTCGCGTGCGCGGGCGCAGCTCAGCCGGCCGATAGCGCTCCAGGTCGATCCCGGGGTGGTGCTCGATCACACGCGCCCCCGGAGCTTCCCGGAGAGCCGCCCGGCATGCCCAACCCGTCCAGGCGAGTACGAGCGCAGCCCGCTCCAGCGTGCGGCGCTCGAGCGCGCGGCTGGGAGCGATCGTGATGTGCGCGTAGCTCTGGCTGGGGCGCCATGCGGGCATCGCCCACCAGTCGCGCACGGTCGTGTCGAGCGACACGACGACCGGGACCCTGCGCATCATCCGCCTCATTGCCAGTGCGATCGACTGGCTGTGCACGTGGACGATGTCTGCGGGCCAGCCGCTCAGCTCTCGCTGCAGCTGCGTACGCGCGCGCAGCGACTGGACCAGATGCCAGCGCAGCGTCCGCAGGTCGAGATTTCCGCGGGCGAGCAGTGGAATCGGCCGCGTCGCGGCCGCGTGCGCCCAGCGACCCATGGGCGCGAGCCCGGAGAAGCGGGCCTCGACGCCGGTGCTACAGCTCAACCCGACCTGCAGCGCTCCATCAAGCTGCCCCTGTCCAAGTATGTGGCTGCCGAGGTTGCCCTCGTTGAAGAACAGGATGCGCACCGCGGCTGCTGAGACTACTCGGGGCGATCGGGGCGCTTCGGCCGGCTCCATTCCGCCGCCGTTGCCTCCCAGCCGAAGCTGCGAGGGTCCTCCATTTCCTCCGGGTGCTCGAGCATGCAGCGCTCGTGAATCGCGGCGAGCGCATCGTGCAGCTCGTCGGCTCCCGCAAACCGGCGCGGGTCAAGCGGCGCGCCGACATCGAAACGCGAGCGGTGCCCGACGCGGTGGGAATGCACGGGCAGCACGAGCGCGTCGCTCTGCATCGCCAGTCGTGCGCTGCCGTCGGCGAGCATCGTCGGCCTGCCCAGGAAGCGTGTCCGGTGTGAGCCGGGCAGGTCGAAGAAGAGGTACACCGTCTCGCCTCCTTCGAGCAGTGCCAGCAGGGTCGCGAACGACCCGGTCGAGCGGATCAGGCGGGTGCCCTGGCTTTTGCGCCAGTGGGCCAGTCGCCGCCCCCACAGGTCGTGGGAGGGTGGCTCGAAATACCACGGCCCCGCGACCGAATAGGGAACGTGGCCCAGCGACCTCACGATGGACGTCGCCCCCGCGTAGGGGCCGACGTGGCAGGTACTGAGCAGCACGCCTCGCGGTTGGGAGAGCGCCTCGCGCAGCTGCTCGCGCGACCCCGTATCGATGCCCGGAGTAACCCAGGGCTGCCAGAAGATCGCGTTGGCCGCCTCTCGCTCGATCAGCTGCCTGCGCGCGAGCTCTGTGAGCTCATCGGCTCGAGTGGTGCCGGCGACGATCGCCTCCATCATCGCCAGCGCCTCCTCGCGTGCCAGCTGGCTGTCCTCCCAGATCCTCTGCCCGCGGTGCACGGCCCGCGCCACCACCAGCCTGGTGGGCAGCACCCGACGCAGCCAGGGCGACGTCTTCACGCGGATACGCAGGGTCGCCGGTGGCATGCGCGGCGGCGGCGGCGAGTCGGGGATCGCCGGCGCCGAGCCCAGAGCCGGAGAGCGTGTCGTGGTCGCTTGCGGGGGGCTGTGCATGTTCATGCCGTGGACCGTCCTTAAGAATTCCGTAAGACTTCAGGACTGTACGACTTTAGGACTTCTTAAGACTTCGCGCCGGGCGATTCCTTCCCTGCAGCTTGCATCTCGACTCCTCGGGCGCATTGCTTGAGCCGGCCTGGGTCACACCGGGCCGGCTTCAGCCCCGCCGGTGCGGGGCCGTATAGTGGGTTTGAGGGTCGCATGGGTTGGCGGCCACGTCACGCCCATGCGAATCCTCGTTGTATCTGCGCTCTACCCACCGGTGGCCTTCGGCGGCTACGAGGTCGAGTGCGCGGGCGTGGTCGAGCACCTCCGTGAGCGCCACGACGTACTCGTGCTGACGAGCGATCGGGACTGCGCCGGCGCGGGGGAGCAGGCCGGGGTGAGAAGGGAACTGGCGCTCTTGACGACCGACGCCAGGGGTGCGCTGCGCGCGCCGCTGGCGTCTTTGCGCGCAGTCGCCGCCGCTCGGCGCGCGCTCGCGTGGAGGCCGGAGCTCGTGTACGTCTGGAACGGCGCGAGCATCCCCCAGTCAGCTGTGCGCGTGCTGGCCGACAGCGGTGTGCCGCTGGCCTTTCGCATCTGTGAGCATTGGTTCGGTGGCATCTTCACGGGCGATCAGTTCATGCGCGAGCTGCTGCCGGCGGACAGGGGGCCGCTGCGAGCGGTCTGGGCCTGCGGATGCCGGGCGCTGAACCGCCTTCCCTCGCTGCGCCTGCGTCCGTGCGCCCCCGTGCGCACCGCGATCTCCTGGAACTCGGAGGCGATCAAGCGCATGGTTCAGACTCCAGCGTTCATCGAGCCGCGGCTCGAGCGGGTCGGTCACTCGGTACCCCGCTACGGCGACCTCTACGCCGCCGTCTCGCGCGAGCCTACGCAGCAGCCGGAGATCGTCTTCCTGGGGAGAGTCACCCCCTACAAGGGGCTGTCGGTCGCGATCGAAGCGCTCGCGCTGCTGCGAAGTGAGCACGGCATCACCGCCCGGCTCGAGGTGGTCGGCCCCGAGGATCGCGATCATGGCTTAGAGCTCCGCCGCCTGGGCGAGCGCCGCGGCGTCGCCGCCCAGATCACCTGGCACGGCCAGACGCCGCCCGAGCAGGCCGCCGCGCTGCTCGCTCGGGCGAGCGCCATGATCGTTCCGTCCACGTGGGATGAGCCGTTCCCCCTGGTCACGATCGAGGGCGCGCTCGCGCGGGTGCCGCTGGTGGCTTCAGACGTCGGCGGCATCGGCGAGGGGATGCGCGATCAGGAGCACGCGCTGCTGTTTGCGCGCGGCGACGCCGAGGCGGCGGCGGCAGCGCTCGCGCGCACGCTGCGCGAGGGCGAGCAGACCGCCGTGCGGGTGGCACGGGCGCACGAGCGCGCGCAGGAGTTCCGGCTCGCCCCCTATCTCGAGGCGCAGGAGCGCTTCGTGCTCGACGCCCTCGTGGCGCTCGGAGGCGAGACGAACTGAACAGATCTGAGCGGGGTGGCGGCCGCGTCCTGGTCTAGCGCGCGAGCGCCGCGCGGGCACCCGCTGCCTGGTGCCTTCGCACCCGATACCCTTTGGATTGCAGCTTGGTCGATCCGTGTCAGGGCTCTAAAGTAAGGGCGAACGCCGGACGATGAGTGTCCAGTAATGGAGATCGATGAGAGCCCACTCGTGAGGATCGTCTCGCCATGAGCCCACAGGGTCGGATGAGCGCGTCCGAGGAGTTCGGGCAGGTCCACGAGAGCAACACCCTTTCGAACGGGCTGGCTGTTCTGCGCCGCCGCTGGATGATCGTCGGCGCATCGGTGTTGGCGTGCGTGGCCGTCGCGGTCGCGCACGAGAAGCGGTCCGCGAAGTCCTACGCCGCCACGGCGAGCGTTGCCTTCCAGAGCGCCACGCTCTCGGACGCGGCGCTCCAGGTTTCGCCCTCGGGAAGTGGCGAACCCCAGCGCGAAGCGAACACCGAAATGCTCGTCGCCCATTCGCCCGAAGTCGCCGCGGGAGCGCGCGCGCAGCTGCACCTCATCGCTGAACCGAACGAACTGCTGAGTCAGGTCCAAGTCGAAGCGGCACCCAACGCCGACATCCTCAACGTGATCGCCTCCACGGGCAGCCCGCGCTACTCGGTGCGGCTCGCCAACGCCTTTGCCGAACAGTACATCGCCTTCAAGGAGAAAACGCAGCTCACCGGTATCGCGACCGCCGAACACAAGCTTCAGGAACAGTTGGCCGTGCTTCCCGCGGGCTCGACTGAACGCGGGACCCTCCAGCAGGCGCTCCAACGCATGGGCGAGCTACGGGCCGTCGCAGGCGGCGGCGCGAGCATCATCGGCCTGGCTTCCCAGGCAAAGGTCGAGGGCACGAGCCTGACCACGACGATCGTGATCGGCGTCGTGATCGGCCTGGCGATCGCCTTCTCGATCGTGTTCTTGCTGGAGTCGGTGGACCGGCGGATCAAGACGATCGAGGAGTTCGAACTCGAGTACCGACTGCCGGCGCTCGCCGCCGTTCCGCAGTCGGCCTTCCGCATGCAACGCGCTGTGGATCGAGATGACCTCGAGCCGTACCGCATCCTGCGCAGCGCGCTGGACATGGCCGCGGTCACGCGAACGCTGGACACGCTGATGGTGACCAGCGCCAGCTCCGCTGAAGGCAAGACCACCGTCGCCGTGGACCTCGCCCACGCCGTTGCGCTGACCGGACGGCGCGTTGCACTGCTCGAGCTCGACCTGCGCCGTCCCAGCTTCGCCGAGCACTTTGGCCTTGACGGCCGCAACGGACTGACGATGGCGCTCGCCCACAACGAGCCTCTCGGCGCGCTGATGGTCGAGCCCTTCCCGGATCTTCCGAACCTGTCTGTGCTGCCCGCGGGCCTGATCCCGCAGAACCCGTCCGAGTTGCTCGGCTGGCAGGGCATCGCGGAGATCATCTCCGAGCTCGCTGCCGCCGAGAACATGGTCATCATCGACGCCGCACCCCTGAACCCGGTCGCCGACACGCAGGTGCTACTCGACAACCCCGCCATCCACGGTACGATCCTCGTCGCTCGTGCGGACCAGGCTACTCGCGAACAGGTGCGTCGGGCACGATTGATCCTCAACCGCCACATGGTCGAACCCGTGGGAATCGTCGTTACCGGGCTGCAGGACGCCGACCGTTACGGCTACGGGCTCTACGGTGGGGACGGTCCGGAGCTGCGCGTGAGCGACGACCGGCCGGTCGCGACGCGCGTGAGCGGCGAGCGCGCGACCGCTAGATCCGCGCGCGAGCGGCTGC
>Ga0209038_10000417_pt1 | contig 13236 bp, 14 predicted proteins | sample BogFormECP03_OM3_FD_188237 | JGI IMG/M metagenome (GOLD analysis project Ga0209038, IMG submission 188237) | Bog forest soil microbial communities from Calvert Island, British Columbia, Canada - ECP03_OM3 (SPAdes) (version 2) | ecosystem: Environmental > Aquatic > Freshwater > Wetlands > Bog ...
CCGACCTGGCTGATGGTCACAGGCCGAATAATACCCTGGGAGGGATTCCGACGCTCGCTCTCGACTACAGCCCCGCATGGGACGCGCAGTTGTATACCTGGACTGACGATGCTATTTCGAAGGGCTATCGCCAGCAACTGCGTGAGGAGTTCCAGATTCTCACCTATGCGCAAGACGGCTTAATAACCGGATTTCCTGCTGGAACGGCATTCGGCAGCTCTGGTTTCTCGATCAACTGCCCAATCGTCCAACGATTGAATTGATCAATAAGCTCTGCTACCTGTGGGATTGTTCAAACCTGACAGTCGTTGGGTTTGAGCAATCCCTCATTTCTTTTGACAGCGGACGGCGAGGACCTCTTGACCCGATGGGGAAGAGTGAATGACCAGATCGGGTGAACATTTCAGGTTCATAGCAGGCGTTATGGATTGGCTGATAGCAGGCGTTATGGATTGGCTGGAAGATCGGCACTGCGAAGAGTGCGGCCAGTACATCGGTGATGACAGGGAATGTCAGAACGCGGCGTGTGTGTGCTCAGGGTGCGGTGAGCGCAAGGGGCCCTATAACTTTGCTGAGGCCGAGCGCTGCAGCTTGGTGCTGCCGGGCCGGGCCATGCGAGCGGTGCCTGAAGGCGCAGGAGGTCCGCGAGCTGGAAGCCAAGCGGCGGTGCTACCGGACCTTATTCACAAGAGAAGGACGAAGATGTCGCCAAAAAATTAAACGTGTAGGTGCACTGTAACTTCTACGGAAACCGTTTGTCAGATAGGCATTCCACAGGAGGAGTGCCTCGTTATGTCCGCTCTTGATCTTCCTTCCGGCAGAATTCAAAGAGTCGCCGGAGTCCACCTTAGTCGAGTTTGGGGATCCTTCCTCGCTATCGCCTGCGCATTGCTTTTGGGGACATCCGCATTCGGCCAGACTCCCACTGTGGGCGCTAAGGCTCCTGATTTCACGCTGTCGACTCCGACAGGAAAAGCCATCACGCTTTCAACCGAAGAGAAAGGACATGATCTCGTTCTGGTGATTTTGCGAGGTTTTCCTGGCTATCAATGTCCTTACTGCGTCAAGCAGGTTCATGATTTCGCAGAACATGCTCTAGACTTCAAGGCGAAAAGCACGAGAGTGCTCTTGGTCTATCCGGGACCGCCTGCGGATCTGGATCAGCGTGCGAAGGAATTCCTCGAAAAACAAGCAGAACTGCCGTCCAATGTTGTTCTCGTGACGGATCCTGACTATAAGGTCACTAACTTGTACGGATTGCGTTGGGATGCGCCCCATGAGACTGCGTATCCGTCGACGTTCGTTCTCGACAAGAAGGGAATGGTCGTTTTTGAGAAGATCAGTCATGGCCACGGCGATCGCCTGTCCGCACAAGATGCCTTGGACCATCTTTCCACGAATTGACGTGGGGGTTGTGCCGGGAATAGCCGGCACAGCCTTTTTTCTTCAAGAGCACACGCAGGTCGAACATGCGAACCTTTCACAATCGTCTTCTATTCCTCTTCTTAGTCCTCTTGGCGCTCTCCCCATTCAGCCATGCTCAAGTACGGGAAGCAGGAACGGGTGCACCTGGACCCGTCCAGGCCCAGCATCTCACCGCCGAGCTGATCTCCGATTCTGAATCAATCACTCCAGGTAGCAGGGGCCGAGCAGCTTTGGCCCTTACACTCGAGCCCGGCTGGCACGTTTATTGGGTCTACGCCAGAGATTCCGGCGAGCCTCCGCGAGTGCAATGGTCGGCGCCGTCAGGATTTTCCATTGGGCCAATGCAGTATCCCGCGCCTTCGAGACTACCGCTTGGCCCGTTGATGGACTATGGATACGAGGGTACGGCTGTATTTCCGTTCAACGTTTCGACCTCCCCGCAAGCTCCACTCGGGAACGCGGACCTTAAAGCGCACGTACGATGGCTTGTCTGCAGAGAAGTGTGCGTTCCTGGAAAAGCGTACCTGGGCCTCAACCTCAAAGTCATTCCGCAGGCATCTTCAGAAACCAACAAGCTCATCGACGCCGCTGTGGGAGCGGAGCCAGTCAACGCGCCCAGTTCGGTCAAGATTGGCATAACTGCAACTCGTGACACACTGACGTTCAACATAGTCACTGGCAAGAAGGAGTCTTCGGCGGAATACTACCCGCTTGATGACGAGTCGATTCGGAACGCGGCGGATCAGAAGACAGAGCCCACGGCCAACGGCCTGACGCTCGTGACAGAGCGAGCGGATATCTCCGACACGCTGCCCAAAGAACTAAAAGGTCTCATTAAGCTGAGTGGTGGACGGTCGTACACATTTGATGTTCCTGTCGAACCGGCACTCTCCCACCTCAGAGGTGGCGGCGAACCAGGGCTTCTTTTTGCGGTTGTGCTTGCATTCGGTGGCGGAATGGTTCTTAACCTCATGCCATGTGTCTTCCCGGTCCTTTTCCTCAGAGCGCTGGCTCTGGTCAGCAGTGCCGGCGAAAGTAGAGCGCGTCAGCGCGCACACGGGATTGCCTATACAGCCGGAATCCTGTGTTCCTTTTGGATCATCGTGGGCGCGCTGCTAACGCTCAGGGCTGTAGGCAAACAGGCTGGATGGGGATTTCAACTTCAGTCCCCAGGCTTTGTTGTCGCTATGACCTGCCTGCTGTTTTTTATGGCGCTCTCGCTAGCAGGCATGTTTGACCTCGGTCTGACTTTGACGAACGCCGGAGACGATCTCGCCCGCAAAGGCGGTTATACCGGCTCGTTCTTCACGGGTGTCCTCGCAACGGTGGTAGCAACGCCCTGCACTGCACCGCTGATGGGAGCTGCCTTTGGGTTTGCGCTGTCTCAAAATGCACTCGTGACCTTCACGGTCTTCACGTCCCTCGCCTTTGGCTTGGCGTTGCCATATCTCGCGCTGACCTTTGTTCCAGGATCGGCAAGCAAGTTGCCGCGCCCCGGCCGCTGGATGGAGACCTTGAAGCAATTCACCTCCGTGCCCCTTTTCCTTACCGTGGTTTGGTTGATTTGGGTCTATGGCCGTCTCAGCGGAAGCACAACCGGAGACAGCACCGATCATGTCACCCGACTGCTGGTCGGATTGCTGATCCTCGCTATCGGAGGATGGATACTCGGACGTTGGCCTGCCCGACCTTGGGGATATATAGCCGCTGCAGTGACGGCGGCAGCAGCTCTCGCTTTCCCTTTGGTCACGGCTCAACCTGATCGCCTGCAGTGGCGCCCCTTCTCTAATGCTGCCCTCGAAGAGGCGCAGAGCCAAGGCAAGCCGGTCTTCGTTGATTTCACGGCAGCATGGTGTCTCTCATGCCAAGTCAATGAAAAGGCGGTTTTGCAAGACCGCGGCGTCGAGCAGGAGCTCCTTCGTCGACACTACGTCCTTCTCCGCGCTGACTGGACTCGCTACGATCCGGAGATCACCAGCGAACTCAGCCGTGTTGGGCGTAACGGAGTCCCGACCTATGTAATCATTTCGGGACCGAGCGAAAGAGCAACGCACGTTCTGTCTGAGCTGCTTACACGCCGCGTTGTCCTCGATGCCATCCGGCAGGCCGGAATACAGCAAAATAGTCAGATACTGGCTCCGCTACCTGGCGGAAAGACTGGAAGCTAAAGATGACCCGAAACACAGCGGCTACGGACATCTCAGACACCATCCAATTCGTGCTGGAAATTGACAAGCTGAAAGGCGTCCTGAGAAAGGTTCGGCCCATTTGGGAAGAGCGCTACGAGAATACAGCCGAGCACAGTTGGCAGATCGCGTTGTTCGCTATGTCGATTGCACGCACGCTTGAGCTTAAGATCGATGTCACCCGCGTCGTGGCGATGCTGCTCGTACATGATCTTGGCGAGATCGACGCCGGCGACAAGTTCGTATTTGCACAAGACGGGTGGGAGGAAAGGAAGGCTGCAGAACTCAGGGCCTTGGAGCGCATCTGTGGCCTGGCACCCAAGAAAACAGGCGACTTCCTCCTGGGGCTATGGAAAGAATTCGATGCGGGAGAATCGGATGAGGCTCGCTTCGCCAAGGCTATCGACCGCTGCATGCCCGTCCTCTTGAACCTCAACAAAAAAGGTGGAAGCTGGCTGGAACACGGTGTGATTTACGAGAGGGTCGTCGAACGAGTGGGCCCTGAGATCGAGAGTGGTTGTCCTGAGCTGTGGGAATATCTGAAGCCTCAGCTGGAAGCGGGGCGCCGCAAGGGCTTCTTTGCGACGTCCGCATCCTAGGAAGGGACCAACAGCGAGCCAAACAAAGCTACTCTTTGAAAAGATGCGTTGCATGTGTGATCGCGGCACCGGCACGCATCGCCGCAGCGATGACCGCCGTTTCAGCAAGCATCGCATCCGTCGCACCTTCTTTGCGCGCCGACTGGACATGTAACTCAATACAGTATGGGCACTGCGTACTCAGCGCGACTGCGACCGCCATTAACTGCTTGTTTAGTACATCGATTGCGCCCGGTGCAAACGCCGCTTTGTCGAAAGTCCAAAAGGCCTTCATTGCATCCGAAGCGTTTTCATCGAGTTGCTTCAGCTTCGCAAGATTTGAGATGTTATACATCTGCGCTATCTCCTCGTGAGATTGGAATCAAATTGAGCCGAAAAGTTCATCCCACGGAGAAGACTCGAAACGGTTGATATCCTTTTCAGTCTTTACGCGCTATGGCCAATCGACTATCGCTCGAACTCTGACGAGCCATCCTGCGCGAAGGTTACACTGGGTACGTGATCGAGTCCGGCCTCCCCGCAGAGCGCTTGAGTTGTCGAAGCGGCGATCAACAGGCGGCCGCAAACCCTAGCAGGCGTTTGCGCGTGTCGAGCCTTCGGCCGAAGGGCACGAGCCCCACTACACGAGACCTGCACTTCCGGTTTCTAGGTGCCCAGCGTAGCGAACCAGGAAGTTGAAGGCTTCAGCCTCGACCGTCACGTCGTACCAGCCGCGGCTGCGTCGTAGCGAAAACGGGACCATGACCTTCTGTCGCTTCCCAATACGTTTGTTTCGCAGTCCCGATCGATAAGACTCAGCTGCGATGAGACACTCGGTTACGGTGTAATTCTCTCTCGTTATTGTCTGGGATTCTCTGCGGGATTTCCGCTCCGAATCCACGCCGTATAAATGATGTCGCGCAATTCAATCAAAGCGGCGGCCAACCTCTCCTCCGCGAATTTCTTCCTCTCGGGGAAATGAGCAGCGGGTAAGGGTGAGGACTCTTAGAGTCCTTCATCCCTAATCGACCTCGCTGCGGTAGTGGAACGTGTCCTAAGACTAGAGTTTCTCGGCGACGATATCCACGGGCTTGATATCGGGGTGAGCGACAAACAGCTCTTCAGCACGTGCGAAAAGCGCCTTGGCTATCTCACCGTTGACATGAGCGTTTCTTCCATCCTCATCCTTGAAGGTATCGAATATGCCGAACGTTGCGGGCGCGACCTTGAATGCGAACCACGCTGTTGTCCCTGTTTCTGCCTCGACTAGAGGGCCGGCAGACCGCAAGAACTGTTCCACCTCTGCCTCTTTGCCGGGGCGGGCCTGCAACGTTGCTAGTGTAGTGCGTCGTAAATAGTAACGATTATGTGCGATGTGCGTCCTACAATGGGAGGGCGACACGATGCGCATTGCACGCCCGGTCAAACTGAATGCGGAACAGAGAAGAGCTGTGGAGCGGCTGGCGCGAGGGCGTTCCCTGCCTGCCCGCATCGTGGAGCGTGCGCGCATTGTGCTGCGGGCTGCCGATGGTTTGCGGGACAAGGAGATCGCCCAACAACTGGGCATCACCCCGGAGAAAGCAGCGCGCTGGCGGAACCGCTTTCTCGAGGGTGGAATCGCAGCCCTTGAAAAAGACGCCCCGCGACCGGGCCGGACCCGCTCCATTAGCGACCGCCAGGTGAAGCGCGTGGTGGCGATGACGATCCGTCATAAGCCGGCCGGCGCCACGCACTGGAGCACGCGCACCATGGCGGCCGCGGCGGGCATCAGCGAGGCCAGCGTGCGGCGCATCTGGCACGCCCACGGTCTCAAGCCGCATCTGCTCCGGACCTTCAAACTCAGCCGGGACATCCGCTTCGCCGAGAAACTGGAAACCATCGTGGGCCTGTACCTGAATCCGCCCGAGCACGCCATCGTGCTGTGCGCCGATGAAAAGAGCCAGATACAGGCCCTGGACCGGACCCAGCCGGGGCTGCCCCTGAAGAAAGCCCGCTGCGGAACCATGACTCACGACTACAAACGCAATGGCACGGCGACTCTGTTCGCGGCGCTCGACGCGCTCGATGGCCAGGTGATCTCCATGTGCGACGACCGCCACCGCCATCAGGAATGGCTGAAGTTCCTGCGCGTGATCGACCACGTAACCCCGGCGGAGAAGCAGATCCACATGATCGTGGACAACTACTCTACCCACAAGCACGCCAAGGTCAAACAGTGGCTCAACCGCCATCCGCGATTCCACGTCTATTTCACGCCCACCAGCTGTTCCTGGCTGAACATGGTCGAGCGCTTCTTCCGCGACCTTACCCAGAGCCGGCTCCGCCGCGGCGTCTTCCGCGATGTCGAAGAACTGATGACGGCCATCGGCGATTATATCGACCAGCACAATGAACGACCCAAACCCTTCATCTGGACCGCCAAAGCCGCCGACATCCTGGAGAAGGTCAAACGTGCCCGCGCATCCCTGAATAATCGGCAATCTGTATGACGCACTACACTAGTATTCCGACTTTGTTCACGTAAACTCTCCTTCGTTGGTTGTGCGAACCGAACTTCCTGTCTCGCCTCGATTGGGGCTCGATGGAAGCCCGTCACTGATTCGAGTCTGCAGTATTCATTGCTGCGACAGGTCACGCTGACCCTTAGAAGCAGAGCTGCCTGGAAGGTTACAGGCTGTGATCCGATGACTTGGTCCACGCCTCACTATGCTCGTCCCGATGTCTTTCGCTTTTCACATGCGGGCCGTTCGAGTGACTCGCAGGCCGACCTCCACAAACATCATCCACAAGCGCTTCAATCTGAGCTTCCCCTATGTTCAGGAAGTATCGAGAGGCCTGTGGCTTGATGTCAGCCACCGCCCTGGGGACGGGAGCATCGACACTGAGTCGCTGGTCGTTGGTTAGCGGGGACGCTCAAGTGAGCTGTTATCAGTAAGAAGGCCAACATGCTTGTCACTCGAAGTCCGATCGCCCCGCTGTTTTTCGGAACGGAACCGGACCACTAACCTGGAACTGAGACCAGCGGAATGGAGTGATGGTTACAAGTGCTGCCTTCGCTCGGATGTCGTAAGTTTTTCTGTATCCTTGTCGAAACCTGAGCGTCAAATGCGAGTGGCCACAGAGCGAGCAGTGATCGCCTCGCAGCGATCGGAGACACGTGAGCTTTTTAGTGACCGGGGAGTCCGCCGCTGGGCTGTCGGTCTAACCAGCGTTTTTTTCATTGTGTTGCAAAGCATATGCACCCTCGCCATGGCGCTCAGCGGCGTGCGTCTCGCCATTGGACTGGGAGCTCTCGCTGCAGTCGCCTTGGGAGCCAAAGGACCTGCAACCGGACTTCACCAGGACGCCATTCGTATTCCTATGATGGCGCTTGCTGTTCTCGGGTCGTGCATCAACCTTTATATGATCTGGAGAATTCGATCTCTCCGAAAGCGACCGTCTGCTCAGTGGAGGCAACAGTCGATTTCGCGCCGGCGCTTGTGGGGAGAGAGAGTGCAAATCATCCTCGCTTCTGTCACTCTGATTCTGGTCCTGGCCGAATTCCTCTCCCATCACTACATCTTCCGCTTGGTCGGATAAAGAAGATCCAAGTCAATGAGTTATCAACGAGTCGATGGTTGAATCTTGCAGTTTCTCGTTCTTATCTACTCCGCGTGGTCGTGCCGGATGTTCAGTCCATTCGCGGAATTGCGCCAGTACAGCTACCGCGTTTCAATGTAGTCGTCCCATTCGAACGAGCCGGCATTGAAATAAAGACAGCCGCAACCGGATACTCTCAGACGCATCGGGAGTACCGGTGCATCTGAGAGTGAAGTATCGTTGAGTTCGATAGCCAATCTTAAGCAGCCGGTCTGTGATCGCCTTGGTTATCGCGCGGATCCTCCGCCGAAATCCATGGTCCCGCTTGATCTTCATAGTTATCAAACGGACGTACAGCGAGAATCGCACGGTCTGAAGCGATGATTGAGTGAGGCGTTAAGGCTACTTGCTGGTCAGTCCGGGGCGTATTTTCAGCATTCATGAGACCAGACAATTCGCTCTGGCGAAGGCCGGTGGAAGCGGCTAGAAGCACCAGAGTACGTTCTCTGAGACCCAGTCGATCCGACAACGCCTTAATTTCAATGGGTGTCAGCACATTCGGCAGTGTCTTGCGTTTAGCGCCCTGGCGCACCAGGCGAATTGGAATGTGATCGAAGAGTTCATATCGTATACATCCGAGGAAGTTCGAGGCAGCCTAGTGAGCGCGAAGTTGATTCTCGCTTTCAATTTATTGTTCGGCATCTCATCCGGTGAATATATTTCGCTGCCCTGGATTATGGGATGAGTGTTGCCTTGACTAGGCACTCCGAAATGTAAATTTGGTTTACAAGCCTTCAGAATTTTGGCCGCTCCTGCTGCTTTCCCGCATAGCCTATGGGAACGATCCTGCCGTGTTTCTTGTTTGTTTTCATTGGGGCGCCGTGGATCGCGAAATCCGGTGAAAGCCAGTTGGTCCGATCGGTGCTAACCTCATCCCGGCCGCAGTTGTGGCAGCCATCCTGCAGCTTACCGTCTTCCTGGTTCGTGGAGGCAGGCGCGCGCGATCAACAACCGTGGACAAATCGTAGGATTTGCAGAAGACGGTACCGTGGACCCCACATGCCAGCCTGGCCCGACTAATAATCGGATCTTCCTGCCGGTGTTGTGGGAAAACTGCACTGCCTCCCCACTTCCTGACCACGGAAACGGCGGTATGGCCTTTGGCATTAACAACCAGGGCCAAATTGTATACACAAGCTGCCGCCTCGTATTCAAAGCTTGAAGTTTGATAAGCTGTCGTCCCGTATGCAACGTGAACAACTCGTTTGGCGATGTTCACTTTCCTATCTCGTGCCTGGCATCCACTCAACAGCAGCTGCCAATGAGCTTCTACTTCGCGCTTGCCGGCGGCACGATGCCGTTCATCCGCAGATATTCCACCATTTGGCCGTAGTGGTCATTCCCATGTGCAGCGGCAAAAGCGGCTATCGTCGTCCTTGTACTGAACCCGTCAATCGGCTTAATGGCTACAAACGCATTTTCTGCCGTAATGGTCGCTATGGCCTTGTGCGCATAGACGAACGAAGCTTCCAGGGCAGCCACCGCTTCGTCTCTAGTCGTAATTGACCCGATAGCCTTCATGTTGCGGTCAGGTTTAATGCCGCTCCAGCCGAAAAAGAAGTAATTCGCCTGTGCCAGGTGAGTCACCTGTGCCACAAAGGTGCGCACGGTGTCGAACTGCGTGGTTTGGCCCGCAGCGAAGATGCCTTGCGCTGGTGCGAAGCTGTATTTATCAGCGGGCATCGCCTTCGCCGCTCCCACTACCTGGAATTCCATCATCGACAGCAAACCGTCCAGCGCTTTCGCGGGGTCTTCCTTTGTACCCACCGGCGGTGACGGTGGGGGGCCGCTCGTCTGTGAGCGCATCTGCACACCACTACTCGAGATCACAGCAGCTGCAAGAACCAAAGTGCGAATGAGCATTGTTTATCCTCGATCCAAGTTTGTTTAAAGGCGACTCCAGCGTAACAGTCCTTCCCTCGTCTGACGTGGTGCAATTCTGGGTCACGTCGATATTCGACGTGACCCATGTTGTCCCGCACAATCTCCGGCCTTGCGCCAGCGCAACATATAGCTGAATGGTGCGCGAGCTCCGAAAAGCCCACTTTATCTCCCGAATGGGCCGGGGCCGAATCTCTGCGAAGAGTGGCAGGCATTCGCGGGCACAGTGAAATGCGGGTGTGTACGTGCGAAATCTGCAACGGACCTATCTATTCTTTCGTTTACAGGGATTAACAGAATGGCATGGATCTTGCCCGCATCCGGCCCGGTGAGCACCGTTGCCATGCCCGAGATTTGTCCGCGCTCATTGATATTGCTGGCCGCGATGATAAAGAGGTTGGAATCCTCGCGAATGAGCGTGTTCAGGTCGGTCATCACATTGTCCTGCCAGATGAAGCCACGGGACCAGCCGACGGAGTTGAAGGTGCTTCCCACCACCTGGCCCCGGTTGTTGATGCCTGTGGCAAAGGCGGCACCATCTCCCGGCAGAATGCCGAGGCTTGTGACTGCGCTGTGTGCGCCGTTCTGCCAAAGAGAGGCAACGATGGTTGTGCCGTCAGCGGTCGAGACATACCCCACAACTTGGCCGTGGTCATTAATGGCGTAGGCGTCATTTCCATCGCGTCCGAGGTCTGGAAGCTGGAAGGCAGTGTCGTTTTCCCACAATACGGCGTGAGTCGCTATGTTGCTGCAGGTTCCCGAGGAACCTACGGCCTGGCCTTGATCGTTCAAGCCTTGTACGAAGCCGTCTGGGTCGCCATCCACCGTAGGAAGAGGTCGGACTTCGCCTTTTTCCCATAATACCGGCGAAATAATCTTTCCAGGCTTGCTGGGCGAGCATCCGGAGTCCTGGACCGTCGTTTCCGAAATGCCTACTATTTGTCCGCGGTTATTGATAGCGCTGGCCTGCCCGTTATTTCCGCCGAGCGTCGGGAGAGCGCTCATGTGGAAGAACTGCCAAAGAAACGGACGACAAGTAAGGTGTGTGCCGAAGGCGCAAAAGTCTTCACCGTCTGGATCTGGAACAGATGTTTCGGCCAGACCGACAGCTTCCCCGCGATCGTTGATCCCGCCATAGTTGGTCCAGCTGTTCTTTCCTCCCAGCGTGCCGAGGTCGATGTTGAGTCCGTAGATGCTTATTACCGCGCGGCCACTTGCAATGGTCGTGGAGGTCGAAGTGATGGGTGGGTTTACAACCCCATCCATGTTCTCTGCCCAGCCTTGATTATTGAGTCCCATGACCATGCTGAAGTTGTCCGTGCTTTTGTTAAGGCCCAAATCGGTAATCTTGTAGCTCTGTTGAGCGAATGCAGCGCTGGCGCAAACCAGAACAATCGTCGTAACACACGGTATCCGGATATTGCGCAACTGTCTTAGTGTGTTCATGTCTCCTCTTTTCTCCATATGAAAGTCGCCGTGGCGAGATGACTGGTGGACTTACGTCACGAATCACCCGGCGCTCTAGCAGTGCAGAGCAGAATTGGCACACAAATTCCACAAATTCCTGCTGGTGAACTGAGGAAGCACGCCATGTTCCAAGTTCGCGACGATTACGTGACACAACCGGCGCGACATTTCAGAGTTCGAAGACGAGTGGCGGATTAACAATCTCCTGGGACGGGCCTAAAGCGACCAGGGCGACTGTTTCTCCAACTTTTCATACACACACTGGCGAGAGGATACGAAATTCGAGAACACCGAGCAGCCAGGAGTCAGGCATTGCGATTGATTTTCAAATGATTTACATACATACTAGTTGGTATGCTAGTTGCTCACGAGAGGAAGCGAGGGGTCCGTGACCCTGAACGTACACGGGAACGCTTGCTGCAAGCGGCCTATCGGGAGGTCCTCAGAACAGGATTCCAGGGGGCTGGCATCGATACAATTCTCGCCGCCACCAACCTCACCAAGGGAGCGCTCTATTACCACTTCGCCAGCAAGGAAGCTTTAGGGTATGCCATCGTCGACGAGATCATCGCAAAACTTGTCCACGACAGGTGGTTGCGTCCTCTGCTTAGCGACGGGCAACCCATCGACATTTTGATCGGCATTGTTCGGCGGATACCAGCTCGGACCCAGGACGTTCGCGCCGGTTGTCCGCTGCTCAATTTGTCACAGGAGATGTCTCCGCTGGACGAGCAATTCCGCACGCGGCTGGAGAAGATATTCCTTGACTGGCAGGAAGGTGTTGCAACGCTTTTGCGGAAAGGGAAGGCCCAGGGAACAGTTCGCCGTGATCTGAATCCAGACGAGAGTGCCAGTTTTCTGGTCGCCATGGTCGAGGGCTACGCCTCGTTGGCGAAGAATGCTCAAGATGCCAAGGTGTGGGAAATGGGAATTGGAAACATCGTGGGATGGTTAAGGTCTCTTCGGGTGCCGCGTCAATCTCCAAAACGCGGACGACCCATGTCGAAGAAGCACGTTGTCCGGCGAGGGCGGTGATTTCAGTTTCGGGAACGCCATGGATCGAAGGAGATCAGCGATGGTAGCTTGTCTGAGTTTTCCTCCAATCCCCAAGCTCAGTCGAGTTCAGGTAGAAGCAGTGCACGCCTCATCCTCAGTCACGTAGCAGAAATCGACACGAAAGAACTAGGGGTTTCATCATGAGCGCCCGCACAATTCAGGATCAGGCCATTGCGCGTAAAACCTCTGTTCAGCAAGCTGCTCATGCAGATGCAAACGCTCCGGCTTGCCCACTGCGGGGGGCTGAGATGTTTTCCACCAGAAGTAAAAGGGGCTACAGTCCGGGAGCGACAGAGGATCAGTACTTCGAAGGTCTAGATACATCATTGCCTCCCGTCATTCGAGTTGATGCAACGAGCCTCATGTGGGTCTCGCGGCAGTTGGAGAGCATAGTGGAACGACAGGGTCCGCGAATCGCGTTCAAGGCAAGAGGTACCATTTTACTGTTGAATCTATTCGACATTGTGGCGGTGCAAGCAGAAGGCAATTACGTCTCGTTACAACATCGACCTCAACACTATCTGGTACACGAATCCCTCTCGTCCATGGCCGATAAGCTCAAACCCTACGGTTTTATTCGCATCCACCGCTCGGTCGTCGTGAACATCTCGGCCGTTGAGGAGATCCATCCGCTACCGACGGGGGAATACAGGCTACGTGTAAGAGGCGGAAAGGAATACTTGGTAACGCGCACATATAAACATAACCTCAAAAACCTGGCTCAACTATGGGTAGGAACAGAGCGGCTTTGCGGCATAGGTTGCGTCGATAAGGGCGCCTAGGAGTTTCCGTCGCGGTTTAGGGCTGGTGCTCCAGTTGTAAGCTGTGACAGTCGATCGACGAGTAATGAACAGGCATCTCCGGCACTTCCTCCTGCTTGTCGACGACTCAGAAGCGGTTGGCCCTAATCCAATCACCGCGAAATCGCCAAGCCGCTCATTATCGGCGTCGCTGGCCTTCATATCGAGCGAAGCGGCGTTCCGTCCACTCATCACTCGCTCGCA
>Ga0209038_10000418_pt1 | contig 13231 bp, 11 predicted proteins | sample BogFormECP03_OM3_FD_188237 | JGI IMG/M metagenome (GOLD analysis project Ga0209038, IMG submission 188237) | Bog forest soil microbial communities from Calvert Island, British Columbia, Canada - ECP03_OM3 (SPAdes) (version 2) | ecosystem: Environmental > Aquatic > Freshwater > Wetlands > Bog ...
CGGCGGGCCCTCCGTTCTAGCTGTCTCGGCCATCTGCCATCAGCGTAGGCGATGCGCGGCGGCCAGCCGGAAACCGCTCGACGGGCACCACCCGCGCATCCGCCGGCGACCCCTGGTCGCGGCCAGGCGCGTGGAGTAGTCTTGTTGGACAACGCCGCTGGCAAAAGCCACGAGGGAGGGCATGCCGTGAGCACAATCAGCCGGGATCAGACGCCGCTTGATGAGGTGCGCGTCGGCGATATGGAGAACTTCCAGGAGGGACCGCCGCTCGAGCTGTTCCGGCGGATGCGCGCAGAGTGCCCGGTCCACTGGACCGATGGCATCACCGAGTACCCGGACGAGGACGGCTTCTGGTCCGTGACGACGGCCGACGACGTATACGAGGTCAGTCGCGACTGGCAGACGTTCTCCTCGGAAATCGGCGGCTTCACGGCGATGAAGAACGCGGGCCTCTCGCTCGAGCTGCAGCAGGCGATGTTCATCGGCATGGATCCGCCGAAGCACGATCGCGTGAAGGCGCTCTTCCAGCGGGGCTTCACGCCAAAGCGGATCGCCGAGCACGAGGACGCGATCCGCGCGATCACGATCGACGTGCTCGACCGGCTCGAGGGGAGCGAGAGCTGCGATCTCGTGAACGACGTCGCACAGCCGGTGGTCTCGCGGGTGATCGGCAGCTTCATGGGCCTCTCACCCGAGGACGATGAGGCGTGGGCGAAGCTCATGAACGCGATCGTCGGGGCCGGTGACCCGGACGCGACGCCCGAGGGCAGCCAGGTCGTGATGGAGCGCCTCGTGCCAGAGGTCTTCGAGCGCTGCGGCCGGCTGATCGCCGAACGCCGTGAGACCCCGACCGATGATCTGACCAGCGTGCTGGTGCACGCCGACATCGATGGCGAGCGGCTTGAGGACCACGAGATCGTGATGGGGTTCCTGCTGCTCATGGCCGCCGGCAACGACAGCACCAAGGCGACCTACTGCAGCGGAATGCGCGCGCTGATGGAGAACCCCGAGGAGCGCGGCAAGGTCCTCGAGGACCGTGCGCTCGTGCCGGCCGTCGTCGAGGAGTCGCTGCGCATGTTCCCCGCATTCGCGCACTTCGCCCGCACAGCCACCTGCGACACCGAGCTGCACGGGCAGCCGATCCGTGAGGGCGAGAAGCTTGTGATGTGGTACCCGTCCTCCAATCGCGACGAGACGCGCTACGAGGATCCTGACCGCTTCGACGTAACCCGCAATGCCGAGCACCAGGCGTTCGGCGCCGGCGGCCGGCACTTCTGCCTTGGCACGGCGCTCGCTCGGCTCGAGCTGCGGATCCTGATCGAGGAGACGCTGATCCGGTTTCCGGAGATGCAGATCGAGGACAGGCCGAGGTACGTCGAGTCGGGCTTCGCCAACCAGCTGAAGACGCTGCCCGTTCGACTGCGGCCGTAGGGTCGCCCGTATTGAACGGCTCGTCGGGACCTCGCGCATGGCGCGGGGAGTTGCCGGCCGAGGTAAAGAGTTGCTTAGGCGACGGCCCCCGTCTCAAGCTGAACGTATGTGCAGCCGACGTGTTCGCGATGGCGGGCCAACAGCCACCCCCCGGTTCAGGCGCGGATGAGATGCGGATATCGCCGCCGTCGCTTACCTCGCCGTCCGAGCTGATCAACGATGTGCACCCCCTCGGTGAGGCGCTCAAGGCGCGGCTCGCAGATGTGCTCGCCCTGACGGGCGCTCGGATCAGGGCGCTCGGCCACGGTGACAACGCGGAGGTGCAGAGCAGCTTCGAACGGATCAACGAGAGCTCGACGATGGCGCTCGGCTCCTGGCTCGCCGGCGAGGGTCCAGAGGTATCTCTGCAGGCCAAGAAGCACGCCGGGCAGCTGTACGGCGAACTGGCGGCCCACCGGGATGCGTCGCTGCAGGAGGTGACCGCGCGGTGTCTGTGCTGGCGCGACTCGGTGGCCGAGGTGCTGCACGAGAGCGCTGCACAGTTGGACGTCCCGCCGGAGGCACTCTCGCAGGCCTTGAACATCATGCAGCTCGGCCTCGAGTTCAGTCTCCTTCGGATGGCCAAGTACTTTGATTCCGAGCACCGGCGGACGGACGAGGAGCTCGCGTTCATGGCCACCCATGACGCCCTGACCGGACTGCCGAACCGGACGCTGATCCTGGACCGCACCGAGCAGCTGCTGCTGCGTGCACGCCGGCACGGGACCCCGGTGGCGGCGCTGTTCATCGGCCTGGACAACTTCAAGGGCGTCAACGAAACGCTCAGCCACGGCGCCGGCGATGAGCTGCTGCGAGCGGTCGCGCAGAGACTCGACGGCGTCGTGCGCGACACGGACGCGTTCGGACGCCTCGGCGGGGACGAGTTCGTCGTGATCGCCGAGGAGCTCTCGCTGGCGGATGGACCCGAGCTGGTCGCCAGGCGACTGCAGCAGGCGCTGAAGAAGCCGTTCACGCTTCAGGCTGAGCAGGAGACGCACCTGACCGTGACCGCAAGCATCGGCATCGCCTCGGTCCCGCGCCCATCGGCTGAGGAGTTCCTGCGCGACGCGGACATCGCGATGTACCAGGCCAAGTGGGCCGGAAAGAACCGCTACGTCATGTTCGAGCCTGGGATGCAGGACGCGGTTCAGAACCGGATGACGCTCGAGATGGACCTGCGCGACGCCCTCCCGAACGACGAGTTCTTTCTCGTCTACCAACCCACCTTCAAACTGAACGACATGACCCCCACGGGTGTTGAGGCCCTGATCCGCTGGAACCACCCGACGCGGGGCATCGTCCAGCCCAATGACTTCATTCCCCTGCTCGAGGGGAGCGGGCTGATCACCGACGTCGGGGCGTGGGTGCTGAGGAAGGCCTGCCACCAGGGTGCGAAGTGGCGTAAGGCTGGATATCAGGTGGGTATGGCCGTCAACGTCTCCGGCCGCCAGCTCGACACCGACGAGTTCGTCATCGACGTGCGAAACGCTCTCCTCGAGAGCGGCCTGGAGGCGAGTGCGCTGACCCTCGAGATCACCGAGACGACGCTCATGCGCAACGTCGAGGAGACGACCCGGCGGCTGACCGCGATCAGGGAGCTGGGTGTGCGGGTCGCGATCGACGACTTCGGCACCGGGTACTCCTCCCTCGCCCATCTCCAGCAGTTCCCCGTGGACGCGTTGAAGATCGACCGGGCGTTCATCTCCCGGCTGACCGAGAGCGCCGAGGGCGAGACGCTGATCCACACGCTTGTGCAATTGGGCAAGGCGCTCTCGATCGAGACGCTCGCCGAGGGCATCGAGCTCGAGCAGGAGCTGTCGATCCTGCAGGGGGAGCAGTGCGACAGCGGCCAGGGCTATCTGTTCGCCCGCCCGCTGGAGGTGGAGGCCGCTGAGGCCTTCCTGAAGACCTGGCCCAAGAACACCGCTGTGGGCCCGGTGAGTGCTCTTGAGAGCAGTCGCGGTGAGGCCGTCACCACCTAGACGCACCCCCCCTCTGCTGCCCAGCGATGACGGTTGTCGCCGCCTCAAGCCGCGGCTTGCCACGATCAAGGCGTCGCGTGTCTAATGATCCAGCCTGATGAAGCCGACGTGGATGGCATGGAGAAGTCAGGCGGTAAGAGCGACTCCGCGGCGGCGGGAACCGCCGGGCTCCCCAAGGCACTCGTGGACATGCTGGCCACGTGGGACGAGGACACGGTCGCTCCCGGACCGGCAGAGTCCCCCGCTCCCGCGAAGCGCGCAGCTGCCGCCAAGCGCGCAGCTCCCAAGAAGCCCGCTCCGACGGGCCCCGCCGACGATACCCAGCCCGCCGATACCGAGCCCGCTGAGACCCAGCCTGCCGACGCCGAGCCCGCAGACGCAGGCCCCACCGCCGCCGAGGAGGCCGGCGCCAAGGAGGCCGCCAAGGAGGCTGCCACCGAGGAGGTCACGGCGATGGTGGAAGCCGCCCCTCCGGAACCCCCTTCGGTGGAAAGCCCCCGCGTCGAAGCCGCCCCCGTGCAGGCCGCCCCCGTCGAAGCCGCCCCCGTGCAAGCCGCCCCCATGGGAGTCGCACCGCCCCCCCAAGCGGACAGGTCGCTCGCACGCGACCCGCCTCCCAGAGGAGCGGTGGACCTCGACCAGGGAGCAATGAGAGGCTGGGCCGCGGCGCGGGTCGTGGCCTGGCTCACCGCGGCCCCCGCCGACGCCGAGCTGCGGCTCGCGAGAACCAAATTCGTCGCGGAATTCGAAGCCGGTGGCCGCAGCAACCTCGAACTCAACGAGTGGATCCGCACGATCGACGCAGAGCTCGCGCGTCGAGCCGAGCCGTGGAACGGTCCTTGACAGCCATGGAACCGTCCTTGACAAGCGTGGGGTGAGGTCTAGTCTGCGTCGTTCAGGGCGGGTCGGTTCGGGTGCGTTCCGGCCTGCTCATCTCGGACCCATCCAGGAAGTAGGCAGCGATGCGGGGTCTCGCCCGCTGGTGCATTGCTCACCGCCGTCGCGTCGTCGTGGCGTGGCTGGCCGTCGCCGTCATCACGACCGTCCTGGCCCGGGCCGTGGGGCCGAACTACGTCAGCGTGTTCAGCCTTCCCGGAACTGACTCCCAGCGCGCCAGCGACCTGCTCAAACAGGAGTTCAAGGCGCAGAGCGGTGACGTCGACACGGTTGTCTTCCACGTCTCCCAGGGCACCGTCGACTCGCCGGCGGTGCGCGCCGCGATCGTGCCGCTACTGACGCACCTCAGTACGCTGCCGCATGTCGCGGCGGTCGTGAGCCCCTACACCCCGGCTGGAGCCGTACAGGTCTCCTCCAACCGGATGACCGCGTTCGCGACGGTCAACTACGACAAACCCGCCAACCAGCTGGCGAACAACGCCGGCAAGCCGCTGCTGGCGCAGGTCAAAGCGGTGCACGTGCCGGGCCTTCAGGTCGCCGCGGGCGGTCAGGTGGTCGAGCAGGCCGAGGGCTTCAGCACCGGTCCGGCAACGGCGGTGGGGGTGATCGCCGCTCTGTTCATCCTGCTGATCACCTTCGGCTCGCTCGCCGCGGCCGGGATGCCACTGATCACGGCCGGGCTCGGCCTGATCACCGGGGTGGCGCTGATCGGGCTGGCGACCCATGTCACCAACCTGTCGATGATCTCGCCCGACCTGGCGCTGATGATCGGCCTCGGTGTGGGCATCGACTATTCGCTCTTCATCGTCACCCGCTTCCGCGAGAGCTACGTCGCGTTCGGCGACGTGGAGCAGTCGGTGGTCGAGGCGATGGATACGTCCGGGCGGGCGGTCCTACTCGCCGGGACGACCGTCGTGATCGCCCTGCTCGGCATGTTCGCCACCGGGGTCGCCTTCATGTACGGACTGGCGATCGCCGCGGTGATCGCCGTCCTGCTCGTGCTCGCGGCCGCGCTCACGCTGCTGCCCGCGATCCTGTCGCGCTTTGGCCCAAGGCTCGTCCACCGTACCCGCGTCGGGCGCAAACGCAGGGCAGCGCACGCAGCCAACGGCGCAGCCCCCGCCACGCCGCAACACTCGGCATGGCGGCGGTGGGGTCAGACGGTGCAGGCGCACCCATGGCCGCTGGCGATCGCCGCGCTGGCGGTGATGCTCGTGCTGGTGGCCCCCGTGGTGGCGCTGCGTTTGGACGAAAGCGACGCCGGCAACGATCCCGCGAACGTCACCTCGCGCCACGCCTTCGATCTGCTCGCGCAGGGCTTTGGACAGGGTTTCAGCGGCCCGCTGCTGATCGTCGCGAAGCTCCCCGGGCGCGATCAGACGGCCGCCCTGCCGGCGCTGCGCACGGCCCTGAGCGCCACCGGCGGCGTGGTCGCGGTCACGCAGCCGCAGATCGCGCCGTCGGGCACCGTGGCCGTGATCAAGGCCTATCCGAGCTCATCCCCCCAGGCGCTCGCCACCACCGAACTCGTCAACCGCTTGCGCAAGGACGTGCTGCCCCCGCTCGAGCGCCAGACCGGCGTGCCGGTGCTGGTGGGCGGATTCACGGCCGGGGCGATCGACTTCTCCCACGTGCTCGCGACCAAGCTGCCGCTGTTCCTCGGGATCGTGATCCTGCTCTCGGCGCTCCTGCTGCTGCTCGTGTTCCGCTCGCTCGTGATCCCGCTGCAGGCAGCGATCATGAACCTGCTCACCGTCGGCGCCGCGCTGGGCGTGACCGTGGCCGTGTTCCAGTGGGGCTGGCTGGGGAGCGTGATCGGGGTGCAGAAGGCGCCGATCGAGGCGTGGGTGCCGGTGATCATGTTCGCGGTCGTGTTCGGCCTGTCGATGGACTACGAGGTATTCCTGATCTCGCGCATACGCGAGCAGTGGCTCCGCCGCGGCGACTCCTCGGCCGCCGTCGCCGAGGGCGTCGCGCTCACGGGGCGGGTGATCACGGCGGCGGCGGCGATCATGGTCTGCGTGTTCCTGTCGTTCGTGCTCGGTGACGAGCGCACTCTGAAGGAGTTCGGCTTCGTGCTGGCCGTGGCCGTGTTCCTCGACGCCCTCGTCGTGCGATGCATGCTCCTGCCGGCCACGCTCGAGCTGATCGGTCCGATCACCTGGCGCCTGCCGCGCTGGCTTGACGCCCGACTGCCTCACATCAACATCGAGGGCTCGACCGCCCGCGCGCTGGCCGAGCCCACTGGGTCCGTGCTCGAGGAGCCCGCCGAGCGCGAGCCGACGCCGACGAGCGCCTGATGCCCGAGCGTTGACCTCGCCGGTCCGCTTGCCGAGGCCCACCGAGACGTAGTATCCGCGCGTGGCCACTGACCGCGAACTCGACGTCGTCCTGTTTGGTGCCACGAGCTTCGTCGGTCGCCTGTGCGCGGAGTATCTCGTTCGGGCGGCGCCGCCACAGGCGCGGGTGGCGTTGGCGGGCCGCTCGCCCGAGCGCCTGCGAGAGCTGCAGACCTCACTCGGCGGGCGCGCCGCCGAGTGGCCACTGCTCCTCGCCGACACGACCGACCCCCGCTCCCTGAGCGAGCTGGCGGGCGTGACGCGCGTCCTCGCCACGACCGTCGGCCCCTACCGCCGCTACGGGCTGCCGGTGCTCGAGGCATGCGTCAGCGCCGGCACGCATTACGCCGACCTCACCGGCGAGGTGCTGTTCATGCGCGAGGCGATTGACCGCTTCGACGCGCTGGCCGCGGACGGCGGCCTGCGCATCGTGCACGGCTGCGGCTTTGACTCGATCCCCTCCGACCTCGGCGTGCTGCTGCTGCACGAGGCGGCCACGGCCGACGGCAGCGGCCAGCTCGAGGACACGACGCTCGTCGTACGCGCGATGAAGGGCGGGCCGAGCGGCGGCACGATCGCGTCCTTGGAGGGTACGGTCGACGATGCCCGTTCAGACCCCGAGCTGGCGCGGGTGCTCGACGACCCCTACGCCCTGAGCCCAGACCGCGAGGCCGAGCCCCGCCTCGGCTCCGAGCAGGACCTGCGCGGCGTTCAGCACGACCGCGAGCTCGGAATGTGGCTCGGCCCGTTCGTCATGAGCGCGATCAACACCCGTGTCGTGCGGCGCAGCAACGCGTTGCAGGGCCTGGCCTACGGACCCCGCTTTCGCTACCGCGAGGTGATGGGCTTCGGCGACGGGCCGCTTGCCGCGGCACAGGCCGGCGCGCTGGCGGGCGGCGTCGGGGCACTGGAGGGTGGGCTGTCGATCAAGCCCCTGCGCGGGGTCCTCAACCGAGTGCTGCCATCCCCCGGCGAGGGTCCGAGCGAGCGCCAGCGCGAGCATGGCTTCTTCCGGATCGAGATTCACGCGCGAACGTCGGGCGGCGCGCGCTACCTCTGCCGCGTCGCCGCCCAGGGCGATCCGGGCTACAAGGCCACGGCGGTGATGTTCGGCGAGAGCGGCCTGTGCCTCGCGTTCGACGGGGAGCAGCTGCCCCGGCGCGCCGGTGTGCTCACGCCGGCGACGGCGATGGGCGACGTGCTCGTCGAGCGGCTTCGTTCGGCGGGGCTGACGTTCGCGGTGGAACGAACAAGCTAGGGCGCGCTGGGAAGCGACGCCTCGAGTGCAGCCGTCTGCTCTGCGGAGAGCGTGTGGCGAATGACGCCCTGCGCGTTCTCGCCGAGCGCTGCGACCATCTCGTCGACATCCGGGGCGCCGGCGATCAGAACGACCGCCGAGGATGACGGGGGCACGGCGGCGCGGAGCTGCTCGGCGAGCGCGTCGGGCTCTGACTCGGTGTCGGTCGGAGTGGCGGCCAGCGCGCCGGAGATGCCGCCGATCACGAACCCGAGGGCGATGCCGGGCGGTCCGATCAGCACGCCGACCAGGGCCCCGCCGGCGGCTCCCTCGCCGGCTCCTTTCTCCGACACGTGATCGCTCTCGTCCACGTCGAGATAGTGGCCCGCGAACAACCCGCGCACCAACAGGTGCCCGTTGTGGTGACGTTCGACGAAGCCGACCTCCTTCATCCACGGGGCCGCGGCATCGCGGCGTTCCTGGGCGGCCGCGTACTGATCCTTGGCAGCCGCATACCTCTCAACGGCGGTTCCCTCTCCGTCGAACTGAACGACTGCCAAGTCGAGACTCACGGGGCGAAGTCTAATGCCGCGCCTGCACGCAGGGTGGCCACGCCGGTACCGTAGGAGGACCGAACCGGAAGAACGACCGAAACGGGAGGACCAACGATGCCCGATCTCGCGGCGCCCACCGCAAGCAGCTCGACCGAGCAGCTCGAGCGATCCGCCGAGGAGCTGTCGGACCTCGCGCGCGAGCTCGCGCCGGCGACCGAGGCGGAGCGCCGGCTTCCCGGGGAGCTCGTCGCCAGGCTGCGCAGCTCGGGCCTGTTCCGCGCCGGCGCGCCCGCGGCGATCGGCGCCCCGGAGGCGCCCCCCGCTGTCACCCTGGCGTGCGCGGAGACGGTCGCGCGTGGCGATGCCTCCGCAGGATGGTGCGTGTCGATCGCCGCCACCAGCAGCCTGCTCGCCGGGTGGCTGCCGGCCGAGGGGGTCGCGGAGGCCTTCGGCGACGCCGACAAGGTCGCCGCCGGCGTGTGGGCCCCCGGCGGGCGCGCACGGCGCGTCGAGGGCGGCTATCGCGTGTCGGGCCGGTGGTCGTTCTGCAGCGGGATCAACCACTCTGAGCACCTGTTCGGCGGCTGCATGGTCGACGCCGACGGCGATGGCGAGGAGCCGAGCGGCCGTACGCTGGGGATGGCGAAGACCGAGCTCGAGATCCTCGACACCTGGCACACCTCCGGCCTGCGCGGCACCGGCAGCCACGACGTCGTCGCCGATGACATCTTCGTGCCCGAGCACCGCAGCCTGTGGCTGGGCGACCCGCCGACCTCCGAGGCCGCGCTGTACAGGTTCCCGATGTTCGCCTTCTTCGCGCTGTCGATCTCAGCCGCGGCGCTCGGCAACGCGCGTGGCGCGATCGACGATCTCATTAGGCTCGCCGCCGGGAAGGTCGGGCTGGGATCGAGTCGCTCGCTAGCCCAGCGCGCGGCCACCTGGAGTGCGGTCGCACAGGCGGAGGCCTCGCTGCGGGCGGCGCGCGCCTTCTACTACCAGGTGATCGAGGAAGCGTGGGAGGCGGCACAGACGGCGCCGCCCGTGTCGGTTGAGCTGCGCACCGGCCTGCGGCTGGCGGCGACCCATGCGGTCCGCACCGCCGCGGACATCGCGCGCGCGATGTATGACCTGGGCGGCGGCTCGGCGATCTACGACGACTCGCCGCTGCAGCGGCGCTTCCGCGACGCGCACACCGCGACCGCCCACTTCCAGGTCAACCCGACGACCTGGGAGCTGACCGGGCGACTGCTGCTCGACCAGCCCACGGAGACCTGGATGCTGTGAGGGAGGGCCGGGCCGGGCGCTCAGCCGTCGGCGTTGACGCGCTCGATGAGCTCCGCCAGCACGCGCTCGGCGTCGGCGTTTGCCACCTGGCAGGTCCCCGCGGCCTCGTGTCCGCCGCCGCCGTAGGAGAGCATCAGCGTGCCGACGTCCGTGGCGCTCGAGCGGTTGACGATCGACTTGCCCATCGCGAAGACGGTGTTCTGCCGCTTCAGGCCCCACAGCACGTGGATCGAGATGTTGCAGTGGGGATGGAGCGCGTAGATCATGAAGCGGTTGGTCGGGTGGATCACCTCGTCCTCGCGCAGATCCAGCACGACGAGGTTGCCGTGGACGGTCGAGCGTTGCTCGAGCTGCGCCTGTGCGGCGGCGGCGTGCTCGCGGTACAGCGTCACCCGCTCGACGACATCGGGCATCTCGAGCACCTCCTCGACGCTGAGCTCGAGGCAGGCGTCGATCAGCTCCATCATCAGCTGGTAGTTGGAGATGCGAAAGTCGCGGAAGCGGCCGAGGCCGGTCCGCGGGTCCATCAGGAAGCTGAGCAGGATCCAGCCGGTGGGTGTCCTGATCTCCTCGAGCGAGAACAGCGCGCTGTCGGCCTTGTCCACGGCCTCCATCAGCGGCTCGCTCACCTGAGTGAAACGGTCGGCGCCGCCGAAATAGTCGTACACCACGCGCGCGGCCGAAAGGGCCCCGGGAATGATGATGTGGTTCTCGGCCATGTCATCCAGGCGCAGGGTCTCGCTCTCGTGGTGGTCGAACGCCAGCCTCACGCCCTGCACATAGGGAAGGTTGGTCGTGATGTCGCGGTCGGTGATCTCGACGAGCCCGTCCTGCATGTCCTTGGGGTGGACGAACTTGATCTCATCGAGGATCCCGAGCTCCTTCAACAGGGCGGCGCACACCAAGCCGTCGAAATCGCTGCGGGTGACGAGGCGGCACTTCTCGGTGGTGTGCGTGGCCATCCGCGCTCAGATGATCGTGACGTGAGGCTGGGCAGGGACCTGCGCCGCCTCCAGTTGGTGGAACTCCATCCTTTCGTATCGACAGCTCGGCCTCGCCGCATGAGCCGGGCGCTCAGCCGGCCGCGTAGACCACCGTCACGTCGGCCTCGATCTGGCAAGTGCTGTTGCTTTCCTGCGCCTTGTGGGCCTTCTTTTTGCTCTTGTGCTTCGGCCGCCTCGGGGGGATCGGCGTCAGCTCGCCACTGGATGCGCCGGCGGCCGCCGGCGCTCCGGCTGCGCCGGACGCCGAGGGTGCCGCCGCGCCGGGGAGGAACCCGACGCCGCAGTAGCCGAGGTAGTCGTCGCTCTCCTCGGTGAAGGATTCCACCGGGCCGAGCGTCAGCGAGAGCTGCTGGGAGACCATCACGGCCTTCGCCTGGGCGTCACTGATCGCGGCCGTGAGCGCCTGATCGTAGGCGGCCTGCTGCTGGCCATTGGTGGCCCCGTCGGGTACGGACGCGCCGCCCGAGCCGTTCACACTGATCTGCGGCCCCGTCGCCGCCAGCGCTGTTCCCGACAGGGCGAGCGTTGTGGTGGCACCTGCGAGTGCAACTCCTATCCACATGAGGTTCCCTTCGTTTGGGGTGGTGGGGACACACTCGCACAGGCGCGGCCGCCGCCCCGCACCGCGACATACTGCGTCGGGATGGAGTCCCGATGACGACCGCCGCCGCGCACGCGTTCTTCACGACCTCGGCAGAGGTGGCCGGGACCCTCATCGGCCTGCTGTTCGTGGCGATCTCGGTCAGTCCCGAGCGCATCCTCGGCCCGGACGCATCGGAGATTCACGGCCTCCGCGCCGGCGCCACGCTGACCGCGTTCACGAACGCCCTCGCGGTCTCGCTGTTTGGACTCGTTCCGGGCTTCACCGTGGGACCCACGGCCACCATCGTGGCGATCGTCGGCCTGCTGTTCATCGTGGGAGCACTGATACGCGTCGTTCCCGCCTGGCGCGCGGGGCGGATGAAGCTCGGCGCCCTCGGATTCCTCGTGGCGCTCCTTGCCGTGTTCGTGATCCAGTTGCTCGCCGGGCTGGGGCTCGACCGCCACGAGAGCGACGCAGGCGACCTGCAGACCATCTGCGTGCTCGTGATCGTCTGCTTCCTGATCGGGATCGCGAGCGCCTGGGAGCTGATCGGCGGTCAGGACACGGCCCTCAGCCATGTGCTCATCGAGCGGCTGCAGGCGCGCCGAGCATCGCGCGGGCCCGAGGAGGAGGAAGAGCGGTGAGGAGCGAGCTACTCGCGCGTCAGCCGACCAGCGTCCGCATGGGCGCCGTCACCCGCAGCTGAACCCACTGGCCGAGCGAGAAGCAGAGCTGGTCGTACGCTCCATCACTGCTCGCCTCAGGGGCGTCATCGCGCAGGCCAGGATTGATATCGCAGAGGTGGGTGGCATCCAGATGGCCCTCCTCGCCGACCTCATAGAGGCCGACGGTGTCCTCTCGGGGGTGGTACTTCCAGGTGTCGGTCGGGCGGGCCTCACGCCAGTGCTTCAGCTCGCCCTCGGCGCCCAGCACCGTGTAGGAGACATCCCCGGGCTGAAGGATGATCGTCACGCTGACCGACCCTCCCACCCGCTCGTCCAGCCAGAGGAGCACCTGTTCGTTCGTCAGTCCCGCCGCTGTGGTGTCGAGCGCGCTCATCGTTTCTCCTCCGCTTGAAGGCTCCGGGGAACGGCTCTTGGCAGGGAAGGCACCGCAGCGCTGTGGCTGGGGTGTCTGGCGGGCGGAGGTCTGTCTCTCGGTGCCGGCCCCGCGAGTGCGGGGACAGTTGATTGGTAGAGCCAGCGTACAGCACGGCGTCGCGGTCACCGGCCCCCGCCGCACCAAAGACCAATTGTCCGAGGGTTTGTGTGTCGGTTAGGATGGGCGAGGGAGCGATGAGCGCGTTTATTTCACGCGGATTCACGGGCCGGCGGCGAACGTCGGCGGAGCTCGCTGCGCGGCTACCGCCAGGCCAGTACGCGGAAACGGGCTTTCCGGTGCTGACGGCCGGGCCCACGCCCGAGGTGCCCACCGACACCTGGCGCCTGCGGATCGACGGCATGGTCGCCGAGCAGCGGGAATGGACGTGGGAGCAGTTCGGAGCGCTGCCGTTCGAGACGATCCCCTGCGACATCCACTGCGTGACGAAGTGGTCGAAACTGGGCACGAGCTTCGGCGGCGTCTCAGTGGACACGCTGATGGAGGCGGTCAAACCGCGCGGGCAGTACACGATGCAGTGGTCGTTCGGCGACTACACCACGAACCTGCCGCTCGAGGACGTCACTGGTGGCAAGGCGTGGATCGTCACCGAGCACGAGGGAGAGCCACTGCCGCGTGAGCACGGCGGCCCAGCGCGCATGCTGGTGCCGCACCTGTACTTCTGGAAGAGCACGAAGTGGATCGCGGGGATCCGGGTGATGGACCACGACGAGCCCGGCTTCTGGGAGCGCAACGGCTACAACAACCACGGCGATCCTTGGA